>Ga0105048_10003833_pt1 | contig 24581 bp, 22 predicted proteins | sample MAT05_FD_78382 | JGI IMG/M metagenome (GOLD analysis project Ga0105048, IMG submission 78382) | Freshwater microbial communities from Lake Fryxell liftoff mats and glacier meltwater in Antarctica - MAT-05 | ecosystem: Environmental > Aquatic > Freshwater > Ice > Liftoff microbial mat | place... | reverse complement strand
GCCATCAACCGCTTCGTCGCCGAGCACAACCAGCAGCCCAAGCCCTTCGTCTGGACCGCAGACCCCGACAGGATCATCGCCGCCGCAACACGGGGGCGCCAAACGTTGGAAGCAATCCACTAGTTCTGCGCTGAAGGCGTCGCGGGGAAATTTCACATGATGATCTGGGCGCTTGTCGGCTACCTGATCCTGCAATTCGGCATCGCCTACATGGCGTCGCGCTTCATCAAGGTGGAGGCGGACTACTTTGTGGCGGGCAGGAAGCTGGGTGTTTTCGCGGTGGCCATGTCGGTGTTTGCGACATGGTTCGGTGCTGAGTCGGTGATGGGCGCTTCAGGGGCGGTGGCCGAGCAAGGGCTGGCGGGCGGAAGCGCCGACCCGTTCGGCTATACGCTCTGCCTTCTGGGAATGGCCACCTTCCTTGCTTACAAGATGCGCGAGGCGGGCGTTATCACCTTCGTGGATTTCTTCCGCCAGCGTTTCGGCGGGACAGCCAACTGGATGGCGGCGGTCCTCGTCATTCCGACATCGGTCATCTGGGCGGCGGCGCAGCTGCTGGCGATGGGCGAGATCATGGCTGCCGTGACGGGGCTGGATTCGGGCGTCGGCATGTTGATCGGCGCCGTGGTGATTATTCTCTACACAACGGTAGGGGGGCTGCTGGGCGATGTGATCACCGACATCGTGCAGGGAACGGTGCTGATCGTCGGCCTCTTCATCCTGCTCGTTGTCGTGCTGATAACTGATGGTTTGTCATTGGGCAACATCCAGCCTCACCAGCTGTCGCTGTCAGGATTCAATGACGACGGGGAGCCGATGGGTTTCCTCGGCACGCTGAACATGTGGATGATTCCGATCGTCGGATCGCTGGTGACGCAAGAGGCGATCTCGCGCTTTCTCGGAGCGACGTCGGCGTCGGTAGCGCGCAAGGGCTGCTATATCGCGGCGGGTCTCTATCTGACGGTGGGCATGATCCCGGTCATCATTGGACTTGCCGGGTCCGCTGCGGGCTTCGAGCCTTCAGGGCAGGATGCATTCCTGCCTGAACTTGCGCGGCAATATCTGGATCCAATCTCTTATGTGATCCTGATGGGCGCGCTGGTTTCGGCGATCCTGTCGACGGTGGATACGACGCTGCTGGCATTCTCTGCGCTGGCGACGCGAAACCTCCTTGAGCCTTCGATGCCTAACCTCTCGGAAAGGGCCAAGGTGCGCGTGGGTCGCCTGCTTACGGCGGCAGGTGGCGTCATTGCGCTGGTGGTTGCAGCTTCAGGCGAGACGATCAAGGGCCTGGTGACAATCGCGTCGTCATTCGGCTCGGCTGGAGTCGTGGTTGCGCTGATGTTCGGGCTGCATTCGAAATTCGGCGACGAACGCGCCGCGGTTGCAGCGCTCGTGACGGGGGCCACGTTGAGCTTCTTCGGCGACGGGGCAGTAGCATGGGCCATGTCATTGTTCATGGGCGACTCGGCTTACGAGACGTTGCCTGCAATCTTCATCGGCTATGAAGGCGGGTTCGTGTTCGCCGTTCTCGGGGCGCTGGCGGCCTACATCCTGGTGGCCTACGCAACCAGCCGTCGCAACCCGCTGGAAGCTTCCGTAAGCTAGGCCATCAGCCCCAGAGTGTTTCGGCAGCGTCCTGCAGGCATTGGGATGCTTCCGTGATCGCAGCGACCGAGCCCGGCGCGCGCGATAGCGTGTCCTCGGCGTAGAAGCTGGCGAGAGCGAGCGACCGTTCCACCTCTTGGCCGGCTTCGCCGAGTTCGCCGAGCGCTGCACGGATCAGAAAATGTCCGCCGACGACATCGCCTGCCAGGCGTAGATAGGCCGTGGCGCCCGACAGCGCGGTCTGGCGCGAGGACTTCATGGCGTTGATCATCCACTGCGTAGCCTCGTCGAGGGCTGCAGCTCCGGATTCGAGCCTGTCGGCCATCGCAACAAATCGCGGCTGGTTCACTGCACGGGCTTCACGCGCCGACTCCCGGATCTCGGTCAGCAAGTCGTGCATGGCGGCGCCGCCGTCACCAGAAAGCTTGCGGCCGACAAGGTCGATTGCCTGTATGCCGTTTGTGCCCTCGTAGATCGGCGTGATGCGGGCATCGAGATAATACTGCGCAGCGGCCGTTTCGCCCATGAAGCCCATGCCGCCGTGGATCTGAACGCCAAGGTTGGTGACGTCGATGGCTCGGTCGGTGGACCAGCCCTTGGCGAGCGGGGTGAGCAGGTCTTCGCGCGCCTTGGCGGTCTTGCGCGTGGTTTCGTCAGGATGGTGTTCGGCGATGTCGGCGGCGGCGCCACAGGCGTAGCAGATCGCGCGGGCGGCCTGCACGTTGGCGGCCATGGTGAGCAGCATTCGCTGCACGTCCGGGTGGCGGATGATTGGTACGGAGCCTTTTTCGCCGGGAACTGAGCCCTGTTTGCGCTCCTTCGCGTAGGAGACGCCGGCCTGCAGGGCTGCTTCACCCACGGCGACGCCTTCGAGGCCGACATTGAGGCGCGCGGAGTTCATCATCGTGAACATGGCGGCAAGTCCCTTGTTGGGTTCACCGACGGGCCAGCCCCTGGCGTTCGTGTATTCCATCACGCAGGTGGGCGAGGCGTGGATACCCATTTTGTGCTCGAGGCCGATGCATTTGAACGAATTGCGCTCGCCCAAGGAGCCGTCCGCGTTCACAAGGAATTTCGGCGCCACGAACAGCGAGATCCCTTTCGATCCGGACGGCGCATCCGGCAGGCGCGCGAGCACCAGCTGGATGATGTTGTCCGTCATGTCGTGGTCGCCCCACGTGATGAAGATCTTCTGGCCGGTGATGGCGTAGGAGCCATCGCCATTGGGAACCGCCTTGGTGACAAGGGCTCCGACATCCGAGCCGGCCTGCGGTTCGGTGAGGTTCATGGCGCCAGTCCATTCGCCGGAGATCAGCTTGGGCAGATACATCTGCTTCTGCTCGTCCGTGCCGTGGGCGAGGATTGCTTCGATGGCGCCGAACGAGAGCAGGGGGCACAGCCCAAACGCCATGTTGGCGCCGTGGATCATCTCGAACACAGCCAGCGCGAGCGGCTTGGGCAAGCCCTGTCCGCCGAACGCTTCAGGGAAGGCGAGACCCATCCAGCCGCCCTCGACAAACTGGCGGTATGCGTGGGCAAGGCCGGGGGCGGCGACGACGCCTGCGTCGGTAAGTTTCGCACCTACCTTGTGACCAATCGGATTGAGCGGGGCGAGAACGTCGCGCGCCAGCTTGTTCGCCTCGTCCAGAATGGGGGCTACGAGATCCGCGTCAAAATTGGGGAATGCCCCGGATGCGGCAAGGTCTTCCAGTCGCGCTATGCGCGAGAGTGTGTGGGCGATCTGGGAGATGGGGGCGTTGTAAGGCATGGCTGTAGTTAGCCATCCGTCGCAGCCGAGTCACGACTGCCGTAGCGAAATCTCCGGGAACGGATTCGGCGGCAAAAAAGGGCTAGCGCATCAGGTCAGTGACCTCGCCGTCCACAGTGATAGCAAGCGCCTTCCATTCATTGGCGTTCTTGCTGTGCGGCTGGACTTCGACGGTGACCGTCTTGCCGTTGGTCAGAGCGTCTTTCTGGAGGCCGCGATCAACCATGCGCTGGAGCGGGGAGAGCCAGACCTCGTTGCGCTTTCCGGCGATCTCCAGCCATACGACAGCGTGCGGCTGCTCCCATTTGAGCTCGATGACCTTGCCGCTGATGTTCTGCTGCTTGCTCGCGTCGTAGGTTTCCCAGCCGTGGTGGGCGAAGGCGGTGCCCGTGATGGCAGCCATGGATAGCGTTGCCGCGACGGCGGCGGTCACAATCCGCATTGTTCTTCCTCCTGCTAGCGGCACACCCATGTTTGGATGCGCGCCGCCACGAGGAAGATAGGGCAGTTTTAGTGTAACGGTGATTTCGAACTACTTCGGCCCGATCATCTTTTCGGGACGGACGAGTTTCGTGAACTCTGCGTCCGTCAGATAGCCGCCGCCGACTGCCTCTTCGCGGAGCGTGGTGCCGTTTTTGTGGGCGGTCTTCGCGATCTTGGCGCAGGCGTCGTAGCCGAGACGTTCGTTGAGCGCCGTGACCAGCATCAGCGAGTTCTCGACACCCTTCGCGATATTGTCGATGCGCGGCTCGATGCCGACGACGCAGTTGTCGGTGAAGGAGATCGCAGCGTCGGCCAGCAGGCGGACGGACTGCAGGAAGTTGTAGGCCATCATCGGGTTGAAGACGTTGAGTTCGAAATGGCCCTGCGATCCTGCAAAGCCGATGGCGGCGTTGTTCCCCATGATGTGGGCGCAGACCTGCGTCAGCGCTTCGCACTGGGTGGGGTTCACCTTGCCCGGCATGATGGACGAGCCGGGCTCGTTTTCCGGCAAGGCAAGTTCGCCAAGGCCCGCGCGCGGGCCCGAGCCGAGGAAGCGGATGTCGTTGGCGATCTTGAAGCATGAAGCGGCGACGGTGGTGATCGCGCCATGGCTCATTACCATTGCATCGTGTGCTGCAAGCGCCTCGAACTTGTTCGGCGCGGTCTTGAAGGCAAGGCCGGTGATCTCGGCGATCTTCGCGGCGACCAGCTTGTCGAAGCCTTTCGGCGCGTTGAGGCCAGTGCCGACGGCGGTGCCGCCCTGCGCAAGTTCCATCAGCGAGGGCAGGGTCGACTTGATACGGGCGATGCCGTTCTCGATCTGCTTGGCATAGCCGCCGAATTCCTGGCCGAGAGTGAGCGGGGTTGCATCCTGCGTGTGCGTGCGGCCGATCTTGATGATCTTCTTCCAGTCGTTGGACTTGGCCTTCAGCGCGGCATGGAGGTGTTCAAGCGCGGGGAGCAGGTCTGTGGAAATCTGTTCGGCGCAGGCGATGTGCATAGCCGTCGGGAACGTGTCGTTCGACGACTGGCTCATGTTGACGTGGTCATTCGGGTGGACGGGCTTCTTCGAGCCCATCACGCCGCCCAGCATCTCGATGGCGCGGTTCGAGATCACCTCGTTGGCGTTCATGTTGGACTGTGTGCCCGAGCCGGTCTGCCATACGACGAGCGGGAAGTGATCGTTGAGCTTGCCGTCGATGACCTCCTGCGCAGCCTTGACGATGGTCTTGCCGATCTTCGGGTCGAGCTTTTGCAGCTCCATGTTCGCTTCAGCGGCGGCGCGCTTCACGATGCCGAGTCCGCGGACGATCGGGGCGGGCTGTTTTTCCCAGCCGATCTTGAAGTTGCCGAGAGACCGCTGCGCCTGCGCGCCCCAGTACCGGTCAGCCGCGACCTCGATCGGGCCAAAGGTGTCGGTTTCGGTGCGGTTGTTCCCGGCCATAAGTCAGCTCCCCGGCGGTGAAAATCGTGCGGTGGGACTAGACCCGCAGGGCCTTGCATTCAAGCCGTCAAAGCGGCGCGATCAGCCCTTGGTGTGCGTGTATCCCATCGGATTGAGCGGGTCGCCAGACACGTACCAGCCTGAGACAGCGTGGCGCGGATTGCCTGCGTAGGGCGCAACCAGCGTCACGGAATGGACATGGCGCACGTCGAACAGGTCGAGCGTATTGAACCTTGGCGAGAAGGACCGGGTTGGCTGGGCCTCGTCGTCAAAGAACTGCAGCAAGCCGCCCCAATCCGGGTCCCAGCGGGGGGTGAAGCCCCAGACGAAGGCGAACTTGCGGTGCTCGCCCTTGGGGTCGTCGAGGTGGCGCGTAAGGTAGTGGCCGGGACGATAGTCTGTCGCCTGCGCGAAGGCGCCGTCGAAGGCGTTTGATCCGGTGATCGTGCGGATAGCGGCGATGGTCTCGGGGGAGGTCAGTCCCCGGTAGAAGCGGCCGAGCGCCGTGTCCGGCGCGCCGTTCTTCCATGCTTCATTCATGCGATAGCCGAAATAGGCGAACCCTTCTGCGCGGTTGGCCGCCTGAAGCATGGCGCGTTGCAGTTCGGCTTGCCGGGGCCTGTCCCACGCGGCCATCTCTGCCGGATCCACGACAGCGACGCCCGCGCCTGTGGCCAGGAAGGTTTGCCAAGGCAGTCCGGCCATCTCGGCGGCGGCGGATTCAGCCACGGCCGGGTCAAGAACGTCGCGGACGCGAATCCGGCCTTCCGCGGCGAATTCGGCGCTGAGGGCGGCAAGGTCGAGGCGGGGGTTGAGCATGGCTTCGCTTCCAGTCAGAACCTTGAAGTTCCAGTCACAGCCTTGCCCTATACGGGCCATTCACCCCTGTCCACGAGGGCGCCTTGGACGCAAGCAGTCACGCCCCCTCGCAGACGCCATGGACCCGGCATGGCAAGGTTCAGGCGCGTCTTGAGAAGAACGGTACGCTCGAGGTGCAGGTCGAAGGGCTCACGACACAGGCCAAATACTACAAGCCGCTGCTCAAGGAATTCTTCCGGCTGCGATTTCCGGTACGGCCGCGCTGGGGTGACTGGTCAGCGCATATCGCGATGGAGTTCACGGGCGATCCGCCCCACATGGATCTCGACAATCTCGCGAAGGCGATGCTCGACAGCGCCGTAGGATCCGCATTTCACGATGACAGCCAGGTGGCGCGCCTTCTTGTGGAGCGGCGGGAGGCTGAGCGCGAGGGCGTCTGGATGCTGCTCGCCCCCTTCAGTCACAGCTGAGCGTGTTCACGCGGAAGTGGCCGCGTTGACGTTGGCGTCGCGCTCGACAGCGAGCGGCGAGCGCCCTTACCTTGACGCCGCGCAAACAGCGGCTGGCCATAGAAGCCCCGCGACGCAGGAGAGGGAGCGAGGACATGAAACGACGCATACTGGCGGCTTCGGTCGCAACGATCGCTGCGGCGCTGATGGCGATGCAGCCTGCACATGCGCAGCGGCAGGGCACAACATCTGGCGTCGGCTTTGCTGACGAGACTGATGCACCCGTCGACGGACCGACAACGATCGCAGGGGACAAAGCCTACACAAGCGCCGTCCCGTACTTCCGTGACCTTGGGCCGTGGGATCCGAACTACAAGGCGCCGCGCACGGCTGACGGGAGGGCCGATCTTCAGGGCGTGTGGTCGACGGCTTCGCTTACGACGCTGACGCGCGCCACGGGGCGCAACGCCAATATCGGCGTCGATACGCTGGTGATACCCGACGCGCAGATTGCCGAGGTGACCGGGCGCGCTGGTTACACTGCGTCGTTCCGCGACTCTCAGCGACGCACCGATCCGGAAGCGGGCGTGTTCACCGATCGCAACGCGGACGCTGGCTACAATGCCTTCTGGATTGATCCGGGTTCGGAGTTTGCGAAGGTCAATGGCGAGTGGCGCTCGTCGTGGATCACGTCGCCCGCCAATGGTCAGGTGCCGTACAACCGCAGTGGAAACGCTGCGGCCGGGTCGCGCATGACGTCTGCGACGTCGATAAACAACACGGGTCCCGAAATCCGTACGCTTGGCGATCGTTGCCTCGTGTCGTTCGCCAACCAGGGCGGCCCGCCGCTGACCAATGCGATGTACAACAACCATATCCGCATCGTTCAGACGCCTGATCACATCCTTCTCGAAATCGAGATGAACCACGATGCGCGCATCGTGCGCATCAAGAAGCCGGGCGACACGGTGACGCCGCTGCCTGACACCATCGAGCAGTGGTTTGGCGACTCGATTGGTTGGTGGGACGGCGACACGCTGGTCGTCGAAACGCGTAATCCGCATGAGCTTCAGGCACGCGGCCGCATTCCGCTGTCGAAGCAAGGCAAGGTCATTGAGCGTTTCCGGCGCGTGTCGGATGTGGAGATCGACTACACGTTCGAGGTGATCGATCCGGTAAGCTACACGCAGACCTGGACCGGTCAGATGCCGATGCGTCGTTCCTCGGAGCAGATCTACGAATACGCCTGCCATGAGGGGAATCACGCGCTGCCTGGCATCCTCGCGGGTATGAACCAGGGACTCGATACGGCGCTCGACGAAGAAGGCGAGTGACGCCGTCCACGGCTTAAGCGATCAAGAGCCGGTCCACGCACGGGCCGGCTCTTTTGTTTTCGTTTGTCTCATTGCTAGCGCTTCACGCCGCGCAGGAAGATCGCAACGGCGCGGCGCGCACGATCGTCGATCTGGTGTTGCGGTATGGTCGCACTGCTGACCACGAGCAGCTTGAAGCCAGAATCCTGCATCACCATTCCGAACAGCATGGCCGCCGCATCGTCTGGATCCTCGATCTGGTACTTGGCGCGCACGACTGGCGAGCTCAGCCAGTTGGCCAGTATCTCGCGTGGGAAGCCCCGCGGCTTCGAGGCGTTCATCAGTTCCGGATACCGGCGCACTTCCGAAATGATCAGGCGAGCCAGCGCCATCGAGCGGGGCGAGGTGAAGTGCGTGACCATCCGTGCCAGCACGCCAAACAGCTCAAGCTCGATGTCATCGCCCTGTTGCGGTGGGGGGAATGCCCCCATGTCGGCGACGTTCTCGAACAGCAGGGCGCCAAGAAGCTCCACCTGGCTCTTGAACTCGCGATAGATGGTTTTCTTCGACATGCCGGCCTGTTGGGCCACGGCGTCCATGGTCGCCTGCTCGGGCGGGCCGTCGAGAAAGATCTTCCGCGCGGCCGACAGGATTCTCTCGCGGGGAGAGTCGACTGGGGCTGCTTCCTGGAGGGCCTGCATTCTGGCTCCGACATTACCAAACGTGATCGACTTAACGCGAACACCACGTTTGTAGTGTATAACAGAATAGGATAGGGAAACGCTAGAGTTTCCGAGTTGGGCGCGATGGACCTCCCCGTAGAGACCCCGGCTGGCAACGACGCCATGTCCACTATCGTGGGCGAAGGCGAGGTTGTGCCGAAAACCGAGCCTGGCGCCCCTGTCGGGGCAGCCGGAACTTCGTCACATCCGGCCCACAGAGCCGGTCGTACAAACGCAATTCCAGAGAAGATGCGTCGGTTTATCCTGTCCTCGTCCGTCCTTGGGACGGCGGGCGGGGCAACAGGCCAAGCTTCCACAGCAGAAACGCAGACCTCCCCACTGAACGCGCAAGGACAAAAGACAATGACAATGCGCCGCAACCTGACGTCGGCCGCCATGATCGCGGGCGCAGGAATGATGGCCTTCACGCTGCACGCCTGCGGCGGAAAGCCCGCGCCTGCTGAGGAAGCGTCGGCAGCTGAGGGCGCGGTCGATACATCCGGCGCCCAGTCGATGCGGATTACCCATGTCGAGCTCCGCGATCTTTCGGACGAGGTTCGGGCAACCGGCCGCCTGGTCGTGCGCGAGGAAGCCTCCGTGGGATCGGAATTGCCCGGCTATCGCGTTGCCGCCGTCTACGTGGACGAGGGCGATTGGGTGAAGCAGGGCCAGGTCATGGCAAGGCTCGATGACGCGCTGCTGCAGGCGCAGATCGCGCAGGCGGAAGCTACGCTTGCCACGCAGACCGCCAACGTAACGTTCCGCCGCAGCCAGCTTGAGCGTGCGGAATCGCTCGCCAAGGAAGGCGCGGTCTCGCAGTCGCAGCTAGACCAGAGCCGTATGGAAGCTGCTGGCTCCGAAGCATCGCTGCTCGCCTCGCAGGCCAATGTGAACGAGATGAAAGTGCGCCAGTCGCGCATGTCGCTGCGTGCGCCGGTTTCCGGCGCCGTGCTGCAACGTGCGCTGCGCCCTGGCGATATTTCCGGCGCCGGTACGACGCCGTACTTCCGCATCGCGCGCGATGGCCTGATCGAACTCGACGCTGAAATGCCCGACGCCGCACTGGCGCACGTGAAGGTAGGCGATACCGTTACGGTCACGCTTGGCACGGGCGAAGTCATCAACGGCAAGGTCCGTTTCGTCTCGCCCCGCGTGGACACCATCACAAACCTCGGCCGCGCGCGGATCGAGCTGCCTTTCGACGCAGACCTGCGTCCGGGAAGCTTTGCCGAAGCGCGCTTCAACGCGGCTTCGCCCGGTGTGCTCTCGATTCCTGCGAGCGCGATCCGGTATGAGTCTGGCGGCGCGTCCGTCATGGTTGTTGACGACAAGAACATGGTCAAGCAGACGCCGGTGAAGCTTGGCCAGCGCGCTGGCGACTTCGTGGAGCTCATCGAAGGCCCGGCCGCCGGCACGCGTGTGCTCGCGACCGGATCGGCCTTCACGCTCGATGGCGATGTGATCAAGCCAGTCGATGGCGCCGCGGCCCAGCCTGCTGCCGCGCCGGGAGGCCAGTGAGATGAACCTGCCGATTTCAAGCTGGGCGATCCGCAACCCGATACCGGTTGTGGTCGCCTTCACGTTGATGATTGTCGCGGGCGTGTACTCTTACTCTCGCCTGCCGGTGAAGCAGTTCCCTAACATTTCCTTCCCGATGGTCGTCGCGACCGTCATCCAGGAAGGCGCGGCCCCGACGGAGCTTGAAAACCAGGTCACGCGCCTGGTCGAGAACTCGATCGCCAGCCTGCCCAACATCGAGACGCTGCAGTCCAGCGTGACGCTCGGCGTGTCGACGACGATCATCCAGTTCGAGATCGGCATCGACCTGCAGAAGGCGAAAGATGACGTCGAAGCGCGGGTCAACCAGATCCGCACTGAACTGCCCCAGTCGATCCAGCCGCCCATCGTGAGCGCGCTCGACTTCACCGGCGGCTCGCTGATGACCTTTGCCGTCTCGCATCCCGAGCTGTCGGCGACGGATCTGTCATGGTTCATCGACGATCGCATCGCGCGCGACATGCAGTCCGTGAAGGGCGTCGGCCAGATTTCCCGCGTTGGCGGCGTCAACCGCGAGATCAACGTGGTGCTCGATCCCGTGCGCATGAACGCCGTGGGCGTTGTGGCGTCGGACGTGAACGCAGCCCTGCAGCGCAACTATCGCAACTATGGCGGCGGCCGTGCGGCCGTGGGCGGGTCGGAAACCACGATCCGCACGCTCGGCGAAACGCTCACCGTTGACGAGCTGCGCAACCTCACCATCCCCCTGCGCGGGGGGTCTTCCTATGTCCGGCTGTCTGACATTGCCGAAGTCGGCGATGGCTCCGCCGAGATCCGCTCCTTCGCGCGGCTGAATGGCCGTCCCGTTGCCGGCTTCAACGTCGTGAAAGTGGATGCGGCCTCCGAGGTCGAAGTCGAAACCGGGGTCATTGCGTCCATCGCGCGTCTCGAGGCGGCAAATCCGGGCCTGAAGATCACCAAGATCTTCTCGATGACGGATGACACAAAGGCCAATTTCCACGCGACGGAGGCCGTGCTGATCGAGGGCATGATCCTCGCCGCGCTTGTGGTGTTCCTGTTCCTGCGCGACTGGCGCGCGACGGTGATCGCGGCGCTCGCCATGCCGTTGTCGCTGATACCGACCTTCTTCATCATCTCGCTGTTCGGCTTCTCGCTGAACGTCGTCACACTGCTCGCCCTGACGCTCGTTATCGGCATCCTTGTGGATGACGCCATTGTGGAGATCGAGAACATCCAGAAGCGAACGCTGGCGGGCTACACGCCCTTCCGCGCCGCCATGGAAGGTGCAGACGCGATCGGTCTCGCCGTACTTGCGACCACCGCCTCAATCGTGGTGGTGTTCCTGCCGACATCGTTCATGGGCGGTATGCCCGGCCAGTTCTTCATCGAGTTCGGCATCACGGTCGCGGTCGCCGTTATCTTCTCGCTGCTGGTTGCGCGCTTTGTCTCGCCGCTCATGGCTGCCTACTTCCTGAAGCCGATGGCTGCAAAGGATCGCGGCCGGGATGTGCGCAAGCTGCCGGGCTTCTACGAAGCCTCGCTTGCCTGGTCGTTGCGCCACCGCATTCTTGCTTCGCTGATCGGCGGCCTGTCGTTCGTCGCGACAATCTTTTTCGTGGCCATCCTGCCGAAGGGTTTCATTCCGACGGAAGACCCCGGCTACATCATGTTCAACATCTCGGCCCCGCCGGGATCGACGCGCGAGCAGATGGAGCGTTCGGCGACTGACCTCAACAACCTGCTGGCGGCCCAGCCCGATGTGAAGGACGTCTTCATCTCGATCGGCACCGGTGGGGCAGGCGGCCAGGCCGCTGCGGCTGGCGGCGGCGGCGGCGGTTCGGGCCTCACTTCGGGTTCAGCTACGGTCGTCATGGTCGATCATCACAAGATGTCGACCGAAGAGCTCAAGCAGCACATTCGTCCGCTGTTGATGCAGATCCCCGATATCCGCGTTACCGCGCTGATGTCTGGCGGCGGACCGGGTGGTTCGGACGTCAACATTCTGCTGACCAGCGAAGACGCTGCGGCGCTCGACAAGGCGCAGCTCGACCTGCTGAACGAGATGAAGGATCTTCCTGCGATCCAGAACCCGCGCCTGTCGCCGGAGCCTCCGGGCCCCGAGCTGATCATCCGGCCGCGCACGGACGAGGCGGCGCGCCTCAATGTGTCGACAGATGCGATTGCACAGGTCGCGCGTATCGCGACGTCGGGCGATATCGAAGCCAACACGCCGAAATTCTCCGAGGGCGAGCGTCGCCTGCCGATCCGTGTACGTCTGCCGGATTCAATCCGGACGGATATCGCGGAACTCGGGCAGCTGCGCGTGCCGACGCTCAACGGCGGCTTCACCACGCTGGCCGCTGTGGCGGACCTCTCGTATGAAGCCGGCCCCGGCAACATCCAGCGGCTCTACCGCAAGCGGATGGCGTCGGTTCAGGCTGACTTCGCACCGGGCAAGACGTCCGGCGACGCCACCGAGGCGATCGACAACACCGAAACGATGAAGGCCATCCTCGCCGCAGAAAAAGCCGGCAATGCTGTTGTCGAGCGCGCCCGCGTCGGAAACGAACAGGCGCAGGCCCAGATGTTCGGCGGTATCGTCGTCGCGCTGATGGCGGGCGTTGCGCTGATCTACTCGGTCATGGTGCTGCTGTTCAAATCGGTCTTCAAACCGATGGTCATCCTGTCGTCTCTGCCGCTGTCTTTCTCTGGCGCGTTCTTCGCGCTGGTGATCACGGGCAAGGAAATCTCGATGCCCGTCATGATCGGCTGCGTGCTGCTGCTCGGCATCGCCGCAAAGAATGCGATCCTGCTGGTCGAGTTCGCGATCGAGGCGCAACAGCGTGGCAAGGCGACTTACGACGCGCTGTTCGAGGCGTGCCGCGAGCGTGCCCGTCCCATCGTGATGACGACGGTCGCCATGTCGGCGGGCATGTTGCCCACCGCGCTTGGCATCGGCGAGGGCGCGGGCTTCCGTCAGCCCATGGCCATCGCGGTCATCGGCGGCCTGATCTCGTCCACTCTGCTGTCGCTGATCCTGGTGCCGGTGGTCTACTCGTTCGTGGATCAGTTCGAACGCTGGCTCAGTCCGCTGGCCGGCCGCCTCGCGACCAAGCCGACGGCCGAGGACGAACTGTTGATGAAGGGGCGCGGCCACCCGCCCGCTCTCGAGAGCGAAGCGCCGATCGTGCCGCGTACGCCGGCTGAGTAATCTGCAAGCCGGGCTGGACGAAGGTTCAGCCCGGTTCTGCTTCGCCTGCGCGCGAGGCCCATATCATTGCAATGAATAGCCCCTTCATCCGCGGCAGCAGAGCGAGCGACAGCCCGATCACGGCTGCAGCCACAAAGAAGAACGCCTTGAATGCGGTATCCGCATCGGTGGTGGCAAAGACGAAGAACGCGGGTGACACCAGGTGGCCGACGACGAGGATCGTTGCCCAGGCTGGGCCGTCATCAGCCCGTATCGCACCCAGCGCCTCGCCACACGACGTACAGGCTTCTGCAGGCCGTAAATAGCCCGCCAGCACCTTCCCCTGGCCGCACGAAGGACAACGCAGCCGCAAGCCGCGTTGGATAGCCAGCCAGGTGTTGCGCCGGGGCAGGTCAGGGCTGTCGATCATGGGGGGAATGTGGCGTGCGGGACCGCACCCGTCGAGCCGGCGCAAGGTCGCGCCTCAGGGCATTGCTCAGGTCGCGACGAACTGAAGGCCGGCCGCGCCCCGGGTCTGCCAGATGACATAGGCCCATGTTCTGAGGCGAAGCGTGGGCTCGGACAGCATGACCCGGTCGGTCAGATGCACGTCGCGCACAAATTCGATCCGTGCGCCTGTATCGCTGATGTTTTTGACGACCACGTCCAGCCGTTCGCCGCCCAATAGCGTCAGCGTAGCCGACTTGAAGGTCGGCTTCCGTACGGCCCGTTTCTCGCCCGTCGCAACGGACGAATAATTCGTCTCCTCGACCGGCACCGCTGCAATCTTGCGCATGCGGTCGGCGAGGGGATCGGTGGCCTTGTGGTCAGTCTTTTTGAACATGGACGCGCGTGATGGAGGCCCAACCAGCGTCCACTATGCCGTCAAAACATTAGCGGGCCGTTGACCATTCGCGCGCTCACTCCCAAACATAGGATATCCGGCCTCTGTTTGAGCGCAGAATACCGCTGCTGAGAGCCCCCTATCCGATCGAAACCGACGTCCCTCCGTCCACGGGCAGAACCGCGCCTGTTACAAATCGGGCTTCGTCCGAGCACAGGAACAGGGCCGCAAAGGCTGTATCCCAAGCGGTACCCATATGGCCCATGGGCACACGTGCATTCCGCTCAGCCCGAAGCGTGTCGGCGGACTTGCCGCTGGTAGCCGCTATCCCAGTGATCGCCATGGGCGTGTCCATCAGGCCGGGCATGATGACGTTGCAGCGCACGCCATGCTTGGCGTTGCCGGCGGCGACCACGGTGGTCAGGCGGTTCACGGCCATTTTCGAGACTTCGTAGGTGACCATGTGGTGCCCTGCGATAGCGGCCAGCGAAGAGATGTTGAGGATCGCCCCGCTCTTCTGCTGGCGCATCACCGGCAGGACATGTCGGATCGTCATCGCCATGGACTTGAGGTTGATGTCCATGATGCGGTCCCACGCCTCTTCCTCGATGGCATGAGGCGGTGCATCGCCGCGTCCTGTGCCGACATTGTTGACCAGGATGTCGATGCGCTTCAGCCGCACGATGGCCTCACGCGCGATCGATGCGCAGGAAAGCGTGTTTGTCACGTCCGCCTCAAAAGCGAACGCCCGGCCGCCTTCGTCGGCGATCAGCTTTACGGTTTCCTCTGCGCTGCCGAGATGCCGATCGACGCACATCACGTGTGCGCCTTCGCGTGCGAACAGCACGGCCATGGCGCGGCCATTGCCGATTGTCTCGCCCGGCGTCTGGCCGGCTCCGACGATGATCGCGGTTTTTCCTTCCAGACGTTTGGACATCGCTAAGCCTTCAGGTCAGGATCGACGGTCTGGCCTTCTTCGACCTGGATGCCGAAGGAATTAAGGATCATCGACACCTGGGTGTACTGGCCGACCGTGAACACGAGATCCATGCACTGACGTTCGCTGTAGTGCTTTGAAAGCTCTGCCCATGCAGGGTTCGACACGAAGTGATCGCGGTTGAGATCATCGCACGCGATCAGCAGCGCCTTCTCGGCGGCACTCCAGCCATCGGCGCCGGCACCCACCTTTATCCGCTCGATCTCGGCGGCGTTGAGCCCCGACTGCAGGCCGATGCGATTGTGCTGTGTCCACTCATAGCCCGACTTGCACAGCCAGCCGACGCGCAGGATCGCGATCTCCCGCTCACGCGGCGACAGCGAGTTGCGCGCCATGATGTAGCCGCCCCACCACGAAAACGCGCGGAAGGCGTCCGGCGAGCGCACCAGCGTGCGGAAGATGTTGAGGATCGAGCCGTCCTTGTCGCGTGACTTTTCGAGACGTTCAACCTGCTCTGGTGTGAATTCCGAATCCTTCAGCGGGGCGATGCGAGGTTTTGAGAGACGCATGATGACCTCAGTTCGGCGTTGAAGGAGCGGGAGCGCGAGCAGGCGCAGCCGCTTCCGGCTGGCGAAGCGGAAGAAGCTCCAGCACATAGCCATCCGGATCCTTGGCGAAGCCGACAATGGCGCCGCCAACGGCTTCGCTGGGCTGCGGCTCGCGCGTTACTTCGAAACCGGCCGCCTTGATCTTTGCGGCGAGGGCGACCGGATCGGCCACGCGCGTGACAAGCTTGATGGGCAGGTTCTTGTAGTTGGGGTTCGAGCCGTCGATCCAGTTCATCAGCACGATGTAGCTCTCGCCATCGGGATAGCGCAGCAGAACCTCGTTCATGTAGCTGAGCTCGTAGGTGCGGACTTTTTCCATGCCCATGACGTTGACGTAGAAGTCAGTCGATTTCGCGAGATCGGTCACGCCTATGCCGACGGCGGAAAGCAGCGGGTCCTTTTGCGCAGGGGCAGTGGCAACTTCAGGCGCAGGTGCTGGTGTTGCTGCTTCAGGCTTTGCAGTCTCGCCACTGCAAGCAGCCAGCAGCAGTGCGCCAAGCGCGATGATGGTCCGGCTCATTGTCTCTCCCCTATGTGGCCTTTCGCTTGGTCTAGCGCGGCCAGGGGCGCGAGGCTATCCGGCTTGCGAGCGCTGGGGTGGCAGGTCGAAGGCGCGGCCTGTCAGATAGATAAAGCCGTCATTGTCGACCGAGCCTGCATCGCCGGTTGCTACGAAGCCATCGGCGTCGCGGCGCGAATTGCTCGAGCCGCCGATTTCGCACTCAAGCGTACGCTGCGTGCGGGCCCAGACTTCTCCGACCGAACCCGGCGGAAGACGCCGGCCATTCTCATCGCGGATTTCGACAGCTGCGCCCCGTATCGGCCGGCCGCAGCTTCCGCGTCTAGCATCGAAGTTCGCTGAAGGGATCACGGAAATGAGCCCGGTTTCGGTTGAGCCGTAGGCTTCGCTCACGACCGGGCCAAACATGTCGGCCAGCCATGCCTTGAGCTTCCACGGCACAGCCGCTCCGCCAATTACAATATCGCGCAGCGAGATGCAGCCCGCGGCGCGGACACGTTCATCGCCCAGGCGATGCAACTCGGCGAAAGTTTCGGGCAGCGCCCACCAGTGCGTGACGCCGCGCGCGCGGATCATGTCGAGCGCGACTTCAGGTTTGAAGTGGCGCATGAAGGCGATGGCGCGGCCGGCAGACAGCGCCGCCCAGAACTGCACGCAGCCCCACACCCGGTTCACCGGTACGGTGATCAGCGATACGCCGGTGTCAGGCACGGGCGGCTTGGACACCGAAGCAGGCGCCGCGCGACGTCGTGGCAGGGCCACGGCCCGTTCCCCGAGACCAGATGTCCACGCCAGAAGCGAAGGCTGTGCGCGGCCGAAGCGCGGCTGGGCGACGGGCGGAAACAGGTCCCAGAAGTTGAAGAAGCCGGGATAGGCGCCGTCCATGCTGGCGCGCAGGCTGAGGGGCAGGCCTTCCAGCGCAGGGGCCAGACGCAGAGGCGCCGTATCGCCAACAATCACCGCAGAGGCGCGGCTGGCGATCAGCCGCTGACGCAGAACGCGGGGTGGCAGATCCGGGTCGATTGTCACAAGGCGAGCGTCGATCTTGGCGCAGGCCAGCGCGATTACGGCCCACTCCATGCGGTTGCGGCAGCGCACGGCGATCACATCATCACGGCCGAGACCGCGGCCGGTGAACGCATCAGCCAGCATGTCGGCATACTCGTTCCAGTCGCGATAGGTCAGCGACGCCGTTCCTTCGAACAGCGCCGGGTGATCGCCACGCGCGATGGCCCAGTATTCAAGGCTGCGAGCGACAGGCTCGTTCAGGCCTTGAGGGTATGCCGCACGTTCGCCACCAGGTTGTCGCGCATGCGCAACAGGGAAACGTGATCGGGAATGATCAGCCACTGAAAAAGAACTCCACGCAGGGAAGCAAGTATGATGGAGGCCTCTACGCGCGAAAGCGCATCGGCTCGTATTTCGCCTTTGGCTCTTCCCTGACTAATCAGGGCGGCAAAGTCGTCGATACCTTGGCGGGTGATACGCTCCACAGTGGGGCGCAACTCGGGGCGATTGAGCCCCGCCGCCATGATGGTCTGGTAGGCACGCGCCGCGGTCGGATTCAGGATCGCATCGTCGGTTGCGAACTCGATGATGCTGCAAAGCCGCTCTAGGCCTTCGCTGGCCATGCTCGCCGTGCGCATGCGCGCGACATAGCCAGCCATGATGTGGTTCGCGAGCGCTTCGAGGAGGGCGCTCTTGGTGCCGTAGTAGTGCGCGGGCAGGGCGCGGGAATATCCGGCCGCTTCCCCGGCCTCGTTGAGCGTCAGTTCTTCAAGGCCGCGTTCAGCCACGATCACCGCCGCAGCTTCAAGGATGGCGCGCTCAGCCGCCTCCCGGCGCTCCGCCTGAGTCTGGCGGGTCGGTTCGGCAGTCGCGAGCGTTTCGCCCCGATCAGCGGGCTTCCGGATCGTCATGGGCTAATCCAACATACTAGCTTGTGAACAAGCAAGTATGTTACGTAAGGGCAAGCTGCGTTCGGATTGTCGCACTGCCCTTGGGGCGACATTGACGGTCAAACGGAGCGGATCTTGCCCTCTCAGTTGACGGATGGCCGCCATCGCGGCACGGAAACGCACGCTTTTTCAGGAAACCGGACGCGGGAATGCCCGCGCCGCCCCAAGTCGAGGACTGTCCCCATGATCGCCAGCCTGACCGTTCCAGCCGCCCCGGCCGATGAAATCTCGGCCTACATCGCCGGCTCCACCAAGGCCGCTTGGGGCGTTGTCGGCCTGCCGGCCAGCACGCCGATCAAGCCGATCAAGAAAGTTGGCGTCCTGGGCGCCGGCACGATGGGCGGCGGCATCTCGATGAACTTCGCGAATGTCGGCATCGCCGTGACGATCGTGGAAATCCAGCAGGCGGCGCTGGACCGCGGCCTCGGCGTGATCCGCAAGAACTACCAGAACTCGGCCGACAAGGGCCGCTTCCCGCAGGAAGAGGTCGGTATCCGCATGGGGCTGCTCAAGGGCTCGCTCGATCGCGCGGACCTTGCCGACTGCGACCTCGTGATCGAGGCGGTGTTCGAGGACATGGCCGTGAAGAAGGAAATCTTTGCGGACCTCGACCGGATCTGCAAACCCGGCGCGATCCTCGCTTCCAACACGTCCTATCTCGACATCAACGAGATCGCCTCGGCCACCAAGCGGCCGGAAGACGTCATCGGCCTGCACTTCTTCTCGCCCGCCAACGTGATGAAGCTGCTCGAGATCGTGCGCGCGAAACATACGTCGGATACCGTGGTCGCCACCTCGATGGATCTTGCGAAGAAGATCAACAAGGTCGCAGCGCTAGCTGGCGTCTGTCCGGGCTTCATCGGCAACCGCATGCTGTCAAAGCGTGGCCTGCCTGCCGGCGCGCTGCTCAAGGCCGGCGCGATGCCGTGGGACATTGATGCCGCGTTCAACGCGTTCGGCTTCAAGATGGGCCCGTACCAGATGTCGGATCTCGCCGGTCTCGATATCGGCTGGAAGCCGGGTGCGACCACAGCGAACCCGCTGCGTGACATGATCTGCGAACGCACACCGCGTCGTGGCCAGAAGTCGGGCGCCGGGTATTACGACTACGACGCTGCTCGCAACGCGACGCCGTCGCCGGAAGTCGAAGCGATCGTAAAGGAATACGCCGCCAAGTCTGGCGTCGCCCCGCGCAAGGTCACGCGTGAGGAAATCCTCGAAGAGTGCGTCTTCCCGATGATCAACGAAGGCGCGGCTATCCTGGAAGAGGGCATGGCCCAGCGTCCGGGCGACATCGATGTCACCTGGCTCAACGGCTATGGCTGGCCGCAGGACAAGGGCGGCCCGATGTTCCTTGGCGACAAGGTCGGCCTGCAGCGCGTGCTGGAAGTCACCGAGCGCGTTGCCAAGAACGTGCCGGAAATCCAGGTCTCGAGCCTGCTGCGCTCCATGGCGAAGGATGGCCGCAAGTTCGCCGACCTGCCGGCGCAGCCGCTGAAAGTTTAATTCGAAACACCACGCATCGAACTGGAAGCGGAGCCCCTCGGGGCTCCGTTTCTGTTTCAGGCGTCCGCGCCCGGCTTCGGTGTGGGTTTGTAGAGCACGCCGAGGATCACGCCTGCGATCAGCGTCGGGATCAGGGCGATCAGCGGCAAGCCATAGGCGCCGAGCGCTGCTGCTCCCGATATGCCGAACGCGACGAAGGCCTGTCCCAGGCTCGCGATCACGGAGCCCTTGGCGCGCCTGCGTACAAACTCGCGCCGGGATCCGGGCACACGCCGCCACAGGCCGATCAGTGCAGACGCCGTCGAAGCGGCAAGCACGCCGCCTGTGGCCCATAATCCGGCGGCCACGTCGCGCCAGAGCAGCGCCGCGAGCGGGATGGTCATTAGCGCAAGCACAGGCAGCAGGGCGGCGAACAGCTTGGCCCGGTCCACCATCGCGGACGAAACGGGCGCTGACGCAATGAGGTCGGGCGCATCCTCCGCCGACACGGTGATCCACACGAGGCTGGAGGCAAGCGTCGACGACAACAGGGTCAGCACGGCGACGAACGCCTCAGGCGTGATCGGAATCGATCCGCCTGGTCGCATCAGAATGAAGCCAAGCGGCAGCAAGTAGAGCAGCTGCATCCCGATCTGCGACAGCAGCAGCGGATCGCGCTTCAGCAGGCGGAACTCCTTGCGGATAACCGACGGCATCGCCCCGCCGCGAAGGCCAACTACGCGGGAATCGACCACGCGCTTGCGCTGTCCCATGCCCGAAGCTGCGGCAGCATCCGCAACGAAGCTGCGGCTGAACAGGAAGACGCCGAGCACAAAGAGGCAGCCAACGAGAACCAGCCAGATCAGGATGGAGACGATGTCGCCGGTGAACGCCCGCGAAGGCAGCAACCACCAGGTGTTGGGGTCGAAGTTCATGCTCTCGACCAGCGCCGCAAGCTGTTGCTGCGTCATCTCTTCACCACTGCGTCGGCCGCTGGTGATGTTGTAGTACTGGAACACTAGGAACACGCCGGCGCCGGCGAGCGCGCTGAAAATCTGCGCGAGGAGGCGCGTGTTCTTGGGGCCAATCAAGCGGAACAGGGCCGTGACGATGATCAGCGCGAGCGCCGTCGCCGCAAATGCGAGCGAAACCAGGAAGACGATGGAAGACAGCCACAGTGGCGAGGAGAAGACCGCGAGCCACAACAAGGGCGGCCCAAGCAGCCCCGCATAAAGCGGCAGGGCGCCGATAGCGATGGCGGCGGAGCGCACGCCCAATATTCGCCAAGGCGAGAGGGGAGATGACAGCAGGAGATCGAGATCGTTGCGCGTGTAAATGACATCCACTGCGGCGAGCACCGAACTCGACAGCATCACCGATCCCATGAACGCGACGATCACGGCTACCGCTGCGAGCGCCAGCCCCGCGCCAGGTCCATCGAGAAAAGGTGGTGGCGGAATGTTGGGCCCAAGTCGCTGGAAGATGAAGAAGCTGAACACCAGCCAGAGCAACAAAAGCAGACCGACCAGCAGCAGCCCGCTCTTCGGGCGTGTCTTGCCCCTACGCCAGAACAGGCGCAGTTCATGCGCCATTAGCCAGCGAATGCTGCGTGGCGTGCTCATTGTGCGGCAGCCTGCGGCGGCGTGACTTGCGGCTGGCTGATGAGCGACAGAAAAACATCCTCGAGCGACTGGCCCTGCGCACCCGCGTGGGCCTGCAGTTCATCGAGGCGGCCTTCGGTCAGCAGCTTGCCGTCCTTGATGATGCCGATGCGATCCGCCATGCGCTCGGCGACTTCAAGGATATGCGTCGTGAGGATGACGGCCGCGCCATTGGCGACACGCTCGCGTATCAGGTCTTTCACCTGCCGGCTTGCGGCGGCGTCGAGGCCGGTCAGCGGTTCGTCCAGCATCAGCAGCTTCGGCTCGTGGATCAGCGCGCCGGCCAGAACGGCCTTCTGCTTCATGCCACGCGAGAAAGTCTCGCAACGGTCGTTCCTGTTGTCCCACAGGCCGAGCAGGCGCAGCAACTCCTCTGCACGCTTTGCAGCGGTGATCGTGTCGACACCCCAGAGGCCCGAGACGAACTCGAGATACTCCCAAGCCGTGAGCTTGTCGTAGAGCAGCGGCTCGTCCGGCAGCCAGGCGATCTGTTGCTTTGCGGCAAGCGGATCGCGGCGGGCGTCGACGCCAAACACGCTCACCTCGCCCGCGTCCGCATTCAGCAGGCCGGCGATCATGCGCAGCGTGGTGGTCTTGCCCGCGCCGTTGGGACCAAGCAGGGCGTACAACTCGCCGCCCTGGACCTCGAAGTTGATGCCATCGACGGCGCGCTTGCCGCCGAAACTCTTGGCGAGGCCGGTAACCTTGAGGCCGCTGGACATGGCTCTGGCAGTTCCTTTCTTGGCCGCGGGAGGCAGCCGGGGACGGGTCTTCTGCCCGCGCTGATCCGTCAGCATCCGGGGCGCGTACAGTCAACCGTGAACCCTCTCGACCCGATCCTTACCGTACTTATCGGCATGGCGCTGGTGATGTCTCTGGCCTGGCTGGTCCAGCGCGGAACCCGCAATGGCGGCTGGGTGGATGTTTTCTGGACATTTGGCACAGGCGCAGCCTGCGTGACCGCGGCGCTGTGGCCGGGGCCAGCTGTGGACCAGTCGCGTCAGTTTCTGGTGGCAGCGCTTGCCGCGATATGGTCGCTGCGGCTCGGCTCCTACATCGCCCATCGCGTAGCGAAGGATGCGCACGAGGACCGGCGCTATGCCGGATTGCGCACCGAATGGGGCGGGGCGTTCCAACGCAACATGTATGTCCTCTGCATCGTCCAGGCGCCGGCAGCAGCTTTGCTCAGCCTGTCCGTATTCGCCGCCAGCCATGGCGGGGAGGGAGGCCTTGGCCTTCGTGATGCACTGGGCGCTGCGATGCTGTTGATCGGGATCGTCGGTGAGGGGGTCGCAGACGAGCAGATGCGGCGCTATCGCCTGACGGCGGAACGAGGTCAGGTCATGGACAAGGGCCTGTGGGGCTGGTCGCGCCATCCCAACTATTTCTTCGAGTGGGTCACGTGGCTCGCCTATCCGGTCATTGTGTTCGATCTGAGCTATGCATGGAGCTGGGCGACGCTGGTTGCGCCGGTGATGATGTTCCTGTTGCTGCGTTTCGGCACGGGCGTGCCCGCGCTTGAGAAGACGATGCTCGCGAGCCGTGGCGACAAGTTCCGCGACTATCAGCGCCGCGTCAGCGCTTTCTTTCCGTGGCCTCCAAAGAGGACCTCCGCATGAGCTTTGTATCCCGGGCCATCATCGCGTTCGAAGCAGCGCCTCTGCCGGATTTTGTCCGCAAGGGAGCGGTTTCGTTCCTTGTCGAGCGCGTGCGGCGCGATCTCAAGCACACGCCGGCGGACGCCTCGCGCAAGTTCGCGCAGGACATGGTCAACCACCCGATCGCCACGCACACTGCGGATGCGAACGCACAGCACTATGAGGTGCCTGCAGAATTCTTCGCGCTCTGCCTCGGGCCACGCTTCAAGTATTCCAGCTGCCTCTACGAGCCAGGCGAAACACTGGCGCAGGCGGAAGTGCGCGCACTGCAGGAAACCTGCATCAACGCACAACTCGCGGATGGACAACACATTTTGGAGCTTGGCTGCGGTTGGGGGTCGATGTCGCTGTTCATGGCGGCGCGCTATCCGGGAGCGCGCATCACGGCCGTCTCGAATTCCGCCAGCCAGCGGGCGCATATTGAGGCAAGCGCTGCACGGCAGGGTCTCACCAACCTGCGCATCGTGACGGCGGACATGAACGTGTTCGACACCGAAGAGCGTTTCGATCGGATCGTGTCGGTCGAGATGTTCGAGCATATGTCGAATTGGCGCGCGCTGCTGGAGCGTTGCCGGCGTTGGCTCAAGCCCGATGGGCGCATGTTCATGCACGTGTTCGCCCACCGCACGGCGCCATACCGTTTCGACGTCAACGATCCCGCGGACTGGGTGGCTCACCACTTCTTCGCTGGCGGCGTGATGCCCAGCCGTGACCTGATCGCGAACTTCCCCGACCTGTTCGAAGTTGAGCAGGACTGGTGGTGGAACGGCAAGAATTACGAGCGGACCGCGCTGGACTGGCTCAAGAATTTCGACGCCAACCGCGACGAGATCCGCAAGATTCTCGCTAAGGTGTATGGTGCCGACGCCAAGCTGTGGGAGAATCGCTGGCGCCTCTTCTTCCTCGCAACCGCGGGCCTGTTCGGCCATGCCGGTGGTAACGAGTGGGGCGTGGTGCACCACAGGCTGAAGCCGGTCTAGGCGATCACGCGCGCTATGGCGTCTGCGGCGGCGCCCGCGCCGTTCTCTGCGCGTATCAGTGGCGCAAGCACCGCCGCATTTTCCTGAACTGATCTGTCGGCGAGCAGGCGGGCGAGCTTCGCCTCGCCTTCAACGGCGTAGTGCTCAGGTCTCGTGATATCCGCGACGCCGAGCCGCTTCAGGCGTGAGGCATTGTCAAACTGATCGCCGAAATGCGGCACGACCAGTTGCGGCTTGCCTGCGCGCAGCGCCTGCGCTGTCGTGCCCATGCCGCCGTAATGCACCACGGCGGCCGCGCTCGGGAAGATCAGCGAGTGGGGCAGATAGTGGCGGACGAGCACATCGTCTGATGGCGGCAGGCCGAGGTCTGACCCCGTGAGCAGGATGGCGCGGCGCTTGAGCTTGCGCGCAATCGCGATGCTGGATGTGAAGAAGCTGCCCGGAGCGTGCACTGCAAACGACCCGAGCGTGAAGACGATGGGCGCTTCACCTGCGGCGAGGAAAGACTCCGCTTCGGCATCCAGTGTGTCTACGTCTCCGTCGGCGCTGTCGAAGAAGGTGAAACCGGTAATGAGGGTCTTCGGGTTCATGTCCGGGCGCGGTGGCGCGATGTACG
>Ga0105048_10003832_pt1 | contig 24582 bp, 13 predicted proteins | sample MAT05_FD_78382 | JGI IMG/M metagenome (GOLD analysis project Ga0105048, IMG submission 78382) | Freshwater microbial communities from Lake Fryxell liftoff mats and glacier meltwater in Antarctica - MAT-05 | ecosystem: Environmental > Aquatic > Freshwater > Ice > Liftoff microbial mat | place... | reverse complement strand
GAATTGACGGGGATGGCCGGAGTTTGTGCCGGTGCGCTGTTGACCGTGATGCCGAAGGTATCGGTGTCATTGGTAGTCACGTTGCCGGGCGAGGTCTGCGAGACCGTACCGGTGTGCGTGCCGGTGCCAGCGGCAACTGCGGTGAAGTTAAAGCGGCAGGTTAACGGAAGAACTAAACCACCCACCAGCGGCGGATTGGTCCGACCGGTGAAGTTGATGCCGGTGAGGTTTACCGGGCCTGGGCTGTTGATCGGGCCGGCTGGAATGGTTGGTGCAACTGAGCCTGAGCACGTCGCCGAATCGTAGCGGCTGGTTGCAGGGATCGTAACGCCCAAAGCACCGCCAGTGACCGGGCCTGAGTTGTTGTTCAACACACGTGCGAAGAAGCTGTAGCTACCGCCAACGTTAACCGTTGTCGAGCCGGTTTTAGCAACGCCGGTTGCAACCGCGTAACCCGCATCATTGTTGATGAATAACGCGATGTCAGATGGAAGACCAGGACCCGGTCCACCGCCGCCGCAGATCGGCGCGCCGGGTGATGCTGGGATCGTCGCCGTTTCACCGGCGTTGCAGTATCCCGTGCGAATAATCGCCGCTGGAAAGCCCGGCGACGGGGCGCCCGCACCCACGGAGATCAGTGCATAGCCGTAGTTGATCGCGCCGGTTGCCTCGTTGAGCAAGCGCAAGCCGACATAGTTATTGCCAGCCACTCGAAAAGCGGGGGCTGCGCCCACGACACCGGTGCCGCTGAAGGTGCTCGCCGGGCCGATCAGGGTGCCAGCCGCTAGTGGCGGTACGGTTGTACCGGAAATGACATAGCCACCGCCGCCCGTGGCCGGTGCAAAAAAGTTGAGTCCAGTGACGGCGCTGGCTTGGTAAGGATTGAGGTCCCAACCGGCAGTAGCGCTCGTTGCGCCGGTCACGCCGGTGACGATGTTCAGATAAATGCCTGCGGTCGTAGCGGGCACGTTGATCGCCAAAACTCCACTATCTACAGGGGCTGCAAATGCGCTGCTGGCACCGAACGCCAAAGTTGCCACGCCGAGCGCACTTGCGATGTGCTGTTGGATGCGACCGCGAACAAGGGATTGCGTGGATTTCATATCTGCTGGGACCGTTTTGAGGGTGAGGGTGGCGTGACTTATAGCACGGTGTTTTTTGTCGTTCCAGCTACAAAGCCCGCACTTTTTCGAACTGGATGAACTTCTTTCATGGGATGCGAGGATCAAATTGAGACATGATCGGGCCACCTGAACTTAACCGAAGGCATCACGTATGGTCCTACAGCGACTTTTCGACAAGTTCATCAGCGGCGTCGCCGATACCGACAAGATCCAAGCGATGGCGCGCGTAAATGCACTGCGCTCGGCGTACCCAGAGGAAAGCCGTGCGACGATTGCCGAGCGTTTGATCAAGCGCAAGTGCATTCAAGCCGGTGCGGTCGGCGCGGCAACAACGGCTGCATCGGTCATTCCTGGGATTGGTACCGTCACCTCAATCACCTTGGGTATTGCTGCGGATCGCGCAGTTACAGCCAAGCTGCACGGTGAACTCTTTTTGGAACTGCTGATCCTGCACGAAAAAAACATGCTGCCCGATGATGAAAAGCGCGCGCTTTTGTTGGTCACCGGCGTCGGCGCAGGCCTTGGGCAAACTCTCGATGCGGTGGGTTCGCGCGTCGCCCAATTGGCGAACCAAGGGCTGGCTCGACGCGTGGTGTCGCGCGCCATTCCCGTGCTATCGGTGGCGAGCTCAGCGGGCATGAACGTGGCACTGACCTACCTGGTTGGACGGCGCACGTTGGCACTCTGTGGCGAGCAAGATTTAGAAAATATGAGCTGGGCGGATACCGCGCGCATGCTCACCGGCGTAGACGAGCGCAAGCTGGCCAACTGGGCGCGCGAAAGTGCCATTCATGCGTGGGCGCTGCTCGCTGAAAGACTCGAAACGTTGGGCGGACGCGCGGTATCGATCGTGCGCCGTGCAGGCGATTTGGTCGTAAAAGCGATGCGCACGGCGCGCTCGCGGGTCGATCAACTGACCGTCGCGGAGCGCGCTAATGCAGCGAGAGCTGCGAAGTCAGCAAAACCTGCGAAGGCTGAGAAGCCAGCAGCGCGCAAGGCTAAGTCGGTGTTCATTGAACCCAAGCCGGGTCGGCAGGCGCCTGCGGCAAAACCCAGCACAGCAAAACCGACCGCAGCAAAACCCACTGCTGTAAAACCAGCTTCCAAGGCTAGCGCCGCGAAAGCCAAGCCTAAGTCGAGTGCGAAGGCGGCTAAAACGCGACCGTAAATTCAACCGCATCGAATACGCCGCTTTCTTCAAGCGCAACGATTCGGTGCGGACCCGCCTCCATCAGCGTGTAGAGCAATCCAGCGCCTGCGCGGGTCCGGCCGATGAGGCGCTCGTTGTCGAGCCATTGCACCTCCTCGGTCGCGCCGTTGGCTTGTAGCTGCACTTGCAAGATCGCTCGCGACGGCGCGCGCGCCAGCGTGGTGCCGTTTTGAATCCCGATGATGCGGATCGAGCCATCACTCGGGCCGTGACAATTGCGCGCATACGCAGGAATCGCCGCCAGCTTGCGCTCTGCTGGCGCCAGCCACGGACCGGCGAGCTTCGGCCAGCGCGCAATCCAATGCGTGGTACCTGACCCGCATGCAGGCGTTAGGCGCTCAGCGCGCGCGTTGAGCTGAATCGGCAGTGGATTGAGCTCAGCCATCGAGCTTTCTCGATCTTTAAGCGTTGGCGGGCGCAAGCCCCGTATTGCATAGCCCTGCACACGACGCGCGCACCAATTCGGCGGGGTCGAATCGCTTGGAAGGCCAAGCGGCCAGCAGAAATCAAGCGCCTGCACACCGTCGGCTTTGGGTTCGTCTAAAGCCCTGCCAGCCAGGGAGTCGGCGATCTCAAAGAGCAGCGGCAGTGCGCTATGCGCGCCGAACTCACCGGGGATCGGTGTGCCATCCGGACGTCCGATCCACACGCCGACCGTGACAGCCGAATTGGTGCCCAGCGCCAATGCGTCGCGATAGCCGTAGCTGGTCCCGGTTTTCCACGCAAGGCGGCGGCCGCCTGCGGTATCCACTTGTGAGAGGTTCAAGCCAGGTCGCGGCGCTTCGATCAACATGCGTCGCACCACTAATGCGGCGTCCGCGTCGAGCAAGCGTCGCTCCGACAAACGATCCTGGGGACGCAGGCGCATCGGTGCCATCAAGCCGCCACGCGACAGCGCAGCAAAGGCGCTGATCAGCTGCTCCAGCTGAATGCCGGTGCCGCCCAATATCAGGCTCAAGTTTGGGCGGCTGCCGGCGGGTGATTTGAGCTGGATCCCCGCGTTACTCAAGCGACCGCTGAAGAACTCAGGACTCAAGCGATCCAGCAAATCAACCGCCGGAATGTTCAAGCTGCGGGTCAGGGCGTCACTTGCGCTGACCGGGCCGCGGAAGCCTGCTTCAAAGTTGCCGGGCCGGTAACCATTAAAATCCGTCGGCACGTCCATCAATAGACTCGCTGAATGAATCAATCCGCGCTCGATTGCTAAGCCATACAGAAATGGTTTTAGCGTCGATCCCGGTGAGCGCCAAGCGCTCAACATATCGATGTGGCCAAAGCGCGCGGGATCGCTGAAACGCGCGGAGCCCACGTAGGCGAGTGTGGCCATGTTGCGGTTTTCAACCACCGCGACGGCCGCTGAAGTGCCGGCCGGGAAACGTGCGATATAGCTGGCGACGCGTTGCTCGAGACGCTGTTGCAGTTGCCTGTCGATCAGGGTGTGGATCACCGGACTGCTATCCGTGCGTTTCAAGCGTTCGGCGAGCAGCGCTGCAAGCATCGGGTCACGCAGCCGCGAGGAGGCAACCGATTCCGCATACGCGCTTTGCAAGCGCTTATCGGGCCAGTTCTGGATGCGTGCCACGCGCTTGAGCACCTTATTGCGCGCCGCTTGTGCGCGTTCAGGTGAGCGGTCTGGGCGCAACCGTGAGGGCGACTGCGGAATCACCGTCAGCAGCGCTGCCTCGGCATCACTTAATTGCCGAGCCCCGCGCCCGAGGTAGGCATACGCGGCGGTTTGTACGCCTTCAATCGTGCCGCCAAACGGCGCGCGGTTGACGTAAATTTGCAGAATCTCACGCTTGCTCAAGCGCCTCTCAAGCTGCACCGCGCGCAGCATTTGTTTGAGCTTGCCCGGTATGCCGCGGCCGATCGGCTCGATCAGTCGGGCCACCTGCATGCTCAACGTCGAGCCACCCGAAATCACGCGACCGGATCGCAGCAGCTGAAAGCTCGCGCGCAGCAGCGCCAGCGGATTGATGCCTGCATGGTGATAAAACCAGCGGTCCTCGTAGCTGACCAGCGTGGCAAGGTAGTTCGGCGCTACCGATTGCACGCTAACCGGATAGCGCCATACGCCGCGCGAATCGGCAAACGCGCGCAGTGGCTGCCCATCTTGCGCCAACACCACCTGGCTCAACCCCTGGGTGGCGAGCTCCAGGGGTGGCGGAAATGCGTGATCAAGTAGCTCGAGTGCGGCCCACGCAAAGCCGACGCTGAGCAGTCCTATAGCGAATCTATTCCACACGAATCCGCGCGCTGGCGTCGCTCAAGGAGCGCAATTCAGGCCGATACATGTCCTCCACCTGTGCGGGCGGAACCACAAAGGAACCGGGGCTCACTGCGCGAATCAGATAGAACAAATGCGCTGGGGTGTCCGCATTGATTCGCAGGGCCGCCACATAGCGGTCATCGCGGAACTCTTCGTGATCAAGCGTGGAGGTATCGAGGCGCGACGCGAGATTAATGCCCTCAATTTCCACTTGCGCGAGCAGCTGTGAATCGCTCAAGTTCAAGTTCTCCACTTCAAGCCCGGCCGGGCTCAAATCGGTTACTAGCGCTTGCTGTAGGGCGACATTGCTTTCAACGCGCAGATACACCACGTAGCTCTCACCTTGCTTGACGCTCGAGCCGACAAACGGCTTGCCGTCTAAGGTGAACCAGCGGCGCGTAATCTGAATGCCGTTGTCGAGCGCAGCGGGTGCGCTCATCGGGAAGCCGGTTACGTCGCTCGACACAAAAAAGCGCTGCGCGCCACTGGGTGTGACGGTTAAACCCAAGGCGAGCAAATCAGGATCGGCGCCTAAATTGATCACATCCGAGCCTGAAAACGTGACTCGATCGCCGCCACGATTGACATCCAAGGTGAAGGCTTGCCCTTTAGTTTCTGTGCTCAGGGCGCGGCTTAGACGCAACAGCGCGCTGTGCTCGGCGGTCGAGAAATACGCTTGATTGCCCACTGCACCGCTGAGCGCGCTTAAACGCGCGTTGACCTCAGGCATGCGCTTCAAGCCGACCAGAACGCGCAGGATTTCGGCTTGATCGCGCAGGTCTGACGAGAAATCAAACAGGTCGTCCGGCCGCGGCTGGGCGGTCGGGAATTTTAAGGCGCGCTCGATGGCCGCATTGCCGCGCTCGGGGTCACCGGCCTGGATCAACGCGCTGCCTAAATATATCCACGGCAGCGCGGTCAGCACTTTGTCCATTTCGCTGTCGTTAAGATTGCGCAGCGCGCCGAGCGGGGCCTGGTTGACGCGACTCAGCACGTATGCCGCATACGCCGCATTGGACACCCGCAGATGTTCCGATTGCGCAAGATCCCAATAATAGTTGCCGCCCTGGTTCAATGTATCAAGCAGGCGTTTGAGCGCGCGCTCAAGGGTCGCGTCGGGATAGGGCAACGACGCGCTCTTAGCGTCGAGCAGCACATCGGCAATAAACGGAGTGAGGATTGTGGTCGGCTCCTGCGACGCTGGCCACAGCGCGAAATCACCAGATTCCATCTGCATGGAGGCCAAGCGACTAAACGCCAGATTCAAGCTGGCGATGCGCTCGCGTTCGGGGTTGGCGGGGTCTATTTGACGCAGCTCGGCTTCGCTGTAGGCGATCAACGGCACCGCCAGCGAAGCAGTTTGTTCAAGGCAGGCATACGGATAGCTCAGCAGCGATTTCGCCGCATTTGCCGTTCCCAGCGGAGGTTGCGTCGATACCGCCAAGCGCGCGCTAGCTGAGCGTGGCAACCAGCCGCTCGCTGCGCTTGAATCAAGCCGAAAACTCTCATTTGGCGCAAGCGTTGTACGGCTTACGCGGCGCTCGCCGGGATAGGCCGGGCGCACGGGTATTTCAAACTCGCGATTGAGTTCAATTCCGGCGCCTTTGATCGTCAATTGAATTTTCCCGACGCCAAAACTGGTCAGCGCCGTGAGCGGCAGCGAAAGCGTGGTGGAGCCTTTATCGGCAAGCTCAATAGGCGCGAGCGGTGAGTCAATGCGAATCTGCTCAGAGGTTTGCAGACGCACCTCAAAACTTCCGGCGGCGCCAGAGAAATTTTTCAAATCGAGGGTCAACATCGCTTCGTCCCCGGGTGCCAGCACGCGCGGTGAAGACACTTCAGCCACGAGCGGTGCGCGCACTTGCGTAAACGCCTCGGCGCGGCCAAAACGATCGTCGGCAAACACTAGGGCAGCCAGGCGCAGCGAGCCGTTGAAATCGGGCACTTTCAACGTGACCAACGCCGACCCCTGGGCGTCGAGGGCCAGCACGCCGGAGAACAAATCGACGGTCAATACCTTGGCGGTTGGGCGGCGCGCTTGCGGCATGCCGGCCAAAGCGCCGTCACCGCCGTATTTCAATTTGGCAATCGCGCCTTCCAGATTTTCGATCACCCGACCGTAAATGTCGCGCGCGTCCACACCCATGCGGCGCTGTGCAAAAAACGCCAGCCCCGCGTCGGGCAGCGGGTAACGGGTGATATTGATAATGCCCTCATCGACCGCGCTCAAGGTGAGCTGTGCGCTGGTGCCTGCTAGCGCCGGTGCGCTGACCTTGATCTTGAGCTCGCTCAGCGGGCGCATCGTTTTTGGTGCCTCAAGCTTTACGGCAATGGTGCGATCCAGCCGATCAAGTGGCACGTGGATGACGCCGAGCGCGCGTTTCGGGGTGCGCCGTTCTGCGCTTTCACCGGGGCGCAAAACCAGCGCGGTCACATAGATGTCGTGGCGCACGAAGCGCTCATCAACGCTGATTTCGAAGGCTTTAGGATCGGTGCCGACATCAATCGCTTGGGTGCTTAGCAGCTCGTCGGATTCAACCAGCAAATAGCCACGGCCGGCATGCGGTGAGGTCAGCGTCACTGTGAGTTTGTCGCCGACCTTGTAGGCGGCTTTGTCGAGATTGAGCTTGACCTTATCGGGCGGCGCATCAAGCGTGAGCGAGTCAAATCCCCAGCCCGCATTAAACGAATAGCGCGATTTCAAACCGCTGCTGGGATCGATCGCCTCTAACCGATAGCTGCCGTAGTCGAGCGTGGCCTTGAGCGTTGCGCTTGAGTCAGCGGCAATATCGAGGGTCTTCTCAAACTGCAGCTCATCCTGGCGAATTTCATCGGCCTGCCAACCGGTCTGCGCTGAGTACACCCAGTTGTAGTCCACCCGCTCGCGAATCAGCTGCACGGTCACCTTGCTTGCAGCCAGCCGCCGTGCGCTTAAATCTGAGCGCACCAGCTCAAAGCTGACATCTGCGCCGCGCGGGGCCTCATCGTCGGCAAAGCTCGGCTTGATGCCAATCAGCGCTGCCTTCGGCCAAGCGAGTGCTTTGACCGAGCGCACCACTGGGCGGCCGCCACTTTCAAACAGTTCAGCGGTCAGTGTGATGGCCGTTGGAGTGTTCAGCGGCTGCTTGGCGAACACATCAAGCGCGCGTTGCAGCTTGCCGTCAGCACCCAGCTCTTCATCGATCAGATCGATCGGCGCCTTCGCTTGATCTTCGCGCGCGTCGCCGAACCAAAAGCCTTTTAGCGCCTCCAGCGGATAGGTCGCCGGGTCAAGCGTCGCGCGCACCCGCAGGCGATTGCCGCTGGCGGGTGCGCCGTATAGATAAGCGCCCGCAATATCCGCATTGAGCGTGGCGGGCAGCGCAATTTGCACTTGCGCAAGCTTGATTTCGAGCTTCATGCGCTCGGGTAAAAAATCCTCAACGTGGAACTTAAATTCGCGACTCAGCGCTTGATCGGACGGGTCCAGCTTGAGTCGCAAGGTCCAGCGACCGGTGCTCGCATCCTCGGGGATCAGCCGATTGAACTCGAAATAACCGCGCGCCTGCGGATCGAGCTTGAAGCGCTCAAAAACGCGGCCGTTGGGCAGCTCAAGGGAGCCAAAAATAGGCTGGTCAGCGATCGCTTTGCCGTCAAAATCTCGCACCAGCGCGCTGACTTTCAACGTCTCACCCGGCCGATACAGATCGCGCCCAGAATAGATAAATACTTCACGATCCAGCTGCGCGCCGCCGGCGACTGAAAACTCCGACAGGTCTAGCGCCGGTCGATTCAGCGGCAAATATGTCGCGTCATCACCTAGGCGCGCCACCACCACGTAGTCGCTACGGATCGCACTGTCGAGCTTGACGGATCCGTCATTCGCAGTTTTAGCCTGCTTAAGCACCCGGCCGGTCATATCGAGCAGCTGGACGTCCACGCCACCGATCGGCTTGGCCGATTGCAGCGAGTTGATCGTCACCCACAGCGACGATTTATGGACGCGTAAGTGCAGGCCTAAATCGCTGACGAAAAAATGCACGCTGGGCATTTCAGACGCAAATCGACCAGCCTGTTGCAGTACCGCAAAGTACACGCCCGGCGCTTTGAGCTGCTCGATGGTGCCCACCGGCAAATTGCTCACCACCCGCTGATTGGGCAAGCCGTCGATGGCAAAGCGGTTGCGGTAAGCCGGTTCGGTCAACTCGGTGATCTGGTTAAGCTCCCAGTAGCCGCGCCGCGTTTGATCGGCGTAGTTCACAAAAAACTTCGACAGGTGCTCGGGGCGCACGCGCAAAAATTCCACATCTACCTGATCGACGTTAACGGTCATGATCGGCAAGCCGTCGCTAAGTCCGCTTGCCAACACGCTGCCTTGTGACGCAAATCCAACCACGGGCGCTAAATTGCCGGAGTAAATCTTTAACTCACGCGGCGCCACGGTTGTTTCGCCGTCCCGGGCTTTGATGCCTGCCGCCACCTTGACTTGATAGCTGAGGTTCGGCGCGACAAACGGGAAGCGCAATTCTTGGCCGCCATCGTCGATCGCCCATGCGCCTTTAACCTGCTTGCCGTCTGTTGCCAGGACGCTGATCAGATCATCGTAAGTTTGGGTCGAATCAAGCGGCTTGCTGAAGCTCAGCACCAGCGCGCTGCTGGAATCGATCTCGCGCCCAGAACCGACAAAGGAGGCGAAATCTTTTGGCGCCTCGACTGCGGGCGTCGTGCTTTGCACCAAAGGCACTGCGCCTGGGGCGACGACGGGTTGGTCTTGCTTGCAGGCAGTCAAGCTCGCGAGCGCTAGGAACACGGCAGTAAAGGGCAAAAAACGCAGGGTCATAGCCAGACTCGGTTCACTTAAATGGGAGGCGTTCGCGCAGTGCGGTCGCTAACGTGAATATACGCTACGGCTCAGCGGCGTCGATGACCGGAGCGCGCAAGATTCCGCGCATACTCAAGCGTGAATCACTCGCAATTGTCGGGAACAAAAACTATGAAATGCCCAAAAGTTTTATCCAAACCGCTCTGGATTGCCGTTACGGCGCTGATCACTTTACTGGCGGGAACGCCGGCATTGTCAAAGGTCAAAATTCCACAGGGCGGCATCAAACCCGATGATCTGTTCATCGTGGATTGCCTGTTGCAATCGCAAGTGCGCCAGCTTGGCGAGGGCATGACCTTCCTCGCACCGCGCCGACCCATGCGCACCACCGCGCACGATTGCGCGATTCGTGGCGGCGAGTACGTGGCCTACGACCGCGCCAATTACGGTACCGCGCTGAAGGTATGGCTGCCAGCCGCTGTGAAGGGCGATAAAGACGCGCAAACCATCATCGGTGAAATTTACGAGCAAGGCCTGGGCGTTGCGCCAGATTTCGCGACCGCGCGCGGCTGGTACGAAAAAGCCGCGGCGCAAGGCGACTCGCGCGCCATGCTGAATTTGGGCTCGCTGTATGAATCCGGCAAAGGAGTGGCAGCCGATCCAGTCGCTGCGATGAACTGGTATCGGCGCGCCTCAGGCTTAAACAACGGGCAGCTCGAGCTGACCACCGATGCTGATCGCCAGGACCGAGAGAAAAATCGCGCCGATGCTGAGAAATTACGCGGAGAAGTGGTCGCGCTGAAGGCCGAGCTGGATGACGCCACCCGTGAGATCAGCACCCGCGAGGGCGAGCTCAGTCGCTCGCGTACGGAGTTGGCTGCGATGAAGCGCAAAGTGGCAACCGCAACGGCACCCGCGCAAAGCCAGGTGTCGCCTGACCAGGTGCGCGCGCTTGAGCAGCAAATCAAGAATCGCGAGGCCGAAATTTCTAAGTTTCAGCGCGCCACCGAACAGCTGCTTGGGCAGATGACCGCCACCCGGGGCAGCGCACCGCCCGCGCGCGTAGCCACGGTATCCGGGCCGATCATTACCGTGCTGTCGCCTGAAGTGGCACCCACCCGTGACGGCCAAAGTACCGCGCAAGTGTTTGAAAACGTGACTGAATACTCAGTCATCGGGCGCATCGAGCCGGTCGATACGATCCTGTCATTAAAGGTCAATGACCAAGACTTCACCGCCAAGCTGGATCGCAACGGGATGTTTCAAGTGCCGCTAATGGTGGGTCAAGGCAATACCCCGGTGAAAATTCAGGCCATCAGCCGCGATGGCAAAAAAGCCGAGCAGTCGTTTGTGCTGGCGCGCGCAGTCGCCGCGACCGTCGCGCGCCGGGAGGCCTCGCGCCAGTTAATGCGCCGCATGCAGACGGATCTCGGAAAATTTTATGCACTGGTGATTGGCAACAACGACTACAGCCAATTCCCAGCGCTCAAAACGGCTGCGGGTGACGCGCGCTCGGTGGGCGAGGTTCTGCGCACACGCTACGGCTATGAGGTGACCACGATCCAAAACGGCACCCGCCAGCAAATGCTCCAAGCGCTTGCGGCATTTAGTGAGCAGCTCACCGCAAACGACAATTTGCTGATCTATTTTGCTGGCCACGGCCAGCTTGAGCCGGCAACCGGCAGCGGCTATTGGATCCCGGTCGATGGCAGCAAAGACGATTCCAAGACGTGGATTTCTAACGAGGCGGTCACTAAATTTATCTCCACGATGAAAGCACGCCATGTGATGGTGGTGGCCGACAGCTGCTACGCCGGCACGCTGTCTGGCACCGCGATTGCCGCAATTCCGACCACTGCAAAAGATGAAGACGTGCTGTTTATCTCACGTGTCAAAGCGCGCACGGTGCTGACTTCGGGCGGATTGCAGCCGGTCGCTGATTCCGGCGCAGGCGACGGTCATTCCGTGTTTGCTGGGGCGCTTTTGCAGGTGCTCAACCAGAACGCCACGCTGTTAGAAGGGCTCAATCTGGAGCGCGACCTCGCCAATAAAATCAGCGCGCGCGGCGGCAACGCGCTCTCGCAGCGGCCTGAGTACACGGCGCTGAAGCACGCCGGTCATGAGGGTTCTGAGTTTTTCTTCCTGCCGCGCGATGCCTAAAGCTTAGGGGTTCTTGCCAGGGGCCGACTAATTCGGCCACTGGTGACTCACGCGCTGCGCTTGTTCTAAGCTTTGCTGCCGTTTTCAAGGCAAAAGAACTGCGTGAGAAAGCCTTTTCAGACAACTTTGTTTGGCGCCGCCACGCCACCGATTGGTACCGATCCCGCGGCGTTGGTCGTGATAGACAATCAGACTGAGTATTTGAGCGTTGCTCAGAGAGAATTCAATCGGCTAACGCTACGCATCCGCAATCAGCGCGAGAAGATTGGCGTTTGGGAGCAGGCTGAAGTTGAGCAGCGATTCGCTTTTCAAAAAGATTACCTTCCAGTTTTGAGGCTCGAAATCGAAGCTAAGCGCCGTCTGCTGGTGCAAATGGACGCTTTGCTCTGCCAAACGGGCAAGAAAGATCGGCTCACTAAAACACGCTTTGAGGCGCTGCAAAGAGACTTGCTTGGGCTCGTCCAAAGCCTGCTCGGCGCGCAGCCCGACCCCGAGTTGGAGGCGCTTTTCCAGCGCCACAGCGGGCTGTCGACTGGGGAGATCAGCGAGCACAACATGGACCTGACCAAGGCGATATTGGGCGAAATTTTTGGGGCAGACGCGGTCCGCGGGCTAGATGCAAATAGTCCGGAAGAATTTGCCGACAAAATGAAGCAGCGCCTGGAAGAACGCGACCAAGCCAAGGCGGCCAAGCGCGAGGCGCTTAAAGCCAAGCGCGCGGCGAAGCGCGGACCAAACGATCCTGCAACCCTCGCTGAAGAACGCAAAGCGCAATCGGAGGGTGAGATCAAGCAATCCGTGCGCGACATTTATCGCTTGCTCGCAAGCGAGTTGCATCCCGATCGCGAGTCCGATCCGGCTGAGCGTGTGCGCAAGACCGAGCTCATGAAACGCATTAATCTGGCCTATAAAAGCAACGATTTACTGACCTTGCTAACGCTGCAAATTGAAGTGGAGCAAATCAGTGCGAGCTCTCTTGGCCAGTTGGGCGAAGCCCGCCTTGCGCACTATCTGCAAGTGTTGCGGGTGCAGGTCAAAACGCTCGATAAGGAACTCAAAGAAGTGATCTCGCGCGCCGCTTGCATGCTGATGCCCGAGCGCTGGGAGTTGATCAAAGATCCGGCTGATCTGGCTTCCTTGCTCGCGAAGCGGATCAGCGAGACGCATAGTTCCATTCAGAGTTGCGATCAAGAAGCAGCCAGTCTGGCCGACCCTGCGAGGCGCAATGCGCTGATCGATGAGATTCGCGATACCCAGCGCATGAATGACAGGTACTAAGCGAGCTTGAAGCCGCAATATACTTAAAGACCTATCCGTAGATGAGAGTCAGTGCCGATCATGATTGAACTCGCCTGGTTACGCGATTTGGTGCCGACGCGTTCGCTATCCCCCGCGGATCGCGCACAGCTGGTCAAACAGGGGCGCTTGTCGATTTATAAAATCGGCCAAGTCCTGTTTGAGCGCAACGATTTGGCCAAAACGCTGATGTATCTCATCGAGGGTCAGCTTGAGTTGAGTTCACCGGAAGGCAGCCAGCGCATCGAGCACAAATCACCCGAAGCGCGCCATCCCTTGTCGCCGGGCCATCGACGCGGACATTCGGCGGTGGCGCTGCGCGCGTCCAAAGTTCTGATTTTTGACCGTGAGTTCGTCGACCTGCTGCTGACGTGGTCGCAAGCGGGCAAGGTAGAAGTGAGTGACGAGGACACCTCAGACGACGGTGATTGGGTCAGCATGTTGCTCAACTCGCCATCGTTTGCGCGGATTCCGCCGGCGAATATCGCCCAGATGATCGCCAGCATGGAGACCATCGAGTTCAAGGCGGGCGAGAAAATTATCGCGCAGGACGATCCGGGCGATTTCTACTATGTGTTAACCGTCGGCGAGTGTTTGGTCGAGCGCCGCCAGCCCGGATCGGCGCGCGTAGAAGAGCTCGCGCGTTTGCGCCAGGGCGATGCGTTTGGCGAGGAAGCGCTGGTCTCTGGCGAGCCGCGCTCAGCGAGCGTGTATGCCGTGGGTGATGTTCACGTGGCGCGCTTGTCGAAACTGTCGTTTCAGCGCTTGCTGCAAGCGCCTCTGTTGCGCGAGATCGTCATCGACGATGTGCCTGAAGAAGCGCACTTTATTGATGTGCGTTTGCGTGATGAGTTTTTGCGCGGTCATTTGCCTGAAGCGGTCAGCTTGCCGCTGCGCGAGTTGCGCCAACAAATTGGCAAATTGAACTCGCGCGTGCTGTATTGCGTGTATTGCGATACCGGGCGGCGCTCGGCGGCGGGCGCTTATCTGCTGTCAGAGCGTGGCTTCAACGTGATGTTAATCAAAGGCGGCGTTGGGCCCGAACATCTGTGGTTTAAGGGCTAGCGGCTAGCCGCTCAATCGCACAGCCGTGTGCGTCAAAGGCGGTTTACTGGTGGCGAATTCTCCGCGCGCGGTATGCTGCGCGCCTTCAATTCACTAATACCCATTGCCTGTGCCGAAACCGCGTTCCCCTGCTCGACCCGAGCCCGCGCTCAAACCTGAATCTGAGCGCTATGACCGTCCTATTCCCTCGCGTTTAGACATCCTCGAATTTTTGCGCAGCGCCTCTGAGGTGCTGAAATTCGACGCTATTGCAGCTGGCTTGAAACTAAGCGATTCGACCGATCAATTTGCGCTCGACAAGCGCTTAAACGCGATGGTGCGCGATGGTCAGCTGCTGCTCAATCGGCGCGGCGGTTATGCGGTGGTGGCGAAGCTCGATTTAGTTCGAGGTAGCGTCATTGGTCACCCCGATGGCTTTGGCTTTTTGCGCCCTGACCGCGGCGGCGACGATCTGTTTTTAGCGCCCAAGCAGATGCGCATGGCGCTGCATGGTGACGAAGTGCTGGCATCCATCTCGGGAATTGATCGCCGCGGGCGGCCTGAAGGCGTCATTGTTGAGGTGTTGAAACGCGCCCATACGCGCCTGTTGGGACGCTATAGCGACAAAGGCCGGATTGGCTTTGTCACGCCCGATAACCGCAAGATCAACCAGGATATCTTTATCGCCGAAGGCTTAAACGGCGATGCGCAGGACGGCGAAATGGTGCTGGTTGAAATTACCGAGCAGCCCACATCGCGGGCGCGACTTGCGGGTCGGGTGCTGGAGCGCCTGGGTGCGTCGTTGCAACCCGATCAGCTTATCGATGTGGCGATTGCCGCTTACAGCTTGCCCGCGCAGTTCCCAGATTCGGTGATCGAGGCGTCGCAAAAAATCCCCGAAGTGGTCAGCGAAGCGGATCTGAATGGTCGATTTGATTTGCGCGATACCGAGCTTGTCACCATCGACGGTGAAGACGCGCGCGATTTTGACGACGCGGTCTACGCCGAGGCTAAACGCGGCGGCGGCTGGCGCTTGGTGGTCGCGATTGCCGACGTGTCGGCCTACGTTGCCGCCAACGATACGCTCGATCTAGAAGCGCGCTCGCGCTCGACTTCGGTGTATTTCCCGAAGCGCGTGCTGCCGATGCTGCCCGAGCGCCTCTCGAACGGTATTTGCTCGCTCAATCCATCGGTCGAGCGGCTGTGCATGGTGTGCGATATGAGCATCAGCCTGGAGGGAAAAGTCACGCGCTCGCGCTTTTATCCGGCCGTGATGCGCTCCTATGCGCGCCTGACCTACAACCGCGTGTGGGCGCTGCTGAACAAAGACGCGCAGCCCTCAATGGATGAGAAAGGCTGGCTAATGCCGCGTTTGAACGCGCTGTATGCGCTGTTTCAAGCCATGCTCAAAGCCCGCGAAGACCGCGGCGCATTGGACTTTGAAGGGCGCGAAGTGAAGTTTGTGCTGGGCCAGAATGGCGCTATCGAGACGATCGAGCCGACCGTGCGCAACGCCGCCCACCGCATCATTGAAGAATGCATGATTGCGGCGAATGTCGAGGCCGCCAAGTTCCTGGCCAAGCACAAGATGGCCACGCCTTTTCGAGTGCACGCACCGCCGCCGTCAACCAAAATCACTGACGTCATCGAGTTTTTGCGCGAGTTGGGTCTGACGCTTAAACAAGACAACGAAGGCGTGATTTCGCCGAAGGATTTCTCGGACTTGCTCGAACGCGTGCGCACGCGTCCCGATGGGCGGCTGATTGAGGCGGTGCTGTTGCGCGCGCAGTCGCTGGCTGTTTATCAAACCAAGAATCTCGGTCATTTTGGGCTGGCCTTAAAGGCCTATGCGCATTTCACCTCGCCCATTCGGCGCTATCCCGATTTGATGGTCCATCGCGCGATCCGCCACGTTCTAAATGGCGGCGGCCCGCACGATTACCAGTTCAGCGCCGAAGATGTCGAAGCCATCGCACAGAATGCGTCGGCCCGCGAACGCACCGCTGATGAAGCCACTCGCGACGTCGTCGAGCGCTTAAAGTGCGTGTACATGGAGCAGCACCTCAACGCCGAATTCGACGGCTTTGTGTCGGGCGTGACGTCGTTCGGGCTGTTCATCGAATTGGATCGCTTGCAGGTGCAAGGGCTGGTGCACGTCACCCAGTTGCCCAACGATTACTACCATTTCGATCCGCTCCACCAGCGCTTGAGTGGCGAACGCCGCAAGCTCACTTTTAGGCTGGCCGATCGGGTGCGCGTGGTGGTGATTGGTGTGGACGTCGATGAGCGCAAGATCGATTTTAAACTGACGCTCGACAAGCGCGGTCGTGCGGTTACTTGAGGCCCAAGCGCGATGGCTGATATTTGGCTAGTGGGTATTAACGCTGTGCTTGGGCTGCTGCAAAGCGATCCTGCGCGGGTGATTGAGGTCAAGCTTGGCGGCCAGCGGCGCGACAAGCCGCTGGTTGAAATCGAGTCGATTGCGCGCGCGAACGGGGTTGGCGTGCAGCGCGTCGAGGAATCGTTTTTGCAACGGGTGGCAGAAGGTGCGGTGCATCAAAGCGTTGGCGCGCGGATCCGCGCGTTAAAGGACTATGACGAGTCAGATGTCGCCGCGATTGTCGCTGCATCCGGGCGCCCGGCGCTGCTGCTGATCCTTGATCAGGTGACCGATCCACACAATTTGGGTGCCTCAATGCGCACGGCTTTAGCGGCCGGCGCGCAAGCGGTGATCATCCCTAAAGATCGCGCCGCCGCGCTCACGCCGGCTGCGCGCAAAGCAGCGGCCGGTGCAGCCGAGATGCTGCCTCTGGTGCGCGTGACCAACCTAGCCCGCGCGATGGATGTGCTCAAAGAAAACGGCATCTGGCTCTATGGCGCTGCCGTGGAAGGAAGTGCATCGTTATTCAAAACCAAGCTCACCTCAGATGTGGCCTTTGCGCTGGGCAGCGAAGGGGAGGGGCTGCGCCGCTTGACCCGCGAAAAATGCGACGCCTTAATTCAAATTCCTATGCCTGGCGCGATTGAGAGCTTAAATGTGTCGGTTGCAGCGGGAATTTGCCTATTTGAAGCCTGTCGCCAGCGCGGTCTGTGATCGGCGTCGCGTTCAGCTGAGATAAATTTACGGTAAAGTTCGCGACAATTCGAACAACCGTCCCTGGGGGATCAGTCATGATCTTGTCGTACCGCGCCATCGCTATCGCGCTTTGCGCTTTGGCCTCAAGCTTTTCTGCCATCGCGCAGGAAGCCCCGTTCTTTCAAGCGGGCTTTGAGATCACCCAGCCCACTACCGATGCCGAAGCGGCGCGGTTTTTAAATCAAGCAACCTTTGGCGCAACGGTTACGGATATAGCCGACTTGCGCAACAAGGGATTCTCCAACTGGATTGAAGCTCAGCGTATGCAGCCGACCACGCGCCAGCGCTTGCCTTTACAGGTTCTGGCGGCAACCCTGACTACAGGCGGCTCGATCAATCGCGACGACCGCATGCGTCAGTTCTGGCGCACAGCCGTCACCGGTGAAGACCAGCTGCGCCAGCGTATGGCCTACGCACTCTCGCAAATCGTCGTGATTTCAGATCAGGGCGACGCGCTTAGTGGTGAAACCCTGATGGTCGCGGAATGGAACGATTTGCTGCTGCGCAATGCCTTTGGCAGCTATCGCACGCTGCTGGTGGAAGCCACGCGCAGCCCAATGATGGGCCGCTGGTTGACTTCGATCCGCAACCGTAAGTTAGAAGGTACCGTAGCGCCCGATGAGAACTACGCGCGTGAAATCATGCAGCTATTCTCGATTGGCCTTTACGATCGCCAGATGGATGGCACGCCGGTCGAGATTGCGGGTCAACGCGTGGCAACCTACGACAACGCGACCATCGCAACCGTGGCACGCGCTTTTACGGGCTTGTCTTATGACTGCACCGGTAACGAAGACCTTGAAGGCACGAGAATTTCCATGCAGCGCACTTGCGGCGTGACGTGCACCGGCACCGACTGCCGCTTTATCGGCAGCGGCACGCGCAACCTGTTCACGCTGTTTTTCAACGATCCGCCGCGTGATGACTCGATCAATAATTTCACCGGTGACACTGTACTCAACCGAGGCCTGCGCCATCCGGATTTCTACCGACCGATGGTGTGCTACCCGCGCTACAACGATACCGGTCGGCAAGCCAATGGCACGCCGTGGAATCCACTCATGAACCAGCCGTCACCCGCAAAAAGCGTCGTCATCAGTGGCACGCAACTGTTGAACTTGCCAGAAATTGGTGCCGGTCAAGTGACCCCACCAAACTGCAATTTGACCGATGCGAATATCTCAGCGGCTAATCGCACTGCCTGTTTGAACTACTGCGAAACCGGCGTCGTTAGCCTTGTTGATACGCTGTTCAATCACCCGAACGTACCGCCGTTTGTGGCGTATCAGTTGATTCAACGCTTTGTGACCTCCAATCCAAGCCCGGCTTATGTGCGCCGAGTGGCCTGTGCGTTCGCTGGCAGCAGTTCTTCAGCTGCCGAGTGCAGCGGCGCGCGGATAGGCCCACGCGGTGACCTAGCGAAAACGTTGCGCGCAGTGCTGCTCGATACCGAAGCACGCGCGGTATTGGCCAGCGCGCCAATAAACTTTGGCAAGCCGCGCGAGCCAATGCTCAAGATGCTGGCTATCTGGCGCTCGTTTGGTGCGGTGATGGCGCCATTGGCTGCCCGCAATGGCGGGACGACGTCTCCTGAATTAACCTATGGTCAACGCCCGATCGGCGCGCCGTCGGTGTTTAACTTCTACGAACCCGATTACCAGCAGCCCGGCCCTATTTCCCAAGTGAACGTCGCGGGCAGCGCGGTTGCCAACCCAGACGATGCGCTGGTGTCGCCGGAATTTAAGATTATCAATGAGGTTACCGCAGTGAACACGGCTAACGCGCTGTATGGCGTTGTGTGTAACGGCTACGGTGGCAATAACTGTAACGGCGTATTTGCTGCGACCCCGCCGGTGTCGCCGTATTTGTCACCTGCTGCAATTGATGCGCTGCCGTTGACCAACAATCAGGCCCTGATCGAGGCACTCAACGTGCGCATGATGGGTGGCGCGATGAGCGGCACAATCGTGCCGGCCGGTGCATGCGCAAATGGGCTGGCAGCAGGCGGCGTAGGAACGGGTATGAAGGGCGCGCTAAATGTTCTGGTGCAGTGCGCAATTCCAGTTACTTTTGGCGCGACCAGTAACGACGAACGTCGGCGAAAAGCGCTTTATCTGATCCATTTGATAGCGATTTCTCCCGAATACGGCACGCAGCGATAATCGAGTAGGAGCCCACACGCCATGAACAATCAGCCAAACCTCTCGCGCCGCCGTTTTCTGGAAGCGGCTGCTTGCACCGCAGCCTACGGTGGATTCAGTGCACTCAACCCGCAGTTATCGATGATGAGCACTGCGCTCGCCCAAACCAGCATTACCGGCTACAAAGCCATCGTGTGCTTATACATGGGCGGCGGCTGCGATTCGTTTAACTTCCTCGCCCCGACCAACCCAGCACGGCACGACGAGTACGTCATCGCGCGCGGCGGTTTGTATACCGGCAACGCGCAGGCTCTTGCCTATCCGCGCACCGGCGGTCTGTTGCCCCCCGGCTCTTTGGCACCTTTGCTTGATCTTGACGGTGTCGAGCTCGGTTTAAATCCGGGCTGCGCCGGCCTGCGCGATCTCTACAACCAAGGGCGCATGGTGCTGATTCCAAATATCGCGCCGCTGGTCGAACCGGCAACACGGGCGACGTTTAATACCCGCCGCCGCCCGCCGCAGCTGTACTCGCACTCTGACCAAACCGCTCTGTGGGACGTGGGTAGCTCGAGTAATTCTCGAATCCCAAACGGCTGGGGCGGCATGGTGGCGGGGCGCATTGGTGCAACTTCAGCACTGACTGGTCTACCGCCGTGCATTTCAATTTCAGGGCAGGCGCGCTTCTTGGTCGGAGAGCAATTCGACAGCGGCGCGCCGATTTCTCCGTATCGATTGTCGACCAGCGTCAGCTCCCCGGCTGTGGCGATTGGTAATTACAACGCAGTCACCACGTCGAATTTTGAAAACGTGCGTCGCCAAGCTTTGAACACACTGCTGTCGCAAACCTATCCGCAGGCGTTTTCGAATGAGATGGGCGACATCATGGACCGCTCGCTGATACTCGGTTCTTCGCTCAATTCCTTGATCGGCACGGGCGGAGCGTACAACGCGATTCCCGGTGGCGGAGTGTTCCCCACCAGCGGCGTCGGGCCACAGCTGGCGCAAGTGGTGCGCATGATCAACGCCAGCAAAAATTCAACCGTAGTTGCGGCTAACCGCCAAGTTTTCTACGTGAACGTAGGCGGATTTGATACTCACGACAACCAGGTGAACAGTCTTGCCAATTTGCTGTTCAACGTCTCGCAATCGGTCTCAGCGTTTTATCGCGCGATGGTAGCGGCTGGATTGCATAACGACGTTCTGCTGTTCAGCGCAAGCGAGTTTGGCCGCACGATCAATTCCAACGGCAATGGCACCGATCACGGCTGGGGCGGCGTGCAGTTCATCGTCGGCGGCGGGCGCGGTGTTAACAACGCCATTTCCGGTGATCTTGGCGGCGGCCCGCTACTCGGCCGCAATCCAGAAACCGCCTCTGGTTCCGGCGTGTACGGGCGCTATCCGCGCATCGTACTCAACGCCACCGACAGCGCGGCCATTCCAGACGCCGAAAAAGGCGAATCGTTCAGCCGTGGGCAGTTCATCCCAACCACGTCCACAGAGCAATCCTCAGCAACGTTGGCGCGCTGGATGGGCGTCGACAACGCCAATATTCCGGCAATCTTTGCGAACGTCGACCGCTATGACGATTTCACGCCAGCGCAGGGCAACTTGATGGCCTACACCGGACGCTACGTGCCGTTTATCGACGGTATTTCTTAACTGCGCTTGGTTTGAATCCGGGGAGGGACGCGCTAGCTGCGCGTTCCCTCAACGCCATTGCGAAAAATCACGTCGCTGAGTGGCCCGCCCATGAAATCACCGCGGGCGCCTTCCTTTATCCAGTCGTAAATGATCGCTTGCCGATCCAGCGTGAGCGGCGAGCCACTCAACGGCATGCGCCAAATCATTGACGTGGAAAAGCAGTTGATGTGTTTGTAGGCGCGGCTTAACTCCGGGCGCAATGCCACAATCCAATCGCGATCCGGGTCGAGCAGCGCCAACAGCGATGCTTCGGCGTCACCGGCGTTCAACACCAAACGGTTGTTGCCGCTAATGGGGCCTGCATGGCAGTCGGTACACGTTGAATGCGGGCATCCGCCGGCGCAGCTGCCGTTAAGCAGCGGAAATACCTGCGTCGTGAAATCGACATTTACATTGAGCGGCGTGGTGGGCAGCGTGTCACAGTTCAACGGCGGAAACGGCGTGCCGGCGTTGACCAACGGAACTGCGAGGAAAAGTGCAGCGGTGAGTAAGGCGCGATGAATCATGATGCGAGGCTCAATTTGGTGCGGCGTCGCAAAGCCTGCTGCTCTTTCGCCGCTTTGATAAAGCCGCAAAACAGCGGGTGCCCGTCGCGCGGCGTGGAGGTAAATTCAGGGTGAAACTGGCACGCCAGAAACCACGGATGGTCGGCGAGTTCGATCATTTCCACGAGTAAATCGTCCATTGAACGGCCGCAAATCACCAAGCCGTGTTCTTCGAGCAGCTGCCGATACTGGTTGTTGAATTCGTAGCGGTGGCGATGGCGTTCGCGAATCACCTCTTGGTTATACAGCTGGCGTGCCAGGGTGCCGGGCTTCAAGCGGCACGCCTGACCGCCTAAGCGCATGGTGCCGCCCAGATCAGATTCGCCGGTGCGCGTTTCGAGGTGGCCGGTAGAGGTGCGCCACTCGGTAATCAACGCAATCACCGGGTTGGCGCAGGTCGAATCGTTTTCGGTTGAATTGGCAAATTCGAGCTTGGCCACGTTGCGCGCAAACTCCACCACCGCCGCCTGCATGCCGTAGCAAATGCCGAAATACGGCACGCGCTGCTCGCGCGCGAAGCGCACGGTTTCAACTTTGCCTTCAAAGCCGCGCGCGCCAAAGCCGCCGGGCACCAAAATCGCGTCGACGTCGCGCAGGATATCGGTGCCGTTGGCTTCAATCTCCTCGGACTCCAGCCATTTGAGATTGACCTTTGTGCGCTGCTTCAAGCCGCCGTGGCGCAGCGCTTCGCCAAGCGATTTATAGGCGTCTTTGTGTTCGACATATTTGCCGACGATCGCCACGGTTACTTCTGCTTCGGGGTGCTCGGTGGCCGCCACGACCGCCTTCCATTCGGCTAAATCACTGGGTTTTGCGTCGAGCTTGAAGCGCTCTACCACGATGTCATCGAGGCCCTGCTCGTTGAGCCACATTGGCAGCATGTAAATATTCTCAACGTCGATTGCTGAGATGACGCAGCGTTCGCGGACGTTGGTAAACAGCGCGATTTTGCGGCGTTCGGCGTCGGGCAGAGGCTGCTCGGAACGGCACAGCAAAATATCCGGCTGGATGCCAATAGAGAGCAGTTCTTTAACCGAATGCTGCGTCGGTTTAGTTTTCAATTCGCCCGCTGATTTGATGTACGGCACCAGCGTGAGGTGCATAAAAAGCGTGCGCTCGGGCCCGCGCTCAATGGACAGCTGGCGGATAGCTTCTAAAAACGGCAGCGATTCGATGTCGCCGACGGTGCCACCAATTTCAACCAAACACACGTCAAACCCTTCTGCAGCGGCATCGATGGTGCGTTTAATCTCATCGGTGACGTGCGGAATCACCTGCACGGTGGCGCCCAAATAGTCGCCGCGGCGTTCCTGGCGGATCACCGCTTCATAGATGCGCCCGGTGGTTTGAGAGTTACGCCGACCCAGCCGCGTGCGAATAAAACGCTCGTAATGACCCAAGTCGAGGTCGGTCTCGGCCCCATCATCGGTGACATAGACCTCGCCATGCTGAAACGGACTCATCGTGCCGGGGTCGACGTTGATGTACGGGTCGAGCTTGACCATCGTCACCTTCAGCCCGCGCGCCTCCAAAATCGCCGCCAAAGACGCCGCCGCAATGCCCTTGCCAAGCGAGGACACCACGCCACCAGTTACAAATATCAACGCAGTCATCGAAACTAAACCTTCGTGAAAAAACGAAGGGCTGAAGTGTAACTTGAGAGCCCAAGCCGCAAGCGCGCGCTGAATGGCAAATCTCGACAACGCACAGGAACTCAGCGGCGATTTAAGCTCAAGCCGAGCCCCGCCAGCAGACAAGCGACGACCGCCCATGCCGCGTAACGCAGCTCTGTGGACGGCGCGATGATGAAGTAGGGCACCAAATACAGCAGCCCGCTCAAGCCGATGCTTAGCAGCACACGCTCCTGCATACGCCATGGGCCGCGCCTTAATCCGTAAATGCCGAGCGCGATGCCTGCCGATAAGTAGATCCACGGCGCGATCAGGCCACTGGCTTTCAAACCCTCAGCCAGCGCCCGATAGGCGTCATGCCAGCGCGAGTTTGGCGGCGCCAAAGGCGGGTTATCGAGGTATTGCACCACGCTGGGAAAATCTACCAGACCCAGCGCACTGGCATCGCGATGCGCACCGATCAGCCTTGAAAAAACGCGTGTGCGGTGCTGTAGATAAGTCCACGGCTGAGCACGTATTGCAGCCATCCAATTCTCAACCAGCGCACTTTTGCGGTCGCTGGAAAACTCCTCCGCGCCCGGACCCGCGACGCCTGAGCGGGTTCTCGAAAAAAGCCCGACCGCGGTGTCTTGATCAAAGCTCGTGCGCAGCTGTGCCACATCCAAACCCGGCCCTTGCACGCTTGCGGGTAGCAGCATCTGATCACTGGCAATGCTCATTGCTTGCAAATCCCACATCACCGGTACCGCCCACGCCGAGCGTTGCTCGCGCACCGAGGTCTGGTTAATGGCGCTGCTCACAGCGAAGGCCGTCGCAAGAAGGGCCGCGCACGCGACCAGCGCGCGACGCGGTCGAGGATCGAGCAAAAAACCCCACGCGCAGGCCAACGGCACCACGGCCGCGAGCGCGTTCAAGCGGATTTGCACCGCGTAAATCAGCAACACAGCGATCAATGCAAGTAAGTACCCGCGCGGCTGAGATGCAGCGCCCAGCAGCAAACCCAAGCTGGCCGCGAGCAAGCAAACCGTAAGCTGCACATCACTCCACAAATGCGGCAACAGCACCAGCATCGGCGGGCATAAAGCGAGTGCCGCAAACACCACCCAAGCAGCCACACGCCCACACCCAAGCGCCCGAGGGAGCGCAGCTATCAGCAGGAAATAGCCAACGATCTGAGCAATCACGGGCAGCGTAGGACCCAGCAGCGCTACGCTTAAAGTAAATCCCGGCGCGCTCAAATTGCTCATCTGCCCGGTGCGCGCCTGCCACCACACATAGCTCGAATCAAACGACAAATAGCCCGGATAAACCGCAGCAATCAGCCCGATTGCCAGCAGCAAGGCGAGGGCGTAGTGCAACAGATCTGTACGCGCAATCAACAGAATTGGGCTCGGATGAAAAGACCCCTAAATATGCCGCAAATCAGTTCACCGCCGGTGCTGCTCGCTTAAGGTATTTCGAAGCCGTTGGTAAAAATCCGCGCCAGGTAGCCTTCAACGGTGATTGCAGGCTGATTGCCAAACT
>Ga0105048_10003830_pt1 | contig 24597 bp, 18 predicted proteins | sample MAT05_FD_78382 | JGI IMG/M metagenome (GOLD analysis project Ga0105048, IMG submission 78382) | Freshwater microbial communities from Lake Fryxell liftoff mats and glacier meltwater in Antarctica - MAT-05 | ecosystem: Environmental > Aquatic > Freshwater > Ice > Liftoff microbial mat | place... | reverse complement strand
TGTCCAAAGCTTGCGCCTTTTTCAGTTTGGAGCCAGCTTTTTCTCCCACCACAAGGATGTTCAGGTTTTTGCTTACGCCGCTTGCCAAGGTAGCGCCTGCTGTAACCGCCTGTTGTTCGGCCAATTCGCGGGTAAGTGAGGTGAGGGTGCCGGTAAAAAGGATGCTTTTGCCGCTGAGCGGACCACCAGTAACACTTTGTGGCTTTTTGTCGTCGGAAGTTTGGGCCGTGTTTACGCCAAGTGTTTCCATGGTGCGCAAAAGCTCGACGTTGTGTTCATTTTGGAAAAAATGATACACGTTTCGAGCGAGTACCGGACCGATGTCCTTGATTTCTTGGTAGCGTTCCAGCGGCCACTGTTGCAGGTCGAACACATTTTCAACTTCTGCGGCAAGCAGTTTCGATGATTTTTGACCGAGGTGGTGCACGCTAAGGCTGTGTAGCAAGCGGTAAATGGGATGGTTTCTGGCTTTGTCCACCGCCTTTTGGAGGTTGGCGGCCGATTTTTCACCAAAGCCCTCGAGTTGGGCTATTTTATTGTAGTCGAGTTGGTAAAGATCGGCGATGGAATGCAGCCATCCGAGTTTGTAAAAACGCACGATGGTGCTTTCGCCGAGACCTTCAATGTCCATGGCATTTTTGGACGTATGAAAAATCATGCGTTGCAAGACTTGGGCTTCACATTCGGCATTTTCACAGCGCCAGATGGCCTCGTCGGCCGGTTTCACCAAAATGCTGTCGCACACCGGACAGCGGGTTGGGTACACCACGGGTTTTTCCGTGCCATCGCGCAGTTCGTCGAGGGACTTTACGATGTACGGGATCACGTCGCCAGCGCGTTCCACGAGCACCCTGTCGCCTATGCGTATGTCTTTGCTGCGTATGAATTCTTCGTTGTGCAGGCTCACGTTTTGCACCGTTACGCCCGCCAGGGCCACGGGTTCGAGTTTGGCTACCGGCGTTACAGCGCCTGTTTTGCCCACTTGAAACTCAATATCGCGCAAACGCGTAGTGGCCTGCCTTGCTTTGAATTTGAAAGCGATGGCCCAGCGCGGGTGGTGTGATGTGTAGCCGCATCGTGCCTGGAGTTCGAGGCTGTTCACTTTTACCACCATACCGTCGATTTCGTAGGGGTAGTTGTCCCGTTGCTCCTGCCAACTGTTGCAAAATTGCGTTACGGCTTCAATGCCCTGGCACACGATGCGCTCGGGCTTCATGCCTTTGGCTGCGGTGGTCATGGACGGCGTTTTGAAACCAAGCGATTCGAGCAAATCGATCATTTGCCTGTGGCTTTCAAAATTGCCAATGGCGTTGTTGCCCACCTCGTCGGTAGCGTAACCGAGCTGGTAAATGAAAGCTTCGAGTCCGCGTTCAGCGGTTTCACGCGGGTCCTTCATGCGCAGTCCACCTGTGGCGGCATTGCGCGGATTGGCAAAAAGCACGTCGCCGGCGGCCTGACGGCGGGCGTTTATCTTTTCAAAGACATCTTTTCGGATAAGTGCTTCTCCGCGCAGTTCCACAGTGGTGATGCCGTATTTGGAAAAACTGGCTTTCAGGGGAATGGAGCGTACGGTGCGCATGTTGGCGGTAATGTCGTCGCCCATGGCGCCGTTGCCGCGTGTGGCCGCGCGTGAAAGCCGGTCGTTTTCGTACACAAGCACGATGGTGCCGCCGTCGAATTTGGGTTCTGCGGCGTATTCCACCACGGCGTCTTTGGGGAGCCCGCAAAGTTTTTTCACCCGTTCATCGAAGTCGGCGAGGTCTTCCTCGTCGTAGGAGTTGTCGAGCGAAAGCATGGGTGTGAGGTGGGTCACGAGTTGCACGTCCGCGCCCGTCAGGTCGGGTGACACGCGCTGTGTGGGCGAGTCTTCGGTAACCAGATCGGGAAAATGCCGTTCGAGTTTTTCGAGTTGTTTGTACAGTTGGTCGTATTCGGAATCGCTGACGACCGGATCGTTTTGCATGTAGTATTTCCACTCGTGGAAACGGATGACGGTGCTCAATTCCTGTACGCGCTCTGCGGCTTCACCAGCATCGCCCAGAGGTGCTTCGGGCGAAAAAAGGATCTGTTTGGAAAGCTCGTAGAGCTCGCGTTGTTGGTCGGGTGTGTACAACGGGTTTGAAGTTTGAAGGTCAAAGTTTAAAGGAGTTCCAGGTTCAAAGTTCGCGTATCTCTGGAAAACTAAGGGCTTAAACTTTAAACTTTAAACTTCAAACTTTAACCTCACATTTTCTTCAAAGCCAGGTTGGCTACTTCGCGGGCTTTGGCGAGGTTGTCTTCGTCGGTGTCGGCATATTCGATGGTGATGCTCACGAAGAGGTGTCTTTTTTTCAACATGAGGGTATTGGAGGAAGAGCTCCACAGGGCGCCGTCGGCGAGGTCGTTGATTTCTTTTTCGTAGAGGTCTTTGCGCGTGCGTTTGGCCATGTCGAACTGTTCGCGGGCTACAACTTCGGTACCGTAGTCAAGCAGGTTGATGATGAGCGAATTTTTATATTCTTTGTATTTGGCGCCGGGTTTTTCGTTGGCGTTGTCGATTTCCTTCCAGTTGGGTTTCATCCACGAGCGCAGGCAAAAAGTTTGTCCCTTAAGCGTGCGGGCGTTGAACACGTCGCGTTGGGGTTCGATGCCGAAAAGTTGTTGCACTTCGGCGTCGGTCACCAGGTCGCAACCTTTGTCGAGCCACGGATTGGGCAGTCTTTGAGGGGCGCCGGTGAGGGTATCGATGCCCGCGTCCATTTGTTTTTGGGCAGTTTCGGAAGGTTGGTCGGCAGGTTGATCGGACTGACAGGCGGCGAAAAAGGCGGTCAGCAGGAGTACGAAGCTGGTGAGGCGGAACATAGGGGAGGTCGATTTTTGGAAAAAATGGATAAATGACAGCAAGCTGTCGTAAAAAAGTTTGCAAATATAATGCCGGAATGAGGCGCGACGCAAGGGATAAAGGCAGGAACAAGCAAGGTGCCGGGTTTGACTATCAGCTTGTTAGGACTTATTGTTGTCTTAAAAAATACGTTGGTATGACCTTGCGCCGTATTTTGTTCCGATTTTTTAACGCCATGGCAAAGGAATAGGGCCGCTAAATTTTTTGCACTTTTGCCACTCATTCGAAAAAACATCTTTTTTAAAACACCTTATTCATGAATCCTGACTATAAACTAATGCTTTTTGCCTGGCTCGGTGTATTGGGCTGGATAACTTTTGTCATTTATACGAACCGCAAAACGCACCCGCGTGCTTTGTTTGCTTTGTTCATGGTTGAGTTGTGGGAGCGTTTCAGCTATTATGGCATGCGCGCACTGCTGATTCTGTACATGACTGCTCAGTTGATGGACGGAACCCGCAGCGGGTTTGGTTACGACGATGCCAGGGCTTACGGTATTTATGGCGCTTACGGCGCTTTGGTGTATTTGTCGCCGATCATCGGTGGCTATTTCGCCGACAAGTTCATCGGTTTCCGCCGGGCCATCATTTGGGGCGCCATCCTTATGGCTTTGGGGCAGTTTACGTTGTTCCTGAACAATGAGGTGATGTTTTACATCGGTCTGGCGCTTCTTGTGGTGGGTAACGGTTTTTTCAAACCGAACATTTCGAGCATGATCGGCCGTTTTTACCCGGAAGGCGACCCACGTCGCGACAGTGCGTTCACCATCTTTTACATGGGCATCAACATCGGCGCCTTCCTGACGCCGCTTACTTGCGGCGCCATTGCACGCCACGAAGGCTGGAACTACGGCTTTTTGGCTGCTGGCATAGGTATGTTTGTCGGTTTGCTGATCTTTCTTTGGGCTCAGTCGAAGGGTTGGTACGAAGACAAAGGTCTTATCCCCGATCATACACAAGCTGTTTACACAGAAACAGGCGCTGATTTGAAACCTGCGGGAGCGCCCAGTTTCCTTGGCCTCAAAGGTTTGAGCGCGCCTTACCTTTTCACCATTGTTCTGGTCCCCATCGCCTGGCTGCTCATCAAGCAGAACGATGTGGTGGACGTGTTGCTCGGTCTTTTCGGCGCCGGCATGATCGCCTACCTGTTGTATACTGCTTCCAAATACGACCGTGTGCAGCAACAACGCATCTGGGTTATTGTGGTCCTGTTGTTGTTCACCACCGTGTTCTGGTCGTTTTTCGAACTTGCAGGTTCGGCGCTCAACCTTTTTACGGAGCGCAACGTGAACAAAAACCTGTTCGGATTTGAATTGGACACCACCTATTTCCAGTCGGTGAACCCCATTTTCATCATGATTTTTGCGCCCATTTTCTCCTGGATTTGGGTGAAACTTGCGCAATCGGGTCGTGAACCTGCTGCGCCTTACAAATTTGCTTTTGGTTTGCTGCTTCTCGGCATCGGCTTTCTGGTGCTCAACATCGGCAAAGGCAGCGCCGTGAATGGACTTGTTCCTGCCATGTTCCTCATCATGCTTTACATGTTGCACACCATCGGTGAACTTGCCATTTCGCCCGTTGGACTTTCGCTGGTGACCAAACTGGCGCCTGCACAAATTGTGGGCTTCCTCATGGGTTGCTGGTTCCTGTCATCGTCGATCGCTCACCAGGCCGGCAAACACATTTCCAAATTCACGGCTGTAGAAGCTGGTGAAGGCGTAACCGCCGTGGAAACATTGGAACGTTCGATGACCGTGTTCAACAACGTGGGCCTGTTCGCCATCGGTACTTCGGTGCTTTTGCTGCTGCTTTCGCCCATGATCAGCAAGTGGATGCACGGCATAAAATAGTCTTAACCAGGATTTTGAGGATTTTGAGATTGGGATTTGGATGGATTGATGGATTTGGATGATTGGATTGGATTTTTGAGGATTGGATTTTTAAGGATTGGATTTTTAAGGATTGAGATGATTTGGATGATGGGATTGGAGTAAAAATGCCACATATTTTAACTTTTTTTGTAAAATAGAGGCATTTCTACAATAAAGAAATCAGGCGTATTTTCATCAATTTGCTATCTTATTGAGCCTATTGGTAAGCATCCTGTTCCTTTTTCAATCCAATCCAATCATCCAAATCCCCCAATCCATCCAAATCCCAATCTTAAAATCCTAAAAATCCAGGTTAAGACATACTATCTTTGAAGCCCCTGCATCAGGGGTTTTCCATTTTTGCCCGATAAAACTTTCAACAAGGCCTGTATATGTACCTGAAAATGTTACGCCTATCCCTGCTTTTACTTGGTTTGTCGTTTTGGCAAACATCCTCCGCTCAGTGTGAATACCGTCTGGACATGTTCGATTCGTTCGGCGACGGCTGGAATGGTAGCATTTTGACCATCACGACCGGCGGCGATACTTACTCGTTTACGCTGAACACTTTTCCATTCGATGGTGTCGACAGCACGGTCATTTTTTTGGTCAATGACAATGCGCCGCTCACCATCTCCTGGGCGCCAAGCTTTTTCAATACCGAGGTGTCGTTCCAGTTGTACGATTACGAAAACAACCTGGTGTACGGTTCTATATTCAATCCGGCCGCGGGTGTGCTTTTTACAGGCACAGGTGATTGTCCAAGCTGTCTGAAACCCATCAACATCACCACAGAAAACGTGTGGGACAACCGTGCGCGTATTTCTTGGACACCCGTCGGCGACGGTCCGTTTGCCGGATGGTGGGTCGTGTATGGTCCGGCTGGTTTTGTGCCCGGCCCGGGCGTGGGTGATACTGCTTACGTAACTACGCCGAAAGTGACGATTACCGGCCTTGATTCGAAAACGAAATACGACTATTATGTCGTTCAGGATTGCGACACTACCGGCGTTTCCGGCGTTGCAGGTCCGTTCAGCTTTGAAACGTACTGGACCAACGACGTGGGCATCTCTGCGGTTTTGTCGCCCGTAAGCGGTTGCGACCTCGGTACGGAAGAGGTAACCATCGTATTGAGCAACTTCGGTTCCAACCCGCAGTCCCTCATCCTTTATGATTACAGTGTCAACGGTGTGCCCGCAGGCGTACCCCAACCCAACGACGGTTTTTACACCGGTGTTTTGGGCAAAGACAGCAGTGCCACCATCGCCTTCGAAACCTTCTACGATTTTTCCGAACCCGGTGAATATGTCATCAAGGTTTGGGCTTCCATGATGGGCGACGAGGACGTGAACAACGATACCTTTACGTATTACATCGTCAACCGCCTTATAACACCTTATTCTCAGGATTTTGAAAACTGGAGTGGTGGCTGGTACGTAGACACCATCAACAGCAACATGCCCTCCTGGGAATTTGGAACACCCACAACAGCCACCATCAACAGCGCCAACAGCGGTGTTAATTGTTGGGTGACCAACCTCGAAGGAACCTACAACAGCCCGGAACTTTCTTATTTGAATTCACCATGTTTCGATTTTTCCGACATTTCGGAAGATCCCGTGCTCGAATTCGCCATCAACTACGATACCGAACTCAACTTTGATGGTGGTTTTGTGGAAATGTCGATCGACGGCGGAAACAGCTGGGACAAAGTAGGCGCCATTGACGAAGGCCTCAATTGGTACAATTTCATCAATACCTTTACCAACCTCGGTGATGTATGGGCCGGCAATTCCAACGGTTGGATCACGGCCCGCCACCGGTTGTTCGGTGCAGGTGGTGAAAGCGAAGTTCGCCTCCGCTTTGTTTTTGGTTCCGATTTTTCTTTTGGCCTCGACGGCATGGCCATCGACGACATAAACATCTATGTGCCCCTGGCCAACGATGTTGCCTCATTGCAAATCACCACCTCCGGTGAAAACGTCGATTGTGGCCTCGAAGAAGATAAGGTCATTTTGAGGTTCACCAATTTCGGAACGCAGCCGCAAGCCAACTTCCAGATCGCTTACTCCCTGAATGACGGCCCGCCAGTAGTCCAGTTTATCGGCGCCGGTATTGTGTCTCCCGACGAGATTGTGGAGGTCTCGTTTATGACGACTTTCGACAGCCGCGACGGCGAATTTACCATCAAAGCCTGGACGATTCTGCCCACCGACGCCAATTTTACCAACGATACAGCTTATTACACTGTTGCACACTTGCCCAAACCTGTGCCGTTCAATGAAGATTTTGAAACCGATTTCAATCTGCCCGACGGCTGGACTTCCAACGGCTTCATCACCAACGCACACAACAACGTTTCGTTTGTACTGTCGGCTAACCTCTTCAGCTTTAACCCAACGTTTAATGCGGAAACAGCACGCTACGGACCCGTTGCCGCAGGTGACAGCCTGCGCTTCGATTACCGTATTGTCGACTTCTTCGCCGGTACCGTTGCTACCATCCTCGTGAACTCTGCCATTGAGGTAGAAATCACCACCGATTGCGGAATGAGCTGGACCAACGTGTACAGCATCAACAGCACAACCCATACGCCGACAATACCCTTGCAAACCGTGTTTATTGACCTCGCGCCTTTCGCCGGACAATCCATCAAAGTGCGCTTCCGAGGCAACTGGGGTGAAGGAGACTGGTACTTCGACCTCGATAACGTGAACCTGCAGACTTGTCCTGCCGACATGGCCCTGACTGCCAACATCACACCCACACCTCCCGGTTTAGCCACCGGCTCTGCCACGGTAAACGTCGGCCTCGCCAACCTTCCCGTAACCTACCTGTGGAGTTTTGGCGCCAATACACAAACCGTAGGAGGGCTTCCTGAAGGCACTTACACCGTAACGGTAACCGATGCCTTGGGCTGCACCGATGAATTGGTGGTAACCATGTTCAACACATCCAACAACGAAATCACAGGACTAAGCAGCCTAAAACTGTCGCCCAACCCAACGAACGGTATCGCCCTACTCAACGCATCGTTTGATCGCCCGGTCGATGTACATGTCGAAGTCATCAACCTGCTCGGACAACGCGTCTGGGAAACACACGCTTCCGGTACTTCAACCCTGGTTGAAAACATCGAACTGGGCGGCTATCCCGACGGGCTTTACCTGGTAAGGCTGCTTGTTGACGGGCAAATGGCCACAAAAAAACTGGTGAAGGGATCCAATTAAAATGCTCCTGACCCATCATCAGAGAACCTTGATAGAAGCCGGCTGCGACGAAGCCGGGCGCGGCTGTTTGGCCGGACCAGTATTCGCCGCAGCCGTTATTTTACCTCCGGATTTTCACCACCCGGACCTGAACGATTCGAAACAAATCACCGAATCACGCCGCGATGCGCTTCGCGACATCATCGAAAGGGAGGCTGCAGCATGGGCTGTGGCCTCCCTTTCTCCTTCAGAGATAGATACTTACAATATCCTATGGGCATCGGTACTCGCCATGCATCGGGCGCTCGACGCTTTGAAACTGCGCCCAGAGTTCGTGCTTGTTGACGGAAACCGTTTCCGGGTCTGGGCCGCTACTCATCATCTCTGTGTGGTGAAAGGCGACGGTAAATACGCTTCCATCGCCGCAGCCTCCATCCTTGCCAAAACCCACCGCGACGAGCACATGACCCAGCTCGATGCCCTGTACCCGCACTACAGTTGGCGCTTAAACAAAGGTTACCCCACAACAGCCCACCGCGATGCCATCCGCGAATGCGGCCCCTGCGAACACCACCGGAAAACATTTCAGTTGCTGCCGAGGGGCGAGCAAATGAAACTGTTTTAAATGCGGAATGCGGAATAGGATGTACCGCGAAGTAAATAAAATTTGCGCGCTTTTGCCTCCGACCAAAATCCTGAATTAGGTTCAGAATCGGCTTGGGTTAAATCCATCAATAGGCATACTTTCACTCTCCCGCATCACCAACTCCGACACCAATTTGCCTGTGGCGGCGCCGAGACTGAGGCCCATCATCCCGTGGCCCGTAGCCAAAGTCACGTTTTCCCATGGAGGAAGACGGCCGATAAAGGGCAAGCCGTCGGGCGAACAAGGACGAAGTCCACTCCAAACAGCTGTTTTTTCCGGCATAGCCATGTTTGTCTCAGGATAAAATCGGTTGATGCCATTCACGATGCCGCGCACACGGTTCATGTTAACCGAAAGATCAAGTCCTGCGATTTCCATGGTACCGGCACAACGCAGATCGCCGCCCATGGGCGTGGCGGTAGCACGGGCTTCGAGCAGGATCGATGGGATGGTTACAAGAGGTCCCTGTCATCTACGCCGGCTTCTATTTGCGCGTCGAGGTTTTTGCCAAAAGTGACGAGGCCGAGGGTGTCGTCGGGGTTGAATTTGGTCGTTACGGCCGGGTAAACGCCTTTCCAAGATACGCGCATGGTGGGTGGGTTTTAAAAGGTGTCGACCATTGGGAGACACCTGAGTGATTTTTCATTTATTACAGGCCAAAGGTCATCAGATTAACAACCAAGATTAGCGAACTTTTTACCCAAATCATAAAATATAATGGTCTAATGATCGCAACATCACTCATGTTTTGTCAATATTCGCCTTAACAACTGCGCGAATTTCAACAGGGTTTTCAAAATGATTGCAGGGAAAACGCCTATTGAATTTGTTCATGAAAAACGTCTTTTTTCAGAAAGCAATTAACTTTGGACACCAGACACCCAAAAAAACCATGCTTAAATAGATCCAAAACAGCGAAAAAACGACGTGTACCGCTGTTTCAAACTTTTTTCCACGCCACAAATCGGTGGAATACACAAAAAACTGGAAGATCAGCCGAAGCGTCCAGAATACCCACAAACCGAAAGCAACTTTACGGCCCAGGTTTGTTTCCACCAATTCGTTGGCGGAAGTGAGGCACAAAACACCCATCAAAAACACCACCAGCGCCACAAAAAACGTATGTACGTACATCAATTGCCGGTTGATCAATTGCAGGTTTTTCAGTTCGTTTTGCCAGCCGAATCGTTTGGGGAAAATGACGTGAACCAGCGACAAAACGATGAGCAAAACGCCGATGATTTTAAGGTGTAAAACCATGTTTATTGAGGATAAAAACGCTTAAAAACGGGGTGATGTTGAATTGTTTTTCAACGTGCAGTTTTGCATTGTCAAACGTTTTTATCCATGTTTTTTTCGATAAAAAATGGAAAAATCCAATGTTGTAGGCAATAAAATTCGGCAGATCACGCAGGTGTTCAACCACGACCACCACGCCGTCGGTTTTCAACAAACGCCGCACTTCGGTGAAAAAAACGACGCGTTCGGCATCGTTGCGGATTTCATGGGCCGTCAAAAGGACAAATACGGCATCGGCCGCACCTGTAGGCAATAGGATCTGATCGGTTTCAACTTTCAACGTGCACGGGTACGGCGGATAAGCCTTACGGGCGCGTTCAATCGAAATTTCGGTGTGTTTGGCAGGGTCGTAAAAATCGAACACCCGCAGATCGGCTTGGGGATAACGCGCGTTCAGCAAAACACTGGTTTCATCAAAACCAGCGTGGATGTTGACCAAAACATCGTCGTCGATGATTTGCTCTTCTTTGAGCCACGACAAAGCATACAACGGTGAAAGGTCGTACACGTAAAACGAAACCAGCAGCGACATTACGGTAACAGCGCCTCCAAGGGCCAGCAATAGGAAAACATACGGGCTGTATTTTCCCTGATAAAACATGTTCAGAACAATTAAAACTACGGCGGCCAAAACAGCCAGTACGAAAAAATGCCAGTTGAAACGAACGATGTTGAATACGCCCTGGAAAGGTTTTCTCACCCGTTCCAACGCTCTTTTTTTCCTTTTTCCCACAGGTAGGGTATGTTTTCGATGATGAAGGCATTGGCAAGAACCAAACCTTTAAGGTTCAGTTTTTCCACAAAACCGATGTGCTGGTGTACGACGTTGACGGGTTTAGGCGTCCAGTTTTCCCGAACGCCTTCGATGATGAGCACTTCTTTCTTTTCCGGTTCGTAAGTAAAAGTAAAAGGCAGCGGACCGGCAAACCGGCGCGCCGTTTTCCAGTCGGCAAAAGGCGAACCAGCTGGCAAAACGGCAGCTTCCGGGTGTCGGTCAACCGTGATGTCGAAATCTGATTTTGCCGAATGGAAGCGCAGGGTGTTGTCGCCGGGTTTTGAGGAAATGTCGGTAAGTGTGTAATTGTAATGGGTAAAAACATTGCCTGTCAAAGCCATCAGCCGTTTGTTGGTTTCGGATTTGAGGATGTACAACCCCCGCAGGCGTTTGCCGGCGTTGGTGGTGTAACGCACAAAAAGGCGGTAACCCACCAGCATAAAATCGTTGCCCAACCATGTTGGGAACCCTTTGGGCCTCAGATGCCGCGTATCCACGAGCGCCACGGCGAGGAAACCCCATTGGTCGTCGTGGGTATCCAGGGCGAGGCATTCGGGTAAAAAAGGCTCGAGCACTTCCTTCGGTGCCGCAAAGGTGAGTACCAGAGAGTGTTTGAAAAAAGCTTCAACGGCGAACGGATGATCTTTCAGCGATGCCAGCATGTTGGGCAGATTTGGTTTGCAGTACAAACGTATTGAAATACACTGCAATTACAAATAACAGTGCAAACAAACTGTTCTTCTTTCTGCTTTGATTATTTGGATGTTTTTTTTGATGGAGAAAATTGGTGACCATTCGGAAAATCCATTTGAAGGTTCTTACAACAATATACCAATTATGAGTATTTCCAGAAGCATCGAGATTGATTTACGCCAAATGATTGATGATGAAAATATTCCGCCTCCAATAACCAGCCAAGAGGGTTTTTTGATGTAATTGGTCGACGATCCAGGCTGTAATACCCAGCAACAATACCTGAGAATACAAATGACTGTATCTTTCGGCATGAAACTGTCGCTTCCTCTCCTCCTGCTCCTAGCTTTCTCCGCCGCCGCACAAAAACCATTTGATCCCGTTCCTTTCGTCAACCCATTCATCGGTACCGGCGGGCACGGGCATACGTTTCCCGGCGCTACGGCGCCTTTTGGTTTGGTGCAGCTTAGTCCGGATACCCGCACGTCCATGATGGATTGGGACGCCTGCTCGGGCTACCACAACTCCGATTCCATCATCTACGGCTTCAGCCATACGCACCTCAGCGGTACCGGCGTACCCGATTATTGCGACTTGTTGCTCATGCCTTTTGTGGGTAAAACGGTGCTCGACAACAAACAATACGCTTCTCCTTTTTCCAAAAAAAACGAACTGGCCGAGGCGGGCTACTACAAGGTTTTGCTCGACAAACACAACATCGAAGCCGAACTCACCGCCACAACGCGTACGGGCATTCACCAATACAATTACCCCAAAGACGGGACCCACAAGTTGCTCATCGACCTGCGCCACCGCGATGAGGTGCTCGACAGCGAGGTAAACATCACCAGCGACAACGAGATCAGCGGCTACCGCATTTCCAAAGCCTGGGCCGCCGAACAACACGTGTATTTCGTCATCCAGTTCTCGCGCGACATCAAACAGTCCGAATTGTACCTCAACGAGGACATGATCAAAGCCACTGCGGCCCGGGGCAAATCGGTTGTCTGCGCACTCGATTTTGGCGAATCCCGAAAACCGCTTGTGGTGCGCGTGGGCATTTCCGGTACAAGCATCGAAGGCGCGCGCAAAAACTTGGAAGCCGAAGCAAAAAACTTTGATTTCGACCGGTACAAGGAAAATGTGCAGGCATTGTGGCGCAAACAACTTTCCAAAATCACCGTGGAAGACGGCTCCAACGACCAAAAAACCACGTTTTATACCGCCCTCTACCACACCATGATCGCGCCCAACATATGGAACGATGTGGACGGACAGTACCGCGGCCGCGACAACAAAATTCACCAGGCCGACGGGCACGACGTGTACACCGTTTTTTCCCTGTGGGATACCTACCGCGCCGCCAATCCGCTTTTCACCATCCTGGAGCCCGCGCGCACCAACGATTTTATACAAACTTTTTTGCGCCAATACGAACAGGGTGGCCTGTTGCCCATCTGGGAGCTTTCCGGCAACGAAACCGACTGCATGATCGGCAACCACGCCATTCCGGTCATTTACGACGCCTGGATCAAAGGCATACGCGGCTACGACGCCAACCTCGCCCTCGAAGCCATGGCTAAAAGTGCGAAACAAGACCGTCTGGGCCTGAAATACTACCGCGAACGGGGCTTCGTGCCGTCCGACAAAGAAGCCGAGTCCGTTTCCAAAACCCTCGAATACGCCTTCGATGACTGGTGCATCGGGCGCATGGCCGGACAAATGGGCCGCCAGGAAATCTCCCGCGAGTACACCCGCCGTGCACAATACTGGAAAAACCTGTTCGACCCCTCAACAGGCTTTTTCCGTGCCAAAAACAACGCCACTTGGTACAGTCCTTTCGATCCGCGCGAAGTCAATTTCAACTTTACCGAAGCCAACGCCTGGCAATACCGATTTGCCGTGGCGCAGGATATGAACACGCTTATGGACTGGCTCGGAGGTCCCACGGGTTTCGCCGGTGAGCTCGACAAAATGTTTTCTGATACCTCCCGAACCACCGGCAGGCAGCAGGCCGACATTACCGGACTCATCGGACAATACGCCCACGGCAACGAGCCGAGTCACCACGTAGCCTACCTCTACAATTTCGCCGGTCAGCCCTGGAAAACCCAGCAACGCGTGCGTCAGATCATGGACGAATATTACGGCAACCGTCCAGACGGCCTGAGCGGCAACGAAGACTGCGGGCAAATGTCGGCCTGGCTTGTTTTTTCCGCCATGGGTTTTTACCCCGTCACGCCCGGCGAAACGCAGTACGTGATTGGTACGCCTTGGTTTGAAAAAATCACCATCAAACCCGACGACAAAACGCCGGCTTTCACCATCACCGCGCCTGGTGTTTCGGCGCAGCGATATTACGTGCAGGGCGCCAAACTCAACAATGAAAACTGGACACGCTCGTGGGTGCCGCACCAGTATTTAAAGGCAGGCGGCACGCTTGCTTTTACCATGGGCGAAAAACCGACGACATGGGCCACGGAACCGGCCATGTGTCCGAGCACACGCATCAAGGATGCCACCTTTGTGCCTGTGCCGTTTGTCAAAACCGGCAGCCGCGCTTTCCGGGGAGCTCAAGAGGTGGCTTTGGGCTGCGCCGACACCAGCGCTGTGATCCATTTCACCCTCAACGGAAACGAGCCCAGCAACATGTCGTTGCGTTACGACAAACCCATCAAAATTGAAAGCAACGTCCAACTGCGCATGATGGCCCTGCACAACAACAACCAGAGTTTGAAAGCCGAAGCACAGTTTACCCGCATCAACACCAACCTCAAGGTGTTGCGTTATGCCAACGCGTACAATCCGCAATACACCGCCCGAGGCGACGAGGCGCTGATCAACGGCTTGCGCGGCGGCAGCGATTTCCGCACCGGCGACTGGCAGGGTTTTGAAGGTGTGGACCTGGATGTGGTGATCGATCTCGGTGTTCCCACGACTTTAAACCGCGTAAGCATTGGATTTTTGCAGGATGAAAATGCGTGGATTTTTTACCCGGTTGAAGTCCGTTACGAAGTGTCCGACGACGGCATGACCTTCAGGCCACTGGGCAAAACCACCAATCCAATAGCCCAGGATACCAAAGGCACGCTGGTGCGCGATTTTTCGGTGGAAGGCGGAGGCATCAAAGTCCGGTATCTGCGTGTTGTGGGTAAGAGTGCGGGCATGTGCCCTGCATGGCACAAAGGCGCTGGGTTCAAGTGCTGGATTTTTGCGGATGAAGTGGTGGTGGAATGAGAAATTTCCTGTGAATCCTGTTTAACTTTGCAAGTAAACTTACACCGCCATCCGTATTCCAACTTCCATATCGTTCATCGTTTTCCTATTGTTTTCTGGATTTGTGCTGCGTGCGCAAAACACGGAAGACTTTGAGCGCACCCTTTTTGAGGTAGATGGTTTGCTGGAGCGGGCGGAAAACAGCCGCAGCGAAGCCGAGCGTGAAACGCTGGCCAAACAAAGTCTCGTTCTTTCCCAGGGCATACGTTACGAAGGCGGCATGGTGCGTGCCTACCTTTTGCTCGGCGATGTTTGCGAGCGCGACAACCGCATTGAAGAGGCTCTTGACCATTTTTTGCGGGCGGAGGGAAAACTGCGGTACAATGCCCAAATCGACAATCCGGTCTTGCTTGAAGCTACCCAGCAAAAACTCGGTGATCTGTTTTTTCAGGAAAAACTGTACGTCAACGCCCGCCGTTATTACCGCGACATCCTGGAGAAACAACCCGCCCACTACAACATCCTGGAAAAAGTGGCCGACGCTTACCTGAACGAACTTCGGTACGACAGCGCCATACACAACTACAACGAACTTTCCTTCCGCTTTAAAGAAAGCAACAACCTCGCCCGCCTCGTACAGGTGTACCAAAAACTGGCCCACACGTACGACATCGCCGGTCCGCCCGGGAAAAGTTTGCACTACTACCGCCTCATCGAGGACCTGATCGAGCGCAACGGCAGTCCATCTGAAAAAGCCCTTTTGTACAACAACATGGGCAAGGAATACGCCCAATTGAATGAGTACGAGGAGGCACTGAAATATTTCCGAAGGAGCGAGTTGCAATGCAATTACGTTCCCTGCGACTACCCCGAAGTTTTGTTCGCCAACCTCGGCATCGCCCTGCACAACACCGGAAATACTGCCGACGGCGTAGAATACCTGAAAAAAGCCCGCCGCATAGTCGTAGATCACAAAGACAAGCAAGCGCAGGCCAGTCTGGAACACCTCCTGGCAGGCGTTTACCTCAACAACCGCGAGCTCTACAACGCCCTGAGCAGCAACAAAACGGCCATGCAACTTGCCGACCAAACCAAACAGTACGAACTCCTGGCTTCTACTTACCGCACTGCTGCCGACGTGTACCAGGACCTTTACGAATTTGAAAACGCCTTCGAATACTACCAGAAATACCTGCACCTGATGGATTCGCTCCGAAGCGACGACATGGTGCGACTGCAACGCCTCAACCAAAAACAAAACCAACTTTCGTCAGCCGAGGGACAACTCAAGTACATGGTTTCGCGCGAACAGCTCAAAGACCTTGAATTGCAACAGACACGTTTTCAAAATGAAAAACTTGTGTTGCAAAACAGCAACCTGGAACTTGAAAAAAAGCAGGAAGCCGACCGCGCGCTCATGCTCCAGCAGCAACAGGAAATAGACAAGGCTAAGCTTAAAGCACAACTCACGGAAACCCTTCGGGCACGTTCGGAAGCACGCTTGGCTGCCGAACAACTGAGGGCGGCGCACCAGGACCGAGAAATTGAAGGATTGAGAAACCAGCAGGAAAAACGCATGGCAGACAGCATTCAAAGCTCCCAGGAATTTGCCATTTTACAACAACAAAAAGAAAACAGCGACCTGAAACTGAGCCAGCAGGACAGCTTCCGGAAGTTTGTTTACGGTCTCGGAATCCTGGGCCTCGTTATCCTCGCCTTGCTTACCGCCGGTTGGTGGTTTGCCCGCCGCAGCAACAAACGCCTGGCCGATCAAAACCAAAAAATCCAGCTCCAAAACGAACTCATTGAGGTGGAACGCCAAAAATCGGACCGTCTGCTGCTCAACATACTGCCAGAGGAAGTGGCGGAAGAGTTGAAAGCGCGCGGTTATGCCACACCCAAACTTTTTGAATCGGCCACCATTTTGTTCACCGATTTCACCGATTTTACCAGGCTTTCAACGACCCTGACCCCGGAACAACTTATTGACGAATTGAATGAGTGTTTTTTTGCGTTTGATGAAATTTGTGAAAATTTTGGTCTGGAAAAAATCAAAACCATCGGTGATGCGTTCATGTGTGCCGGTGGTTTGCCGGTACCCAACTCTACACACCCCATTGACGCCATTCTGGCAGCTTTGCAAATGTTTGAATGGCTTGATAAACGCAATACCAGCAATCCCAAAGCCATTTTGCGCGACATGCGCATAGGCATTCACATCGGCCCTGTGATCGGTGGCGTGGTGGGGAAAAATAAATTTGCTTTCGACATCTGGGGCGACGCCGTGAACCTTGCCTCCAGGCTCGAAGAACTCAGCGAGCCAGGGCGGGTGAACATTTCAAGCACCACCTACGAAGCCGTCAAACACCGTTTCCGCTGCGAATACCGCGGCCCAAAAGAAGTGCACAACAAAGGGCTCGTCGAAATGTATTTCATCGTTGAAGAGATTCCAGTGCCCGTTTCATGATGCAAAAAACCTTTTTGTTCTTTTTACCATCCCTGTTTTTCACCCTCGTGGTTTTGTCGTGCGCAAAGCTGGGCTCCATCGAAGGTGGTCCGCCCGACACCGAACCGCCGCGCGTAGACAGCAGCGCCAGTACGCCCAACCTTACCACGAATTTCAATGCACGGCAATTTGAACTCACGTTCAACGAATGGGTCGTGCTCGAAAACGCCGCCGCCCAGGTGCTCGTTTCACCCCCGCTCGCCAAACGTCCAAGCATTACCCTGAAAGACAAAACGGTTTTGGTAAAATTCGATAAGGAAGAGGTCCTGAAAACCAACACCACCTACACCGTGAATTTCGGTGCTGCTGTAAAAGATTTGCATGAAGGCAACGTGGCCAAAGACCTGCGCTTTGTGTTTTCTACAGGCAGTTACATCGACAGCCTATCCGTAGGGGGTGCCATTGTTGATGCTTTCAGCAACAAAGGGGCCGGCAACATCACCATAGCCTTGTACGACCCACCGTTGGACAGCGCTGTTTGGCTTGAAAAGCCTTATTATTTTACCAAAACCGACAAGGAAGGCAAATTTCAGCTCGCCAATTTGCGCCCCGGAACCTACCAGTTCGTTGCTTTCCGCGATGCCGACCAAAACTTCAAATGGGCGGGTTCGGCCGATAGCCTTGCCTTTTCCGATACGCTCATCACGCTCGCTCCGGGCACAGAACCCAAGGTCGACCTACGGCTTTTTGTCAGCGAGCCCGAACAACGCATCAGCGGACAAACCACCAACAGGTACGGTTTGCTGCGCCTTCAGTACACCCGCCGTCCCGACAACCTGACGATAAGCACCAGCGAAACCGGTTTGCGCATATTGACCGAACGTGCACTCGACACTTTGTTGGTGTGGTACCACCAGGCGCCTCCGACGTGGCAATTGTATTCGGGCAAGGACACCGTGCGCATCAAAACGCCCGACCGTACGGCTTATCTGGGTACTTACAAATTGCGTTTTGAAGAAGAAGGCGCTGCAATTACTGGTGGCAAATTTGCTCAAAGAACCGCCAAACCTGCTGCCGATACCCTGCCTTTGGCCGTGCGTACGATGGTTCAAAACCCCGGACGCCCGGCGGTGATGGCCTTTGGAACACCGGTCGTAAGTGTGGATACCAGCCGTTGGCTGTGGTACCAGGACAGCTTGAAACTCGCCGTGCCGTTCAGCGTGAGCATCGACAGTGCAGCGCCGCGGCAGGTGAAAGCAAACGTAGTTTGGAAAGCAGAAAAAAACTACGAGCTCGTGTTGTTGCCAGGTGCCTTGACCGACTTTTTTGGGGTGTCCAATACCGATACTTTACGTCGAAAATTCAATGTCTTGCCCGAAAAGCAGCTTGGTGGGTTAAACCTTACCCTGAAAGGGTTGCAACCTGGACAAGCGTACGTGCTTGAGCTTCAGAACAACAACAAACTGGAGGACAAACGTGTATTCACCGCTGATGCGGGCGGTACTTTTAGGCAAGTTTTCAGCAAACTACCGGCGGCTAAGTACACCTTGTTGCTGGTGGAGGACCGCAATGCCAACGGGTTTTGGGATACGGGCAATTACCCTTTGAGGCGACAGCCGGAAAGGGTTTTTACCAAAAAACTGGAGCAGTTGCGGGCGAATTGGGAAATTGAAACGGAATGGTTACTGGATCAGAATTGAGGGGTGATCCTTACTTCGCTGCTTGTTGTATCTGTCTGAACAGTTCGTTTTCATCGCCTGGTTTGAACCCTTTGTGCTGGTATCGCAGACCTCCTTTGTGATCGAAAACAAATACTTGGGGCAGACCGTTGAGGTTGCCAGGCAGGAGGTCTTTGAAGGCTCGGGCGCCGTCCCAAAAAATCGGAAAAGGATAGTTGTTTTGTTTGGCCCATTCCTGCACTTGCGGGAAGCGTTCGGTAAAATCGATGGAAATGGCGAACAGGTTGAAAGGTTGTTCCTTTTGCCAATTCGGGTAAGCCTTGGCGTAAGTGGCCAGTTCAACTTTGCAGGGTTGGCAGGTGGTGAGCCAAAAAGCCAGCACCGTAGGTTTGCCGCTTTGTTTGAGCACTTTTTTGCTGTTGGTCTCCTTTCCGTCGGGCGCGGTGAGATTTATGTTGAAAGGGAAAGTCGGATGGGCGCTTTGTGCAGTGAGGTTAAGGGTGAAAAAGGCAAAAAAGAGCAAAAAAACGTATTTTTTCATGGCGTTACGGCATTTGTACTGCAAAGAAACGGCGTTTGAAATCTTAACAAAAAAAGGTTGTGACGAGCTGCGAACTTTAACGTCTTATTAACGGCTTAAAAGAAAGTCACAGGTTTGTAAGGCCTTGTTCGTGGAATTTTGTCTTTTTTGCAGGAGCAAAACAAACTCAAGGAATTTTAATCAAACCAGCCAGTGTTGGTAACCCAAAAGAAAATCAGTGAGCTGAACGATAATGAGCTGATCGCAGAGTACCTGCGGTCGCAGGATACGTCGTTTTTCACAGCCCTGTACCGCCGTTATGCGAACAAGGTTTTTGCCAAAAGCATCTCCATGCTGAACGACGAAGCCCTTGCACGCGATGCGACGCAGGACATTTTCATCAAGGTGTTGCTCAACCTGGCCAAGTTCAACGAAAAATCTTCCTTCTCAACCTGGATTTATTCGATCACGTACAATTACTGCATCGACATGATCCGGAAAAAGAAAAAAACACCGTTGACCTTTACCGAAGACGTGGGAAAATACAGCAACGAAGCCAATGTTGAAGTGCCCGACAGCGTGCTCCTGGAAATGAAACAGGAACGCCTCGAAAAGGTACTTGAAAAAATGCCCAGTGGCGACCAGGTGATCCTTATGATGAAATACCACGACGAGCTTCAAATACGGGAAATTGCCGACGTTTTGGGGAAAACAGAAAGCGCCATCAAGATGCAAATCATGCGCGCAAAACAAAAAGCCCAAAATATCTACGAAGAAATGTTTGGAAATGACCCTTTGCAATAAAATCAATAGGAGGAAGTCCAAAAATGTTGATCAAAAAACAATCGCCGATCGAACCTTTTTTAAATCTTTTAAGCGCCTTTTAATGGGTGCAGCAACGTAATCCAATTATGGAAGACCGAAACAGTTTTCGAAAAATCATGCATGGCAGGGAATCCAATGTTTGTCCCAACATCATCAACGAAATGGAGAGGCACATTGAAAAACAGGCTAAAACCTTTTCGGTACTCAGCAAGGTGGTCGAATTGTTCGTCCCGAACGCTTTGGACACGGCAGCCAAGATCATAGGCGGCGACAACGACCTGGCGAACCCCATGTACCAGAAGCCTGCTGGTAACGGTCCGAGCGACGAGCCGGGCGGTCATCGGGGCCAAACAAACATGGAACCCAATGATGTTTGGCGCCGCAAACCATCCTGATCACCGGGTAAGCCAACCCCTCACCTGAAACATCTTCTTAATTTTTGCCATGGGTTTTTTCGACAAGCTTAAAGAAGGCGTCTTTGCAGAACTTATTCATCGCTTTGCCGCTGCTATTCCCAAACTGACTTTTGCCTTGCTGGTGTTGTTCATCGGCTGGTTGATAGCCCAAACGCTCCGGAAAATCATCCGTAGCATCCTTTCTGGTACGCATGTGGATGACCTGACCGAAAAGTTCAACGACATCGATCTTGTGCAGCGTTCTGGTATGAGGGTGCATGTTTCCAACATCTTGGCTCAGATGGTTTTTTACATTCTGATGCTGGGATTTGTCATTTTTGCCACCGACATGTTGGGCATTCCTGCCATCACCCAAATGGTGCGCGACTTGGTGAATTACCTGCCCGCCCTTTTTTCTGCTTTCGTACTTTTTCTTATTGGACTTTTCCTTGCCGACATGGCGCGCACCCTTGTGCTCACCACCCTGCAATCGCTGGGTGTAAGCTCGGCCAAACTTATTTCGTCGGGCATATTTTATTTCCTTTTCCTTACTGTGACCATCAGCGCCCTGTCGCAGGCAAAAGTAGATACCAGCTTCATAGCATCCAACCTGACCGTCATCATCGCTGCATTCGCCTTGGCCTTTGCCTTGGGCTACGGCCTTGCTGCCCGCGACTTGGTGGCCAATTATTTGGCAGGTCATTACAACCGGGGGAAGGTTCACATTGGCGACGACGTTCAGATCTCAGGCGTTCGCGGTAAAGTGGTGCTTATGGACTCTACCTCCCTCATTTTGCAAACCCCCGACCGCGCCATAGTGCTGCCGCTGAGTAAACTTACCAGCGAAAAGGTTGAGATTTTTTACCCCGACGGGCAGGACGACCAACTGCTTGAACCGGGTAGATGATTCCTTTGTTTCTTTCCATTATTTTATAAAACAAACCATTTTTTTTTCCCGTATGAGAACAACAATCCTCTTATTCGTGGCAATCCTTTTTGCCTTGCCCACTTATGCACAAGCTCCTGAAGCCAATGAAGACCGCCTTAAAGAAATCGCCAAAGCCGCAGCCAAAGATTCCATGGGATGGAATTACAGCGCCGGTGTCGGTCTCGATCTTGGCGGTACCAGCATCATCAATCCACGCGTGGGCGGCGGTGTAGGCCGCCTCGGTCTAGGCGGCATCATCACCATGATGGCCAACCACAAAGCCGAAAAATCATTTTGGAACAACCAGCTTGCCATCCTGCTCGGCGTCCAGAAACTCGGTCGCACCTCCATCAATCAACCCGAAGGTTTTCAAAAAAGCAACGACGTTTTGCGCCTCAATTCCACCTACGGCCATAAATTCAAAGGCAGCGAAAAATGGTATTTCGGCGCCGACCTCATGGTGCAAACACAGTCCCTCGAAACCTACCGGAGCAACTACCTGACGGCCGTTGACGCCGCGGATTTCATCGTTTCCAATTTCGCTTCCCCTGTCCTCGTGCAGCTCTCACCGGGCATCACCTACAAACCCAACAACAAACTCAGTTTCCAGTACTCGCCTGTGGCTTTGCGTTGGATTTATGTGGCAAACGACAACATTGCTCGCCTTGATGTGCACGGCAACGACGTTGAATTTGACGACATGGGCAACATCACCTCCTTCAGCAACAGTTTCCTCGGTTTGGGTTCGGAATTTGTAGGCCGCTACGACGACAAATACTACCAGGACAAAATCAGCCTTTCCAGCCAACTCCGCTTGTTTTCCAACTACCTCGACCACCCGGAGAACATCGACGTTTTGTTCACCAACAAACTCAGCCTGTACATTTGGAAAGGCCTTTCACTCGACCTGATCGGTGAAGTCTTTTACGACCAGGATGTAAAAATGGTGATCGATGAAAATGACAACAAGGTGTTCGGCGACCCGGCCGACCGTCTGGCCCCCGCCACCCAACTCACCGGTGCATTTTTGTTGAAATACAGCAAAACCTTCTGATCATGCGGATTCTAATGGTTTGTCTCGGCAACATCTGCCGCAGTCCGCTCGCAGAAGGCATCCTTCGCCACAAAACACAGGCGCTGGGACTACCATGGACCATAGACAGCGCGGGGACGGGCCACTGGCACGCAGGCCAGTTGCCCGATCCCCGCTCCGTTGATACAGCACGCCAACGCGGCATCGACATCAGTGCACAACGCGCTCGCCAGTTTCGCGCCGACGACTTTGAACGTTTCGACCACATCCTCGTGATGGACAGCCAGAACCTGCGCGACGTGTCGCGCCTGGCCAACAGCGATGCCCAACGCAGCAAAACAAGTCTCATCCTCAACTACCGATATTTAGGCGAAAACCGCAATGTGCCCGACCCGTACTACGACGACAACGGTTTCAACGCAGTATACGACATGCTCGATGAGGCCTGCGACGCTTTCATTCGGGAACACCACGCCTGATGCGCTATTTCCTCCTCCTTTCCTACCACGGCGGCGCCTACGCAGGCTGGCAGCGCCAGCTCAACGCATCCACCGTGCAGGAAACTTTGGAAAAAGCGCTCACCACACTGCTTCGTAGGCCCACCGAAATAACAGGCTGCGGCCGTACCGATACCGGTGTGCACGCGCGGAATTACGTAGCCCATTTTGATGGTCCTGACGAACCCATGCCCGCCACTTTCCTGCGCAGCTTCAACAGCATGTTGCCTTTCGACATCGCCGTGTACGAAGTACAGGCCATGCACCCGGAGGCACACGCTCGTTTCGATGCTGTTGAACGCAGCTACACCTACCGCATCAGCACGCGGAAAGACCCATTCACCCGCGACACCGCCTGGGCGGCTCCACGCGCAGGGGAACTCGACCTCAACGCCATGCAGGCTGTGGCCAATTTGTTGCCGCAATACGATGCCTTTGCGCCGTTTTGCAAAACCGGTTCCGATGCCAAACATTTCCGCTGCAAACTCACCGAAGCGTATTGGGAAACCGACCCGCAGAATCACCTGATCTTGTTTCACATCACCGCCAACCGTTTTCTGCGCGGTATGGTACGCCTCATCGTCGGCGCCTGTGTGCTGGCCGGGCAGGGACAGGTCACACCGGAGCATGTGCGGGATGCGCTCGAAGCACAAACACCGCTCAAAGGCAGTTTGAGCGTTCCGGCGCATGGATTGTTTTTTGAAGGAGCGAAGTATGGATCTGTTTAAATCTGCTTCAATTCGTAGCTTTGCCAACCATGCGAAAAATAGACGATCCGCTCAAAGACGCCATCTCTCGTTTGCCCATAAAAGAAAAGGATAAATTGCTTTTCCGCCTTGTGGCCAAGGATGAAAAACTGGTGCGCAGGCTTATTTTCGAACTGCTCGAAGGCGGCGAAACCCGCGATGAACGGGCGGACGAACTCCGCACACTCATCACCAAACTTTTACCGGAGGAGGGCATTAAAGCACTCACGCCCGGATATTTGTTGCTCGACATAAGGCACTGGAACGCGCGCATTACCGAGCACCTTCAGGCCACCAAAGACAAGCCCGGGGAGGTGATTTTAACGTTTTATATGCTTGCCGAAGCCTTGAGAAGGCACGGTGCCATGATCCGCAAAAATCCCAACCGCCGCAGCGATACGCTGGCGCCTTATGTGGTGAAACGTACCTACGCGTTGTTGAAAAAGGCGGAAAAACTTCACGAGGACTACCACATCGAATACCGCAGGGACGCGCAGGAAGTGTTGGATTTCATCTGGAGCCAAGAATTGTTTGCAGCATGGGGGCGGGAAGTTGGGTTGAGGAAGGAAGTTTAGATATTTACGCCTTCGAGGATGACCCAGCAAATCCTTTGACGGTCATTTTCCAATTTCTATTGTCCGATGCCGAACCCGAAAATGAGTACGATGAGCCAAAAGGTTACGTTGAGGATTCGTACACCGTCGACAAACGTACCTTTACAGGCATCAAACAAGTTAAGGACTAAAGTCTTCCACCCTTCAAGTTTTTCCAAACCATGCCAAAAATAACTACCCTCTGTACGTTCCTCTTGCTGTGTTTCACACTGCAGGCCCAGGAAAACCTCACCTACCAGAAACCTTCACCCGAAATTTTGGCCCTCGCCGACTACGAACGCGCGCCTTCGGTCATGATGGATTCGGACGCCGAATACATGCTTTT
>Ga0105048_10003829_pt1 | contig 24598 bp, 20 predicted proteins | sample MAT05_FD_78382 | JGI IMG/M metagenome (GOLD analysis project Ga0105048, IMG submission 78382) | Freshwater microbial communities from Lake Fryxell liftoff mats and glacier meltwater in Antarctica - MAT-05 | ecosystem: Environmental > Aquatic > Freshwater > Ice > Liftoff microbial mat | place... | reverse complement strand
CCGCCGCTGAGCATCGGGGTCTCGCCGGGGTACGCACTGTAGGTGATTGGGGCGTCGCGCGTCCCGGCGTCTTCGGGGCCAAGGACGAGCGTGCGGCTCAGATAGTACTTGCCGCCACGCACCAGCACTGTTGTCGGCTGTGCAGTAGCCTCGCGCGCCCGCAAGGCGCGAATGGCGTTGCGTGCGGCGAAGAGCGTGGCAAACGGGCCATCGCTCAGGTCGGCGGTCGGCGCGTCCAGGGTTCCCGACCAGCTATCGCGACCATTAGGAGCGACATAGAATTGGCGCGTACTCACGTTCTCTCCATACGATAGCGATCAAAGGCTGTTGCCAGAAAGGCGAACTGATCCGTTAACAGCCCCTCGTAGCCGCTCGGCGTCCCATCCCACATGCGCCAATCGACGCCAGCCCCATCACAGCCGCCGATCGCGGTGTCATCGGCCAGGCTCGAGCAGAGCCCCAAGAGCACACGATCCGCCTCATCCGTCATGCCGACCCGGTAGAGCGCATTGACGAAATGGCACGCCTGTGCATGGTTTGCCCCGCCATTCATGTAGTCGCCAAAGGGCCGGCCGATCTGATAGATCGCCACATCCGCATCGGGGATCGCGTACAGACTCGTCGGCACACCGAGACGGAAGTCGTGAAAGCCGGCCGCGAGCATCGTGTCCCAGAGTCGACGCATCACCGATCTGGCCAGGTCTTCTTCAAGCAGGCCTGCGGCAACTGCGGCGCCGTTGACCGCAGGGAAGGCGTAGTCGTGCAGCCGGTCGTCCTTGCACCGCCAGCCGGCAAGCCAACCCGTCTCCGGATGCAGGAACGTGCCTGTGTAGTTGGCTTTCAGGCGCTCAGCCCACGCCGCCAGGCCCTCAGCCAGATCTAGCTGACCAACTGCCGGCAGGGCCTCCGCCAGCAACTGGAGCGCTGCGTAGAGCTGTGCGTTCGAGTAGGCGCACTTCCAGCCGAAGGAGAGAATATCGTACCAGGCCGTGCTCCAGTGGTGCTCGCCACTAATGCCGAGCCTGTAGGGACTCTCGATCAGGCCGTCGCCATCGAGATCACGAGCGCGCAGCAGCTCTAGCTCGCGCCGGATCTGCCCCCGATAACGCGCAGCCCACGCATGGTCGCGGCTTGCCAGCAGGAACTCGGCTAGGCCAAGCATGGCTGCCGGAGCGATGCCAAGATACTCGTCCTCATAGCGATGCGCAAAGAGCGACGAGTTACCGCTGCCATAGGCCGGGCTGTCGTCGAGCCAGCGTTCGAGCGAGTCGCGCAGCATGTCGAGCCCGCTGAAGCCCGGCAGGATCTCACCGACGCGAACCGCTGTAGCGGACCAGCTATCCATACACATGTAGCAGTGAACGCCATTGCTATTGTTTGAGAACGTTGCGGTATCGGGGCGATACGTCAGGGCCGTAAGCATGTGCCGCTGGAGCGCCCGCTCAACCTCGCGCGGCATTGTCGCATCGGCCCATACCGGGGCCAACGGCTGCACCGCGAAGACTACCTCGGCCGCGTGGTGCCCAGGCAGCAGCAGGTAGTCGCCTTCTGGCTGCGCGACCTCACCAAGCTTCAACTCCCCCGTCGTGGTGTAGATCTGCGGGCGGATCGAGTCGGAGCGCCAGCAGCAGGTGCCGCCAGTCGACGAGACGTTCAGCGTGCCGAAGCCCGGCGCGTGGAGCAGCACGGGGAGATCCAGAAGCCCGGTCTCGCCCTGGCGCGTAATCCGCCCCAGGGTCGCAACGGGGATCACGCGACTGTCACAGGCAAGCGCCCATGCGCTGCTAGTCCAGGCCCGCAGTGGGCGTTCCCCTGTGCGCTCGGCGTTCAGTACCAGGCGATCTTCGCGGACCTCCCAGCGCAGCCGATAGATCTGTCCAGACTGGCCGAGCTCTAGCTCATAGGTTACGGTTGCTCCCTGTACCGCCACAGTACCACGCATGGCGTTCCTGCTGAGCGCCGCGACCGCAGGCTCGCCAACAGCGTGTAGACGCACCCCCTGAACCTGATACTCGATCAGGCTCGCGGGCAGATCAGCGCTGCTCGCTTCGCGCAGCAGATTGCGCGCTGTGCGGCCAGTGCCGTCGCCATCGAGCGAGAAGTAGCTGAACGCGGCATAGTTGAGATCAAAGCCGACTTCAAAGAAGCGTGTTCGGTAGCGAACCTCATGTCCACGTCGCTCGGCGCGGATCTTACTCGGCAGCGCGGCCAGGTCGCATGTCGTCAGCTCTAACCCAGTCTCAGCGTGCGGCTCGGGCTTGTTCAGCACCTCGCCCTCAAGCAGCACGCCGCCCATTGCCAGTTCCCAACCAGACCACCAGCCATCAACCCCGCAGCGACGGATCTCGATGATGACAGCCGATGCGATCTGACCACCCAGATCGAACCACTGGATGTGGTCGGCGTCTGCGGGGCGCTGGAGATCGCGCAGCTCGAGGATGACCTGCCAATGCTGCCCAAAACTCGCCCGTACCCGCACGTCTCGCACCCAGTCACGCTCGTCTGTAGCCGTGCTACCACATTTAAGATAGCCCTGACTGAGTCGAACACCGAGTCGATCAAGGCGGGCCTGACCAGAGAGCCGAAGATCACGGCAGTGAATGATACGGCGCGCTGGGGCGCCCTCCTCATATGGGAGGGGCGTGGTCCAGATCGAGCGACAGCCGGCCAGGATATTGGGCGCGTCACTAAGCAAGTCCACGATCTTCTCCCTCAGAGCTGCATTCTAGCGCGTAGACCTCACGCAACAGGGCCCATGTCGCACCCGACGGTGCATCAGCGACTGGCTCCTGGAAACCCCGCATCAGCGTATCCCACGCCTGGGCGCGCGGGTGTTCCATATAGCGCGCGAGGTCGCGCTCCAGTTCAAAGGCATCGTCTGTCTCCATGAACATAAAGAGCTGCCGTCCGAGCCGGTAGATGAAGACCCGCCGGATGCCACACGCACAGGTACCCGCGACGACCTCTGGCCAGGGATTGGCGTGGTAGTGTTCATACTGGCGGATTACCTCGGGGTCGTCGCGCAAGAGCACAGTCTGGGCAAAGCGTTTCATACGACTCACCATAGGAGCGGCCTGGGGGATGGCCGAGGCCGCCCCTCCAGACCTGCCTGTCGATCATCACCACTTGGTCAGATCCCAGGTGCCGGTCGGGTTCTTAGCGACATCGTTCTCGGCGATAGCGCGGACAGCCCAGGCCTCCAGGCTTTTCTGAAACAGATCGGCGGCCTCATCGAGCGAGATCTGATCCAGGAAATACTCTTGGAGCGTCGCCTTGCGCTCATCGCTATACTTCGCATCGGTAATCCCGGCGATCGCCAGCGATGGTGTGCGGGTCGGAATCATCGGGCGCAGCGCGGTCGCCATATCGTCGGGCAGGTTCGGGTCGACGCCCTTCACAACCGAGATCGCGCCAAACTTATCGGCGATCACGCGCTTGTAGTTCTGCGGCGCCGTGAAGTATTGCAGCAGGTCGATGGACGCCTCCGTAGTGCCACGCTCTTTTGTCGCCCCATGCACGCTGAGCGACTCGCTGAGGCCGCCGATGAATGGCCGTGGAGTTGCTGAGGCGAATGTTGAGCTCTCTTTGGTGATCAGCGGCGTGGGCGAGACGCCGACCTCGAATGTGCGCTCGGGGTTATCGATGATCCGCTGGGCGAACCATGGGCCGGAGAGATACATGATCACCTTCCCGCTCAGGAAGTCTGCTGGTCCTGGAAAGGCGGTCTGCTTCCACTCCTCGACGAAGTAAGGCACCCAGAGCTTACTGAGTCGTAGCGTCTCTTTAAACTCCGGGCCTGTCGCGGTAAAGAGGCCCTTGTTGATCGCGCGCGCGAGCTCCTCGGTCTCGACCACGCCCTTGATAAAGGTAGGTTTATAGTCGAGCGCGTGCTTGAACAGCACCGGCTCGAGAATATCGCCCTGGAAGATATAGTCATCCCAGCCAATCGACGGGCCAAGCTGGCCCAGGATGGGGAACTCGTAGCCGGCCTCCCTGGCCTTCTCGCAGATCGCGAGGATCTGCGCGTAGGTTGCCGGGTTTGGCACCTCGAAGCCCAGCTTCGCAAGCTCGGTCTTGTTGTAGTAAAGCATGCCTGAGCCGGTGCCGAGCGGCGTAGCAAAATAGCTACCGCCCTCGCTCCGCGTGAGCGTGAGCACCCCCTCGAAGTCGTTCGGGTAAATATCTACCCAGCGCTCGGCGCCGGGCTGGCCGGCGGAGATGTACGGATTCGGCTGATTGTAGTAGTCGTCGAGCTTGATCAGGAGCCCCTTGTCACCGGCCTTGCCTGAGTGAATCGCTTCTGGATACATGAAGAACACATCTGGCCCCTCACCTGACGGCAGGCGGGTCTGCGCGAACCAGACGTAGGCATCCTGGCCTTCAGGCGCCACCGGGTCGGGCATCGCCTTGATCGTAATGCCAGGGTGCATCTGCTCCCACTCGGCGATGATCGCCTCGGTGCCCTTGTTCCCAACGGAGCCTGCCGCCTTTTCCGCTTCGGTCAGGCCGGCGGTCGGCTGGAAGTTGTGGAAGTTCACAACCAGCTCGCCCTTGTAGGCCAGGGTTGTCGACGGCGGCTGGCTGCTCACTGCGGTGGCAGCTGATGCTGCGGTGGCGGCTGGTGCTGCGGTGGCGGCTGATGCTGCGGTGGCGGCTGGTGCTGCGGTGGCGGCTGGTGCTGTGGTGGGCGCTTGTGCAGCTGGCGGGCTGCCACAAGCTGCCAGGAGCGACGTCCCGCCGAAGGCAACCATTCCCTTCAGGAAGCGCCTGCGGCTCACCTGCGAGCGCTGCGGAGTTGTGCCGGAGTCTTCGTTGTCCTGCATGACATGCTCTCCTTGTAGCTGGCGGTCGATTGTATGCAGCGCGCCGCGAGGGCGGCGTTGCCCCCTAGAGTTTGATCGCCCCTGACGAAAGGCCCTGGATGAAGAAGCGGCGGGCAACGATGAACAGGATGAGAATCGGGAGCGAGGTAATCGTGAAGGCCGCGAAGACTAGCCCCCACTCGGTTTGCTGGGTATACCCACGTGTCAGGCTCCAGATCCCTATTGAGACGGTGTAATACTGCTCGTCGAGGACAGCCACCGAAGGCCAGATGACGTCATTCCACTGCCCAAGTAACAGGAGGATCGAAAGAGTGACGATGATGGGCGCGCACAGCGGCAGCGCGATGCGAAAGAATGTCTGGAGCTCATTCGCGCCATCCATACGGGCTGCCTCGAACAGATCTTCGGGCAGGCTTGCAATAAATGGCCGGAGCAGGAAGACACCAAAGACTGCACCACCGGCTGCGTAGGGGAAAATCAGCGCCCAGAGCGTATCGAGCAGGCCTAGCCTGCGAATGAGGATATACTGCGGGACGAGGCTCAGTACGAAGGGCACCATCATCAGGCTGATCACGGCGTAGTACAGCAGCTCTTTGCCAGGAAAGGCGAAGCGTGCAAACACATAGGCCGAGAAGCTGGCGATGGTGAGCGCGATGCTGATCGCCGCGATACACACGGTAAGCGTATTCATCAGGTAGCCCGTTACGCCGGGGGCGATCTGTGCAAAGTTGCCGAAGTTATAGGGCAGAGCCAAACCCCAGGGATTTGCATCGAACTGCTCAGCCGTCTTGCCGCTCTGAATAAAGAGCATGGCTACCGGCAGCAGTGAGAGCAGCAGCAATAGCATCAGCACGGCATGAACCGGCAAATTGCTTATGCGGCGACGCGTACGCGCGTTGAGTCGACTGCTACGCTGGTTCATTCGAGACCTCGCTAGATGCATTACGCCTTAGTCGGCGGGTCGAAATCCACCCGTGAGCGAAAGAGCCGCGCGCTTAATAGGGTGACTGCCAGGATGATCACAAAGAGCACCACGCCAATCGCCGAGGCATAGCCAAAGCGACCGTTGTAGAATGCCTCCCGATACATGTAGAAGGCAGGCACGGTCGATGCGCGCCCAGGGCCACCGCCTGTTATCGCGAACTGATACGTCAGGCCCTGAAGAGTGTTGATAATCGTCAGGACGCAGATGATGCCGATCGCGCCGGAGATAAGCGGCAGATCAATGTGCCAGATACGCTTCCAGACCCCTCGCGCATCAAGGCGGTAAGACTCCATAATGTCACTGGGGATGTTATAGAGCGCGGCCACCAGAATCAGCACCGATGTGCCCTGCACCCATGGGAAACCAATGAAGATCAGGGCCGGCACCACCGTGTTGAAGCTACCGAGCCAGTCGTAGCGCAAGTCCTCGAGCCCAACAGCAGATAGCATCTCGTTGATGAAGCCGAACTGCGGATGATAGATGTAGCGCCATGTCAGCGTGATGACGATGGTCGGCACGAGTGTCGGGATGAGAAAGAGTGTCCGGTAGAAATCCTCGGCCCCCTTGCTCCGCAAGCTAAACAGCAACTCAGCGACAATCAGCGAGGGTATCAGCGAGGTCACGATGCTCGCAACAAGAAAGACCAGCACGTTGCTCGTGGAGCGGCGGAAGACCGGGTCGCCTGCGAGCTCGATGAAGTTCTGTAGGCCGACCGGCCTGAGCGTCACCCCATCCCATTCATGCACCGAGTAGAAGAAGGCCATTATGGGCGGGAAATACGAGAAGATGCCGAGCAGGAGAAAGAGTGGCAGTAAGTACAGATAATAATGGCGCTTGCGCCACACGCGCTTGCGCAACGCCTCGCGCCGCCGCACGCTTGTCGGCGCATCTACGCGGGCAACAGTGGTGTTCGAGGATTGCGGGACATGGCGCATAGCAATTACTTTCCGGCCCGCAGCGCGGATGACGAGCTCGTTCTTACAAAAGGGTCGGGATACTATGACTATAGCAGACTGCCAGCGCCGGAACAATGGACTGAGTCCACAATGAGTCGTGCATTAGTCCACAGCAACCCCAGCAAAGCGCGTTGCAGACGCGATTGACACGCTGTTTACCATCGGCTACTGTACCGTTAACACGCACATATGGGCAGCCTGGAATAAAATTCAGGTGCAAGCGAGGCGACAATGTGGCAGATATTCCAACACGAGCTGGATGCAGATTCAACATTTAGCAGCAGTGCTATAACGCTCATGCAATCAACAGCGCGAAATGTAATGGTTACGATCGGAATTATCTTCGCGCTCTGGCATATTATTGCTACCGCAACCTGGGTTCGCGAGCTCCGTGAAGAGAGTTGGCTGCTAGTCGCTTTTGTTTTGCCGGTCTTCTTCATGTCGCTGCGGCTGCTCCCGCGCCACTATCTGCTGGCCCAGGCGCTCTGGTATAGCGGGCTGCTGAGTGCGGTGACTCTGGCGTTCGCGCTGTTCCAGCGCCCGGAGATAACCTTTCTCTATATGCTCATCCCGTTTATGGTCTCGGTCACGATCGGCTGGCGCGCCGGTCTGCTCGTCTTTGGGGCGATTGTCGGCCTGCTAAGTCTGGCGCTGCTTGGCTGGATGTTGCCGCCCTTGCCGGGCTTCTACGCGGCGCTCATTATGCTGGTTGGAGCGATCTTTACCCTGGTAGGCTGGACATCCACCTACGCGCTTGCAACAGTCACCGGCTGGTCGGCAACAAGCCTGACCGACTCGCAACGCCATCTGCATCTGGCCCAAGAGCAGCGGGCACAGCTGGCAATGACATTGAAAGATCTTGACCACGCCTACTACCGCCTCGAGCGGGCCAACGTCTCGCTTGTGGTTGCGCGTCAGGCCGCCGAAGATGCCGAGCGCTCAAAGACGGAGCTGATCACGTATATCAGTCATGAGCTGCGCACCCCGCTGAATCTTATCTCTGGGTACAGCGAGGTGATGATCTCGTCGCCGGAAAGCTATGGCGGTGTGCAGCTGCCCCCTGCGTATCGCGGCGACCTCGACGCGATCTACCAGAGCTCCGAGCATATTCTTGCGATCGCCGACGATATTCTTGATATGGCGCGGATCGACACCCGGCGCCTGACGCTGCGTCCCGAGCTCACCTCGCTGCGTTCGTTGGCGCAGGAGGCAGCTGATACCGTCCGCGATTACATCACTACGAAACAGCTGGAGCTACGCGTGCTCGTCCCAGACGAGCTACCGCTTGTAAGCCTCGATCAGCTGCGGATTCGTCAGGTGCTGCTCAATCTCCTGGTGAATGCGGCCCGTTTTACCAGGCAGGGCTCCATTACCTTAGCGATCACCTGTCGAGAGGATGAGCTCTATGTGTCCGTCCAGGATACGGGCGAGGGTATCGAGAAAGAAAACCTGCTGCGCGTGTTCGAAGAGTTTCACACGTCGGAACAAGTGCAGCATGAGCGGCATGGTGGCTCTGGACTTGGGCTATCCATCAGCAAAAAGTTTATCGAGCTACACGGTGGCCAGATCGGCGTTAACAGCCTCCCTGGAAAGGGCAGCACCTTTTGGTTCACATTGCCCGCGCAGCTGCGGGACAACCTGGATGCGTCGCACTCAGCTCGCCGCTGGCAGCCACGGGTCACCTTACAGGCGACGGAGCGGATTCTGATCGTGGTCCACGATGATCCGAGCATTGCCCGACTGCTGGAAGGTGCCTTGCCAGGCTATAGTGTTGTAACGGTTACCTCGGCTACTGAGGGCAGACAACGTGCGCAGGAGCTTCATGCGATTGCGCTGCTGATCGGGGCCGATGCGCCGCTGCCACCCCAGCCTTTCGCTGTGCCAGTCATCACATGCCCGCTGCCAAGCCGATTGAAGATCGCGCAGAAACTGGGCGCCGACGATTTCTTGCCTAAGCCGCTGGCACAACCAGTCTTGCTTGCCGCGATCCAACGCCTCCAGCGCCCAATCAGCCGCGTGCTTGTGGTCGACGACGACTCAGCGATCACACGGCTGTTTCAGCGCATGCTCACACCAACCTTCAACGCAGTAAACTGCATCGCGGTACATAACGGCGCCGACGCCCTAACGCTTCTGCACCGCGAGCGCTTCGATCTGGTGCTGCTCGATATGAACATGCCGGAACTTGATGGGCAGACAATCCTGGCGCAGCTGCGCACCGACCCACACCTGCACGACCTCGCGGTTATGCTTGTCTCTGGCGAGCTTCTTGATCAGGTCACCCTAGTAGAGCATGATCAACTGCGTGTTACCTGGCCTGTCGGCGCGAGGCTCGGCGATCTCATGCAGAGCCTTGACGCAGTTCTAAAGGTCCTATCGGCTGGCTGGAGCCGGCTGGAGCATACGCCGCAAGCGTCTGGAGCAGGGTCGAACGGGCAACAGGCTTTCGCAGATATGCCGTTGCCCCCAACGCCTTAACCAGCTCTGGCTCGGTGAGGATTGAGCAGACAATGACTGGCGTCGCGCGGGTGGCCTCCTGCGCACGGAGTGATACCAGAATCTCCCAGCCGTCCTCGCGCGGCAGAAAGAGATCAAGCAAGACGACCGTTGGCGCCGTCTGCCGCATGATCCGCCGCGCCTCGTCGCCGTTAACCGCGCCGATCACCTGCCAGGACGAGCTGGCGAGGTAGCGCCGAAACAGCTCGACAAGGCCCGCGCTGTCATCAATAACGAGCAGAATCGGCGCCGTGACTGTGGCCCACTCGAAACATCCACGCCACTGCTGCTGGCTGCATGGCTCAATCGTCATGCGGCCACCCATCGCTGCAACCAGCTCGTGGCAGATAGCGAGGCTGCCGCTGGTGCGCGTGGCAGCTAGAGGGAGCAGCGTGCTCGCGGCGCTGCCTTCTAGCCGCATTCCGGCGTTGCGACCGTGGACATAGCTATTAATTGAGAGCCGGCCGCCACCGAGCGTCTCCAAAGCATGCTGGACCAGCCGCAACAATACAAACCGCAGCAGCACCCGATCGGCCCGCACAATCATCGCTGGCTCGTTGGCCGTCACGGCTACGGCCACAGCGTGCTCACGGCCCAAGAGCTCAACAATCGGTTTAATCTGGCGTAAAAGCCCGGCCAGGTCTACTTCCTCCCAGACTGCCTGCGCAATGAGCTGATGGGCGTCGGCAGAACTAATATCACCTGTGGGGCGAGGATCGGCGTCGCCCAGCTCTACAGCAGTGAGCGGTGCGTAGATCACCGACGCTGCCTGTCGCCGCTGATAGCGCTCCCAGGCAGCATTGGCGAGCAGATCAAGCGCGCGCGCCTGCTCACGAAAATACAGACTGCGACTGATGGCCAGCTGCTGCATCACCTCGTCCGGGCTGCGGCCTTCGAGATAGCGGCCCGTCAGGATCTGAAAAGACCGGTAGTCACGCGATTGCGCCGGTGTTTTGGCAGCGGGCTGGATGGAATGGATCGCATCGAGGAGGAACCGGCGTGTCGCCTCGCCACGCTGCAGGCCGCACGGCTCACTATCTGCCAGAAGCTCTGCGAGATCATGGCCGCGGAGAAAGGCCGTATCATAGAGGCGCCCGAGCGCATCCCGTACCCAGGTATTGAACTGATCGCGTGAGGGGCTCGTCATTGAGTGTCGTCCAGTCCAGACGTGGCCAGCACCAGCGCCCGGCGATCAGCGTGAGAGCGGCCAGGCTGCGATCGGCAGGCTACTCTCAGCCTCGATCTCAAGCAGCCTATTATACTTCGCCAGGCGCTCGGAGTGGGTGACGGAGCCGACCTTGAGCTGATCACCCTGCCATCCTACCGCGAGATCCGCCAGCCAGGTATCCTCCGTCTCGCCGCTCCGCGCACTGACCGTGATCTGCCAGCCGTGCGTGCGCGCCAGCCTGGCCGCCGCCGCCGCCTCGGTCAGCGTCCCGATTTGGTTGACCTTGAGCAGCAGGGCGTTTGCCGCCTGGCACTCGATTGCGCGCTGAATGCGCTGGACATTGGTGCAGAGCAGATCATCGCCCAGCACCAGTGCCCGCCCGCCCAGGCGCCCGCGCAGCAGCGGCCAGTGCGCCCAGTCATCTTCGGCAAGCCCGTCCTCCACACTGACAATTGGAAAGCGGTCGCACCACTGTGCAAGCCGGTCGATCATGCCGTGCGCGTCGAGGGCTTCACCGTCCAGATGGTAGCGCGCATCCCGAAAGAAATGGCTGGAGGCCACATCGATCGCCAGAGCGACATCGCGGCCTGGAACAAAGCCAGCCGCCTCTATGGCCGCAACGGCGTTGCTCAGCATCGCCTCGGCGTTGGGGAATGTTGGCGCCAGCCCCCCCTCATCGGCGGTGAGCGCGCGCGCGCCATACAGCCGCCAGCACATGCTCGCAGCAGCCTGGTACACAGCATAGACGGTTGCCAGGCTTTCGTCGATCGACCTGGCCGCTAGCGGGACGAGCAGGACATCTTGAATGGCCACCTGCCCGCCGGCATGCTTCCCCCCGCTAAAGAGGTTGATCGTCAGACGTGGGAGTGTGCGCGGCGCTGTGCCCAGCATCGTCGCAAAGTGGCTGTAGAGCGGCACAGCGTGCAGCGCCGCGACCGCCCGCGCAAAGGCCAGGGACACCGCGAGGATAGCGTTGGCGCCCAACGCCGCTTTGTTCGGCGTCCCATCTACAGCGATTAATGCCTCATCGAGCGCACGCTGGTCGGCAAAAGCCTGGCCGGCGAGCGCCGCATGGATGCGACCACCGACATGCGCGGCGGCCTGGCGCGTCCCCAGCCCGTTATAGCGCTGTGGGTCACCATCCCGCAGCTCGTATGCCTCCGCCGCACCAGTCGAGGCGCCGGACGGCACAGAGGCACTGCCTATGGCCCCCTCCGCCAACTCGCAGCGTGCAGCGATGGTCGGCCTGCCGCGGCTGTCGAGGATCTCACGGGCCGCTAGCCTGCTAATCGTTGGCATAGGCTCCTCAGTATCGCTGCCCACGGTTCAAACATAAGCGTAGGCTGCGTCAGGCCGACAGCCGGCAGTTGGGCTGTGCGAGCACAGCAGGGTTTACGAGGCCGTCAGGCTGCTCACCGCGTAATACCTGCACAACCCGCCCAGCGGCTTTGCGCTGGAGCTCCTCGATCGACGCGCTTGAAGAGAAGGCCGCATGGGGCGTGACAATCACATTGTCGAGCTGAAGGAGCGGATGCGCCGCAAGTGGGGGCTCCTGAGTCAGGACATCGAGCGCCGCCCCAGCGATACGACCTTCAGAGAGGGCGGTGTAGAGCGCCGCCTCATCGACAATAGCGCCACGCGCCGTGTTGATCAGATAGGCGCCTGGTTTCATCTGCGCAAGCGCGCGGGCGTCGATCAGGTGGCGGGTCGCGCTGGTCGATGGCACGTGGATGGAGACGTAGTCCGCCTCGCGCAGCAGGCGTGACAGATCGCGGGTCGCCTCGCCATAAGGCGCCAGGGCGTCGGGCGCGATCTGACGCGAGTAGGCGAGCACACGCAGCCCAAAGCCGAGGGCCTTTGGCACAAGCGCGCGGGCGATGTTCCCATAGCCCACCAGCCCGAGGGTCTGCCCGCGCAGGCGGGGCAATGGCCCGCCCACCGCAAGATCCCAGTCGCCTTGCCGTGTCGCTCGGGCGTAGGTCACCACCCGCCGCGCGCAGGCCAGCAGCAGCGCCATCGTATGATCCGAGACCTCATCGAGGCAAAAGTCCGGCACATTGCTCACCAGTATGCCCAATGCTGTCGCGTAGCTCACTGCGATATTGTCGAGGCCAACACCGTAGCGGCTGATCAGGCGACAGCGTTTCGCGGCATCGAGCACTGCCGGGGTCACGCGCTTCCAGTTCGTAAGGATAGCGTCGGCCGAGGGCGCCAGGCCGACAAGCTCGGGCTCCTCGCCCGTCTCGGCGACCACGAGCTCGGCAGCGACGCCGCGCAGCAGCTCGCGCTCGATCGTAAGCGACGGCCAGGCGTAATCGGTGATCAAGACGCGGAAGGTCATAGCTCATTCCTGGTTGAACGCGGCGCCATGATGGGCCGCGGCTACGATTCCTGAGCTGCGCAGCTCAGGCGCGCGCCGCCGTAAGGTACGCGCGGAACGCCGGGGCAGCGATCGCCTCAAAGCTGGTGACAAGGTAGCGGGCGCCGCGCGCGCGCCACGCCTGGGCCTCCGCCGCGCTCGTCACCAGGATGCCAAGGGCCGCCCGCGACCCCGTGACGGCGTCGACCACCTGCTGCATCGCCGCCTGCACAGCGGGGTGTTGCGTCTGGCCGGGCACGCCAAGCGAGTGTGATAGGTCGGTCGGCCCAATGAAGATCACATCGATATCGGGCACCTCGAGCAGCTCCGGCAGTCGCGCAACCGCGTCGGCTGTCTCAATATGGATCACCACCATGGTCTCGGCATTCGCCCGCTGGACGTATTGGCCAAAGGGCATGGTTTGTCCGTACTCAGCTGCCCGCACGCTCGCCAGACCGCGCATCCCGCGCGGCTGGTACTTGACGGCCCGCACGGCGGCCTCGGCCTCCGCGCCGGAGTTGACCCACGGCACATGGACGCCCTGCGCGCCCGTGTCGAGATAGCGCAAGATGCTCGGCGGGCTGTTGGTCGGCACCCGCGCGATCGGCGTCACGTTGCGCAGCTCGGCCGCGCGCACCATCTGCTCGCAATCGCGGGGCTCGACCGCGCCGTGCTCGCCGTCGAAGACAAGAAAATCCCAGCCCTGGTAGGCAAGCACTTCAACCAGGGTGGCGTCCGCATAGCGGACAAAGCAGCCGAAGACGGCCTCGCCGGTCGCGAGCCTGGCCTTGGTGGTGTTCGTTCGCATCGCAGCTCCTTCAGCTCAGCGCCTCGATCTGTGCGACGAACGCCTCGATCAGGCGCTCAATCGTCAGCGGGGGGCGCGCCATCAATTCCAGCGTCACCTGCTGTTGCCGCGCCTGCTCGGTCGGGTCGAGATACTCAAGCGGTGATCGGCCGGCGACGCGCGCCAGCAGACAGCCCAGCGTATGCTTTACGGCGCGTGGCTCTAGCTCGCTCGTCCACGGCAGCTCGCCCAAGGCCGTACGATAGCTATGCCAATACAGGCGCGCCCCCTCGGCGAACGCGGCGCGCTGGGCGGGTAGATGATGTGCCTTGCTCAACAGATGCGTGAGCGAGAACCCCAGGTCGAAGGCCGGATCACCAAAGTGGATCACCTCGTGATCGAGCAGGATCAGTCGCCCGCCAAAGATGAGCACATTTTTCGGGCTATAGTCGCCATGCACAAGCGCCAGGCGGCAGGCCGCAGCCTCGTCGATCAGGCCATCATAGAAGTGTCGCGCCTCTGGAACCTGTGCCGCCGTGTAGCGATAGTAAGGCTCCACCCGCAGCGACTCAAAAAACGAGCGATCGCGAAACACCGGCTCGAGCTCAGCGCGGCGCTCGTAGGAGCGTCGATGCACCTGCCCGAGCAGCAGGGCAAACTGCATGATATGGTCCGGCTCGATGCCGCCGCCGAGCAGGCGCACCTTCCAGTTCTCGTGTGGCTGTGGAACCGCCGTCATGGCGAGCAGGTGATGCTCGTGATCTTCAAAGCGCAACGCCATCGATGCGCCAGGCGGGGCGAGCTCGGCGAGCCAGCGCAGCCCCAGGGCCTCGCGCCGAATGCGCTCGGGGCTGCTGTACCAGTCGGCCGCAACGCGCAGCTTCGCCAGGGCCTGCTTGAGCACCCAGTGTTCTTGTCCCTGGCGCTCAACCAGCACGGTGCGGTTCGAGACGCCGCCAGCCAGCACCGTGACTGTCGGCTGCTCATCAGCGCCAATCCGCCCGCTGCGGCGCAGATAGCGCACGAGCGCATCCGGCTGTTCAATGTCAAGCTCAGGGGCCAAGGGCCGCTCCTCTCTGCTCAGGGTCAGTGGGTCAGGCGCTCCTTGAGACCCTCGAGTGAAAAGGATGGATCGTCGAGGTAGGCAAATAGGGCCGCCTCACGCTCGGTGACCAGCCGGGCGCGGGCCACAGCCTCATCTGCGATGGCGAGCGGCACGGCGAGAAGGCCGTTCTCATCGCCGTGAAGCAGCTCGCCTGGCGCCACGACAAGCCCGCCGACCTCAACCATGACATTGACGGCGAGCACGCTCGAGGTGCCGTGGGACACCACGGCGCCCGCGGCGAAAAGCTGGAAGTCCGGTGCGCGTCGTTGAATGCCGCTCAGGTCGCGGATGTTGCCGTCGGTGACCAGGCCGGCCGCACCGAGCTTGCGGAAGCTGGTGGACAGCACATCCCCCACAGCACAGCTCCGACCCCGGTCGTGCCCGACGTGTTTCATCACTACAACAGCGGGCTTCGGCGCGGCCGCCAGGGCGTCGAACAGCTCGGCGAGCATGGTGGGCCGGTTTGGCGCAGGCGAGGTGCTGTCGATCAGGCAGGTGACGGCATAGCCGACGAGTGGAGGGAGCTGCGGGGTAAAGCAGCGGATCAGGCTGGAGGCGTAGCCCGCGCTCGGATCGCGCACCCGAAACTCCTCGATCGCGTTCGACAGCGTTGGGCTGTCAATCTGCCGCAGCACGTCCAGCGTCTCACTGCTCAGGGTTGGACTCACAGGATACCTCCAAATGCTATACAGGCAACTATGCTGCTCGACCATAGATGCGCAGCGCGTTCTTTCCTAAAACCAGGGCGCGATCTTCGGGCGAAAGAAACGCGGTGTGCGCCAAGGCTAATGCAACGAGCTGCGGGTAGGTCGCGTAGCTGTACAGTCCGGGGATGTCGGTCCCCCAGAGCAACTTGTCGGGTCCAATCCGCTCGATCGCCAGCCGTAGATAGCGCTCGGCGCTCGGGAAGGGGTAGCCCTCGGCGGCAAAGTAGTATGGCAGCGCCGAGCTGTCGAAGGCGACATTGGGCAGCCGTGCGAGGTCGATCTGCTCCACCCACAGGCGCCGCAGCTCAGCGTTGCCTGCAAGGGCCGGGGCAGGCTGCGCCAGATGCGCGATCACAATCTGGAGGCCGGGGTGGCGCTCGGCGATCGCGCGCACAGCAGCAGTCTGGTACGAGCGGCTGCCCACTGCGCCAAGATCGAGCGTCAGCACAAGCGCGCGGCGCTCAAGCTCGTGCCACAGCCAGCTCAGGGCGGGGTCATCTAGCCGCGCGTGAGGGTAGATCCCGCAGTAGCCACCGGCGAGCGAGCACTCCAGCTTAACGGCACGAAAGACTGGCTCGGCGAAGAGCTGCTCGAACGTCGCACGCCAGTCAGGCGACCAGGGATCGAGGTAGGCGGCGCCGACGAGGCGCTGCGCATAACGTGCGAGCGACGCGGCGACATAGGCGTTGCACTCGCCGTAGAAAGGCCCCTGAAGCAGCACCGCCTGCGCGACCCCGGCCCAGTCGAGGTGGGCGATCAGCATCTCGGCCGTGTGGGTAGTCACCTCGCAGAGCGGTGGGAGCACCTGCACCGCTTGGGGGCCAATCAGCGCGCGGCCGTAGCCAGTGCCACGCGTCGGCCCGGCAGCATTCATGCCGCGCAGCTCTGCGAAGACATGGACATGGGCATCGACAAGCAGCAGCTCTGTCATCACCTCTCCTCAGCTCGTCGGCTGCAGGCCTACCAGCTCTGGAACCTTGATCCCATAGCCGAGCTCGGCGCCACCGCTAATGATCAGCTCGATCCCGGTGATGAACCCGGCGCCCTCGCTCGCCAGGAAGAGGCACGCCTGCCCGACTTCGTCGATGCGGCCGCTTCGGGCGGGCCACTGATAGCTGTCGAGCAGACTGTCGAGCGCCTGAGGATTGGGCGCCTGCGCCACGGCGGCCACCCGCATCGGCGTGACGATGCTCCCCGGTAAAATGGCGTTGACCCGCACGCCATGGCGTGCCTCGTCGATGGCAAGCGCCTTGGTGAGCGCGCTGACCCCACCCTTGGTAGCGCAGTAGGTCGTCGCGTGCGCCTGGCCGATCACCGCGACCAGGCTGCTGAGGTTGATAATGCTGCCGCGACACTGGCGCAGGTGCGGCAGTGCGAACTTGCAGCCGGCGAACACAGCCACCAGATTGAGCTCAAGCAGCTCGCGAAAGCTCTCGATTGAGACATCGTCAATCGGCTGGTGCGGAGGGTGCCAGCCCGCATTGTTGATCAGACAGTCGAGGCGCCCGTAGCGCACTGCGGCCGCATCAATGCTCTGCTGGAGCCCATCGAGCTGCCGGACATCGCACAGCACAAACTGACATGTGCCGGGGCCTTGGTCAGTCAGCTCGTGGGCAAGGGCCACCCCAGCTGCCTGATCGACATCGCCGATCACGACCAGCCAGCCAGCCTGGCAGAATGCCTGCGCGCAGCCAGCGCCAATACCCTTGCTGCCCCCGGTGATGAAGACGACCCGGTCCGACGTGATCACAGATTGCTCCTAAATTGCGCCGCTCACGCGGGTGTAAAGGTGATCGGCAGAGACTTGAGCCCGCGAAGCGCTATATCCTCGCCCCAGTCTAAATGGTTATTCACCAACTCGAGTGAGTCCAATCTCCGCAGCAGCGTCTCAATTGCAAGCTGACACTCAAGACGTGCGAGTGGCGCCCCTAAGCAGAAGTGCGGCCCTAGACCGAAGGCGAGGTGCCGGTTGTCGAGCCGTTCGAGATCGAAGCTGTGCGGATTGGGGAACTGAGCCGGGTCACGATTCGCGGCCCCGAGCATGGGAAACATCAGATCGCCGGCGCGAATCTGCTGATCGCCGAGCGCTACGTCTACAGTGGCGACCTTCAAGTTGCGCTGGAGTGGGCTCTCGTAGCGGAGCATCTCCTCGACCGCTTGGCGCATAAGATCGGGCCGCGTGCGCAGACGCTCGAGCTGCGCCGGATGTTGGAGCAGCGCAAGGACGCCCATCCCGATCAGATTGGTCGTGGTCTCGTGACCCGCAGAGACGAACGTGCTGCACATCGCGAGGAGCTCATCTTCGCTTAACCGCTGCCCCTCGACCTCAACCCGCACAAGATGGCTCAGAAGGTCATCTTTCGGCTGGCGACGAAGCACGACGAACAGGTCGCGAAAGTATTGCTCAAGCTCCAGCAGGGCCTGCTGGGCCTCACGCACGATGGTCAGCTCTGGACGACCAGTGCCCAGAAACCTGAAGATGCGCGAAGACCAGCTCTTATAGTGGTCTCGGGCCTCAACAGGCACGCCAACGAACTCACAGATCACCGTTGCAGGTAGGGGATACGCAAAGTCGGCGATAACGTCCATGCTACCTGTTGCGATGACGTTGTCCAGAAGTTCATCAGTAATCGCTTGTATGCGTGGGCGTAAATCTTCCACCATGCGCGGTGTAAATGTTTTATTGACCAATGCGCGAATACGAGTATGGTCGGGTGGATCGGACTGCACCAGACCAATTGAGAAATGGCGCTTGAGCGGTCCAATTTCACTTTGTACTGAAGGCGGCAGTTTTTCAAGCAGTGCCGGCACCCGTCTGGCATTGGAGAAGCGCTGTGTATCACGGATGGTCGCGGCGACGTCGGTGTAGCGAGTCAGAATCCAAGCCTGAAAACGATCGCTCCAGTAGATTGGCGCCTCCTCGCGAAAGCGATCGTATACCGGATAGGGGTTCGCATAAAAATGTGGCGTAAGCATCTCAGCATCAAGAGCATGGCTGTCTGGGCGCTGCATCGAATACTCCTTACTCTTGCAGAGGTACTCTAGCCACCCAAGGCAAGCTTCAGAAAGTCCAGCCCATCGCGCGCAAGGGTGTCTGGTGAGGGGGCAAGGGGCCGCCAGAGGCATGCCAGCGGCGCGATCCGGCCGGCGGGGTTGAATGACTCGATCACGACCCATCCGTCATAGTTCAGCTCACGCAGCCCGGCGCGCACCTGATCCCAGCGTGTCAGCCCCGTGCCGGGCTGGCCCCTGTGGCTCTCGCTTGCGTGGACATGCCAGAGACGATCACCGGCCTGCCTAATGGCCGCATGCATATCGGCCTCCTCAATGCCCATATGGAAGGTGTCAAGGTGAATGCCGACGCCAGGATGAGCAACTAAGTCGATCAGGTCGCGGGCCTCGGCAGCGGTGGTGAGAAGGTTCGTCTCGTAGCGATTCAGCACCTCGACCACAAACCGCACATTGCGCTCTATAGCGTAGGCGCCGAGCTCACGCAGGTGCTCAGCGGCGCGCTCGTAGCGCTGCTGACGATCCGTTTTTGTGAGCACCTCGCGGCCGCCAACGCCGAGGACGGCCCCGGTGAAGAGCGCGATCCCACTTTCGGCACAGCGGTCGAGGCAGTCACGGGCATAGGCCACGCCCCGCTGGCGGGTGGCCAGATCGGCGACCGACAGATCGCGCGCCGGGCCAAACAGCCCTACGGCAGAGCAGGCGAGGCCCTCTTCATCCAGCGCGCGGCGGAGTGCGCTCGCCTCGAATAGCGCATCGTCCTCCAACGCAACTTCAACCACTTCAGCGCCAAGCATACGCACATGCGTCAGCAGGCTGCGGTCGCGCGATAGATCAAATGGCGATGACCAGACCCAGAGGTTGACACCCAGCTTCATCGTTCGCCTCGCTCCCCTGCGCACGTCTCGTCACGCGCTACTCATACCACAGCCGCGCCGGCGGCCTGCGGATCAGCACACCCTTGAGCAGGGCCACCGCCAGCTCGAAGCCCTCCTCGGGGTCGATCAGCGGGTCCTCGTGCTCGATCGAGATCACATCATCGTAGCCCACCAGGCGTAAGGCGCTGACGAAATCGCGCCAGAAGCCCGCATCATGCCCGTACCCAACGGTGCGAAAGATCCAGCTGCGCCCCGCCCAATCCTGGAAATCCTTCGCATCCAGCACGCCGTTCACCCGCACGTTGTGTGCGTCGAGACGGCTGTCTTTCGCGTGGACATGGTAGATCGCGGGGCCAAGGGCGCGGATCACCTCAAGGATATCCATCCCCTGCCAGAAGAGATGTGACGGGTCGAGGTTGCAGCCGATAACTGGGCCGACAGCGTCGCGTAGGCGCAGCAGCCCCTCCGGGTTGAAGACCATCTCACCGGGATGCATCTCGAAGCACAGCCGAACACCGTGATCCTCGGCGATACGCCCGTGGGCCTGCCAGTAGGGGATGAGGCGCTGCTCCCACTGCCACTCGCGGCGCTCCATTAGCTGTGGCGGGAAGGGGTAGAGGATCCAGTTTGGCTCCATATCGCCTGGCCGCGCCTCTGGGAGCCCCGACAACAGCGTCAGGCGGGTGACGCCCAATCTGGCTGCGAGGGCGCACGCCTCGCGGAAGACTTGGTCGTATGCCTGAGCAATGCTGGGGTCGGGGTGGAGCGGCTGGCCGTGGATGGCCAGGGCGCTGATCGCCAGGCCATGTTCGGCCAGGGTGGCCTGAAACGCCTCAAGCAGGCGCTGATCGGCCAGAAGCGCTGCCGGATCACAGTGGTTCTTCGGAAAATAGCCACCAGCGCCAAGCTCAATCGCCTCAATGCCCAGCGCTTGCATCCGCCTGGCCGCCTCAGCGAGCTGCAGGTTGACAAAGCTAGTTGATAATGCCCCGAGCTTCATAGCTTGCTCTCCTCAGACACCGTGAACGACCACTGTCTTCAGCTCGGTCATCATGGATGTACATCTGCATGACCATATCCTCTCAGTCGCCGAAGCGAGGCTAGCCGAGCGAATTCACCAGGTACTGGGGGCGCTCGCCGCGCAGCACCTGGAGGACCTGTTTGATCGCGGTATGCCAGAGGCGTTGTTTGGCCTCCTCCGCGACCCCTGCGATATGGGGGGTCGCGATCACATCGTCGCGCTGGAGCAGCGGATGAGACGGGTCGGGCGGCTCGTGGTGAAAGACGTCTAGGCCCGCCCCGCGCAAGTGGCCTTGCTCAAGGCCTGCAAGCAGCGCGGCCTCATCAACCAGGCCACCTCGGGCGGTATTGATCAGGTAGGCGCCGGGCTTCATCTGGGCGATCCGAGCGGCGTCGATCAGCTGATACGTCGCGGCAGAGAGCGGCAGATGGAGCGACACAACGTCGGACTGGCGTAGCAGCGCCTCAAGCGAGGCAGTCCGCTCAACCTGCAACGCCGCCGGACGATCAACCGGGGCAAAAGGGTCGAAGGCCAAAACCTGCATCCCGAGCGTGTGGGCTATCTTGGCGACCTGGCCACCGATGCGCCCAACCCCAACGAGCCCGAGTGTCAGACCACAGGCCTCGCGACCGTGATACGCGTTGAAAAAATCAACCTTGCCCCCCTGGCGCATCAGCCGGTCGATCTGGCGCAGCTCCTTCACTACCGCCAGCAGGAGCAGGATCGTATGCTCCGCAGTGGAGATCGTGGGGCCGTCCGGGGCGTTACAGACGGCAATCCCGCGCCGGGTTGCCGCCTCCAGATCGATATTGTCGACCCCAATCCCGACGCGGGCGATCACACGCAACCCCGGGGCCTGGGCCATCACCGCATCATCGTAGCGCAGACGCGCCGCTGCGATGATGCCCTCGGCGGAGGGCAGCGCGATGAAGGGTGTCTCGGGCGTGGCGTTCGCGGGGCCTAGCAGCGACACCGCATCGTCGAGCAGATGCATGAAGCTCGGCGAGGGCGCGCGCTCAAACCAGATTCGATACACGGAGACTCCCCACTTTCATCCCTTTATCAGACGTGGAGGCGCTGGAGCATGCGATTCCGCTCATACTCAGCGCGCAACTCCTGCGTTCTGGGGTCCTGGCTCACCTCAGCAACGGCGATGTCCATCCAGACCCCAGAGCCGGGCAGGGTCACATCCATGTCTGTCGCGGCCACAATCACACAGGGACGATCTTCCGCACGTGCGGCGCATAGCGCATCGCGCAGCTCATCGGGTGTCGTCACGTACCATGCGCGAGCGCCCATGCTCTCGGCGTTTTTCACGAAGTCAATCGCGACATAGTCACCGTCCAGGCGGCCAGTCTGCGGGTTACGAGTACGAAACTCGTTGCCAAAGCTGTGCCCGGCGCGCCCAAGCTGCAGGCCACGGATGCACTGGTAGCCGTGGTTCTCGGAGACGATGATCGTGAGCTTGAGGCCTTCCTGGACCGCCGTGACAATCTCGGTGGGATTCATCAGGTAGGTGCCGTCGCCGATGTAGACAAACACCTCACCGTCTGGCCGGGCCATACGTACGCCTAGCCCTGCCGGAATCTCATAGCCCATACACGAGTTGCCAAACTCCAGATGCGCGTCGCGTCCACCGGTCGCATCCCACAGCTTGAGCAGATCGCCGGGCGGGGAGCCAGCCGCAGCGATAATCGTATCGCCGGCCCTCGCCGCTGCATTCAGCGTCTGGATGAGCTGGCCCTGCCGCATCGTCGTGCCGACGACATAGGGGACGAGCGTTTCGTGCAACTCATCCGCCCAGCCCCGCCTCAGCTCGGCAATGTGCGCAAGATAGTCCGGGTCGGGCCGCAGGCCGGCCTCCGTCGCCGCCTTGGTGAAGACGCGCAGAGCCTCGCGCGCATCGGCGACGATGGGCAGCGCGCCCTGTTTCGCGGCGTCGTGGCCACAGAGATTGATCTGGATAAACGTGACGCTCGGATGCTGGAAGAGCGACTGTGAGCCGGTGCTGAAGTCCGTCAGCCGTGTGCCGACGCAGATCACAAGGTCGGCCTGCATCGCGATCATCGCCGAAGGTCGGGTGCCATTCGCGCCATGGCCACCGAGCAGCAGCGGCGAATCGTAGGACATCGCCCCCTTGCCCGCCGAAGTCTCGCCTACTGGAATACCAAAGCTTTCGGCGAAACGCTGAAGCTCAGCTTCGGCCTCGGAGTAACGCACGCCGCCGCCGGCGATAATCATCGGCCGTTCCGCCGCCCGTAGGAGCGCGACCGCCTCGGCAATGCGCTGCGCGTCGGGCTGGCGCCGCTCGACACGCCAGATCCGTGGCTCAAAAAAGTGCATCGGATACGCATACGCATGGCACTGAACGTCCTGGGGCAGTGCCAGCGTGACCGCGCCGGTTTCGGCGGGGTCGCACAGGACGCGCATCGCCTCAGGCAGCGCGGTCAGGAGCTGCTCAGGGCGTACGATGCGGTCGAAGAAGCGGCTAACCGGACGAAAACAGTCGTTGACGCTGACATCAGCTGAAATCGGGTGCTCAAGCTGTTGCAGCACTGGCCCCTGATAGCGAGTAGCGTAGTAGTCCGAAGGGAGCAAGAGCACCGGCAGCCGATTGATCGTCGCTGTCGCCGCGCCGGTAAGCATGTTGGTGGCGCCCGGGCCGATCGAAGCGCTACAGGCCAGGGTGGAGAGCCGGCGGTGCGCTTTGGCGAAGGCCGCCGCGCTATGCACCATGGACTGCTCATTGCACGGCTGGTAGTACGGCAGCGCGGCTCCATACTCGTGGAGCGCCTGGCCGAGGCCGGCCACATTCCCGTGGCCGAAAATGCCGAAGATTGCCGGTATGAGGCGCCTGCTCACACCGTCACGCTCACTGTGCTGTACTTGTAGATAGCGCACCAGGGCCTGGGCCATGGTTAGGCGGATCGTCTCCCCGCCGGTCTTACTGGGCATCGTTGCCTCCTCCACAAGGGTAGCTAGAGCTATTTGTTGTCGGTTGACCCGCCAGCAGGCTTTTGTAGGCGCGCGCGCATACCGTCATAGTGCTCGCGCATCGCCGTCTGGAGCGCAACGACATCGCCTGCCGTAAGCGCCTGCGCGATAGCAAGGTGGCGATGATAGGTCTGGAGCGGATCAGCGACATCAGCGATGGATGCGCGTCTGCGCGATTCCTGGTGCACCATCCAGAAGATATCCAGGATCTTTCCAAGGAGGATGTTGTTTACATTCTCCCAGAGCACCTGATGAAATCTACGGTCGGTATCGCCGTCATACTGTCCGTTCTGAGCGGCGCCTAGCATGGCAGCGAGCACCTGATCCAGTCGTTGGATCTGGCCAGGTGTCACGGTTCTGAGCGCCTCTTCTGACATACCGTACTCAAGATGAAAGCGAACATCGATAATATCGGTTAGCGCTTTGACATCGAACATGAGGCCATAGGCCAGGTTCGCCAGCAGTGGATCGAAGGAGAAGCTACGCACAAAGAGCCCGGACCCAGGGCGTGACTCAAGAATGCCTAGCGTCTCGAGCGACTTGATGGCCTCGCGAATTGAGTTCCGGCTGACGCCAAGGCGCTGCACTAGCTCAAGCTCAGAAGGGAGCCCATCGCCGGGTTTGAGATTATTGGCAATGATGTAGGCCTTGAGCTCATCCTGCACCATCTCATACGTCAACTGGCGACGGTGAATTGTATTCAGCACAAGCAACCTCCGCGGTGCGTTGGTGCAGACTTGGCGCAATGCGACGCCTGCATCAGGCGCACACACAAAGGAAAACAAATATGTAGGATAGGTAGACCTGTAGGATAGTAGGATATTACAACAGCCTCTGGTAGTTGTCAAGCTAGAAGAAACGAGCGATCCCGAAACCTCGCACTCATGACGACGACAGCGTCCTACTCCAATCGAGAGGTTCGCTAATGAGGCAAAACTTAGCAGAGCCAGCGTAGCCGCTTACGCCAACCAGCAGCATATACGGGTATGGACGGGTGCTATACCGAGGCGCTTTTCTGACCCGCCATCAGCCGTGGCGTAACATCTACGCCCAAGGGCCGGGCGCGGCGCCGCTTACACCAACACCCGCAGCGACCGATCCAGCATTGGCGCCGACCGACCAGCCTGAGGGTGCCGCAGCTGAGATGTCCCAGCCCGTATAGTGGACCCCTTGTCAAGCACACGTGATCAGCCACTTATCCGTGCGTCGGCTCGTTCCATAACCAGGAAACGCTTGACAGTTCGGGGGGCTTCACGAGCGGGTGAGCGCCGCCGGGGTGGGAAGCTCCTTTCTCGCATACACGACTGCGG
>Ga0105048_10003828_pt1 | contig 24604 bp, 19 predicted proteins | sample MAT05_FD_78382 | JGI IMG/M metagenome (GOLD analysis project Ga0105048, IMG submission 78382) | Freshwater microbial communities from Lake Fryxell liftoff mats and glacier meltwater in Antarctica - MAT-05 | ecosystem: Environmental > Aquatic > Freshwater > Ice > Liftoff microbial mat | place... | reverse complement strand
TCAGAACACCAGGCCGCCCTCGGCCTCGACGTAGTGCGCCAGATCGTTGGTGGCGTAGTGGCCGCTGTTCGGGATGAACAAGCCATAAAGCCCGCGCACATAGAAGGGGCCCGTCGGGCCGCCGATGCGCTGCTGGAGTTGTGTGTCGAGTTCGTAACCGGCCAGCTTGTTCGTGCCGACTTGGCCGAGCCCGCCGTCTTGCAATCGGCTGAACAAGTGCGCATCGAGCAAGAACTTGAGCGTCTCGTTGATGCCCCAGCTCACCTTCACCGCTACGTCCGCGACGTTCGTGCGCGCGCCAATGACGTTGCTCAAACCGAACCACTTGTGACCCGTGGGGTAGAGTTCGTGCCAGCCTTCGTTCGTGGTCGTACTCGCATCGTCGCCGGAGGCGACGGCGCCGTACAAAGCGAGATGCACTTGCTTGATCACGTTGTAGCCCAGCTCGCCATCCAGCTGCCATGCCAGCACGTTCTGATTGCCGCCAAGCGCGGGCGCGACCACGGTCACGGGGCGCGTGCCCGTTTGGAGGCCAGCTTCGAGGCGGTAGTCGAATTCGGAGATCTTCTGCTTGATGCGTCCACCGAACGTCACCTCGGTCGCGCCGCCTCGATTGAGAGTCGTGGTCGCGTCGAGCACGTTCGGCAAGCCATTCGAGGCCACATTCGAATTGCCGAGTACATAGGCGTCGAGGTCGAAGTTCTTGTCGAGTACGAGCGCGCCGAGACCTGCGTAGACCCCCCAAAAATAGCTATCTCCCGCCGCGAACGGGTCGTTGACCAGCGGATGCCCTTCGGCCGGTGACACGCCGTCGGGCGCCGCCAGCGTACCGAACGCGTCGACGTAGGCTTTGTCGCCGAGCTTGTAGCGACCACGAACGCCGTCGAAGGCGCGCGCCTGCTGAGCCCAATCGAGCGAGCCAATGATCAACGCCTCACCGTAGTTCATGGCGAAGCGCCCAAAATCGATGGTAAACACGCTGCTGTCGAGCCGTACGTAGCCTTCGAACAGACCCAAGTTGTGCTCTGTCTGCGTGCCGCCGAGGCCGTACTTGCCGGACGCCTGCGGGGAGAACTGGACGAGGCCCTTGAGATCGCGGCCCAGCTTGAGCGCGTTGGTCTGCAAGCCGAGCCGCGCACGAAAAAAGAACGCGTCACCTTCGAGGAAACGACCGCGCGAAACACCGAGTGAATCGTAGTTGGCGCGACCTTCGAAGCGCGTCCAGGTCGATGTGGTCACCTTGAACGGCAAGAGACTGAGTGGTTCGTCGGCGGGCGCAGCGAGCGCATCGGGCGCCGCGGGTACTGGCGTCGCTTCGAGCGGCGCGACGATCGCGGACGCAGTCGTGACGACAGAAGCCGTTGCGGGTGACGGCGCAGGCGCTGCGGCTGCCGCGGCAGGATCGGCCGTGGCGGGCCCGGCACCGGCAGGGCCCCCTCCGACAGGCTCGGCCGGGTTCGCTTGGACGAGCGGGGCCGCTTCTTGGGCCCAAGCCACGGGCGGAGACAGGATCAGACAGGTGGCGAAGAACGAGGTGAGGTGATGATGACGCATGGCATGCTCCGACTTTCAGAACGGGACTGAGACACAGGTTGTCGTCGACGCTGCTCGCGACCGTTTCCCACATACATCGAGAGTCGACATACTTTTAGAACGGGACTTTCGAACGCTAGTCGCTTTGTCATGGAAGCGGAGCTTTCAATACTCCTCACCGCGCCCCGCCGGCCTGCGCCGCGGATGGAACGATCGACACCGTACGAAAATGAAACAGTGCCGCGCGGCGCGCGATTGTTTCTAGTCTGCGCTAGCTTTCGTCAGTCCGTCAGCAACGCGACGGTCTTGAGTTGCAGAAACACCTGTTGCGTTGCCTGCAAACCCAACTCGACAGCCGACCTCTTGGTGATCAACGCACGAAACAGACGACCCGGTGCGAGGCCGACTTCTGCTTCGACTAGTGTTTGGTACGGTCCCGCTGCCTCGACTTTCACGATCCGGGCCAGCAAGACGTTCAAGGCACTCGAGCGGCCCGGAGCCTCGAGCCAGATGCTGACGTCGCTTGCCCGGACCCAGACGCGCACGATGCTCCCGAGGCTGCGTGCGACCTGGGGCACCCAGAGTGCGCCCCCCAAGAACTCGAGGCGGCTGAGTCCGGCCCCTGGGTCGTGCTCGACCAAGGATGCCACGAGCAGCGCCCCGTGCTGGCCCTCCAGGCCTGGAAACGAGGCTGCGCGCGCCGTCACGTCGAGCACGGGCCCGGCGTCGACGACCCGGCCGGCATCGAGTAGGACGAGGTGGTCGGCCAGGCGCAGGAGCTCGTCGAGAGCGTGGCTGACGTAGATCATGGGGATCTCCCAGCGAGCCCGGACCTCCAGCAAGTAGTCGAGCACTGCGCGTCGGGCTGGGCGATCGAGACCCGACAGCGGTTCGTCGAGCAGCAAGAGTTCGGGACTGGTCAAGAGCGCGCGCCCGAGACCGACGCGTTTGCGTTCGCCACCGGACAGCTCGGTGATGCGGCGGTCGAGCAGCGGACCGAGACCCAAGAGTTCGATGGTGGGTTCCCAAGCAACGCGGCGCAGTTGGGGACGGACGCGGCGCATGCCGAAAGCGACGTTCTCCCTCACGTTCAAATGCGGAAACAGTGCGTCGTCCTGGAAAACGTAGCCGAGCGGGCGCCGATGCGTCGGCACGAAGAGCGCACGCGCGTCGTCTTGAAAAACCGCATCTCCAAGCCCGATCCTCGCCATCTGAGGGCGTTCGAGCCCCGCAACACAACGGAGCAATGTCGTTTTGCCGGCGCCTGAGGGCCCAAACAGTACAGTCGTGCCGTGCGCCGGGAGTTCGAGATCGAGTTCGAGCGAGAAGTCGCCGCGCGCCCTGCGGAACGTCGCGAAAAGTCCCCGTTCAGCTGCCGAGGTTTCGCTCATGCAAACGCCCCCAGCCAAGCAGAGTGACGAAAGAGAAAAGGACCAGGCCGAGCGCGAGCGCGTGGGCAGCCGTGTAGTCCAACGCTTCGACATGCTCGAACAGGGCGATCGAAAGCACGCGCGTTTGACCCGGGATGTTCCCGCCAAGCATCAAGACCACGCCAAACTCGCCGACGGTGTGAGCGAAGCCGAGGAGCCCCGCGGTCAAGAAGCTCGAGCGTAAGAGCGGCAGGGCCACCCAAAAGAAGCTCTGAACCGGCCCGAGGCGTAGCGTCGCCGCTGCTTCGAGCGGACCACGTCCCAGCGCGCGAATGGCGCTCGATAGCGGTTGCACGACGAAAGGCAGCGAACAGATCAGCGAAGCCACGACCAGACCAGCGAACGAAAACGGCAACGGGCGGAGATGCAGCACTCGGCTGAGCTGTCCGCCGAGCCCACGCGGACCCCAAAACAAGAGCAAGTAGAAGCCGAGCACCGTCGGCGGCAGGACGAGCGGCAATGCGACGATCGCGCCCACCACGCTGCGAAAGCGCGACTGTGTTCGGGCCAGCCACCAGGCGAGCGGCGTGCCGAGGAGCAACAAGAGCGCTGTGGTGACGCTGGCCAGCTCGAGCGTCAACCATACGGCCAACCCATCGCTCGAGTTCAAGGCGCGCCCCGAGGGCAGCGGTAGCCGTAGCGGCGAATGATGGCGCACGTACCCGTGCTCCCAAGACGTCGAGTGAACTCGGCAACGGCCGGCTTGCCCTGTCCTGTAGCCAAAACGATCCCGTCCTGATCGAGGCAGGCGTACAGCTGCTGAGGGACGAGCCAGTAGGAGCCTCCTTTGGGTTGTTGGGGATCGAGGATCTGAGACAGGGCCACGAAGCCGAGTTCTGCGTTCTCGGTTTCGACGAACTGCTGTGTCTGCGCGATGCTTTCGCCCAGGACGATCCGGGCTTTCAGCTTGTCGAACAGTCCCAAGTTCCACAGCACCTGGCGCGCAGCGCGGCCGTACGGAGCGAGCTCGGGATTCGCCAAGGCCAAATGCGCGAAGGTGCCGCGCGCGAGCACCTGACCCGCGGCGTCCACGTAGCCCGGGCGTTTGCTCCACAAGACGAGCGCGCCGTTCGCGTAGTTGAATGGACTTTCGCCGAGTCCCGCGGCGACGACGCGCGCCGGCGTCTCTCGATCCGCGGCCAAGAAGAGATCGAATGGCGCTCCATTTTCGACTTGCGCGTAGAGCTTACCGGTCGACCCTGCCACGGTCACCACGCGGTGATTCGTCTCCTGTTCGAACTTGGCGCGGATCACTGCGAATGCACCGATGAAATTCGCGGCGACCGCTACGGTGATTTCTTCGGCGCGCCCGACGGCGGGTCGCATCGAAATCCCCACAAGACACAAGAGCCGCAAGAAACGCTGCATGGCCGGAGTGTCGCATCCCCCGAGGGCGCCGACGAGAGCCAACCACACTCGCGCCTAGGGCGACTTCGTCGCAATGCGGAAACAATCAACGTATCGACTCTCGATATATATTTCGAATCGCCACGACCGCGACACGAGGCAGAAACGCGGACGCGAGTGTAGTCGGAGTGCACGACGCCATGTCCACGCCCGCCCCTCTCCCTCCGCCCACCGAGGCCAAGACCCACTGCCCGTACTGCGCCTTTCAGTGCGGCATGCTGTTGGGATTGGCAGCGTCGCCTCAGCGAACGGTGCGCGCAGACCCAGATTTTCCGGTCAATCGCGGGCAGATGTGTATCAAGGGCTTCACTTCGGCCGAACTCTTGGTGAGCCGCGCCCGGGTCACCAACCCGGCCCTGCGTTTGCGTGGCGGGCGCTGGAATTCGGTGTCTTGGGAGGAAGCTCTCGGCTTCGTCGCCGACAAGATGTCCGCGCTCCGCGACCAGTACGGCCCCGACTCGCTCGGGGCGTTCGGCAGCGGTGCGCTCACGAACGAAAAGGCCTACCTGCTCGGTAAGCTGGTGCGCGTCGGCTTTGGCTCGTCGCAGATCGACTACAACGGACGCTATTGCATGGCGTCTGCCGCAGCCGGGCAGAACCGAGCTTTCGGCATCGATCGCGGCCTGCCGTTCCCGATCAGCGACATTGCGGACACTCGCACACTGCTGCTGTGGGGTTCGAACTGCGCCGACACGATGCCTCCCATCATGCAGTGGGTGCAGAAACACAGGGCCCGCGGGGGCAGTTTGATCGTCGTCGACCCGCGGCGCACCGAGACGGCGCGCAATGCGCGCATTCACCTGCAGCCCACACCGGGAAGCGATCTGGCACTGGGCAACGCCCTGCTCGCCCTGGCCATCGACATGCAGCTCGTCGATTGGGACTTCATCCAAGAGCGCACCGTCGGCTTCGACAACTTGCGTCGCAGTCTCGCTCCCTACGAACCCGCTCAAGTCGAACGCATGACGGGTGTGCCGCTGGGTCAGATGCGCGAGGTCGTGCGCTTGCTCGCTGCCGAAAGCAGCATGCTGCTCTCGGGACGCGGACCCGAGCAGCAATCCAAAGGTACCGACACCGTAACGACCTTCACCAACTTGATGTTGGCGCTCGGAAAAGTCGGAAAACCGGCCAGTGGCTACGGCTGCCTCACGGGCCAAGGCAACGGCCAAGGCGGCCGCGAGCATGGGCAAAAGGCCGATCAATTGCCAGGGTATCGATCGATCGAGGACCCTGCAGCGCGCGAGCACATGGCGCGGATTTGGGGCATTGCCGAGACAAGCCTGCCGCGAAAAGGCAAGAGCGCCTACGAAATGCTGGACGCCATCGGCAGCGACGATGGCATTCGTTCGCTACTCGTCCTCGGTTCGAACCTGGTCGTCGCCTCTCCGCATGCGCAACGCGTTGCGCAGAGCCTGGGGCAGCTCGAATTATTGGTCATCTGCGATTCGTTCTGGAACGAGACGGCCGAGCTGGGCGACGTGTTCTTGCCCACCAAGCAGTGGGCCGAAGAAACGGGCACGATGACCAATCTGGAAGGGCGCGTGATCTTGCGGCGCGAGGCAGTGACTGCGCCACCGAGCGTGCGCAGCGACATCGAAATCTTGTGCGAGCTCGGGCGTCGCCTCGGCCCAGCCGGAGCATTCGACGAAGAGGACAGCGAGGCGCTCTTCGACGAACTGTGTCGAGCCACCGCCGGCAGTCGGGCGGACTACTCCGGCTTGTCGTACGACCGGCTGGAGGCCGAACAAGGGGTGTTCTGGCCGTGTCCTGAGGCCGGGCATGCGGGCACGCCGCGCTTGTTCCAAGAGCGCTTCGTCTTTCCCGATGGCAAGGCGCGCTTCACGGCCGTCGCGCATGTTCCTGCCGGCGAAGAACCCGATGCAGACTATCCGCTCTACTTCACGACCGGCCGCTACAAAGAACACTACAACTCGGGTGCCCAAACCCGTCTTGTTGGACCGCTCATGCAGGCCCGCCCAGAACCGCGAGTACAAATGCATGCGCGGCTGGCGCAGACGTTGGGAGTTCGTCAGGACGACTACTTGCTTGTCGAGAGTCGCCGCGGAGAGGTCGAGTTTCGCGTCACGGTAGACCATGCCATCCGCCCGGACACGCTGTTCGCCCCGTTCCATTGGGGCGGGCGGCAAGCCGCCAACTTGCTCACGAATCCAGCTCTCGATCCGACGAGCCGCATGCCCGAATTCAAGATCTGCGCCGTGCGGGCACGAGCCGTCACTTCTCGGCGGGAGCCAGCGACACCATGAAGCCGAAAAAAGATTTGGTGCTCGTCGGCAACGGCATGGCCACCTGCCGCCTGCTCGACGAGCTGGTGGCGCGTGGCGCGCACGAGACCTTTGCGATTCGCGTGATCGGCGACGAAGCGGGCGGCGCGTACAACCGCATTCAGCTCGGAAAAGTCCTGGCGGGAGCAAAGGCTGACGTCGTCGTCACGAAGCCGCCCAGCTGGTATCGAAAGCACGGCATCGATCTGTTGCAATCGACGACCGTCGAACGGCTCGAACCTGCAGCGCGTCAGGTCGTGCTCGAAGGCGAAGCGCCGCTGCACTACGACATGGCCGTCTTGGCCACTGGCAGCAAGCCGGTGCTGCCTCCTTTCGTCGGCATGACGACCGAAAGCGGCGACTTGAAGCCGGGCGTTTTCGCCTACCGCACGCTGGACGACTGCCTGGCCATGCGCTTGTACGCGCGCCCGGGCGACAGCGCCGTCGTTCTCGGTGGCGGCCTTTTGGGTCTCGAAGCCGGCAAGGCCCTCAGCGACCGCGGATTGCACGTCACGATCGTTCACTTGGCACACGGCCTGATGAACACCCAGCTCGACTTCGTCGGCGGCGAGATGTTGCGCCGGCAAATCGAGCGAGCCGGTATGTTCGTCCGAACGGGTCGCACCATCGACAGCATCGTGGGCGACACCCAGGTCGAAGGCGTCATCTTGGACGATGGCGAACAGCTGGCAGCCGACGTCCTGGTTGTCGCTTGCGGCGTGCGTCCGCGCGTGGACGTGGCCCAAAAATCGCGAATTCTCGTCAATCGCGGTGTGGTGGTCAACGATGTTTTGGCCACACAAACGCCTGGAATTTACGCCCTGGGCGAGTGCGCCGAGCACGGCGGCTACACCTACGGACTGGTGGCGCCGGCCTGGGAGCAGGCACGCGTGCTCGCAGATGTGCTGACGGCAGTGAAGCCAAGCGCTCGCTACCATGGCTCGAAATCGTACGCGCGCTTGAAGGTCGCGGGCATCGACGTCGCTTCGCTCGGCGTCCTGGAGCCCGTGCTCGAAACCGATCGCGTCATTCAGGTCATCGAAGAACGTGAACTCGCCTATCGCAAGCTGATCGTACGCGGCAACCAATTGATCGGCGCCATGATGGTCGGCAATACCGAGGCAGCTTCGAATCTGATCCAGACCTTCGACCGCGAAGACCCGCTCCCTCGAGATCCGCTCGAAGTGCTGTGTTCGTTCTCGGCGAGCGGCTCCTGCACGCCTAGCGCTCGCATGATCTGTAACTGCCACAAAGTGAGCGAGGAAAGTATCGTCGAAGTCGTGCGTGCCGGAGCGAACAGTTTGGAGCGGGTCAGCGAAGCCACCCAGGCGGGCTCGGGGTGCGGCTCGTGCAAGGGCGAAATCGAGCAACTGCTCCAGCTCCACGCTGCCCCGCCTTTGGCTCGTTCTGCCTGACGGGTGTATCCCGCGAGTCAAACCAATGAAAACATCGGACATGCTAGGGTCGCTGGCAGATGTCGCGTGTCGCACTCAAGGACTACCGAGCCCTAGCCGCCTTCCGCTACGAAATTCGCCGCTTCTTGGCATTCAGCGAGCGCGCGGCGCGCGGAGCGGGCATCGAACCGCAGCAGCACCAAGCGCTGTTGGCCATTGTCGGTCTGCCCGTGGGGCAGAGACCGACGATTGGAACGATCGCCGAGCGGCTCTGCGTCGAGCACCACACGACCGTGGCCATTGTCGACAAGTTGGTCGAGCACGAGTTCGCGGTCCGCGAGCGCTCGGAGACCGACAAACGCGAAGTCTTGGTCCGTGTGACCGACGGGGGCCTAGAGCTCCTGAAAGAACTTTCTCGCATGCACCGCGAACAGCTGGGCAGTGTGGCGCCCGACATGGTGGCCGCACTTGGCACCGTGCTGAAATCGTCGCGCGCCGCCAAAAAGTCGAAGAAAGCCTGAGCTTGGACTCAGCCGCCGATGGCGCGCATCGACAGAGTCCGCGCCGTCTCTTCGGTGCAGCCTTTCCACGTGCCACCGTCGGGTTTGAGACGCCAAGCATCCACGATCGCGCGAGCCAGGGCTTCGCGGTCGCCGCCTTCCAAAATCGACGCAGCCTCGACGCCGTCGTCTTTGGCCAGGCAGGGTCGAACGACGCCCGTCGACGAAACACGCAACCGGTCGCAATTGTCGCAGAAAGTGTCGGTGGCGCCGCTGATCACGCCCAACCGACGCCCCGAATCGGCGAGGCTCCGCACGTAGCGCGCCGGGCCGCGTTCGGGATCGACGACGGGCGCGTCCGGCTCGAGCAAGTGACCGAGGCGCTTCAGGATTTCGGCCGCCGAAACCAACTGGTGCGCAACGCGAGCGCCCTCACCAATCGGCATGACTTCGATGAAGCGCGGCACCACCCCTCGCTCCCACGCCCAGCGTGTGATGCTCTCGAGTTCGTCGTCGTTCTCGCCGCGCAGCACCACGCAGTTCAATTTCACCTCGTCGAAGCCGACCTCGAGCGCCGTCTCGAAGCCGGTCAGCACTCGCGCCAAATCGCCCCCGCGCGTGATGCGCTCGAAGCTGGCTGGGCGGAGCGAGTCGAGCGACAAGGTCAAGCGTTGCAAGCCCGCGTCGCGCAGGGGGCGAGCCAAACGACCAAGCCGTGTCCCATTCGTGGTGAGCGCCACGTCCGTTGCGCCGGCGCGACGGGCGTGCCGCACCAACTCGACGACGTGCGGCGAGAGCAACGGCTCACCGCCGGTGAAGCGTACGCGCTCGACGCCCGAGGCGAGCAAGGCGTCGATCAACGCCCGAAAGGCCGAGAAACTCAGGCGATCGTCGAGATAGCCATCTTTCCGCGACGGGCGACAGTAGACGCAGGCGAGATCGCAACGATCGGTCAAGGAGACGCGAACGCTGCGCGGCGCCGTCACGCGAGTCGCTCGATTCCGATCAGCAGCATGCTGAATCGGGGTGGGAAACGCTTCGAAGAGTGGCAAGAGCAACGACACGGCTATGTCATTCTGACTGGTTTGCGCGGCGCGTTCAAGCGAAGGTGAGTCGACTGCCAAGAAGAAATGCGGATGAAACATGGACACTGAAAGCAAACGAGAGCTGCTCTCTTTCGACGACGCTCGAACCGATCTCGTGTGGATGCCGTTCGCCGCGCGCCGGGCTCTCGACGCCAGTGGCATTCGGCTGTCGCTCGAGGACTGGCAGAGGCTCCCCTTGCCGCTCCGCTGGCAGCTGGTCGAACTCGGTAGTGCTCGAGCCGTCGCGCCCGAGAGTGTCCATGCGTTGCTTCGTGACCAAGAAGTCGCACCGTCGAGCATCGAGCCGTGGTTCGAACCCGAGCAGCTTCCTTCGCTCCTGTGCGCCCTGGCAACCTGGGGCCCCGCACTCGAAAGCGCATGGCCGGATCTGGGCGGGCTCGAGCGCTACGCTCTGGTCAAGATCGCCGAGACCACGAAGCACACGACCGAGGAACGGAGCGCTCGCCTCGAAAAGGCCTGCCGCGCACTCTTGGGACCGAACACGGGCAGGCTCACGCACCTGAACTCGCGTGGCGAAGCCCAGCTGGTCGACGTCACCCGCAAGCTCGCCTCAGAGCGCCGTGCCGTGGCCGGGGGGAGCATACGCATGCGCGCCGAGACGCTGCGCTTGCTGCAAGAGGGACGCACCCCCAAGGGCGATGTGCTGGCGACGGCACGCTTGGCTGGCATCCTGGCCGCGAAGCGCACGCCCGAGTGGATCCCGCTCTGCCACGCTGTTGCTCTGACGGCCGTCGAAGTCTCGCTGGTTCTCGACTCGGAACTGCCTGGCGTGACGATCGAGGCGACGGCCAGGGCCTACGATCGCACTGGGGTCGAAATGGAGGCGCTGGTGGCCGTGAGCGCAGCGGGTTTGACGCTCTACGACATGCTGAAAGCGGTCGATCGCGAGATGGTGGTCGGTGAGATTCGCTTGCTGGCCAAGTCGGGCGGACGTTCCGGTGAATTCCTCCGCGGGAGTGGTCCGTGAACGCCGCTCGCGTCCAGCTGTCGAAGGCGCCGCTCTCGCTCGATCTAGTGGTGGCCTCCTTGAGCGCGCCCGCAGTGGGAGCACTGGTGACGTTCCTGGGGACCGTGCGCGACATGAACGAGGGCCGCGCCGTCACGCTGCTCGAATACGAGGCCTACGAACTCATGGCCGTGGCCGAAATGCGTAGGATTGTCGGCGAACTCGAACTCGAGTGGCCGGGTGTAAGCGTGGCCGTTCACCATCGCGTCGGCGGCCTGGGGGTAGGCGACGTCGCTGTCATCTGTGCCGCCAGCGCGCCCCACCGAGGCGAAGCGTTCGCCGCCTGCCGCGAAGCCATCGACCAGATCAAAGCCCGCGTGCCGATCTGGAAGCGGGAGCACGGACCCGACGGCCCCTATTGGGTGGGCTGGGAAGATGCGCGCTGCCTGGGCCACGAGCACGACCACGACCACGACCACTAAACTAGAGATCGACGATTCGCAGCACATCGACCAAGCTTCCGGCCTCGAACGATTCTTGCTCAGCTGGCAAGAGCGCGAGCGCGTCGCACCAGGCCAAGCTGGTCAGGGCACCGGACGCCTGGTTCGCGAGCGGAAGCACAATCAGACCTGCCGCACTCGGCACCAAACGCGCCCTCGAAAACTCGAGCCGACCCAGCTTGTGCCGGCAGGCAGCTCCCAAAGGCAGGCGCAGTGCCCCCGGGAGCGGACTCTGGTCGCCTTGCAACGCACGCAGCAGCGGCAGGCCGAACAGTGCAAAGGTAATGAGGGCGCTCGCTGGGTTGCCAGGAAGCCCCATGACCCACGGCCCGCCACCCGAGCGCCGCCCCACCGCAATCGGCTTGCCAGGCTTGATGGCCACTTTCCAGAACGAGAGTTCGACTCCTTGGTTCTCGAGCGCCGGCCTCACCCAATCGTGATCGCCGACGCTGACGCCGCCTACGGTCAGGAGCAGATCGGCGCCATTCAGCGCCTGGGCGATCGCCGCAGAGGTCGCCGCGCGTTCATCCGCAACGAAATCGCCGACGGTGACGACGGCGCCCGCGCTATGCGCCAAAGCCGCAAGCGCGATCGAAATCGAATCCGGGATCTTTCCCGGCACAGCCGCGCTTCCCGGCCGTCGCAGTTCGTCGCCGGTGCAGAGGATAGTCACGCGCGGACGACGCGCGACTGTGAGTTCGGTTTGATCGAGCGACGCGGCCAAGCCAAGCGCCGCCGCGCCAAGCCGTGTGCCTGCGGCGAGCGCGCGTTCACCGACCTGCAGATCTTCGCCGCGCTGCCGCACATGTTGGCCCGGGCGCACGGCCTCGCTCGAGCGGATGCGGCTTTCCGAAGCATCGATCAGCTCTCGGGGGATGACTGCGTCTGCACCTGCGGGTATTTCGGCGCCGGTCGAGATGTGCTGGGCCGAGCCTGGGACCAGCGGAGTCGCCGACCGGCCTGTGCGACTTTCGCCCGTCACCTGCAGCTCCCAGCTGGCCGCGCCTCGCAGTGACGCGGCCCCGACTGCATAGCCGTCCATGGCGCTTGCCGAAAACGGAGGAATGGCGCTCGGCGCGACGAGTTCTCGTGCGAGCACACGGCCAGCCGCATGGCCCAGCGCAACCGACTCCGAGTCGAGCGGCTCGACGCGTTCGAGCAACAGCTGGCGCGCTTCGAAGAAGCTCAGCACGGCGGCGTCTCATCGTGTGCGGTGCGACCGGTAAGCAGCGAGGTCGCGTGAGCGAGGACCGGCACGAGTAGCGCATCGACAGCCAAACGCACGGCAGCCGGACTACCGGGTAAGGCGGCGACGAACTTGCCTCCCAAGCTGCCCGCCAAGGCGCGACTCAGCACCGAGCGCGCTCCGACCTGCTCCCAGGACAGGCGCCGAAACGCTTCGCCGAAGCCATCGAGAGTTTTGTCGAGCAACGGCGCAATGGCTTCGAACGTGCAGTCGCGCGGGGTGATGCCTGTGCCGCCGTTGGACACGACCGCATCGATGTCGCTCCGACTCACGAACGCCAGAATCTGCCGCTGAATGATGTCGATCTCGTCAGGGACGATGACGTGCTCGACGACTCTGAAGCCGGCTCGCGCAAAGAGTTCACCCAAGAGCCGTCCGGATTCGTCATCGCGCGAGCTGCGCGTATCGCTGATCGTCAACGTAGCAACGCGAGGAAAAGTAGAGTCGGGCATGAACGACGCAACGATGCTACGCTGCCCACCCCATGGACTCCAACGCACCACTGCAAATCCAGCTCTTGTATTTCGCGGCCTTGCGCGAGCGCATGCAGAGCGAAGGTGAGACGGTGCTTCTGCCGAACGAAGTCACCACGGTGGCGAGCTTGGGCCCTTGGTTGGAACGGGAGCGTCCAGGCCTTCGTGGGGCGCTCGCGGCCGTTCGCTATGCGGTGGGCGACGAATTCGCGACGGCCGAACGAGAGCTCCGCACGGGTGACGTCGTCGCTCTGTTGCCGCCCGTTTCGGGTGGCTGAGCCCTTCTTGTCGCTTCCATCAAAATCGAGCAGAAATATCGCGTCTCGATACTTCTGTGTAGTTTCTGCTCCTCAGAAGTCTGTTTCCAAACAAAAATACCACGGGTCGCGAACGCGAAATGCGGGCGCACGTAGCGTCCGTACATGACCTCAACCACCTCCCCTTCCGAAAAGGCCTCGGGTCCAGGGGCCGGGCGTGTGCTCGCACTTTCGACCAGCGGGTTCACCTTGGCCTTCGCTGTCTGGCTCATGCTGGGCGTCCTCGGCGTACCCATCAAGAGAGAACTCGGCCTAGGCGTGCTGGAGTTCACGTGGCTCACTTCGATCGCCGTACTCAGCGGCTCGATCTTCCGCATTCCGTTCGGAGTGTTGACCGATCGCTGGGGAGGCAAGCGCGTAATGACCGGCGCTCTCTTGCTGACGGCCATCCCTTGCTACCTGATGAGCCGTGTTCAGAGCTTTCAGGAGGCGCTGATCTGCGCCTTCTGCTTTGGCGTCGCCGGCAACACTTTCTCGGTCGGGATCGCCTGGAATGCGGCTTGGTTCGAGCGCTCGAGGCAGGGAGCTGCCCTCGGCATATTCGGTGCCGGTAACGTCGGCGCCTCGCTGACGAAGCTGGTGGCGCCCCAGCTGATGCTGCTGCTTCCCGTGACCGGCTTCGTCGGCGGGCGCATCCCCGGCGGTTGGCGCTTCATCCCGGTCGCTTACTCCGTGCTTTTGGTGTCGATGGCCGCGGCCGTTTGGACATTCGCCCCTCGCGTCGATCGCAGCCCCGGCCAGGGCCGTCCACTGCGCGCCATGCTCGCGCCTCTGAGCGAACTGCGCATCTGGCGCTTCGGCCTGTACTACGTGGTCGTGTTCGGCGCCTACGTGGCGTTGTCGCTGTGGCTCCCCAACTACTACACCCAGGTGTTTGGTCTGGGGCTGCCGCAAGCCGCTCTCCTCACCGCTTTCTTCATCTTTCCCGCTAGCCTGCTGCGACCGGTGGGTGGTTGGCTTTCGGATAAATACGGCGGGCGACCGGTCACGCGCCTCGTGTTCGCTGGCATGCTGCTGGCCAGCTTGGTGCTCTGTGTGCCTGCCAAGACCTTGGGGCTCACCCTGTTTTTCTGCACGACGCTGCTACTCGCGGTCGGCATGGGTATCGGCAAAGCATCCGTCTACAAATACGTCCCAGAGTACTACCCAGCGGACGTCGGTTTGGTTGGTGGTCTCGTGGGTACCTTGGGCGCGCTGGGCGGCTTCGTGCTGCCGCTGACGTTCGGCTACCTGCAGAAGGCCACCGGCCGTATGGAGATCTGCTTCGTCGTACTGAGTGCACTCACGCTCGGCAGCTTGATTTGGCTCGAACTCGTGGTGCGTCGTATCACACGCGCCACGCGGCTCTCGGCTACCGTCGAATCGGTCTCAGCCATTGCTGCGTGACGTCCCGCCGTTCGAAGGCGACGGCAGCTGCCCGCGCAAGTGCGCGGGCAAATCTGCCGGTTCGTCCCAATCGCGAAGAGCCGTTTGTTCCCCCTCGTCGAGGCTCAATTCTGTCACTTCGGCTCGCTCGAACACGCCGAGAAGGCTGGCCCGCGAGGACGCGAGAACTTGCTCGACCAGCGGCAAAATCGCTTCTGGTTCATATCGCGCGAAGAAGGGCTGAAAGATGCCGTCGAGGCGCGGCGCGAGCAGCCCGGCCTCGGGACTTTCACGCAGGAGCCTGCCGAGCAGAGCGGGTGACACGCCCGGAAGATCGGACGCCAAAGCCACGGCCCGACGCTTCAGCGTTCGAGCGTGAAGCAGTAAAGCGGAGAGGCCGCCGAGCGGTCCACGATTCGGAGGATCGTCCGGCAGGTGCTGCAGCACGCCTGCTTCGCTTGGTGAGTCGCCGATCAGCATCAGGACCGCGGCCGGAGCAACGCTGGAGGCCACTTCGACCAACCGGGATAAGATCGTCTGACCCGAGTCGGTGATCAGCTGACCTTTGTCGATGCCGCCCAGGCGCCGCCCGCGCCCGCCGACAAAGATGCCGATAACGGTGTCCCCGCCAGTGTTAGGGGTCGAACTCATATGCGGACGACAGTGCCTCGGCGCCGCGTCGTTGGACAAGCGATGACGATTTCTTGGCGCCCAGCTGTCGTCGAATTCTCGCGCGCCTCCCCTTTCATGACCCAGCCAAGATCCGCTTCCATGAAATTCTATCCCGCCCGCAGGGCGCCCGGCGCAAGCAACTCATATCGTCACTCGATATGTTTCAGCCGATAAAGGCCACAAGCGCAAGAAGAGCGCTGCGTTGCCACCTCATCCCGAAACACTTTGTCCCCCATTTCCGCCACGTTTCCTCTTTCCGTTTGGTTTCTCGGTCTGCGAAAAGCGCGGTTTTTCACGAAACAGCCGGCGCGGATGCTCATGGACATGGCCCCCACTTCGCCTCGCGTCCCCAGTGCCCGCCCTTCGCTGATTGCCCTGTCCGAGACGCCGCACAACGCGTCTCTGGCTGCGTGCATTCGCGAGCTGGGCGGCGGTGCGGTCCCATTCGGCCACAACGTTCAGAATTCGGGCGCGTTGCCTCTCGAACAGTGGCTCCTGCAGCTGACCGAAGGCGAGTTCGACGACGTCGTGTTCACTTCTGCCCAAGGCGTTCACCTATTGCTCGAGTTCGCACGCCAACTCGAGAAGCGCGACGCGCTGCTCGACGCGTTGATGGTCGCCACCAAGATCGTGCGCGGACCCAAGACGAACCGCGCTTTGGAAGAGTTGGGACTGACGGCCGACCGTCTGCTCAAGGACACGTCGCTCGACCATGCACTGCTCGTGCTTGGAGCCATCAACTTCGAACGCCGTACGGTTGGGATCCTGCCGTTCGAACGAACCACGGAGTTGGCGCTGGCTTCATGCATCGAGCAGTCGGGCGGCATCGCGCGTTTGATCGCTCCGAGCACTGCCGCCGACCCTGCCGCTGCCGCGCTGGAGGAGCGCCTCGCGGCAGGTGAAATCCAAGCCAGCGTCTTTCTGACCGAGCGCACCGCGGCCTGGCTGTTCGACGCCTGTCGAGTCACCGGTCGCGAGCCTCGACTCGTCCAAACGCTGCGCCGTGCGCCCGTGATCGCTTCGGAAGCGGCCAGTGCGTTCTTGCGGCGCCGCGGCGTTCATCCGGACTTGGTGCTCAGTCACGCCACGGTGATGCAACCCGTAGCACGCGATCTGGCCTTGGCCCTCGGTATCGCCCGCTCGGACGTCCCAGCGACGCATCCCGCGGCCGTCGGCCGCCATCGCGTCGTCATCGTCGGCAATGGCATGGTCAGCCAAAAACTCTGCGAGCAGCTGACGGACGATGCAGAGGCATCGAAACTCCGCATCACCGTACTCGGCGAGGAAACGTGGCCCGCGTACGATCGCGTCCACCTCTCCGACTACTTCAACGGCAAGGGAGCCGTGGATCTCGTGATCGAACCGCTCCCTTGGTACGAGGCCCGTGGCGTGCACCTGCGACTCGGCCAGCGTGTTGCTCGAGTGCATCCTGCGCCGCGAGTCGTCGTCACCAGCAGCGGCGAAGAAGTTCCTTACGATTCGCTCATCTTGGCGACGGGCGCGGCGCCATTCGTTCCGCCCGTACCCGGTCTCGATAAAAGCGGCGTGTTCGTTTACCGCACGATCGAAGATCTCGAAGCCATCACCGCGTACGCCAAAGGCAAGACCACGGCGGCGGTGATCGGTGGTGGCCTACTAGGCTTGGAAGCGGCCAAAGCCGCACATGATCTGGGGCTGACAACGCACGTCGTCGAGCAAGCGCCGCGCCTGATGCCGCGCCAATTGGACGACGCCGGTTCTCGCCTGCTCCAGCGGCAGATCGAAGCCCTCGGCCTCATCGTCCACGTGGGTTGCCGTACCACGGGCGTCCTGGGTAGCAGCGCGGTCACGGGCCTGCGCTTTGGTGACGGCGAAAAGCTCGACGTCGATTTGGTGATTGTTTCGGCCGGCATCAGGCCGCGCGACCAGCTCGCTCAAGATGCCGGCATCGCGGTCTCCGAACGGGGCGGCGTGCTGGTGGACGATCTACTGGCTACGAGCGACCCGAACGTCTACGCCGTAGGCGAGTGCGCCGTGCACAAGGATGTCGTCTATGGCTTGGTCGCTCCGGGCTACGAGATGGCCCGCAATCTGGCCAAGACGCTGCTCGGACGACCCACTGCCTTCTTGGGCGCCGACATGTCGACCAAACTCAAGTTGCTCGGTGTCGAGGTGGCGAGCCTCGGCGATCCCTTCGCTGACGAACGCGGCGGAGCGTCGACGGTCATCTACCAAGACTGGGTCGCGGGCGTTTACAAGAAATTGATCGTCTCCGAAGACGGCAAGAAGCTGCTCGGTGCCATTTTGGTGGGTGATTCATCCGACTTCGGTTCGCTCTTGCCGTACGCAAAGAGCGGCGAGGACTTGCCCGTCTCGCCCGACGAGTTGCTGTTCGGTTCGCGTTCGGGCGGCAGCGCGCATTTGCCCTTACCCGACACGGCGCAGATCTGCTCGTGCAACAACGTCACCAAGCTCGACGTCGTCCAGGCCATCGTAGACAACCTTGGTTGCAGCCTCGACACGCTCAAGAAATGCACCAAGGCGGGCACGGGCTGCGGCGGTTGCTTGCCACAGTTGACTGACTTGTTTCACGCCGAATCGTTGGCACGCGGCGGCGTGGTGAAGCGCGCCATCTGTGAGCACTTCGATTTCTCGCGGCAAGAGCTGTTCGATCTGGTCCGACTCCGTGGCTACCGCAGCTTCGCGGAAGTCATCGCGCGCCACGGAAACGGACACGGCTGCGAGGTGTGCAAGCCCGTCATCGCGTCCGTGCTGGCCAGCACGCACGGCGAACTCATTTTGGAACACTCGAGCATCCAAGACACCAACGACCGCTTCTTGGCCAACATCCAACGTCGCGGCCTGTACTCGGTCGTACCGCGCATCCCTGCCGGCGAGATCACACCCGACCGTTTACTGATCCTCGCTCAGGTCGCCAAAAAGTACGGTCTTTATACCAAAATCACCGGCGGGCAGCGCATCGACTTGTTCGGAGCGCGCGTCGAACAGCTACCGGATATTTGGGAAGAACTGGTTCGCGCCGGCTTCGAGAGCGGTCACGCCTACGGTAAAAGCGTGCGCACCGTAAAGAGCTGCGTCGGTTCGACCTGGTGTCGATTCGGTGTTCAGGATTCGGTCGGCTTCGCGATCCGCATCGAGGAGCGTTACAAGGGCATTCGCTCGCCGCACAAACTCAAGAGCGCAGTCAGCGGCTGCATTCGCGAGTGCGCCGAGGCACAATCGAAGGACTTCGGTATCATCGCCACCGAGAAAGGCTGGAACCTCTACGTGTGCGGTAACGGCGGATCCAAGCCCCGTCACGCCGATCTGCTCGCTGCCGACGTCGACGAAGACACGGTCATCCGCTACATCGACCGATTCTTGATGTACTACATCCGCACGGCGGACAAGCTGACGCGAACCTCGGTGTGGCTCGACAAGCTCGAGGGGGGGCTCGAACACCTGCGCAACGTGGTGGTGAACGACAGCCTCGATATGGCAGCCGAGTTCGAAGCCGACATGCAGAAGTTGGTCGACACTTTCGTGTGCGAATGGGCGGATGTGGTCAACGATCCAGTAAAACGGGCGCGTTTTCGGGCCGCGGCCGCAGGTCCGAACGCCGCTTCGGTCGAGATGGTGGTCGAGCGCGGACAATTGATCCCCGGTGCCTGGCCCGCCAAGCCCGTGGCTGGCAAGCGCCATTTGCCAATCTGCGATCGCAAATGGGTGCGCGTCGCTCGTGTGTCCGACGTACCCGCGGACGGTGGCCTGGTCTTTCGCCACGGTCGCTCCGAACTAGCGATTTTTCATTTCGAGAGCCGCGGAACCTGGCACGTCACCCAGAACATGTGTCCCCACAAGCGCGACCTCGTGCTGTCACGTGGCCTCCTGGGCGATCAAGCGGGAGTGCCCAAGGTGGCCTGCCCGATGCACAAGAAGTCTTTCAGTCTGGAGACGGGCGAATGCTTGAGCGGCGACGACCTCTCGATCCTGACATTCCCCGTTCGCGTCGAGGAGGACTGGCTCGTGGTCGAGCTGCCATCGGAGCGCACGCTCGAAAACACGCTCAAAGGAACCTGCGAGACCGATTGCGCCACGGCGACCAAGTAGTTCGCCCGGAGTGGAGCAACTTCACTAACGCGATGAGCTCGGTCCGGATCTTCAGCGCGAGCTCACCCGCGGTGAGCTCCAGGGTGAATACGCAGCCTTTGCCCTGCAAGTCCCGAATACTCAGAGCGCCCCCGCTCACCTCGGCCGCTTGGAGGCAGATCGGCGGTCCTCGGCCAGCGGCTGGGCCGGCGAGGGCAGCCAAAAGTGTTTGCCTGTCGCCGTCCACGGCCATTGCAACGTCACCATTGTCATCCGTGTGGGTGAACTCGGCCCCGCGGCTGTGCGCTTGGATCAACGCGCCCACAGCCGCATCCTCGGTCAAGCTTGCTGCCACGAGCCGCTCGCGCTGCTCGAGTCCGGCGCCGAGCCGAAAGGCCGCAAGCGAGCCATCGACCGAATCACGCAGCCCCTTCAGGCTCCGCCCGAGTAGCAGACTCGTGCTGCCCGAGCTGGACACGCCGCCGCCCTTGACCATCCCGAAGGCCAGCGAGGCGATGTTGAGCAAGTTGCTCTGGGCGATGTTGAGCAAGTTGCTCTGGGCGATGTTGAGCAAGTTGCTCGGCTCGCGCGCCAGTTCGCTGGGTCCGTCCGAATGCTGCGCGGGGCTTGCGGAAAGCGCTACCCTCGCCTACTTTGCCCAAGAATTGAGCTGCGTGTCGTGGCTCGGGTGGAGGGGTGCGATGAAAGCTTGGTTTGGTCGAACGGTAGGGGCAGGAGCGCTCTTGGGGCTCCTCATGGGTTGCGGCACCGCGCCCGAAGACGGGCTGGGGGATGACGACGGTTCGACCGAACCGCGCCTCATCGAATACGAAGACAGCGAACTCGACGCGCCGTCGCTCATCGGGCGCAGTGGCAGTCTGTGCAAGCTCCCCGAGATCACGCTGGGCAAGTTCGTCCCGCTCGACAAGCAGCTCTTCGTCGAGACGCTGTCGGACTACGCAGTCGGCTGGATGCAGCCGTTGCATGAAGGCTTGTTGGGTCTCGACGAGCAAGCCTTCCTCGACACCTCGATCGAAGCGGTCGCCAGCACGTTCGTCATGGGCTGTCGCACCGTTCCCGACTACGAGTTCCTCCCGCCCGACGAAGAGCTACTCGATCCCGAGGTCCAACAGGATTTCCGTGGCAGCATCGCCCAGCTGTTCGAGGGCGCGACGGTCGTGCCCACGGGCGACGACAGCCTGCGCCTCGAGATCCACGAGTGCGCTGATTGCGGTGGGCCCATCGGAACCAAGCCCAGTTATGTGGTGGCGCGCCTCACCGAGGACGGCGTTCTGGCGCTCGAATACGAACTCAACGCGAGCACTTCGTGGAGCAAGACGCTCTACATCACCCGGGAAGCCGTGGTGGCCCAGGGCAAGCTGGGACCTCTCGCTGATTGGTCCGATGGTCTGACCGAGGGCACCCGCAACGGCAGCCTCACCTTGCCCAACGGCCGCGGCACGCTGACCGTGCTCGCTCGCAAGGACGACGAGAAGGGTATGAGCGTCGAGGTCGGTGTGTCGGATTTCGAGCTCATCCTCGCGCCTGGCGAAGAGAACGAGACCCACCTGAACTCGTCGAGCCCTTGCGTAGGTTTCACTGGCCAGCTCGACATCACGTCGGGGTCAGCTGATTTTGGTCTGCTCGCCGGCACCCTCGATCTCGAGACGCCGGGCACGCTGCACTGCCCGTACGAGACGTCCTGCGCCGAGCCCGAACGCAACGGCACCTTCGCCTACCACACCGAAGACCTGGCATTTGTGGCCGAAGATCCGGAGAACGGCAGCTCGGAGGCCGCTCGCGCCAGCCTCGTCACGGGGGGCTCACAAACGTCGGCCATCAACGGCGCACATTTCAGTGAGTTCGGACTCGGCGCGGAAGGCGCAGGCGGCTTCTCGGTCGCCGTCACCGACACACCCGAGGGCATGCGCGTCGTGTTCGAGCCTGCGTTGAACCTGAGCGGGGCGCTCACGATCAGCGCCTTCTCGGAAGCCTTCCGCCTGGATCTGCCCGAATGGCTCTCGGACGAAGTCTTCGACATCAGCTTCGGCGGTGATCCCAAGCCGAGCCTACTCGTGCCCCACCGCCAAACCTGCCAATCCGGCGACCCCGCGCCAACGCGCCGGCTCGTGAAGGTCGAAACCGGAACGGTCACGGGCAACGTCGGCGCCGGTCGCCACTCGATCACGACCGCGGGTCAGTGCATGGGTAAGACGCTCAGCCCAGAAGCGAGCCTCGCCTCCACGACGGACTGGGTCGACGCGCCGCTCGAGTGCGAGTGAGGCGCTCGGAGCTCGAAACACCGATTCGGCAGAAAACATGCGGCGCCAGAAGGCGCAGCCGCATGTGTCGGCGGGGCTCGTTACCCAGCTATTGCCCAAGCCACCTAGGCGGGGCCCTTGCCAGGCCCGTGGTGGTCGCTCTTTGATTATCGGATGGAAGTGTCGAGCCCTGGCGGTCTCCTGCCCGAGATCCGAATGGACGACTTGCGGGCACGTGCGCGAGTCCACCAAAGCCGCAATCCCCGCATTGTGAGGGCCCTGGTCGATCTGGGCTTCATGCGAGATCAAGGTGAAGGCATTCCTCGCTTATTCGCAGAGATGGAAGGTTTTTTTCTTCCAGAGCCTGAGCTTGAAGCCACAGGCACTTTGTTCTTGTTGACGCTTCGCAACACACCGACCTTCAGCGAAGCCGATAACGCGTTCCTAGCGTCGCTCGGATCTGAAGAACTGAGCGATGTCGACTTCCGAGCGCTGCTCGAAGCAGTTCGCCACGGTGTCGTTGACAACGCCAGAATGCGACAAATGGCAGGCTTGGACACGTTGGGTGCCAGCCGCGTGCTTCGCAGTCTACGTGACCGGAATCTTCTTCTCCTCCACGGCGCTGCGGCGGGCAGTTACTACGAACTCTCCGATCGTTTCCCGGCCCACCCATCTCCCCCCCATGCGTCCCCGAGTGCTCTGAATAGCGGGGAGTCCTCCGCAAATGGGGGGGAGCCCGCTCGGGATGGGGGGGAGTTGCCCTCAAATGGGGGGGAGTCTGTCCCCGCTGGGAGGACCCCCTAGCGGTGCAGCGGCGCCTATTGCAGTCGCTCGGAAAGAATCCTCGCAAGGACAAGCTTCGTTCAAAAATCGAGTCCCTTCTCTCCGCGCGTTGGTGGACTCCGCGTGAGCTTGCCGAATTTCTGCGCCGGGATCAGTCGTCGTTGGTTGAAGACCATCTGGGTCCCATGACGCAGGCTGGGAAGTTGCGGCGGCTTCACGCAGAGGCGAATCACCCTGAGCAAGCCTATCGGCTTACGCAAGAGTCACTCTTCACCAAGGAGTCTGGCGATTCATGACCCCACCATCGCTTGTCCGTACCGTCTTACTGGGCCGCTGCCTGGACGGCAGGGTGACTCGGGATTTCACGTCCGCCGTCGGGGGACAGCTGTATTCGAGCCAAGTTGCCAACGGAGACTCTCCTCCGTTCGACATCGAAGTCTGCGTCGACAACGACTGCAAAACCGTCATGCTCGAAGGCGGAATTTCAAGCGTAGGCCTCACAACCCATTACCCAGCCAGGGGGGTTTTCACGTCCCGATGCGTCCCGTTCCGACCAAGCCCGCGATCTCCCACACGAAAAAACCCAGCAACGTGTGCTGGGTTTTTGGAGGCGAGGACCGGACTCGAACCGGCGTATGACGGTTTTGCAAACCGTTGCCTAACCACTTGGCTACCTCGCCCTGGAACGACTTGAAGAGTCTGCGGGCCTCCGAAAAACACTGTCGGTGGAAAGCACCCTCGGAGCGGCGGGAAACTGCCACGCTCGGCACCTAGAATCAAGCGAAAAACTCGCGGAAATCAGCTGGTTCCACTGCACCCAGCCGCTCTGCCGAACCATCGCTGCTCTCGCTGACGCCCATGTAGGGCGAAGGTCGCCTGACGAATCTGGAATTCTTTGGGGTAGGAAGCAGCCCGGCAGGCGCGTACCATCCGTCGTTACGTAAAGCCGCCCGGCTGCAAGCACCGACTGACACCCTATGCCCGCCAAAGCAATCGACAACGAATCGGACCTGAAGGCAGGTCAACTCCTCGCCGGCAAGTACCGGCTAGAGACGGAGATCGGTCGTGGCGCGATGGGGACGGTCTGGTCGGCCGTGCACGTTTCTCTTGGACAGCGCGTCGCCATCAAGGTGATTTCCTCCGAGCACGCGGACTCCGACGAACTGCGTCGCCGCTTCGACACAGAGGCGCGTGCCGCCGCCAAGTTGCGCTCGCGCTTCGTGGTCGGTGTGTTCGACCACGGCGTGACCACGGCTGGGATGCCTTACATCGTCATGGAGTTTCTCGAGGGTGAATGCCTCGAGGATCGCATCGCGCGGTTCGGCGTCATCAGCTTGCCTGAGGCGGCGCGCATCACGCGTCACGTCGGGCGCGCGCTGACTCGCGCTCACGCGCACGGCATCGTCCATCGCGATCTCAAGCCGGCCAACATCTTCATCACCAAGACCGAAGAAGACGACGACGGCGACTGGATCGCCAAAGTTTTGGATTTCGGCATCGCCAAGGTCGAAGATTTTTCCGACCGCTCGACGACCAAGACCGGCACCGTGCTCGGAACGCCCTTGTTCATGAGCCCCGAGCAGGTGCGCGGTGCCAGCTCGGTCGACAGTCGCGCCGACCTCTATTCGCTCGGCATGGTCATCTACAACATGCTGACTGGCACCTACGCCTTCGAGGGCCAGTCGTTCGGCGACTTGTTGGTGTCGATCTGTACCGATCCGCTGCCTTCGGTCTCGTCGCGTGCGCCCAACCTGCCGCTCACGCTGGACGCCTGGTTTCAAAAGGCATGTGCGCGCGACGCAGCAGCTCGCTTCCAGACGGCAGAAGAGCTGGTGCGCGGCTTCGATCAGGCGATCGGCGAGGTGCCCGGTCGCGTGTCGCTCGTCGAATCTTCCGTGCAGACGCTGCGCAACACCGACCATTTGGCCGCGACGTTCGCAGCGGACTCTTCGTCGGAGCTCAGCGGCGCGCACGCAGTCCTGCATCCTCCGCGCAGCGGCCTAGCCAGCGCCAGCCCCTCGACGCTGACGGTCCCCGGCATCCCGCACACGCGTGCCAGCAAGAGCCTTTGGGTGATCGGCGCCTCGGTGGCGCTGGCTCTCGTTGGCTTGGTCGTCGTGATTCGCGGCATGGACGGCGGTCCCGTCGATCCCACGCCGAAGACTCTGACGCAGCCGGAAATCGTGCTGGACACGCCGGACGCCCCGACCACCGCACCTCCGGTGGCTGACAAACCTGCACTGGACCCGGCTACGCCGCCCGTGACCACCGACACCACTCCGATAACCCCAGTCGCAACCAGGCCGCGCCCCGGCCAAAAG
>Ga0105048_10003826_pt1 | contig 24607 bp, 20 predicted proteins | sample MAT05_FD_78382 | JGI IMG/M metagenome (GOLD analysis project Ga0105048, IMG submission 78382) | Freshwater microbial communities from Lake Fryxell liftoff mats and glacier meltwater in Antarctica - MAT-05 | ecosystem: Environmental > Aquatic > Freshwater > Ice > Liftoff microbial mat | place... | reverse complement strand
GCAGCATGCTGTTGACGGCGTTGTTCCCCGGTGCGTTCGTTCTGTCGTTCGTGTACGCGGAGGCACTGTTGCTCGTACTCGCAGCCGCGTGTCTGCTGCTGCTGCAGCGTGAGCGCTGGCTCGCCGCTGGTCTGGTCGCGGCGTTAGCTACTGCGACGCGGCCGAACGGCCTGGGACTGGTAGCAGCGTGCGCTGTAGCAGCGTTCTTCGCAATACGCGACGATCGCAAGTGGCGCTCGCTGATCGCTCCCCTGCTGGCCCCGATCGGCTTCCTCGGATTCCAACTGTTCCTGTGGCATCACACCGGCGAACGCAGCGCGTGGTTCAGAGTGCAACGCGTCGCGTGGAACGAAGGCGCGAGCTTCGGTGGTTCCGCGATCGCAGCAACGTTCGACTTCTTCCGGCGCCCGCTCTCCTCACCAGCCGACGCGCTGACTGCAATCTCCGTCGCGATCACGGTGGTGTTGGTTGTCGCTGCGTGGAAGACACGGTTGTCGTGGGCACCCGCGGCCTACAGTGCGGTTGTCATCGCGTTGATGGTGCTGCCCAGCACAGTGACCGCTCGTCCGCGCTTCTTGTACACCGCATTCCCACTCCTGATCGCATACGCCAAGTGGCGTGACGACGACGATGCCGATCGCTGGGCCTTCACCTACACACTGTGTGGTGCCGGTCTCGCAATCCTGACCGCGATGTACGGAGTGCGCGGGGCCATTCCATGACACGACCGCGTTGGCTGGCGCTGATCGTCTATCCGCTGGTAATGCTGTCGTCACCTGGAAAGATGCCCGCCGACACCAAGCTATTCTTGTACCTCGATCCTGGCGGCTTACTGCAACGTGCAGCAGACACGTGGGACGCCAGTCAGTTCGCAGGAACTGTGCCACACCAGCAGATCTCGTACCTGTGGCCCGCTGGCCCATGGTTTTGGTTGATGGACGCTTTGCACGTACCGGACTGGATCGGCCATCGGCTGTGGATCGGGTCGCTGCTGTTCTTTGCGGGGTGGGGAGTTCATTGGTTGGCTCGGCAACTTGGCTTCCGCGCACATTGCGCGCTGGCGGCAGCCTTCGTCTACATGCTCTCGCCGTACATGCTGGCTTACGTCTCGCGAACCTCGGTCATGTTGCTGCCCTGGGCTGGCCTCGGCTGGTTGCTCGGCTGCACGGTGCTCTCCGCCCGTCATGGCGGTTGGCGGTACCCCGCGTGCGCCGCGCTAGTAGTGCTGACGGTGGGTTCCACCAACGCGACAGCGGTTGCCCTGATCGCTCCTGCACCAGTGTTGTGGCTGCTGCACGCGGCAAGTGCGAAGGAGATCAGTTGGCGTCAAGCTTGTAGCGCGGCGGCCCGTATCGGTGCGCTCTCACTGTTGGTGTCGGCTTGGTGGATCGCGTTTCTCGGCGTGCAGAGCCGCTACGGGATCGACATCCTCGCGTACACCGAAACGCTCGAGGCGGTAAGTAGTACATCCATCGCGCCAGAAGCCGTGCGCGGTCTTGGTTACTGGCTGAACTACATACGCGATCATGTGCAAGCAACGACCGACGCAGCAGGGCCCTATCACACCAACCTTGCGTTGTTACTCACGAGCTACGGCCTGGCACTTGTCGGGCTCGTTGGACTGTCGCTGGTGAAGTGGAAAGGCCGTCGATTTGCGGCTGTGCTGCTGTTGGTCGGCACCGTGCTCGCCGTCGGCGGCTATCCACTCAATGATCCGGCTCCTCTGTTTGGTGGCCTCACCGACAACACACGAAGCACCCTTGCGTTGGCGCTGCGCAGCAGCACCCGCGCGCTCCCGATGTCGATGCTCGCTCTGTCGCTCGGCGCGGCGGCCGTGGTCGGGGCAGTGGGACACATCAATCGACAGCGAATGGTGTCGGGCGCGGTCGCGCTGATCGCGATCATCAACTTGCCAGCGCTGTGGACGGGTGGACTGGTCGATCGGTTCCTTACGCGCGACGAGACCCCTCCAAGCGCGTGGCACGAGGCTGTGGCGACGCTCCCCGACGATGTGACGGCCACCCGTGTCTGGCAACTGCCCGGCGCAGAATTTGGTGCCTTCCGCTGGGGCTACACCGTCGACCCGCCATTTCCCGGGCTGTCGTCGCAACCCTTTATCAGCCGCGACCTGCAGCCGCTAGGAAGTCCCGGCGCGATGGATCTGCTCTACGCGTTCGACGATCGCTTCCAAAACGGGACCGTCGATCCAGACTCGATCGCGGCAGTTGCCCGCCTGTTCGGAGTGGAAACGATTTGGGTAGCGGGCGATATGGCCTTCGAGCGCTTTCGAACGCCTCGGCCGGAAGTCACCGATGCTCTGTACCGCGCCGGTCCCAACGGCCTCGATGAGCCGCGCGCGTTTGGTGAGCCACGCGTGAACAAGCCCACCGTCGCAATGATCGATGAAGTCTCGTTAAGCGATCCCCGCGTAGGAGAGTCCGTTGCTCCAGTGTTGCTGGTCAACGTCGACGACGTGGTCGCGATCACGCGCACCAAAACGACCGAGGTTGTTTTGTCCGGCTCTGGCGACGGTGTGATCGACGCAGCCGCAGCCGGTCTACTGACGGGACAGGAGGCGATCTTCTACACCGCTTCGGCTGGCCGAAACATTGGGGAGCGGCTCGCACACGCGGCGCTCGTCATCGTCACTGACAGCAACCGGGATAGGGCACGGCAGTGGCGCGGCTCACAGGACAGTACGGGCTTCACCGAAGACGGCGGACGCGGACCCGGGGCTACCCAATTCGATAGTCAGGACCAACGGCTGCCGGTCTTCGGCGATCACGAGTTGGCGACCCAGACGTATGCACTGCAACAGGGACCGGTGACAGCATCGGCATCCTCGTACGGCTATCCCCTTGGATATTGGCCTGAATACCGCCCAGTGATGGCCATCGATGGCAACGCCGCAACGGCGTGGCGCGTCGGGGGGCTTGCAGCCGATCCGATTGGGCAATCGATAGCGCTTGAGACGAGCGAGGCCGTATCGCAGTTGACACTGCACCAGCCAGACGGCGATCGACACATCACCGAAGTCGACATCGTCACCGCCGAAGGCGCACAACGAGTGGCTCTGAACGAATCAGAGACAACGATCGCAATGGATCACCCCACTGATCGATTCGCGATCGTCATCCGAGTTGCTGCACGGGGCAGCGATCCGGTTGGCTTCGCGGAAATCGACACAGGTCTCGGCGCGACGGAAGAGGTCGTCGTCATGCCTGCCGATGCGCTATCGCAACTGTCAGATCAACCACTAGCGCTGGTCATGACGCGCGAGCGTGTGCAAGCAACCGATCGCTACCGCCGCGATCCCGAGCCCCTTCTCGTGCGCCAGTTCTCCCTGACGGAAGCGCAAACGATGACTGCGTCGGTCACCGTGCGACTGGACACCCGAGCCAGCGACGAAGCGCTCGCGGAACTGCTGGCCGCACCCGACGCACGCTCCAGCGGAACTCTCGCTGGCGTCCTCTCGGCGCGCCCATGGGCCGCCGTCGATGGCGATCCCACGACGGCGTGGACAACGCCGTTCGGAGACGCCGTTGGCCAGTGGATTGAGTTCACGCCGGCCGCCAACATCGAATCGTTGCAGGTGAGCCAACTCAAAGACGGCGAGCATGCGTCGATCACGCGCGTGCGAGTCGAACGTGACGGCGGAGCGAACGAGTTAGACCTGACGGCGCCCGCCCAACCCGCGACAATCGCGATTCCAGCTGGTGCTGGCCCGGTGCGAATCACTGTGCTCGCCACCGACGGCGCGACGACTGTCGATCGCCGCTCGGGTCGTCCGGTCGGGCTTCCGGTTTCCTTCAGCGAACTGACTGCGCGCGGCCTCGGCCACGGGCTTCCGGCCATGATTGATGGCGCCTGCCGCGACGATCTGCTTCGAATCAACGAGAAAGGCATCTCACTTCGAGTCACAGGCTCGACCGCGCAGGCGTTGGCCGGACTGCCACTTCAGGTTGAGCTCTGCGACCCAAGCGCGATCGACCTCGCGGTCGGCACGCACCTATTGCGCGGTGCAACAGGTTCCGGACTGGCCGTCGACCGGGTGGTGCTGCAGAACCAACAGGCGGTAGAACGAGAATCGTCTGCACCGGCGGTCAATGTTGCTGCCACCGAGTCTGACGATCAACGCCAGCTGACCGTTGGTCCCTGCCCCAGCGGATGCTGGCTGATCTTCGGCGAGGGTTTCAACGACGGTTGGTCCGCTACCTCCAGCGAACTCGGCGATCTCGCCGACACGACAATGATCGACGGCGGATTCAACGGGTGGTGGCTTGCGCCGCACGACGCTGATGTGCATGTGACCCTGCATTGGGCGGGACAGCGACCAGTCACGATCGCGCTGTGGTGCAGCGCGACGGCGGCCGTCGGTTGTGCCTTCTTGGCTGGTTGGCCGTTGATTCGTCGGCGGCTGACACCATCAGGTGTCAACACGGCCGCGAGTGTGTCGAGCCCCGAACTGATCGCTCCAGTGGTGTCGTGGTGGCCCACGGAGCGCAGCAGCACCCGCTCACTGGTGGTCTCGGCAATCGGGTCCATCGTGGCTGCCTGGCTATTTGTGGGCCCGCTCGGCGCCGCTGGGGCATTCGCGGTGACGGCGCTGACCTGCGGATGGTGGCGACGCCCTCAGCTGAATGCTGTCGCAGGCATCGCCGGAGCGGCGGTCAGCACTGCCTACGTGCTCTTTCAAGCAGTCCGCGTGCGACCGGCGCCGGGCGGCTCGTTTTTGTCCGCTGTCTCAGATGCTCATCAGCCGCTCATGCTCGCCATCGTCCTGATCGCTTCCGGTTCGCTGGCCGCCCGCAGGTAGCATCGCGGCGATGTCTGATGTGTCCGGAAAGCCTCGTATTGTCGTACTCGTCGTCGCCTACAACGCGGAGAGCCACCTCGCCAAGACCCTCGATCGAATTCCACGTGACTTCGCCGCGCAAGTCAACGAGGTGCTCGTCTGCGACGACGCCAGCCCAGATAACACCTATCTGGTTGGGCTCGGCTACCAGAATCGCGGCACTCACCTGCCGATGCGGCTTGTGCGTCATCCGATCAACCTCGGTTACGGCGGCAACCAGAAAGCTGGCTACCGGTGGGCAATCGACGAGAAGCTCGACATCGTCGTGCTTTTGCACGGCGATGGGCAGTACGCACCAGAGTTCTTGCCCCAGATAGTGCAACCCATCATCGACGGCAAGGCGGATGCCGTCTTCGGATCACGCATGATGGAACGGGGCGCCGCGCTAGAGGGCGGCATGCCGCGCTACAAGTTTGTCGGCAACCGGATCCTCAGCACCATGCAGAATGCGATGTCTGGCGCCTCGCTGTCTGAGTGGCACAGCGGGTACCGCGCTTACTCGGTCGACTGGCTGAAGAGTGTGCCCTTCCAACGCAACTCCGACGGTTTCGACTTCGACACAGAGATCATCGTGCAGTTGCTCGAGAGCAACGCCCGCATCGTCGAGCTGCCGATCCCCACCTACTACGGCGACGAGATCTGTCATGTGAACGGGTTGAAGTACGCGTGGGATGTCACCAAGCTGACCGGCCGCTACCGACTGCACCGGATGGGCTTTGGCACCGGCGAACTAGCCTTCGCCAGTCGCCCCTACGAATTGAAGCTCGATCCCAACTCGTCGCACGGGCGACTGCTCTCGTGGCTTTCGACACGACCCGGCGGCCGTGTCCTGGATCTGGGCTGCGCTGATGGTTCGTTGGCGAACGGCATCGAGGCCGTCGGGCACCGCGTAACCGGTGTCGATCTCAACCACTCGCCCGGAGTCGAAGAGCGGATGACTTGCTTCTTCGAGGGCAACCTCGAGCACGGTATTCCCGAGCAAGTCGGCAACGGATTTGACACTGTCGTCTGCGCCGATGTGCTGGAGCACGTGCGCGAGCCCGGGCGACTGCTGGAGGAGGCGAAGCTGCTGCTCAACGCGGGCGGCTCGATCTTCGCCAGCGTCCCCAACTTTGGCCACTGGTACCCGCGTTTGCGAACCGCATTCGGAATGTTCGATTACGACCAGCGCGGAATTCTTGATAACACTCACGTGAGATTCTTCACTCGCCGCAGCTTCGAGCGCGTGGTCGCCGGTGCTGGCTTGGCAATCGTTCGCCGCGACGCAACTGGCTTGCCGGTCGACGTCGCCAACCGTGGCTCGTCAGACGGCACAACCGCCCAGCGACTTGGGCTGTTCGCAACAGTCGACCGGGTGGCGACGAAACTGCGCCCACAGCTCTTCGGCTATCAGTTCGTCTACGAACTAAAGCCCAACACGTTGTAGCAAGTCGTCAGTCGGCGCCCTGCACGCTGTCGAGCAACTCACGGCACAAACCCATCTCGATGGGCTCGGGCACGATCGTTCCCTCAAAGTGTTGGCTGAGAAACGTGTACCCGTATCGGTCTTCGCCGTACGTCACCTCTGAACCCGCGGCAAACCCAACCGCCAGCACAAGGCGCTTGTCGACATGCAGCTCAAGGATTCCAACCCGCGGATCGAGCACTGCGCGTACCGAATACGGCGTGTCGTAATCGAGCGAGAGTTCAAAGCCCAGCCAATTGCCAGTGGCCTCGCTGATGACACCGAATGCGAACGACTTACTGTCGGGATTGACAATCACAAACACGGTGTCACCGATCCGTTGGCCGGGACCAGGCGTTGTGGTGAACAGCGGCATGGCCAACGTCTCACTGGGTCGCTCGAAGTTGATTGTTGCCTCGAACGCCCCCTCACCGTCGGCTCGTTCGACACCGTTCCAGTTGGACAACTTAACGGAATTGGTGCGCATGCCATCGCTCCAGTACATCGACCTGCAGTCACCGACGATGAAGATGTCGCCGTACTCTCCGCGTTCGGGCAGCCGGTCGCCCTGGCGAACGTTGTCGAGACGGCCATCATCAATCCATTCGTCGACCATTTGTTGTGTGTGCAGATATCCCGCAATTTGATACGCAGGAGTGACGGGCGAGTAAGCGCGTTGGTAGGTGTACCCGAGCGCAAGGTTGGCGCCGGTTCCAAACAGCCCACCAACAATCATCACGACAATCACAACAGGGCCGGCCGAACCTCGGACAACCGTTCGACCGCGCGTTGAGAGCCAGCCGGTGAGTATCGGAGCGCCGGCCAGGGCTGCGACCACGAGAAGGGGCAAGAAGTCGCTCTGATAGCGATTGGCGATGTAGCCGATGTTGAGCACAGTCAACGTGCCAGCAGCGCAGCCGATAACAATCGGTCGCAGATCGACAAGGGTGGCCCGCTGCGATCGCAAGACACCAACCACGCCAATTACGGCGAGGATCACTAGCACAGGCATCGTTGCTGGAATGCCCGCCGTGCGATCGACGAGGTCGTACACCGGATTGCCAATCAGCGTTACACGGCGGTGCGGGAAGTCGATAAATGGGAACCGCGTTGAGATATCGATCATGTCGGGGCGCCAGTACTGCAGCAGATTCGACGGCAGGAACTTCCAGCCGAACAGCGAGCCACCATTCTGCGCGAGCATCGCCTTGCGGTCGTCGTCGAGCAGGGTGAAGCCCTGTCTCTCGAAGGGGACGCTGAAGAGAGTCCGAAACTTCATCCAGTTGATAAGCGCGTACGACGTCACCGGCAGCGCGACCGCAGCAATCAGCAACCGCAGCGATGTCAACGGACGAGAGCGCGGATGAACCAAGCGCCCTGCCCGTTCTAACCACGTGGCGGAACCGGCCAGCCGCGGGGCCATCCGGTCGGCCACCCGAAAGGCCACTTGGCCCACGAGCACCACCGAGAGAGCCACAACCGTTCCACCGGCAACGGACGCTCTGGTGAGGAACGCCAACGTGGCCAGTACCGACGCCCAGATCAGGAAACGACGTGCTCCGTAATGCATCCACAGCAGCAGCGCTGAGTAACTCGCCAGTGTGTATGCCGCACCCCAATGGATTGCTTCGTGATACACCCACGTACGACTGCTCGCGTACATCAGGCTGCTACCACCGACGACGAGGAACACCAGTCCGGCCGCGCCGATCACCTCACCCCGCGAAACTGACTTGCCACCTAGAACGCGACAGCGCATTCGCCACGCGAGTCCGATCACGACCGGTACCAACACGCACAGTGCGACGAGCATTGAGATCGCGCTGAGCCGTCCATCCAGGTTGCGCGTCACCGACACGATCGGCAGTCGGTAGAACGAAGGAACCGGGCCGAAGTACATGTACGCATTTGCGCCTCGCGCGAACGACTCGATCCCGAGCACGCGTAGGTCCATTGCCAGTGATCCATGAAGAATGGCCCGTGCCTGCGCTTCGTGGAATTCAGCTGAACGCTCCCAGCGCAACAGGTTCCAAGTACCAGCCGTCAGCATCCAAGTGTGCAACAGCAAGGCAATTCCACCGCCGATTCGGGCACCGCGCAGCCAGCGACGCCGATCAGCGGGCTCGCCGACTTTCGGCGGCGGCCGCAATCCCTGCCGAGCCAAACGCCAAAGCCGTTGCATCATGACGAGCCGTTCATCAGCGCGACAAGATCGTTGCAGAGATCGCTGCTCTTGAGCGCGGTGAATTCGAATTCCACTCCGGCGACAGTGGATGGTGTCGGGACGAAGAACCTTGGAAAGTTGTGATCGTTGTAATAGAACACGAACGGAACCACCATGTCGTCTTCCTCGGTCGGCTCAACGGAGTACACGCGATACTCCGTACTGACCAAGACCTCTTGAACAAATGGAACGCCGTCGATGTATGGCATCCACTCGCCCACCAACCGCTTGTCGGGACGATCGATTCGAATTCGGAACCGATTCTCGACAATCTCGATTTCGATACTTGATGGCCCGGAACCGGACTCGCCGACTCGACCAAGCCCCACGCGTGTTCCGTCGGCGATTGGTCCGTTGATGGTGATCGAGGCCGACCATTCGCGCATGGAGATCGGCTCCCACGGCCCGTAGTCGTCGCCAGTGCCCATGAATGCCGCATCGCAGTTACCGAGGATGACAATCTGATCGGCCACCGATGTCTCGGGCAGTTCCTCGACTCGGCGGATGTTCTCGGCCATTGGATCGCCGGTGACACTGCTCAACGCCATCTGCATTCGCACATAGCGTTGCAATAAGGGCCCGGGATTGCTGAGGTGCTGCATCGAGATACCTGCTGCCATATTGGCGGCGACGCCGAACAGCGCAAACGCCGAGACTAGCGTCAGCACTGAGATGCGACGACGACGATTGAGATCGGCGCAGATCGAAACCAACGCTGTCAAGCCGACGATGCTTCCGATCGCGAGAATCGGGACGAACTCCGCCGTGTAGCGGTAGACGAGATAGCCGTAAATCATGACGGGGCCAGCTACAAACACGGTTGCCGCGAGCGGCACCCGAACCAATCGCGTTGCGCGCCGCGTGCTCGTTCGGACCATCGCGACCAAACCCCACACCGTGAGACCCAAGAGCAATGGCATGAAGTTCGTGACGCTGCCTGTGCGGTAACGCTGATCGATGAACGAGCCTCCAATCTCTGGGGCAGGTCGCCCCGGCAGCGAGATGAACGGAAACACGCGCATGAACCTGATGCCGTCGGGCCGCAGGTAGTTGGTAAGGGTGCTCGGCAAGATGTCGAACGCGACAAGGTCTCCGCCATTGGCGGCGAGCGCAGCTCGGCGATGCGGGCTCACGCTGGTGAAGATCTGCTTCTCCAGCGGGAACAGGTATGGATGACGGAACTTCGCCCAGTTGATCGCGATGCCAACCGCCAGCGGGCCGAGGCCAGCAAGAACAACCCAGGGTGCCATTCGCCGACCTTCAGCGCCGAAGCCGCCGCGCCACATCCAGAAGGCCATCAGGAAGCCCGCACCGGCAAGCCCCCATCCCGCTGGTCCACGCACCAACACTCCGGCGAGCACGAGCGCGCCGAATACCGCCACGGTCCGGCCGTTTGGCGCATTGGCCAACCGAATGAGTGCCAAGGCGGCAGCGAGGATGACCGCAATCGACCACATGTAAACCTCGTGATAGACCCACGGCATCGATGCGAGGAACAGCACCACCGAACCGGCGCAGATCGACACATGCAGCACGCCGTACATCGCCATTTCCCAACGCCCCAGTGGGGCATCGCGACGCATCTCTCGGCGGACGGCCCACATCAGTCGGCTGGTGGTGATGGCGAGCCCAAACCAGGCGATCAGCATTGCCGGTGCTGTCAGTTGCTTATCAAGACCGTCGGTGAATGCTGCGACAGGGAGACGAATCAGTGCCGGGCCTGGCGGATAGTAGAGGTACTCCTTGCCATCGATGACGAACGCTTCGATGTCGGCTTCACCCGGTTCGACATCGAGGTGGCCCTCCAAGATTGCGTGAGCCTGGAGTTCGAACAGCCCGGAGAATCCGCCACCAGTGAGGCCCGGGTGCAGCGGATTGGGTCCAAAACTCCAGAGCAGCGCCACAAAGAGGAAGGCGCCCACGGCCAATGGCCATCTCATCGCCTTCCGGAAGCGGAGCTCGTCTCCGTTCGCCGCCGCTGACATCGGGACGAGGCTACAACGCTCGCTAGTCTGAACCGGACTTCAGAAGGGCCGGGAATGCAGGTCAGCACCGACATCGACGAGATTTTGAACCTGCGAGTGTTCGAGGATCGCCTTGCGACGTTGCAGAAGGAATACCAATCTGCGCAGCCGTATGCGAACATCGTGCTCGACGACGTCCTCACCGCGCCAGCACTCGAAGCGGCCTATGCCGGTTTCGCTGCGCTAGATCTCACCGACTGGACGAATTACCTGCACGTCAACGAGCGAAAGTTCGCCAACTCGAACCGCGACACCTGGGGCGCAACCTTGCGCGAAGTGCATGATGCGCTCTCAACGCCGCGGTTCTTGGAGTTCTTGTCGCAGCTCACGGGGATCCCCGGGCTACGAGCGGACCCAGCGTTGGATGGCGGCGGTTTGCATCGCAGCGTCCACGGCGCGCACCTCAACATCCACGCTGACTTCACCGCGCATCACACCAACCAACACTGGCGGCGACGGGTCAACCTGTTGCTCTACCTGAATCGCGATTGGCAGCCCGACTGGGGTGGCGAGCTCGAGCTTTGGGATCGCGACGTGTCTGCGTGTCAGGCCAAGGTTGCACCGCTGGGCAACCGAATCTTCTTGTTCACGACCGACGAGTCGTCGTTTCATGGCCACCCTGAGCCGCTGAACTTCCCCGAAGGAATCGCTCGGCAATCGATGGCGCTGTACTACTTCACTGAGGAGGCGCATCCGTTGGTGAAGTCGACCAACTACCGCGCGCGTCCTGGTGATGGGATCAAGCGTCTGTGGATCTACCTCGACAAGAAGGCGCTCGCTGGCTACGACGTATTCAAGCGACGCTTCAAACTGTCGGACAAAGCGGTGAGCAACATGCTCGGCAAGTTCTCGCGCAAGAAGAAGTAACACCCGAACGACTTAGCGCGAGCTAGCGCTTGGCGCCGCGACGAGCCTCGTCACGCAGCGCCGCCAGCAAACCCGCCGCTGCCACATCCCAGCTGAGACCACCAGCGCGCACGAGCGCTTGCGCGCCGAGCATTGTGCGCAACTTGTCGTCAAGCAGCACGTCGGCGATTCGTTCGCCGAGCTGTTCAATCGGTACCAACACTCCTGTCACACCGTCAATGACACTGCACCGGTGACCAGGAATGTCGGTCGCAACAGCCGGCGTCCCACACGCCGCAGCTTCGGTCAGGGTGAGTCCCCATCCCTCGGATCGCGAGGCGCTCGCGATTATCCAAGCTTGGCGGTACAACGCAATTAGTTCATCGAGCTCGATGCGGCCGGGCATCGTGATCCAGTCGCCAGCATTGTGCTCGGCGATCAACTGCTCGAGCACCGCTCGTCGCGGCCCCGCGCCAACGATCACCATACGGAGGGCGGACACGCGCCGCTTCGCTTGCACTGCGGCCGCGATCAACAGCTCGTGTTCCTTCACCGGAGCCAGTCGTCCGACGCTGAGCACCAACGGGTGAGCTGCGCGTTCACCACCGGGCGAGTACGCCGCAGCGACGCCGTACGGAACAACCTGGGTGCGATGTTCGCGGTAACCGAGTTCACGCAGGTGTGCTGTCGTGGACTCGCTGCCCGACACGACCATCGTGCGCCGATACGCCAGCGGAGCAATCTTGGTCTCAATGACGCGGCATGCGGCTGCGATCGGCCGCGGGAACATCTGCTCCCACATCTGGTCGTGCACGTGATGCACAACGGTGATGTTGGGTCGCCGACACCACAACGGGCTGAACCACGGCACGCCATTCCAAATCTCGATCAGCCCATCGAAAGGTCCCATGCGGTGGGCGAGTTCGGCAACCATCGTGCGCGGAAACACGCTGTAGCGACTGCCCCGACGCACCACCGAATAGCCGTTACGTTGCGCAGTGGCGGGCAGACCCGGCGCAGCCGACGTGCGATGCACGACATCGAGTCCGGCCGCAGCCCAGCGGCGCATCACTTCATCGGCGTGTACTTCCGAGCCGCCGGCGTCGGCATCGTCAAGGTCGCGCCAGGCGAGCACGTGTACACGCCTGATGCCCAGCGATTCCAGATCGCCGACGACGTCGCTTACGACAGCGGCAACCGGCGCCACAGTGGTCCTGGGACATGGCGCAGCGCCGAGAACACCGGACGGAGCACCTTCGGCGCCCACACCATGCGGCGGCGACTGCGCAGTCCGGCGACCACGATCTTGGCTACTTTGTTCGGAGTGGTCGCGAATGGTGCCGGATCCATGCCAGCAGTCATTTGCGAGTGAACGAAGCCTGGGCGCACGACCATCACGTGCACGCCATCTGCGGCAATCGCATCGCCGTACCCCTGCGCGAATCCGTCGAGGCCCGCCTTGCTCCCGCCGTACACCGGGTTGGCCATGCGGACACGCTCGCCAGCCACGCTGCTGACGACGACGATGGAGCCGTGCCCCTGGGCGCGCATTCGATTGCCAACCGCAATAGTGGCCGCGACTGCACCGGCAAAGTTGATGCCCGCCAGCGCGGCGGCCGCCGCGGCATCGGTGGTCGTCACCGTTGAGTCGCCCAGCTGCGCGAAGGCAACGATGGCCACGTCGATCTCGCCGGTCGCTGCTGCGATTGCATCGATGGCGGCTTGGTGTCCTTCGACGGCCTCGGCGTGGAACTCGACGACGTCGACCGCCAGCGTGTCGGTACGCAGCTCCTGCGCGAGCAGTTCGCCCTTGGCCGCGTCGCGACACGCCAGCACGACACGCCGCAACGACGACGGGTCGAAGGCGCGCACGATCGCGAGACCAATGTCGCTGGTGCCGCCGAGCAGCAACACTTGCTGCGGATTACCGAATGCGTTTTGCATCAATCTCCTTCACCTAGAAGCCCATCAAGAGGCCCTTCACTCAACAAGGCGAGCCGCCGGGCAAGATCGCTCTGCCACTTGCGTTGTGGGTCGATCGCATTGCGAGTCGTTTGCCACTCAGCCAAGCGAGGGTATCCGCGACGGACGGCCTCGGGACCGATGTGAGCGTCTTTGGCGAAGTAATGGCGACCGCCGGCATCCAGCACCAGCGTGTCGAGCGCGCTGAACAGCTCAGGAAGCCCGGATGCGGCGCTCGAAGCATCGAGAGTCAGCGTCCATCCCGGAATTGGAAAGCTGAGTGGCGCTGGGTTGCCAGGGCCAAAGCGCTTGATGATCGCCAGGAAACAGGCCACGCGCGCGGCCGATAGCAATTCCACCGCTCGACGCAACACATCGTCGCGATTCATCGGCACTACAAACTGGTACTGCACCATGCCACGCGCGCCGTAGAGGCGGTTCCATGCTCCGACTCCGTCGAGTGGATGAAAGAAGGTGGCGATGCTCTGCAACTCTTGCACTCGATGCTTGGGTGCCTTGCGATACCAGAGTTCGTTGAAGACCGCGACCGCCGGATGCGATAGCACGCCCGATGGCGGTGCGAACGATGGCACGGTCACGAGTTGGCGAGGGCCGTAGGCGAGAGCATCCTCGCGTTGCGCAAGTTGCGCAGCGGGCGCGTGGTCGCCGCGGGTAAGAACGCTGCGACCGAGGTGCTTACCCTTGGCCAGCAGGTCGACCCATCCGACGCTGTAGCGGTAGTTGTCGTCGCCGTCGGTCATTGCGGCCAACAAGCTCTCGAGATCGGGAAGGCGATCGGTGTCGACCGACATGCGGCTGCTCTCGATCGGAATCAGTCGAATGGTCGCCGACAACACGACACCGGTCAGACCCATACCGCCCACCGTCGTCCAGAACAGCTCCGGGTTGTTGTGTGGGCCGATGGCCAGAACCGATCCGTCGGCCAACAGCAGATCGAGGGCGGTGACGTGGTTACCAAACGAGCCATCAGCGTGGTGGTTCTTGCCGTGGATGTCGCTCGCAATCGCCCCGCCAATGGTGACGAATCTGGTGCCAGGTGTGACGGGCACAAAGAACCCGCGCGGAACGATCACGCGCAGCAAATGGTCAATGCTCAGGCCCGCGGGAACGGTCGCCTCGGCCCGCAGCGCGTCGATGACGACGTCGCCAGCTAGGCCCTGCAAGCGCACTACCAGTCCCCCGCCGTTTTGTGCGGCGTCGCCGTAGCTACGGCCAAGCCCGCGAGCTAGTACACCGCGCGGCCCTGCGCCAGCGACAGCCGCAGCCGTGTCGGTACTGTCGGTCACCTCGAGCACATCAGCGACGCTCGGCTGCGTACGCCCCCAGCCGGTCAGCGACTCGCGCGTCATTAGTACGGCCAATCCGGTTCGCGGCCCGTGACCTTGCGCACAAGGCTGCCCAGCTTCAGCGTCAGCAATACCTTGACCAACAGGTTCTTCAGGAACCATGGCAACTGCACTATCTGGCGGCCCGCGTTGATCGCACGTTGGCCGATCCCACCGTTCATGTCGGCTCGATACTCCGCCAACGAACGCGAGCGGCCGAGGTAGCGAAAGCGACCGAACGTCAGCTCGCGCAGAATTGCCAACGTGACCCCGACGGAGGAAAACGAGTCGTGAATCAACAACGTTCCGCCAGCACCGACTCGCTTGCCCCAATCGCGGATGTCGGCCCGCGCAGGTGCGTAGCGATGAGCGCCATCTATGTACAGCACAGCGACTTCGCCGTTCACCGCATCATGCGCCTGCCCGCTGTACGCGCGCACCTGGCGCACGCGATCCGCGACACCAGCGGCAGCCAAGTTGATGCGGAACTCTTCGTGATCGGTGGCCGCGGCTTCGGCGTAGCCATCGATCTCGCCCGGTCCGCGGTCGTTACCTGCGTGGGGCTCGATCGCAACGACGTGCACGCCGATTGGGGCGGCGGTCGCGAGCACGATCGTGCTGCGGCCACGGAAGCTGCCAATCTCGACGATCGTGTCGCCTGCGACTACGCGGCTGGCCGCGGCGAACAGCATGCGCGCCTGGCCCTCAGTCAGCCAGCCCTGGATATCAGCGATCTGCGACCACACTGCGTTGAACTTGCTGGCATTGAACTGTTCCTCAGCAAGAGGGGTTGTGCTCATCCGACGTATACCCCGAGGCCGAAGACGATGACCCACAGCAATCCCATGGCTTGCAGCCAACGATCGGCGGTGAAGACCTCCTCCGGCGCTGCGCCGTGGCCCTGCTCGAGTACCAGTGTGTAACGCAACAACGCGGTCAGCATCGGAACGATTGACAACTCGTAGAACGGCCAACTGCTGCCCGAGACCTCGCGGACCTCAAAGGCCCAGATGCAATACGTCACCAAGGTCGCGCCGACGCTGACCGAGAGCACGGTCTGAAGGAACTGCAACGAGTACGCATCGAGCGAGGCACGCGTTCCAGCACTGTCGCCGAGTTCGCGCAACTCGGCGAAACGCTTTCCGGTCACGATGAACAACGATCCGAATGAGGTGCACAGCACAAACCAGGTGCTCATCGCCACGCCGGTGACCACCGCCCCTGCGACCGCGCGCAACACGAAGCCGCCTGCGACTGCCACCAAGTCGACGACTGCTACGTGCTTGAGCGCGACGCTGTACACAGTCGTCAGCATGACGTAACCGAGCACGACTAAGCCCACGCGCCAGCCGAGCGCAAATGCCAAGGCTATTCCGGCCGCCATGAGCGCGGTGCCAACGGCGCGCGCGATGCCCATGCCAATCGCACCACTGGCTATCGGACGGCTCTGCTTCGTGGGGTGTTGGCGATCGGCGACGACATCATGAATGTCATTCCAGAAATATGTACCGCTGCTCACGAGACAGAACGCACCAAAGACACCAAGCGTGCGCAGAAGGAACGAGCCGTTGTCGAGCACTCCGGCGGCACCCGGCGCGGCGAACACCAGAACGTTCTTGATCCACTGCTTTGGTCGCGCCTGGCGCGTGAGAGCGCGCAGCGTGTTGCCATTCACGACTCGTACCCCCTTGGTACTGCAGGGACTAGATCGCGCGTGACCAGCAGCGCGTGATCGGCACGCGCCAGAAGTTCGCGGTCGCCGGCACTGTCGCCGTAGGCCCATACCGTCGCTTGATCGAGGCTGCGCGCAAGTAGCCAGGCGTCAAGCCGCCGCACCTTTTCGGCGGCGCGACAGTTGCCACCGGCGAGGCCGTCGGTGAAGTTGTCCCCGAGTCGCTGCGGTTCGGCGCACAACACATCGTCGACACCAAGTCGACGACCGAGCGGACGCAGATACGGCCCCAACGACGCCGACACTAGAACGATGCGATGACCGGCGGCCTTATGCCAGTGCAGTCGCGCCACCATGTCGGAGCGCAGCCATCCGGCGTGAACCTGCTCGGCGAACGTTTCGCCAAGCGCTTCAACCTGAGCAATGCTGCGTCCGCGCAGCACTCCTCCAACGATCAATTCCTTCAGACGGTCCCGATCGCGGCGAACACCCGCTGTGACAGCAACCAGTGGCCGCGCCAGCACTGCGCGCGAAACCCCAGCCCAGCCGCCGACGCGCAGAAGGAATGGGCGCACGCAGTCGCGCACGGTCAACGTGCCATCGACATCGAAGGCCGCAACATCGGGTGTTGCCGTTTCTTTGGATGCCGTCTGCTTACTCATCACAGGCTCTCGATCATGTCCCAAAAGCCGGGCCAGCTCTTGCTCACTACTTCCGGATCGTCGACGACGATGCCACTCGCACCAAGGCCGAGCAACGCAAACGCCATCGCCAGCCGGTGATCGTGGTGAGTGGCCAGAGTGGCCATCTGTATCGGAGCAGGAGTGATCATCAACCCATTTGCAGTAGCAACAGCATCGACTCCAGCGCGACGCAACTCGTGGCAAAGGTCGGTCAGACGATCGCTCTCCTTGTTGCGAATGAATCCGACGCCATGGATCTCGGTTGGTCCATCGGCAAAGGCGGCGACCGCAGCAAGTGTCGGAACGAGGTCGCTCATCTCGACCATGTTGATCGCAAGCCCGTGCAAGGGACCCCAGCGCGAAACGGTCGTCGCCTCATCGTCCTGCGTTACAGAGCAACCCATCCGCGCGAGTACGAAACAGAAGTTGGCGTCGCCCTGAATCGAAGCCTTCGTCAGACCGGGAACAGTTGCGCGTCCGCCACAAATCGCAGCCGCCGCCAACGGATAGCCAGCCGAGCTCGCATCGGGTTCGACGGTGTAGTGCTGCCGCGAATAGCGGCCCGGAGGAACAACGATGATGCGATCGCCAACTTCCACGCCCGGCACGCCGAAGTCGGCCATGATCGACGCTGTCATGCGCACATACGGTCGCGACACCAGCTCGGTGGAGAGCACGAAGCGCAACCCGGAAGCGAAGTACGGCGCGACCAACATCAGCGCAGTGAGAAACTGGCTGCTGACGTCGCCCGGCAAAGTCACTTCGTCGGCCCGCAAGTCGAAAGGACCTTCGACGGTGACTGGCAGGTGCCCGGGTGCGGCTTTCGAGCGTACGCGAGCGCCGAGTGCAGTCATCGCATCGTGCAACGGCGCCATCGGCCGCGCCCGCAGAGGTGCATCACCATCAATTGTGTAAGCCCCTTTGCCGAGTGCACACAGCGCGGTGAGGAAGCGAGAGGTTGTGCCCGCGAGGCCAGCATGCAGCGCCAGCGGGCCGGGGAGCCAGCGCGATTGACCACCGAGCACGCTTACACGGCTGCCATCGACTTCGATCCCCACGCCGAGCGCACGTAGGGCTGCGACCATCGATTGTGTGTCGTCGCCATCAGGCACGTTGGTCAGCACCGAGTTACCCTCGGCAAGTGCGGCGCAGAACAACGCTCGGTTGGCGATGCTCTTCGAGCCAGGCACGTCGACGACCGCGTCGATGCCAGCCCCCAACGGTGCAACTCGGTAGCCGGTCATTCAGCTCAACCGTTGGACAGCTGGTCGGTAACCGCGGGCGAGCAGCCCACCGCGATACATCTCAACCTTGAGCGCGTCGACGAGCAACACCGCGACACCACGGTTACCTTCGACGCTGTGCACGACTTCGAAGCTCGCAATGTTGACTCCCAGCTCTGCAGCGAGCGTGAACACTTCGGCTGCGGCACCCGGGCGATCGGGAATCGGAATGCGAACTTCACACAGGTCGCCTGGGTGCGTGCCGCGAGCCGGAAGGTTGGCCCGGGCATCGCGGGCATTGCTGAGTAGGCGCTGCAGTTCGTCGCGATCGTCGGTGTCGACGACGGTGCGCATGCTCTGCAGTCCGCCGATCAAGCCGTCGAGCGCGGACAGAATTGCCGACTTGTTGTGCGCACAGATGTCGAGCCAGATCGTCGGTTGACCACTCGCAATGCGAGTCATGTCGCGAAAGCCGCCCGCAGCGAGACGCAATAGCGACGCATGCTCCTCGGCGCGGTCACTGGCCAGCCCCATCAGCGTGGCAGCGGTGAGGTGCGGAACGTGGCTGATCACAGCAACGGTGAGGTCGTGGCGATCGGCAGGAAGCGCGACCACATCTGCGCCCAGTTCGGCGACGACCCCGGCGACACCACTGAAGGTCGTGTCGGCCGTGTTCGCCGAGGGCGTCAGCACCCAGACCGCGCCAGCGAACATGCTGCCGTCGGCGCCGTCGAGGCCATCGAGTTCGCTGCCAGCCATTGGGTGTCCGCCGACGAAGCGCGGATCGTCGATGGCGGCCACCACCGCCGCCTTCACGCCACCGACGTCGGTCACCAAACCGGTCGTCTCCGAGAGCGCCCGCTTGATCTGATCGACTAGCGCCAACACGGGGGTGGCGACGAAAGTGATCTCGGCTGCCGGGTTCAGTCCGCTGGCGTTGATCAGGCCCCTGGCCAGCGCCTGCTCCAGCCGAGTGGGGTTTTCGTCGTCGCCGCTGACAGTCCAGCCGCGCTCAGTCAGCGCCAGCGCGATCGATCCGCCGATGAGACCGAGACCTAGAACATTCGCCGCACGAGTACCCGACACGGCTATTCAGCGTACCGGCGGGCCTGCCTGTCCCCGGGTACGGCGACTAGCTGACGGGCGGAGGGTTGCTGGCGGCAGCCTCAGCGAGCGAGCGCACTTCGGCGTCGGTCAATGCTCGCCACTCGCCAGGTGCCAACTGAGCGTCGCGTAACGGCCCGATTCTGACCCGCACCAGCCGTTCTACAGCGTGGCCGACCGCATCGCACATCCGCCGCACCTGTCGGTTGCGGCCCTCGTGGATCGTGATGCGCAGCACACCAGGCGTCGGCTGCGACACCTTGGCCGGGGCGGTCATGCCGTCCTCCAGCTCGACACCGTCGCGCAGTCGGCGCACGGAGCCGGGCGAGACGTTGCCCTCGACATCGACGAGGTATTCCTTCTCGACACCGTGGCTGGGGTGCGCCAACCGGTTGGCCAGATCGCCATCGTTGGTCAACAGCAGCAGCCCCTCGGTCGCGGCATCGAGGCGGCCGACGGGATAGACCCGTGGCTCGGACGGCACGAGTTGCACCACCGTTGGCCGACCCTGCGGATCGTGGGCCGTGCAGACGACGCCTGCTGGCTTGTTGAGTAAGAGGTAAACCATTCCGGGCTTCACGCCGATCGGAACACCGTCGACTTCGACGCGATCGTTTTCGACATCGACGCGGCGACCAAGCACCGCCACATCGCCATTCACGGTCACGCGCCCAGCAGCGATCATGTCTTCGCACACGCGCCGACTGCCCCAACCGCGAACGGCGAGCACCTTTTGTAAACGCTCGCCTTGCGGCATCGCTGCCGACTTTGCCGCCAGCTGTTCCCAGAGCGGCGGCTCAGGTACGGGCATCGGCTGGCGGATCGAGTCGCAGGCCGTGCTCCAACGCTTCGACGACGTCGGCACCCGGAACGAATTCAGCGATCGGTGGCAGATCGGAGAGCGCGTTGATCCCCAGCTTCTCGAGGAACATCGCCGTCGTTCCGAACAGCACTGCTTGGCCCGGGCCTGGATCGCGGGCTACTTCGGTGACGTACCCGCGCGCCTGCAATGTGCGCAGAACAGCGTCGGGGTCGACACCGCGGATGCTCGCAATCTGTGCGCGCGACAGCGGCTGCTTGTACGCGACGATCGCCAATGTCTCGAGCGCGGCCCCGCTCATGCGTGCGCGCTGTCCGTCGAGCAAGAATCGCTCGACATACGGCGATAGATCGGGATGTGTTTGCAATCGGTATCCGCCAGCGACCTTGACGAGCTGAAAGCCATGTTCGGCGTCGTTGTAGCGAGTGGCCAGCTCGGCGCATAGACGATCGATGACGACAATCGATTGCTCAAGCAGTTGCGCCAGCATCTCTGTCGGCACCGGCTCGACGGCAACCAGCACGATCGCCTCGATGGCGCGCACGGTTTCCGCGTCGAGCGGCGTGTTGCGAGGCGGCACGGGCTGATCGGGCATGAGTTGATTCATCCTTCGTAGTCGTCAATGAGAACAGGCGTGGTCGACGTTCCAACCCACACCACTTCGATGTCGCCGAACGACTCGGTCTGTTCGAGTTCGACGAGGCCCTGCTTGAACAGTTCGAGCAACGCGAGGAACCGAACGATGACCTCAAGGCGTTCGACGAGGCCGGTGGTCAACCGACGAAACGAGATGCGACCTGCCCGCGGCAACTCGTCCAGTAGCTCGACGACCGCGTCCGCCACGCTGAACTTGATCGCGGCAACATGGAACAGATCGACACGCGGCACCAGCTTGGGAGTGATCGCCTTGACGTATGCCCGCGCTAGTCGCTGTGGCGTGATGCCCTCCATCAAGTCGGGCATTAGCGCGGCGAATCGTTCGTCGGCACCAACGTCGCGCGGGAACGACCGATCGGCGTCGTCGGCCAAGCGGGCGAAGACGCCAGCGACATCCTTGAACGTCTTGCACTCCAGTAGGCGAGCGAGCAGCAGGTCTCGTTCTTCCCACAATGCCAACTCGTCATCGAGGTCGATGTCGTCGCGACCGGGCAATAGTCGCCGCGCTTTCAGCTCTACCAACGTCGACGCGATTAGAAGAAACTCGGTCGCCAAGTCGAGATCAAGTGACTGCATCAACTCGATCTCTTGCAGGTAGGCATCGACGATATGGCTGAGCGACACCTCATAGATGTCCACCTGTTCACGCAAGATCAGATGCAACAGAAGGTCGAAGGGACCCTCGTAGACAGGCGTGTTGACATCAACGGTCATCGGTCGCGAGCGTACCCGCCCGGGTAACGTGGCCGCCGTGACACGAGTGCTTTCCTGCATCCAGCCGACCGGCGAGGTCCACCTCGGGAACTATCTCGGTGCTTTGCGCGTGTGGGTAGATGGTCAGCACACGACCGATGCGTTCCACGGCATCGTCGATCTGCATGCGTTGACCGTGACTGAGGTTCCCGGCAAAGTGGGCAAGGCCACCATCGAGTTGGCGGCGATGCTCTATGCGATCGGCCTCGACCCCAAGGTCGCCACCGTCTTCGTACAGAGCCATGTCACCGAACACAGCCAGTTGGCGTGGATGATGGAATGCACCGTCAGCTTTGGCGAACTCAGCCGCATGACCCAGTTCAAGGACAAGTCAGCCAAGCGCGAGGCCGAATTCGTTTCGGCCGGGCTTTTCACCTATCCCGCGCTGCAGGCTGCCGACATCTTGCTCTACGACACCAACGAAGTGCCCGTCGGCGAGGATCAACGGCAGCACGTCGAGATCACGCGCGACATCGCGATGCGTTTCAACCATCGCTTTGGCGACACGTTTGTCGTACCCAAAGCAGTGACCCCCAAAGCCGGCGCGCGCGTGATGGACCTGCAGGACCCGACCTCAAAGATGAGCAAGACCGCTGGCAGCGACGCAGGGTTGGTCAACATGCTCGACGGTCCGGCCGACATCGTGAAGAAGTTCAAGCGGGCGATCACCGATAGTGACGGCGAGGTGCGCTTCGACCGCGCCAACAAGCCAGGCGTCACCAACCTGCTCGAGATCCTTGCCGCATGCACCGGTGAGACGCCCGACCAACTCGCGACGCGCTACACGCAGTACGGTCCGCTGAAAGCTGATGCTGGCGAGGCCGTCGTGGAACTACTGCGGCCGATCCAAGCCCGCTACCACGAACTGATGGCCGACCGCGGCGAACTGCAGTCGCTGTTGCGCAGCGGTGCCAGCAAGGCACGCGTCATTGCAGCGGCGACGTTGGCGCGGGCGCAGAACGCCGTAGGACTGTTGCCCGCCTAATCAGGTTGCGTCGCATCAGATCGCGTCGGCAGCACGCAACGCTGGCGCCGCGCGCCCACTTCCTTCGATCACGGCGAGCGTCGCAGGGTCCGCTCCCGCAGCGCGCAGCATCTCGCTGCCCAGCGCCTCGTGTTCGTCGTAGCGACGAAAACGTTTGGTGCGGGGCCCGATCACGGTTGCAGCCACGCGACCGAGCGTGCCCAGGCCACTTTGCGTCTTGCCGACGTCGTGGAGCAAGGCACCCGCCATCTCCGCACGCGTTGGTTCCGCAACCAGCGCGGCGAATCGACGCGCGACTTCGATCGAGTGGCGCCTGTCCTGCGTTGACATCTGCTGCCACAGCGCGGCCTCGCCGGCCAACAGTTGACCGAGTACCCAGGCGGTGTCGACGGAGGTTGGCGCGCGACGCGACAGCGAACCAAAGAATCGGCGGGTCAGATGCCGTGCGTGCTTGAGCACGCTCATCGCGACTCCGCACGCGGGTGTGCTTGTCGATACACGGTCCACAAGCGTTCCTGGCTGACCTTCGTGTACACCTGCGTGGTGGAGATCGACGCGTGCCCCAACAGTTCTTGCACGATGCGCAGGTCGGCACCGTGATCGAGCAGATGCGTGGCGCACGAGTGACGTAGGACGTGCGGCGACAATTTGGCACCGACTCCGACAAGTTCGCCGTACTTCTTCACCACCGCCCAAGCAGACTGACGCGAGAGTCGCGCACCGCGAGTGTTCAAGAAGACGGCCTCCTCATCGCCCCGACGCGCCCACCTTGTAGGAGTCATGTGCACTCGTCCGGAAGCCAACCAGGTCTCGATCGTCACTTGCGCGGCGCGCCCGAACGGCACCACGCGCTCCTTAGCGCCCTTGCCGAAGACGCGCACCAGCCGGTTTTCCCAGTCGAAGTCGGCCAGCGAGAGACCACACACTTCACTAATGCGCGCACCGGTCGCGTAGAGCAACTCGAGCAGGGCGCGGTCGCGCAACGACACGGGGTCGGTGGCGACGACGACGGACAGCAGGCGATCGACTTCTGCCTCGGTGAGCGGGTGAGGAATGCCCGCTGGAACATGCACACCCTCTACGTCGGCGGAGGGGTCGTCGGGGCGCGCGCCGTCCTCGACCATGTACCGATGCAGCATGCGCACCGCCGCTAGCTGGCGGGCCACGCTTGCCGCGGCCGCACCCGAGGCGCGGCGCGACTGCACAAACTTGTCGAGTTGCCCGCGCTGCGCGGTGGCCAACGTCGCACTGTTCGCCGCTAGCCACGTCGCATAGCCATCAAGGTCGCGCCGGTAGGCGGCGAGCGTGTTCGCCGAGCGGCCACGCTCGCTAGCCATCCACGACAGGAACTCATCGACGATCACGTCAACGATCACGGCAACGGTCCCGCTCACGGGTCTAACTGTTGAGTCGTCGGTCGACGAGCAACAACCCGATGACGGTCTTTGCGTCGTGGATCTCGCCGCGCACCACCATGGCGACTGCGTCGGCCAGCGACAGCTCCACCATCTCCATGTGTTCCTCCTCCGGCCCGTACGCCTTGGCGGCCACCGCAGTGAGTTCTGTGGCGAGGTACAGGTGCAGGATCGAGTCGGTCATGCCCGCCGACGTGTAGTAGTTCGTCAGGTACTCCAAGCAAGCGGCTTGGAGACCGACCTCTTCGGCTAGCTCGCGCGCCGCCGTGACTGCCGTCGGCTCATCGGGCACATCGCGAATTCCAGCAGGTATCTCGAGCACGACCCGATCGAGCGGCGGTCGGTACTGACGCACGAGCACGACCGTCGGAACGCCAGCTCGATACAGCAATGGCACGACGCCAACGGCGCCGGGCGACCGAATGATGTCGCGCTCAAACACTTCCCCGCTTGGCGACTCGAACGTACCGACGGCCACGTTCCACACATGACCCTTATGGATCAGCGACTCAGAGAGAAGCCGAAAGCCGCCCTTAGGCAACTCCGACCTCGCCTACCAGGCCCCCAACGTTTCCCCCAACGTTTCCCCCAACG
>Ga0105048_10003824_pt1 | contig 24614 bp, 26 predicted proteins | sample MAT05_FD_78382 | JGI IMG/M metagenome (GOLD analysis project Ga0105048, IMG submission 78382) | Freshwater microbial communities from Lake Fryxell liftoff mats and glacier meltwater in Antarctica - MAT-05 | ecosystem: Environmental > Aquatic > Freshwater > Ice > Liftoff microbial mat | place... | reverse complement strand
TCCCCCATCGCCTTCGTCTCCGAACACATCGAGACGCTGGTCGAACTCGACATCGAATACCGCCACCTCGCGGACCAGCACGGCGCGAAATACTATCTCCGCGCCCCCGCCCTCGGCGTCGACAAGGGCTTCATCGATACCCTCGCCGACCTGGTCGAAGCCGCCCTCCCCGAATCCTCTGGCGCCATCCGCTCCAGCTGCTCCGGCCGCATCTGCCCGGCAAACTGGAAGGATTGCCCCAACCACAGGCCGGCAGTAGCGATATAGGACCGCCGGGCTCCCGCCCGGCAGATCGGCCGCAGGCCGATGGTGTCCCCCCGAGGCAGGAGTTAGCCGGGCAGGAGCCCGGTGGTCCCTGCCACCCAACCCCCTTGTCCCCAAATCCCCGCGCAGCCTAAAGCTGGGCGCCCCGGGAGTGCTTCCAATGTTCGAATGGTTTCGCGCGATCCACATCATCGCGGTCATCGCGTGGATGGCCGGCCTGCTGATCTATCCGCGCCTGCTGGTCTACCGGCTGGAAGCGCAGGGGGACGAGCGCTTCGAGGCAGCGATGGACAAGGCCGCCGCCTCCACCCGCAAGATCATCCTCAACCCCACCATGATCCTCGCCTGGCTGATGGGCGCGGCCATGATCGGCCATAACTGGGAATTCTACTCCACCCAGATCTGGTTCTGGGGCAAAATCCTGTTTGTTTTCATACTGTCAGGCTTCCACGGCTACCTGATCGGCGTCGGCCGCAAGGTCGCCGCCGGACAGCGCCCGGTCGAGCCGCGCAAGCTGCGGATGATGAACGAAATTCCCATGATAATCGCCATCGTGGCGGTCATCCTGGTCGTCGTTCAGCCCTTCTAGGGCCCTCCAGAACGGCCCTTTTCGCTTGACGGTTCAGGCGTTTGGCGGTCTAAAACCCCCGTCAGCCGTCCGGTCGACGCCCATCCTTCCTCATCGTCCAGTCGTTTGTGCGCCTCGCGCCAGCTCCCGGACACCCACAATCGAAATGTACGTACCCAATGACCGATGACGTGACCGAAGCGCACGAGCGCGTGCTCCTCAACGACCTCAAGAAGAAAACGCCGGGCGAGCTGCTCGCCGAGGCGGAAGAACTTGAAGTCGAGGGCGCGTCCCTGCTGTCCAAGCAGGAACTGATGTTCGCGGTCCTCAAGGAATTGTCCGAGCGCGAAGTCGAGATTATCGGCGTTGGCGTCCTCGAAGTCCTGCCCGACGGCTTCGGATTCCTCCGCTCGCCGCAGTCCAACTATCTCGCCGGTCCCGACGACATCTACGTCCAGACGCAGATGATCCGCAAAATGGGCCTGCGCACCGGCGACACGGTCGAAGGCACGATCCGCGGTCCCCGCGATGGCGAGCGCTACTTCGCCCTCGTCCGCGTCGCCACCGTCAACTTCGAGGATCCCGAACGCGCCCGCCACAAGGTGCCCTTCGACAACCTCACGCCGCTCTATCCCGATGAACGCCTCCACATGGAGCCCAAGGATCCGACCAAGAAGGATCGCTCCGGCCGCGTCATCGACATCGTCTCGCCCATCGGCAAGGGCCAGCGCGCCCTGATCGTCGCCCCGCCCCGCACCGGCAAAACCGTCCTGCTGCAGAACATCGCGCAGTCGGTGGCTGAAAATCACCCTGAGTGCTACCTGATCGTGCTCCTCATCGACGAACGTCCCGAGGAAGTCACCGACATGCAGCGCTCCGTCAAAGGCGAGGTCATTTCCTCCACCTTCGACGAACCGGCAACGCGCCACGTCGCTGTCGCCGAGATGGTGATCGAGAAAGCCAAGCGCCTCGCCGAACATGGCCGCGATGTCGTGATCCTGCTCGACTCGATCACGCGCCTCGGCCGCGCCTACAACACCGTCGTCCCCTCCTCCGGCAAGGTCCTCACCGGCGGCGTCGACGCCAACGCGCTCCAGAAGCCGAAGCGCTTCTTCGGCGCCGCGCGTAACCTGGAAGAAGGCGGCTCTCTCACGATCATCGCAACTGCGCTGATCGATACGGGTAGCCGCATGGACGAAGTCATCTTCGAGGAATTCAAGGGTACGGGTAACTCCGAGATCATCCTTGACCGCAAGGTGTCGGACAAACGCATCTTCCCGGCCATCGACATCCTCAAGTCCGGCACGCGGAAGGAAGAGCTGCTCACCGATCCGAAGGAACTGCAGAAAATCTACGTCCTCCGCCGTATCCTCAACCCGATGGGCGCACAGGACGCGATCGAGTTCCTGCTCGACAAGATCAAGCAGACCAAGACAAACGGCGAATTCTTCGCCGCGATGAACAACTAGCGGACCGCCGGGCTCCCCCTCACACAGAGGAGCCGCGTAAGCGCACAAACAAAAACCCCGCCCTCCATTACGGAGAGCGGGGTTTTCTCTTTTTTCGGCCCCTGCCGTCCGCGTCTGGCCCTCAAGCCATCGCAGGAGCCATCCCGCGCTTCACGATCCTCGGTCGCCCGGCCGGTTCGTCTGGCTTCCCGCTGTCCTTCTGTGTTCGCTTGTCCCGCTCATCCCGCTCAGGGGGTGCCGCCACGCCCAGCCTCTTTCGCAACTCCTCGATCGACCAACCTCTCCTTTTGTCTGTGCCCCGTTCCGTCTGTTCCGCTGCCTCGAACACCGGTTGAAGGTTCATGCTCACGCCAGTCCTTTCTTCCGCCTACGGAGCAATGATCGGCTGACGAGGTTTCCACGATCTCAACAGCGACACGGGCGACGCACAAACGCGAAAAATTTTCGCAGGAATTTTTTGCGCGCGTGAGTGCGCGATGGAAAGTGTCTGTGAAGGATTGCACGCGCGCCCCTCGTGGCTCACGAACCCAAAGCAACAACCCAGGCCGCAGCAGCAAGCACCAGCGCCACCGGCGTCATCGTGAAACGTTCCGGCTTCGACCGCGAAATCGCATTCATCAGTACACCGAGCGACATGAACCCCGCGACCACATACACGCCGACCCCGCTCACGCTGTCAGCCACGAGATCAACCAGCCCCGCGCGATCAGAAACAACCGCCGCGCACGCCCCGTATATAAAGAGCGACACCACGCTCCCGATCCGGAACCCAACCGGCAGTCGAACATGTCCCCCGCCAAACGCAAACCGCCCCAACGGCGCGCCCGCCGCCAAAGCAATCTGGAACACGGCAAGCGCTGCGATCACGGCGGCGAAGATGTAAGCGGCAGTTTGAGTCACAAGAGTCCCCCCACGCGCGATTGTCATCCCGCCCCACCGCGCCGACACCAGCCCGATGGATCCCGGGTCTCGCGACGCTCGCCCGGGATGACAACCCTATCCATTGCGCGCGGCGGTTGCATCCCGCTTCCCTCCGTCTCAATCCCGACCTACCAAGCCCCCATGACCCTCTCCCGCCACTTCGTCACCGAGATCTACCGCGCCGCCCTCGCCGACGCCGAGCTCAACGCCGACCTGCTCGACACAACAAAGATGCTCGCGAAGGAAGACCGCGCCGGCCGCGCCTGGTGCAGGGAGAACGGCTACCAGGGCTACACATCATACGCCTCGCTCGACGACCTGCCCCAGCGCGCTACCTGCTTCGACCATCTCGTCCGCGCGCTCAAACCTCACGCCGAAACCTTTGCCGCCGCGCTCCACATGGACCTGCGCGGCAAGCGGCTGAAGCTCGACAACATCTGGGTCAATGTGCTCGAGCCCGGGGGCTCGCACACCGGGCACATCCATCCCCACTGCGTCCTCTCGGGCACGTATTATGTGAAGGTCCCCGACGGCGCCTCATCCCTGAAGTTCGAGGACCCGCGCCTGCCGATGATGATGTCGGCCCCCGCGCCGCGCGAGGATGCCGACGATGAACATCGCCGCTTCATCTACGTCGCGCCGAAGGCTGGCGAATTCCTGCTCTGGGAAAGCTGGCTCCGCCACGAGGTCACGGTCAACCGCGCTGCCGCCTCTCGCACTAGCATCAGCTTCAACTTCCGGGTCTGACCTCCGCGACCGCCGCGCTCCCGCCCGGCACGCTCTGCGAGACAGCGACCAACACAGGTATGACCGTACACGGACGGTCATTGCATCCGCTTGCCAACGCCAAACCCGGTCAGTCCGTTACCCGCGCGTTAAAATGGAGCAGGGCGCTACCGCGCGTGTGGAGTAGCCATACCGCAGTCAGACGCACGACCCGTCATCCCAGCCGACGTGCGAAGCACGTAGAGCCGCGATCCATCTGTCCAGCCCGATGGTCGGTCCATGGCTCCCGGATAGACGTTCTTGAATTTACCCTGAGGCGCCGCCGCAGGAAGCGTATCGACGGGCGTCTTCCGGGATCACACCGCACGCGAGCAGCCCGACCTGGCCCTACCTCTCCCGCAGATGCTTCGCGAAGAAGTCATCCGTCCGGCTGTCCGCTCTCCGCGCATCGCCTGCGTGGTAGTGCTTGCCGCCCGGCCGCGCAAAAGCGTGGTCGCGCCCGGCATACCAGTGCAGCTCGTAGGTCGCCCCGGTAAGACTGGCCTTCATCTTCGCCTGGCTCTCCTTCGAGACGAAGCCATCCTCTTCCGCGATGTGGAGCATCACCGGCTTCCGCGCGTTGCCAGCCTCGCCCAGGTAGGTGTCGATCCCGACGCCATAATAGCCAACGGTCGCATCCACATCGGTCCTGGCAGCTGTCAGGAACGCCACAAGGCCGCCGAGGCAATAACCCAGCGCGCCGACCTTCCCGTGGCCCTCACGGCGCGCCCAGTCGATCGTGGCGGCCACATCCTCGACGCCGGTATCGACGTTGAACGCCTTGAAGTACGAGAACGCCTTCTCCCATTCCGCGTCGGTCTGGTCGGTAATGTCGATGCCCGGTTCGATGCGCCAGAACAGGTCCGGTACGACCGCGGTATAGCCTTCCTCGGCGAGGCTATCGGCGATGTCGCGCATCACCTGGTTCACGCCGAAGATCTCTGGATGACCACATTGGCCGGTCCGCCCGGGTTCTTGGCGTCCGCAACGTAGGCGCCGAACGATCCGTCCTTGCCCCTGATGGTCACCCTGCGGCCCCGTTCACTGACCATGCGGCGGTACTCCTGTTCTGGATTGTTGGCTGGCCGAGTTGTAGTGCTCGGCAGGGCCTGAACAAGCTGCATCGGGCCCTGGCTGACCGCCTCCGCACCACGCGTCAGGTCCGGTATGGCCAGTTGAAGCGTCAGTGCAGGCCTACGCTACCGGAGATTCATGGGCGCCCCACGCGGTCCTACCGACACGATCATCGCGCTCGCTTCCGGCTCCGGCCGGGCCGGCGTTGCGGTGATACGCGTGTCAGGCCCCGGTAGTGCCGGGGTCCTACGCGCGCTGACGCGGTTTTCCGGCCCTACCGGGCGTCCAGATCCGGCCGATGTTTCACGTGAAACACCCCCGCCTCAATCGTTCCCCCAGCCGCGCAGAGCCGTTGTTCGAAGCCTTTTCGACGAGATTGGAGACTTCCTTGATGAGGCGCTCATCCTCTGGATGCCGGGGCCTCTTTCCTACACCGGCGAAGACGTAGCCGAACTCCACGTCCATGGCGGCGCTGCCGTGGTCGAAGCCGTCATTGGCGCGGCCCTCCGCACCCGTATCTGCCGCATCGCCGAGCCCGGGGAGTTCACCCGCCGGGCCTTCGATTCCGGCCGCATGGACCTCACCCAGGCCGAGGCGATCGGCGACCTGATCGACGCTGAGACCGAGGGCCAGCGGCGTCAGGCCGGCCGTCTCTATCAGGGCGAGGCCGCCCGGGTCTTCGAGAACTGGCGGGGTCTGCTGGTCTCCGCAATGGCCGCGCTGGAGGCCTCGATCGACTTCCCGGACGAGGCGGATATTCCGGGCGAAATAAGTCTCTCCGCGCTGGAACCAATCGAGGCGCTGGCCGTTGATCTTGAATCGGCGCTGGGGGACGCGGGTAGACTCGCGTCCGTCCGCGAGGGGTTCCGGATCGCGATCCTGGGACCGCCAAACGCCGGCAAGTCCTCTCTCATGAACCGCCTGGCCCACCGCGAGGCCGCCATCGTATCCCCCATCGCCGGAACCACCCGCGACGTGGTCGAGGTCCGACTCGTCCTGTCCGGCTACCCGGTCTGGGTCGCCGACACCGCCGGCCTCCGCGAAGCCGCCGACGCCATCGAAGCCGAGGGCATCCGCCGGGCTCTGGCCCGCGCCGAGGAGGCCGATCTCAGGATCTGGGTCTCCGACGCCGCTGAAGGCCCCTCCCAGGAGGGCAATGTTTCACGTGAAACATCGTCCACATTCCGGGACGGCGACCTCCGCGTCCTCAACAAGGCCGATCTCCTCGAGGTCTCCCCCGGCGCAGCCGGAGCCGAGGACGTGTTCGTGGTCTCCGCCCAAACCGGCGCTGGCCTCGACCCGCTGGAAAAGCGGCTGGCCCAGATCGTCCGCGACCGCCTCGAAACCGACGAGGCGCCCCTGATCACCCGCGCCCGCCATCGGGAACTGGTCGAGGAGGCCCTGGCGGCTGTGGAACGCGGTCTGGAAGGCGCCCGTATCGGCATCGGGGCCGAGCTGGTCTCCGAAGACCTGCGGCTGGCGGCGAGGGCTCTGGGCCGGATTACCGGGTCCATCGACGCGGAGGACCTGCTGGAACGGATTTTCAGCCAGTTCTGCGTGGGGAAGTGACGACCACCGGCTTACGATCGTTTCACGTGAAACACATGTCTTCAGGCGCCTCGACTTGGGGGGCTGGGGCCATTAGATGACCCCATCAATCCACAGGCAGCCGCCGTCATGAGCCCAGATACATTCGACGTCATCGTGATCGGCGGCGGCCATGCCGGCGCAGAAGCTGCGGCTGCGTCCGCCCGATTCGGGGCGAAGACGGCCCTCGTCACCCACAAGCTTTCGACCATCGGGGAGATGTCCTGCAACCCGGCCATCGGCGGCCTGGGCAAGGGGCATCTTGTCCGCGAGGTCGATGCCCTCGATGGCGTGATGGGCCGCGCGGCCGATCGGGGCGGCATCCAGTTCCGGATGCTCAATCGTTCGAAGGGCCCCGCCGTCCGCGGGCCGCGCACACAAGCTGATCGCCAGCTCTATCGGGAAGCGGTGCAGGATATCCTGCGCGAGTATTTGAACCTCAGCTTGATCGAGGATGGGGTCGAAGACCTGATCATCGAGAACACTCCAGACGGTGTCGGGCGCGTCGCCGGCGTCATCGGACTTTCGGGCAAGTCATGGCGGGCAGGCGCTGTCGTGGTCACGACAGGCACGTTCCTGAAAGGCCTGATCCACATCGGCGAGAAGCGGATTCCGGCGGGCCGGGTCGGCGAAGCGCCTGCCATTGGATTGTCGGATCGCCTCTATGGCCTTGGCCTGCAGATGGGCAGGCTCAAGACTGGAACGCCTGCCCGGCTTGTCGCCTCCAGCATCGACTGGGCCGGTCTCGAGATGCAGGAAGCGGATGCGGACCCGATCCCGTTCTCGTTCCTGAATGATCGCATCACCGTGCCGCAGATTGCGTGCGGCATCACCTGGACGTCGGCCGAGGTGCACGCGGTGATAGGCGACAACCTCCACAAGTCGGCGGTCTATTCCGGCGCCATCGCAGGCCGCGGCCCGCGCTATTGCCCGTCCATCGAGGACAAGGTGAAGCGCTTTGCCGACCGCGACAAACACCAGATCTTCCTCGAGCCTGAGGGCCTTCCGGGGACTGAGGCGGGTGAGCTGATCTATCCGAACGGCATCTCCACTTCGCTGCCGGAGGATGTGCAGGAAGCCTTCATCAGAAAAATCCACGGACTTGCGAACGTCGAGATCAGGCGCTTCGGCTACGCCATCGAATACGACTATGTGGACCCGCGCGAACTGACGCCTGACCTCGCCGTCAAAAAGCTTCCGGGCCTTTATCTGGCGGGCCAGATCAACGGCACGACAGGCTATGAAGAGGCTGCAGGACAAGGCCTCGTGGCCGGTCTCAACGCGGCGCGCATGGCCGCGGGGAACGACCCATACACCCTCGATCGCAGCCGCGCGTACATTGGCGTGATGATCGACGACCTCGTGACGCGCGGCGTGTCCGAGCCCTATCGCATGTTCACCTCGCGGGCCGAATACAGGCTCACGCTGCGGGCGGACAATGCCGACCAGCGGCTGACGGAAGAGGGTGTCAAAGCCGGGGTCGTTGGAAATTTCCGTGAAAAAATGTTTCACGTGAAACGGGAGTCCATCGACGGGGCTCGCGCGAAAATGGAGTCGCTCACGCTGACGCCGAACGAGGCGCGCAGCCATGGCATCACGATCAACTTCGACGGCAGGCGGCGCCACGCACTCGAGGTCATGGCTTACGAAGGCGTCGACTTCGCGAAGGTGCGCAGCGTGTGGCCGGAGCTGTCCAGCATCACGCCGCAGGTGGCCGAGCAGATGGAAATCGAGTCGGCGTACGCTGGATATCTCGATCGGCAGGAAGCGGACATTCTCGCCTTCCGTCGTGACGAGGACATGCGCATGCCCGCCGATCTCGACTACCGCGCAATCGGCGGCCTCTCGAACGAGGCCAAGGACAAGCTCTCTACGGTTCGCCCTGCTACGCTCGGCCAGGCGGCGCGCATTGAGGGCATGACGCCCGGCGCGATCACCGCCGTGCTTGGGTACATCAAGCGCGCGGCGAAGAAGGCGGACAAGGCGGCTCAGGGGTGAGCGAACGTCTACGCTTGTCATCCCGGCCGCAGCGAAGCGAAGAGCCGGGAGCCATCGCACAACCACCGAACACGATCACCAATGGGTCCCGGATAGCGCTGCGCGCTTCCGGGATGACAAGCTGTGAGATTGGCTACCGATGACCTGGACCACGCACGATGAAGACGGTTTCGGTCCCGAGGATGCGGTTCGCCTGACAGGCGTTTCACGTGAAACTCTGGCCCGGGTCGATTCATACTTAACGACGCTCGATGCGTGGCGGCAACGAATCAACCTGATCGGGCCGGGCGAGGGGCGCCACCTCTGGAGGCGCCATGTGCTCGATTCCCTGCAGCTCATGGAACAAATTTCTGTCGACGATTTGAGCATTGCAGATCTGGGTTCCGGGGCCGGGTTCCCGGGGCTGGTGATTGCCTGCGCGATGACCCAGCGGCCGGGGGCTTCGGTGACGCTGGTAGAGAAAAGTCCCCGGAAGTCAGAGTTCCTGCGCGCTGCGATCGCTGAGGGCGGGCTTCCGGCGAAGGTGTTGAACACCCGGATCGAGGAGCCGCCGCGACAGCGATTCGACCTGGTGACGGCCCGGGCATTGGCCCCGCTGCCCAAACTTCTGGGGTATGCTTACCAGTGGCTTAAACCTTCCGGTAAGGCCCTGCTGATGAAAGGGAGGGACACGGCCGCCGAACTGGCCGAGGCTCGCCTCGCCTGGACATTCGATATGTCCGAACGGGAAAGCCTCTCCAGTCCGGAAGGACGCGTTCTGACAATTTCGTCGGTTGTTCCCCGGAGGGCCTGATGCGCGTTATCGCGGTCGCCAACCAGAAAGGCGGAGTGGGTAAAACCACCACCGCCATCAATCTCGGCACCGCACTGGCTGCGGTCGGCCGGCGCGTGCTCGTGATGGATTGCGACGCGCAAGGCAATGCCTCGACCGGACTCGGCGTCGAGCCGACGGCGCGGCGCAAGACATCGTACGATGTGCTCGTCGGCGAAGCGACGCTGGAAGAAGGCATCATCGGCACGAAGGTGCCGCATCTCGATCTGGTGCCGGGCGACGAAAACCTCGCCGGCGTCGAGACGCTTCTGCACAGCGATCCGAAAAAGAATTTCCGCCTGCGTGAGGCGTTTGAAGCCTATCGCGCATCGGGCAAGGACTACGACACCGTCCTCATCGATTGCCCGCCGTCGCTGTCGACGGTGACGATCAATGCGATGGTTGCGGCGAACGCCGTGCTCGTTCCCCTGCAGTGCGAGTTTCTCGCGCTCGAAGGTTTGTCTCAGCTGTTGCGCACCGTCGATCTCGTTCGCGGCGCGCTCAACCCCGGCCTCGAAATCCAGGGCGTGGTGCTGACGATGTACGACAAGAGGAACAACCTCTCCGACCAGGTCGCGGGCGAGGTGCGCTCCTTCTTTGGCCAGAAGGTTTACCAGACGGTCATACCCAGAAACGTAAAGTTGTCGGAGGCCCCGTCCTTCGGACTGCCGGCCATACTTTACGACCACAGGTGCTCCGGCAGCGAGGCTTACATCATGCTCGCGCAGGAACTCATGCAACGTGAACGCGAGAGGGTAGCGGCGTGACTCATCCCCTGAAACAGGCGAAGCTCGGCCGGGGGCTTTCGGCCCTGCTTGGCGATTACAGCGGGGCGCGCAACGTGGTTGAGACGCCGGACCCCATCTCGGCTGACAACACGCCGTCCACGGATGACGCCCCGGCGTCTTCGATCGCGATCGATCGCATCGTTCCCAATCCCAAGCAGCCGCGCCGCACCTTCATCGAGGCCGAGCTTGAAGAGCTGGCGAGTTCGATCCGCGCCAAGGGCGTGATCCAGCCGATCCTCGTGCGGCCCGATCCGAACCAGCCGGAGATGTTCGAGATCATCGCGGGCGAGCGCCGCTGGCGCGCCGCGCGCCGCGCCGGCCTTGCGGTCATCCCCGCGGTCGTGCGCGAGATGGACGATCGCGAGATGCTCGAGATCGCGATCATCGAGAACGTTCAACGCTCGGACCTCAACCCGGTGGAAGAGGCGGAGGCCTACAAGGCGCTGATCGACCGCTTCGGTCGCACGCAGGATTCCGTGGCCGCCCAGGTCGGCAAGAGCCGCGAGCATGTGTCGAACACGATGCGTCTTCTGGCGCTCCCTGATGATGTGCGTGAGCACGTCCGTGAAGGCCGCCTGTCGGCCGGCCATGGCCGCGCCTTGCTGAAGACCGTCGATCCGTCGGGCCTTGCGGCGACTGTGATCGCCAGGGGACTTTCGGTGCGCGAGACGGAAGCGCTCTCGAAGGAATCCAAGTTGGGCGGCGCGATCAAGTCGCTCGCCAAGACGCTGGCGGAAGACAAGGACGTTGACACCAAGGCGCTGGAGATCGACCTGCAGCGCGCGCTTGGGCTCGACGTCGACATCCGCCATGTGAACGGCAAGGGCGGCGAAGTGCGCATCAAGTATGCGCAGCTTGAGCAGCTCGACGAGATCTGCCGCCTGCTCTCGCGCCCGCGCACGGCGCCTGCATCGACGGACGGGTCCAACGGCTGATCGCTGACGCGTTCCACTGATCCGACAAGCTTGAAACGGCCCGCGTGATGAGCGCGGGCCGTTTTGTTTTCCGGCTACAGAATGTGGCGAAGTCGGGCGCAAAAAATCTGCAGGGGCGATGCAACCGGATATGGGTCCGGTCGTTATGTACCAGTCACGGCGCTTCTTCTTTTCCGTCCCCCCGACCCCCCAAGAAGAAATGCCGTGACAATCTATTCAGGACGGCGCGGCCTCAGGGCCGCGCCGTTCTTCGTTATGGCTGCGGGGAACCTACAGCGTGCGCGTCGCGATCTGGTGGATCAGGTTGCGGATGATGGACTCGGAGGGGGCTCCCGCCTGCTTGCAGGTTTTTTCCGCGTCGTAGAGTCGCTTGATGGCGCGATGGACCGCGCCAGTGGACCAGTCGCGCATGGCGCGCTGGTAGGCGGGCCATTCGCGATCGAAGACCGGCGGGCGAAGCCGCATTCCGGTTCCGGCGTTGGAGGAGACCGCATCCGACACGCGCATCATGCGGAAGTGCAGTGTGCGCAGAGCGGAGATCGGATTGCCGCCGGCGTCGAGATAGCGGTTGATCGAAAGCGTCGCCTGCGTGGCGTCGCCAAGGATGGCGGCGTCAGCTGCGTCATCTGCGCCGCGTGGCTGTTCGGCGGAGGCAAGGCGCTGGACATCCTCGGATGACACCGGACGGCCGAGGCCGATGGCGTAGAGTTCCAGCTTTTCGATTTCGGACAGCGCCATGCGGCGATCACCGGGCAGTTCCGCGACGAACGCGGCGAGGGCCGGCGGATCGACCACGACGCCGGCGGCGGCGAGCTTGCGCGTGACGAGATCTGCGACGGCGCTTTCATCGTCGGCGAAGAGCTGCAGGGCGATAGCGTTCTCGGCGGCTTCGATGCCGACGCGGAGGCGGTTTGTCTTGCCGAGTTCGCCGCCCTCGATGATCCAGAAGGCTTCGGGGTTGAGCGCGCCCTTGTCGATGTCGGCGATGATTTCGAGGATGGGTTTGGTGCTTGCCTCTTTATCTGCGCGCAGGCGGATCAGGCGATCGCCGCCGAGCAGCGAGCGGGCGACGAGTTCGTCGGCCAGCATCTGCGGGTCACGGCGGATGTCGTCGTCGCTGAGGCGGATCAGGTTGAAGGGGTCGAGGTCCGGCGTCCACGCGGCGGCGAGGCTGTCTGCTGCGGTGGAGACGAGGCCAGTATCAGCGCCGAAGATGAGCGCGATGCGGGGCTTGCCTGGCGGCTTGTCACAGAAGGCAAGCGCGCGGGCGCCGCTCTGCTTCACGGTGTGGGCGTGGCCGCGGGATTGACTGGGTCCAGCGGAGATTTGTTCGGATCCGCGAGCACCGGAGGCGCGGCCGGCACGGGCTTGGCGACGGGCTTGCCGGCCTGGATGATCATCTGTGTGCGGATCGCCTGGGCGAGCAGCGTGGCGAGGCGTTCCTGCGCGGCCGTCTGCGCGGCAAGATCGGCGTAGGCCGCATCGCCGAAGTTGAAGCTGGCGCGCTCTTCAACCGAACCGGTTCCGAGAACGGTTCCGTCGGCGGCCGTCAACGTCCACACGGCGCCGCCGACATAGTCGGAGCGGGAGGCGGCCTGGTCTGGCGCGAAGGCCAGGCGGTTGATGTTCTGGGTCAGCAACACGTCGAGCGTGCCGGTGGTGAAACCGGGAATACCCTGGCCGACCGTGCGCAGGAGTTCCTGGCGCAGGAAATGTCCGGTACGGCCGGGAGCCGAACCGGGCGAGGCCACGGCGCGGATTTCGGTGATCGAGATCAGGCCGGTATTGGCGTAGATGCCGCCCTGTCCGCCGCCATAGACCGGCGTAAAGCCGCACGCGGCGAGGGGGGCGAGGGCGAGTCCGAGAAGGGCGGCTCTGATCATGATGCCACGATATTGACGATACGGCCGGGGACCACAATCACCTTTCGCACGGTGAGACCGGCGAGATGCTGCTTTACGCTGTCGTCAGCCGTGGCCGTAGCCTCGACCGAGGCGGCGTCTGCGCCGGCCGCGACGGTGACTTCTGCGCGTTTCTTGCCGTTGATCTGGACTGGCAGGGTGACGGTGTCGGACACCAGCAGAGCGGGGTGGGGCGTGGGCCATTTAGCGGTTACGGCCATGCCGCCCGTGCCGACGCGCGTCCAGGCTTCTTCCGCGATGTGCGGGGCGAAGGGGGCGGCGATCTGGGCGAACAGGCGCATCGCCTCGCGGCGGGCGGTGGCCATGCCGGGGGCTGTTGACTGCTCGGCCTTGCGCAGGGCGTTGGCGAGTTCGTTCATGCGGGCGATGCCCACGTTGAAGTGGAACTTCTCGATGCCGTGCGTGACATCGCGCACCGTGCGGTGGGCGAGGCGGCGGAGTTCGAGCGGCTCGCCCGCGTTGGCCGGGCCATCGTCGGCTTCGGGCGTGGCTTCGGCCAGCGCCCAGAGTTTCTGGATCGAGCCCCATGCGCCGCGCACGCCGGCATCCGACCATTCGAAGTCGCGCTCGGGCGGCGAGTCGGACAGCACGAACCAGCGGGCGACGTCGGCGCCGTAGTCATTGATGATCTGGATCGGATCGACAACGTTCTTCTTCGACTTCGACATCTTCTCGACGCCGCCAGTGGTGACAGGCGCGCCGGTGGAGATTTCGATCAGTGCGCCGTCGCGCTTTTCGATCTCTTCGGGCAGCAGCCATGCGCCGCTCGCCGACTTATACGTCTCGTGCGTGACCATGCCTTGTGTGAACAGGCCGGCGAAAGGCTCGCCGCTCGGCAGGTCGAGCAGGCCGCAGTCGCGCAGGGCGCGGGTGAAGAAGCGGGAGTAGAGCAGGTGGAGGACGGCGTGTTCGACGCCGCCGATGTATTGGTCGACGGGCAGCCAGTAGGCGGCCTCTTCCTTGTTGATCGGCTGCTTCGATTTTGGGTCGCAGAAGCGCGCGAAGTACCAGGATGAATCGACGAACGTATCCATCGTGTCGGTTTCGCGTTCCGCCTTGCCCGCGCATTTGGGGCAGGTGGTGTGACGCCATGTCGGGTGGCGCACGAGTGGATTGCCCGGCGCGGAGAAGTCGGCGTTGTCGGGGAGCAGCACGGGCAGCTGGTCGTCGGGCACGGGTACGGTTCCGCAGGTCGCGCACTTGATCACAGGGATCGGGCAACCCCAGTAGCGCTGACGCGAGACGCCCCAGTCGCGCAGGCGGTATTGCGTGGTGGCTTCACCGGCTTCGCGATTCAGTAGCGCCTTGATGGCGGCCGTGATCGCGTCCTTCGTTGAGAGGCCGTCGAGGAATTCCGAATTGTAGATCGTGCCTTCGCCCGTGTAGGCCTCGCCGCGCACGGTGTAGGTGGCGGGATCGGCGCCCGGCGGCAGCACGACGGGCTTGAAGGGCAGCTGGTATTTTTCCGCGAACTCTATGTCGCGCTGGTCGCCGGCGGGCGAGCCGAAGATCGCGCCCGTGCCGTAGGTCGAGAGCACGAAGTTCGCGGCCCAGACGGGGAGAGTCCAGTTAGGGTCGAAGGGGTGTTTCACCCGGATGCCGAGATCGATGCCGACCTTTTCGGCTTTCTCGATGTCGGCTTCGGATGTTCCACGCGCAGCGCAGTCGGCCATGAATTTCGCGACGTCGGGACGCGACTTCGCGATCTGCTTTGTCAGCGGATGATCGGGAGCGAGTGCGACGAAGGCTGCGCCGAACAGCGTATCGGGGCGCGTGGTGTAGACTTCGATCGGGTCGGTGGCGTGGTTGCGGCCTTGGGTATCCTTCTCGCGCGAGAGGGATTCCGGCGCGCTCGCAATGTCCCACCAGATCTTCGCGCCTTGCGACTTGCCGATCCAGTTGCCCTGCATGATGCGGACTTTTTCCGGCCAGCGGTCGAGGCCATTCAAGGCATCGAGCAGGTCGTCATTGTATTTTGTGATGCGGAAGAACCATTGTTCCAGCTCGCGCTGTTCGACGACGGCGCCGGAGCGCCAGCCGCGTCCGTCGACGACCTGTTCGTTGGCGAGCACGGTGTTCTCGACCGGATCCCAGTTCACTTTCGCGACGCGACGATAGACGAGATCGTTCTCGAGCATCTTCAGGAAGATGCGCTGCTGCTGTTCGTAATAGTCAGGCTCGCAGGTGGTGACTTCCTTCGACCAGTCGAAGCTCAGCCCCAGCGGGGCGAACTGGTCTTTCATCGCCTGGATGTTTTCGAGCGTCCATTTGCGGGGCTGCGCCTTTTTCTCGATGGCGGCGTTTTCCGCCGGCAGGCCAAAGGCGTCCCAGCCCATGGGATGCAGCACGTTGTAGCCATTGGCGATGCGATAGCGCGCAACGACATCGCCCATCGCATAGTTGCGCACGTGGCCCATGTGGAGCCGGCCGGAGGGATAGGGGAACATCTCGAGGACGTAGGCCTTCGGCATGTCGCCCGCTTCCTTCGCGGACTTCGCACGGAAGACCTGCGCGCGCTCCCACGCGCCGCGCCACTTGGGCTCGGTTTCCTTTGGATTGTAGCGGGTGGCCATGTCGTCGCTCTTGTTCGATCAGTCGCGAACCGCTGTCCACGTTTGGCTGGCGAGCGTCAAGGCGCAAGGTTCAGGAGTTGGCTCTCGAACCATACGCGACGCTCATCCCGACTTTCATCGGGACGAGCGGATGAACAGCGATGTCAGTTCAAAACGACTAGTCCGTCGAGCCGAGGCGGAGTTGGCGGGCCTTGGCGAGGATGGCGTCTTCAAGGGCGATGTTGGTTTCCGGGCTGACCGAGGCCGGGGTCCATGCGCCGTTGAGCAGCGTTTCGCGGAAGACCGCGGCCGAGACGCCATCGGCGCGCAGGCGCGTGTCGAGAATGTAGACGGTCGCCTTCAGGCGCTCGTCGGCTTTCTGCGGGTTGGCATACCAGTCAGTGATGATGACGCCGCCGTACGGGTCGGCCGAGGCGAGCGGCAGGAAGGACAGGGTGTCGAGCGAGGCGCGCCAGAGATAGGCGTTGACGCCGATGCCGCCGGTTTCGCCCGGGGCCATGTCGGCGCTGGTGCTGGTGGATGAGTTCGCCGTGCTCGATCCGAAGATGTTGCAGGCGCTCGCCGAAAGCGCGGCGGTCGTGATGAGGGCGGCAGCGGCCACACGGAAAATCATAAGATCGTCACTCCGTTACGCAGCGCCCAGCGCCAGGCGGGGGCCGCGAGGCTCCCGGGGGAGCCATTTCCTTAGCTTCGAGGCCATGGGCCGCGCAAGAGCCGCGCACCGTTAGCCTCGTCCTAGCATGTCTGCATGCTAGATCGTTCTTCTTGGCTTGAACGACGATTGCGGAGGAATTCTGGCATGGTCCGGTCCCTGGCGACGACACTTATCGCTTTTGGCGTCGTGGCGCCCGTCTTTTGCCCGGCTGAGGCGCAGGATGGCGAGTGGAAGCTCGATGCCGAGGTCGTTGTGGTCGCATCGGCCGTGGAATCGGACGATCCGCTGGCGCCGGCGGCCGATGGGCTGATGGCGTCGGCCCTGATTGGCGTCTCCCGCGAGGATACCTTCGACAATGGCTGGACGCTGGAATGGCGGCTGGCGGGCCGTTATGAGCGCGACGCGCCCGCGCGGCCGGCGTTTGCGGGCACGCTTGGCGGGTGCCCCACGGCCAATCCGGTGTGTCCGGGTGTTGTGGGATTGTCGCCAGTATCACCTGTTACCGGCCTCGCGGCTGGCGGACCGGGTACGGAAGAAGAGGGTTTTGTCGCGCTGGAGACGGCGGCGCTGACGCTGCTGACGCCGTGGGGCGATGGCGTCATTGGCGCGGATGTGGGCGTGGCGACACGTCTGGATGCCCGTGCGCCAACGGTTTTGCGGCGTGTTTCGGTGCTTTCTGCCGGGCTTGATCCGACGGGGCTCGCGGTGTCGCGATCGCGCAATGACGTGACGGGGTCGTCCGCCAAGGTCTCCTACATGAGCCCGCGCTGGCTGGGGCTGCGGGCGGGCGCTTCCTATACGCCGGAGGCCAATCTGCGTTCGGCGGATTTCGATCCGGATGCTGACGGTCCGGGCCGGGTGAGTGCGGAGCTGGAGAACATCTGGGAGGGCGCGGTCTCGTTTGCCCGCCAGTTTGCCGAGCAGGACCTGCGGGTCCGGGCGGCGCTCACCTATACAAGCGCCGATTCCGGAGCAGGGCTGGCCGCTTTCGGCGGGTACGAGGCATGGGGCGGCGGCCTTGAGCTCGAACACGGCGAATGGACGGGCGGCGTGCGCTGGCTGAACAGCAACAATGCGTGGGAGGCGGGCTCTGTCGACTACGAGGCTTGGGAAGCGGGGCTGGTCCATCAGGCAGGCGAGTGGCGGTTTGGCGTCGAGGCCGGTTGGGCCACCGACGATCTTACCGCTACGGAAGGCGCCTCGTGGCTGGTAGGGGTCGGCTACGACGTCAACGAGCACGTCAACCTTGGTCTCGGCTGGGCGTCTTCCGAGGCGGACCTGCCGGTCCCAAGCGGGCCTAACCTGGGACATAGAAACGCCCGCAATGATGGGCTTCTGGTAGAGCTAAGTGTGCGGAATTAGAGACACTTCCCCGGGAAACGTCCTCGGGAGGCCCCCAATTAATTCCTGTTAACTTTTGCACAACGAGTCGTGCGTATTATCTGCGTGAAGAGGGCAGGACATGCGAATCTCCGCATCCATCTTTTGTCTGGCCGCCACGCTGGCGGCCGCACCGGCATTTGCGCAGGCAAAGCCGGGCTCGACGGCTGCCCAACCGCTTGCTCAAGGCGCGGGCACGGCTGCCGACGCCAGGGCCCCTGAAGGCAATGGCTTCAATTTTGGCCTCGGCCTCTCCAAGGACCAGTCTGAACGCACCCTTCTGCCGGTCGGACCGATCCAGAAGGACTCCGTGGCGCTGAGCTGGAAACCGGCCAACAACTGGGACGTAACGCTCGACCTTACCAGCCGCTCGCCCAACGAGCTGCCGACCCAGCTTTTCCCGCGTGAGGAAGTCTCGGCGGGCGTCAGCTACCAGGTTACCCCGCGCTTCCGTCTCGGCGGCGGCGTTACGGTGAAGGGCGATGCCCTGTCGGACTCGCTGTCGAACCCGGCGGCCATCGCTCGCGAAGGCAACGAAGCCTCGGTGCGGATCGAGTCGGCGTTCTCGTTCTAACCTAACTTCCCCATCCATCGATAACGCCGTCTATCGCCGCCCATCCGGCTGCGTGCGCCATTGCGCGTGCGGCGTTGACGGCCGAGACGCCTCCCAGCGCATAGACCGGCAGGGCTGCAGAGCGGGCCAGCTGGCGGAACTTCAGCACGCCGAGCGGCTTGCCCGCGCTGGGACTGCGGCTGGGGAACACGGCTGAGACGATCACCGCATCGACGCCGAGGCGCGCGGCGCGAGCGATGGCGCGGGGTGTGTGTGCGGAGGCGGTTTCGATGAAGTGCGGGGGCGAGAAGCGATTGCCGCTGAGGCGAGCTTCCGGCCAGTGGACGCCGTCTGCGCCGATCTGAGCGGCGAGTTGCGGGTCGGCTGAGATCAGCAGGATGAGGCCGCGCTGGCGACAGATGCGCGCGAGTTGGCGGCCGGTGGCGAGGCGACGGTCCGCGCCGTAGTGGCGCCAGACGATGCCGAAGTCGCGCGGCAGGCGGCGGGCGATCTTCAGGATATCCGGCGTGCGCACGGGATCGGTGACGAACAGCGCGCGGGGAAGGGCGCGGCCATTCTTGGCCGAGGACGGTTTCGCAAGGCGCGCAGCGGCAAGGAGCTTGCGGCGGATCGCGGCTTGGGGTTGAGACTTGGCTATGGGCGAGAACATCGATCAGACAGTACTTCAGGAAATCAGCGCGGCGCGTGCTGATGTTCTTGCCCGCATCGCGACCGCCGCCAAGGGCGTAAGCCGCGATCCGGCATCCGTGTCGCTGGTGGCTGTGTCCAAGGTGCAGCCGGATGAGCGCGTCGAGGCGATGCTGGCGGCCGGTCAGCGCGTCTATGGCGAGAACCGGGTGCAGGAGGCGGAGGGACGCTGGGCGCATCGGCGCGCGGGTTTTCCGGATCTGGAGCTGCGGCTGATCGGGCCGCTGCAGTCGAACAAGGCGAAGGAGGCGGTCGCACTGTTCGATGTGATCGAGACGCTGGACCGCGCGAAACTGGCGGGGGCGCTGGCGGATGCGTGCGCGAAGGCGGGGCGGGCGCCGCGTCTCTATGTGCAGGTCAACACGGGTGAGGAAGACCAGAAGGCGGGCGTGGCGCCGCATGAGGCGGATGCGTTCATCGCGAGCGTTCGGCGCGACTATGGTTTTGCGATCGAGGGGCTGATGTGCATTCCGCCGGCGGATGAGCCTGCGGGGCCGCACTTTGCGCTGCTGGCGAAGATCGCGGCGCGCAATGGCGTGGCCAGGCTGTCGATGGGGATGAGCGCGGACTACGAGATCGCGGTGATGTTTGGGGCGACGAGTGTGCGGGTTGGGTCTGCGTTGTTTGGGGCGCGGGGGTAGGCGCGACTGGTGAGCACGGCCTCGTCCTTCGACAGGCTCAGGATGAGGCCTTTCCCACTACTGTAGAGAGCGTGGGCGTGGTCAGGCGGCTGAAGCCGCCGTCTGCCGCTTTGCTCGCGCGCGATACGGCGCGACGCGGCTCATACCCCAGGCCATCATGATCTGGGCGCCGGCGTAGGTGATCCAGACGGAGCCGGGCGGCACGTCCATGTTCGCGAAGATGCCGACGGCGATCAGCGTGTCGGACAGCATGAACACGACTGCGCCGAGGCGCGCGAGCATCGGCGCCTTCACGATGAAGGCCGAGCAGACCATCGCCGTGATGATGAGCTGATAGGCAAGGCCGGGGATCAGCAGATCGCCCATGCCCGGCAGGAACCACGCCATCAGCGCGACGGACACAATCAGCACGAGGATCACGACAGGGAAGTCGCGCTTGTTGAGGCCGAGGATGCGGCCCCATTCAAGGAAGCAGGCGATGTAGAACAGGTGGCCGATGGCGAAGGCCGCCATCCCGTAGACAAAGACGAGTTCGAGCAGCACATCGCCAGCCGCACAGAACAGGAGCGCTGCGCCCGCGAGCCAAGCGCGCTGGCTGAGTGCGTAGAGGCCGAGCAGCACGATGCCCGCTGCTTTCCAGACGAGGCCGCTGGGCGGGGCGAGGTTCACCCATTCATTTGCAAGGTGGGACATCGCCACGATGGCGGCGAGGATGAAGAGGGCTGAGCGCATGTTCATGCGCCCGGTGTTAGCGGGCGGGTGAGGCGTTGTCGATTTGGCGTTGGGGAAAGGGTTCTCGGCAAACGTACCGAAGGTACGTCCTCCCGGCGCGAGCCGGGATCCAGCGCCGCCGGCCGCATCAGCGGAAGGCAGAGCGCTTCGCGCGCTCTTCTGCCGGGACTGGCCCCCCACCTTCGCGGGGGACGCGTACCTTTGGTACGCTTCCGGTTAGAGGGTGATCTCCAGCGCATCCCCCGGCCTTGCCGCTTTCAGCAGCGCCAGCAGGTCTGGCAGGGCGCACGCCACGCAGCCCTCGGTGGGCGAGTAATCCGGACGCGCAAGGTGGAGGAAGATGGCGCTGCCTTTGCCCGCGATGATGGGGGCGTCGTTGTAACCGAGGACAACGATGAGGTCGTAGACATGGTCTTCGCGCCAGAGCTTCTCGTGGCCTGGCGCGAAAGGCAGGAAAACGGGGCAGTTGTAGAGCAGGCTGGCGGGATCATCACACCAGCCTGTTTCGCGCAGGAGGGGATCGGCGGGGAGCGCCGTTTCGGGACGCGGCAGTCTGTCTGGACGCCAGAACACCTGTCGCATCGGCCAGACCCCCATCGGGGATGCGCCATCGCCCTCGACCTTGTCTCGGACAAGCGTAACGCCGCTTCTGCCCAGCGCGCAGCGGGCCTTGCCGCCCGGCCAGCGAAGAATTCCGCTGCTTTCCGCGTTGAAAGGACTAAGCGCCATTTGCTGTCCGCTTCGTGATAGCTTCCTCGGCTGGCCCACCTTACCTAGACTTGGTATGCCCCGCATCAAATATAGGCCTATCTAAAAGGCCGGGACCGGAGACGCCGACAACATGACCGCCGCCAAGACGATCCTGCTGGTCGACGACGATCAGGACCTGCGCGAGGCCCTGGCCGAGCAATTCGACCTGCATGAGGGATTTCGGATCGAGCATGCCGCCTCGGCCGGCGAAGGCATCAAGAAGGCTGAGGAGGTTCGCGCGGACCTCATCATCCTCGATGTCGAGCTGCCGGACATGGACGGGCGGGACGCCTGCCGGCTCATGAGGAAGCACGGCATTGCCGCGCCGATCGTGATGCTGACGGGGCAGGCGACGGATGCGGATGCGATTCTCGGACTGGATTCGGGCGCGAATGATTACGTCACCAAGCCGTTCAAGTTCTCGGTGCTGCTGGCGCGCGTGCGGGCGCACCTGCGCACGTTCGAGCAAAGCGAGGACGCGACCTTCCGGCTGGGACCGTACGAGTTCCGCCCGGCGGCGAAGCTGCTGATCGACGAGAAGGAAAAGAAGATTCGTCTCACCGAGAAGGAGACGAACATTTTGAAGTATCTCTATCGCGCGGGCGGCAAGCCTGTCGGGCGCGAGGAGTTGCTGTCGGAAGTGTGGGGCTACAACGCCAACGTCACCACCCACACGCTGGAGACGCACATCTATCGCCTGCGCCAGAAGATCGAGCCGGATCCCGCCAACGCGCGGCTTCTGCTGACGGAAAGCGGCGGGTATCGGCTGCAGGCTTAGCGGACCGTCGGGCGCCTGCCCGGCAGACGCGCGTCATCGCGTGTCTGTCAGCTGTGCATGTCGCGACTCGTCGCGTTGGCGTTGCCAACGAGCTGCCGGGCGGGCGCCCGGCGGCCCGATCAGCCCGGACATTCCATGTTCTGATCCGCCGGCATTCCGGCGAAGCTGGTGATGCGCCAGCCATCTGCGAATTTGCGCAGCTTGTAGATGCTGGCGCGGTCCCTGGGCGGCATGAAGCTGCCGTCGGTTTTGAGGCGGATGTAGCGCAGCTCGACCTGGCCGGTGTCGGGGCCGAGCATGCAGCCGATGACGCTCTTGATGTCGGACGTGGCGTAGCCTTGGCCGCGCAGGCGGGCGAACTCGGCTTCCATGCCTGCTGGCGTGGCCCACGGATGATCGCCGTCGAGACGGTAGTAGGTCGAGGTGATTGCGGCTGCGTCGTGGGCGTTCCAGGCTTTTAGATAGTCCGCCATGAAGGCTTCCATGTCGGCGCGATCATCGGCGATCGCGGGCAGGGGCGCAGCGCAGACGATTGCAGCGAGGAAGATGTGGCGTAGCGGCGTCACAGCTTGAACCCGGCGGCGGTGGCGAGGTCGCGCATGTTCACGGCGGGGCGGGGGCCGATGTGGCTGATGACTTCGCCGGCGCAGAGATTGCCGAGGCGAGCCGCGTCCTGCAGCGACAGGCCATGCGTGACGCCATAGAGCACCCCGGCGGCGTACTGGTCGCCTGCGCCGGTGGCGTCGACGACGGGCGCCGGGGTGACGGGTGCGACCCAGGTGTCGGAGCCTGACACGATGACCGAGCCCTTGGAGGCGCGCGTGATGGCGGCGATCTGGCTGTCGTTGCGGATCTGGTTCACGGCCTGGTCGAAGTCTTCGGTTTCGTAGAGGGCGAGCAGTTCGGATTCGTTTGCGAAGACGAGGTCGCAGTGCGTGCGCACGAGATGGACGAAGCTCTCGCGGTGACGATCGACGCAGAACTTGTCGGACAGTGTGATCGCCACTTTCCGGTTGGACGACCTTGCGACTTCGGAGGCGTGCACGAAGGCGGTTTTGGCGGCTGGTTTGTCGAACAGGTAGCCTTCCAGATAGAGCCATTCGGCGGCGGCCAAGGCGCGGGCATCGACATCGCTCGCGATGAATTCGGTGGAGGCGCCGAGGAAGGTGTTCATCGAACGCTCGCCATCGGGCGTGACGGCGATCATCGAGCGGGCGGTGGCGGGGCCGCCAACCAGCGGCGCGCCGAAGAAGTCCACGCCGATGTTGCGCATGTCGGCAATGTAGGCTGAGCCGATGGCGTCGTCCGCCACCTTGCCCATGAAGCCGCAGCTTCCGCCGAGGCTGCGCAGGCCGGCGATGGTATTGCCGGCCGAGCCGCCCGATGTCTCGACGCGGCCTGCGGGCAGGGCGGTGTAGAGTTCGTGGGCGCGCGCCTCGTCGATCAGGTTCATACGCGCTTTGTGGATGTCATGGCGGACGAGGAAATCGTCATCGACCTGCGCGATCACGTCCATGATGGCGTTGCCAAGGGCGACGACGTCGTACTTCACCGGCATGAGAATGATTCCCCAGATAAATTCCACTGGCCGGCGCGAATTCGATGGTGGAATGCCGGGTTGAGCGGACTTAAAGACCGGGGGGCCTGCAAGCGCAAGTGAGACCATGGGAAGCAAGCCCGCAATGACCGAGATCGCCCTGCTGATCGCTGCAAATCTCGCCTCGGAGGCGCCCGACAGGCGGTCGGACGCGCATCTGTTTGATGTGCAGCTGGAGATCCTGCGGCGGGGGTTCGCCCTGCATGGGCTGACGCTCACGCCGGTCAGATGGACCGATCCGGGTGTGGACTGGACCCGGTTTGGGGCGGTGCTGGCCAATACGGCGTGGGATTACCAGGACAGGCACGAGGAGTTCCTCGCGGCGCTAGATCGGATCGCGGGCCTGGGTGTGCCGGTGTTGAACGACCCCGCGACGGTGCGGTGGAATATCCGCAAGACATACCTGCGCGAGATCGCTGACAAGGGCGTCGCGGTGATTCCGACGCTGTGGCCCGAGGCGCCGACGCTGGCGGACATCGCGGAGGCGATGCGGGTGTTCGGCGCGGAGGATGTAGTGCTGAAGCGGCAGGTGGGCGGCGGGGCGCGGGCGCAGGTGCGCTACACGCGGGCCGATCTCGCGGCGGCGGACATGGCGACGTCGATCATGGATCGGCCGGGGATGATCCAGCCATTCGTGTCGGCGATTGCGAGCGAGGGGGAGTTCTCGTTCCTGTTTGTCGACGGCGCGTTCAGCCATGTTGTGCTGAAGCGCCCCAGGTCGGGGGACTATCGCATCCAGGAAGCCTATGGCGGCAAGTCGATGGCGGTTGAGGCGACGGGGGCCGACCGCGCGGCGGCGCAGGCTGTGCTCGATGTTCTGGACGTGACGCCGCTGTATGCGCGGGTGGACATGGTGCGCGGGGACGATGGCGGGCTGATGCTGATGGAGCTGGAAGTGCTCGAGCCCTATCTGTTTCCGGAGGACGGTCCGCAGATCGGCGAGATGCTGGGTGGGGCGCTGGCGGGGCGGTTGGCCAAGTAGGTTTCGCTGGCGCGACACGCGCTGCTGCTTGACGCCGCCCACGTATTGCCTCACTGACCGATGTTCCCGAACCTCGACTTCGTTGCCTCACCTGAATGTTCCCGTCGGCGCCTCGATCTTGATCGACTAATTCAGCAGCTCGCGCTCTCGGATCGTGCGCCGC
>Ga0105048_10003820_pt1 | contig 24622 bp, 21 predicted proteins | sample MAT05_FD_78382 | JGI IMG/M metagenome (GOLD analysis project Ga0105048, IMG submission 78382) | Freshwater microbial communities from Lake Fryxell liftoff mats and glacier meltwater in Antarctica - MAT-05 | ecosystem: Environmental > Aquatic > Freshwater > Ice > Liftoff microbial mat | place... | reverse complement strand
TGTCGGTGGCGATGGCGGCGATCGGCGTGTCGGTGCTGATGGGCATGTGCCTGGGCGCGGCAGCGGCCTATTTCGGTGGCGCCCTCGACCGGGCGATCAGCGCGGTGGTGGACCTGACCTGGTCGTTTCCCGAAGTGCTGATCGCGCTCATCTTCGTGGCGATCCTCGGCCCCGGCCTGTACAGCACGATGATCGCCATCAGCATCGCGTATCTGGCCCAGTTCAGTCGACTGACACGCGCGCAGATCCTCGCGATCAAGGGCGAGACCTACATCGAGGCGGCCACCAGCCTGGGCGGCGGGCATCTGCACATCGTATTCCGGCATTTGCTGCCCAACTCGCTGACGCCTGTCATCGTCGCCGGCATGCTGGCCACCGGCGACGCCATCATTCTGGAGGCCACACTGGGGTTCTTCGGACTGGGCATTCAGCCGCCCAAACCCAGCTGGGGCGCCATGATGTCCAGTGGCACTGCGCAGATTTTTCTGGCGCCCTGGACGATCATTGGCCCGGGTGTGGCGATTGCGCTGGCGGTGTTGTCGATCAACCAGTTCGGCGATGCGTTGATCGATGCGCTCGATATCCGCAGCAAATTGCGCGAAACGTGACATGGCATTTTTAGACGTGCACGATCTGTCGGTGGGCATCGGTCCGCTGCAACCGCTGGACCGGATCAGCTTTGCGCTTGATAAGGGGCAGATCCTGGGACTTGTGGGGGAGTCGGGCTCGGGCAAGTCGCTGACTGCAATGGGTCTGATGGGCCTGCTGCCGCTGATCGGCGGGCGGGTCACCGGTGGTTCCATCCGGCTCGACGGCACCGAGCTGGGTGACCTGTCCGAACCGACTTATCGCGCGCTGCGGGGCCGGCGCATGGCGCTGATCAGCCAGAACCCGATGACTTCGCTCGATCCGATGGTGCGGGTCGGCGAGCAGGTCGACCAGGTCAGCCGCATGCATCTGGGCTTGTCCGGCGCGGCAGCCCGCTCGCGCAGCATCGATCTGCTGACCCAGTTGCGTATTCCGGATGCGGCGACCGTGCACCAGCATTACCCGCACCAGATGTCAGGCGGCATGAAGCAACGGGTCGTCATTGCGATGGCGTTGGCCGGTAATCCCGAGCTGATCATTGCCGACGAACCCACAACGGCACTGGACGTGACGATCCAGGCGCAGATCATCCAGATTCTGGTCGATCTGGTGCGTTTGCGTGGTCTGGCGCTGATGCTGATCACGCACGACATGGGTGTGGTGGCCCAGGCCTGCGATCAGGTCGTCGTCCTGTATGCGGGGCGGGTCGCGGAAGCCAATACAGTGGCTGGCATATTCGCCAGGCCGGCCCATCCGTATACGCGTTCGCTGATCGATTGCATTCCCCGGGTCGGTCAGGCACCGGGCAGTCTCAAGGGCATACCCGGCGTCGTCCCGGGCGTGGGGAATTATGCGGGCGGTTGCCGCTTCCACCCCCGCTGTGCGCTGGCGCAAGCGGTCTGCCAGCAGCAGGTGCCGCCGCTGCAAACGCGGGGACAGGGACGGGTCGCCTGCCATTTCAGCCTGGTCGCAACCGATGGCTGACACGCACACTGACCCATCGACCAGCCTGGTTGCCTTGCGCTCGCTGACGCGACGCTTCACCAGCCAGACCCGTCTGTTTGGTCGCAAACGCGTGCTGACCGCCGTCAGCGATGTCACGCTGGACATCGCGCGTGGCACAGTCACCGGAGTGGTGGGCGAGTCCGGCTGTGGTAAATCGACGCTGGCGCGCCTGGTGCTGCGCCTGCTGGCGGTGAGCAGCGGGTCGGTACATTTCGATGGTACCGACCTGGTCAGTCTGTCCGGCGCGGCCATGCGTGCCCTGCGCCGGCGCATGCAGATGGTGTTTCAGGACCCGTATTCGTCCATCGACCCGCGCTACAGCGTTCGCGCGGCGCTGCTCGAGCCTCTGCATGTGCAGGGTCTGCGCCCGCCGCGGGCAGAAGAAACGGCCCGGGTCGAGCAACTCATGGCCATGGTCGGGCTCAATCCGAGTCTGATGAACAGTTTTCCGCACCAGCTATCGGGCGGGCAGAAGCAAAGGGTCGGCATCGCGCGGGCCTTGGCCCTGCAACCCGATCTGGTGGTGCTCGATGAGCCGACCGCATCGCTGGACGTGTCGATCCAGGCCCAGATCATCGCCTTGCTGGAGCAGTTGCGCCAGGACCTGGGTCTGACCTACCTGTTCATATCGCATGACCTCAGCCTGGTGCGCTATTTTTGCGACCGGATCGTTGTCATGTACCTTGGACGTGTGGTCGAGATCCTGCCAACGGCAAACACGCCACCGCGCCACCCTTACACACGCGCGCTGATGGACAGCAGTTTCGAGCCCGATCCGCAGCGCCGGCGCGTCGTGACCCTGTTGCAGGGCGAACTCCCGGATGCGTTCGACCTGCCGGCGGGTTGCGCTTACGCCGCGCGTTGTCCCGGCGCTACAGCGCGTTGCCGCCAGGAGCGCCCCGATCTGGCAAGCGAGGGCGCGCATGCGTTGGCCTGCCACCATCCCCTCAATTGAGTATGCCCATGAAAACCTTCACCGTTCTGAGCGCCGAGTTCCTGCATGAGACCAACACCTTCTGCCAATTGCCGACGACCGAGGCCAGCTTCGCCGAGCGTGGCCTGGCCTGGGGCGAGCAGGCGATCGCCGAGCGCGCGGGCAACAACACCGAACTGGGCGGTTTCGTCGAGGCCGCCCAGGCCCATGGATGGAATCTGATCCACGTCATCACCGCCCATGCCCAGCCCGGAGGTCCGGTCACTCGGGCAGCGTTCGACGCACTGACCGACCCGATCATCGCGGCCGCACGCCAGCACCTGGGGCGACTCGACGGTATTGTGCTGGGTTTGCATGGCGCGATGGTGCCCGACTTCAGCGACGACGGCGAGGGGGAGTTGCTGCGCCGCCTGCGTGCGCAGATCGGCATGGAGATTCCGATTGCCATCACGCTCGACCCGCACGCCAACGTTACCCGAGCGATGTGCGACCTGGCCAACATCATCGTATCGTTCAAAACCTACCCGCATACCGACATGCGCGTCGCTGCGCGCCACGCCAGTGAGCTTTTGCAACGCACCATGGCCGGTGAGATCCGGCCACGCACGCTGCGTGTAGTGCGGCCGATGATCGAGGAGGTCAACGGCGGGCGCACCGATATCGGCGCGATGTTGCCGCGCCTGGCACGGGCGCGCGCCTACGAGGCAGAACCCGACGTGTTTGCGGTCAGCATCAATGGCGGTTTCCCGAATGCCGACATTGCCGAACTCGGGCCCAGCGTGCTGGTCACCGCACAAGGCGACATGGCCCGCCACGCTGCGTTTGCCAGCGAGTTGGCGGACGATATGTGGCAGCAGCGTAGCCACCGGCTGAACCAGTTCCATACGGTGGCGCAGGCGGCGACCATCTGCAAGGCTCACCCACAGGACAGCGCCGGACCGATCATCGTGGCCGACTATGCCGACAACCCTGGTGGCGGCGCGTACGGTGATTCGACCGCTTTGCTGGCTGCCTTGCTGGCCGTGGATGTGCAGGATGCCTGTTTCGCACCGATCGTCGATCCCGAGACGGTGGCGCAGTTGCAGCGCCATCGGCCAGGCGACCTGGTGCGGATCAGCCTGGGAGGCAAGACCGACCCGCGTTTTGGCGGCGGGCCACTGGATCTGACCGCCAGGCTGGTGTCGCTCAGCGACGGCCGCTTTGTCGGCAGCGGCGCGATGATCGGTGGCCTGCACCGCTCCTGGGGACCGTGTGCCGTGATCGTGGTGCAGGGCATAGAGATCCTGGTTACGACCATCCGCGCGCAGGTGCTCGATCTGCAGCAGTTCCAGGCGTTCGGCATCGACCCGCGCAGCAAACGTGTTGTAGGCCTGAAGTCGATGCAGCATTTCCGGGCCGCTTTCGAATCGATTGCCAGTGCGGTGATCGTCTGCGACTCTGGCGCCCTGTGCACGATGGACTATGCCGCCATGCCCTACACCCGCATACCGCGGCCGACGTTTCCAATCGATACCGATGTCGACCTGGACGCATGGATGCGGGCAAACGCCAATGGCATCTACATTGCGCAGCCTTTTCCCGTGCCAGCTGCCTGAGGTTCAGCCCTGGCTGGACGCCACATCGAGCAGCGACAGCGGGTTGCTGCCGGCCGGCGCGCTTTGATAACCTGCCAGCGGGTCGACCGGCGCCTCCGGAACCGCAAACGGAATGCAGTTGATAAACAAAGAAAACAATTCGGCCTGCGACCCGATGTCGAGCTTGCGGTAAATGTTCTTGCGGTGGATCTTGACCGTGCCCTCGGTGCTGTTCAGGCGCTGCGCCGTCAGGCCCGATGAGTATCCGCTGATCATGTAGAACAGCACCTGTCGCTCGCGCTGCGTGAGCAGCGAACTGGCAAAGTTTTCGATCGTGCTTTGTACCTTGCGGTGGGTCAGGTTGTCGGCATCGCGGCGCGAAGCGGCGATGGTCAGCTCATGGTGTTTCGCGGCCGAGGCAAACACCACCGGCAATACCATCTCGATGGCCGCCACATCGGTCGCGTGAAAGCGTGCGTGCCGGATGCTGCGCTCCATGAAGAAATTGAGCGCGCTATTGCCGTCGATATTCCACAACAACTCGATCGAATCGGACAGGCCGATCTGCGAATAAAACACACGGTAGTACTCGCTGTCGAAGAAGTCGTCGGGGGCGATGTCGCGCAGCCAATGCACACCATCGGGGCAGCCGGCCACGAACAACTGGTACTGCGGGTCCAGCACATAGGGGCCGGACACGTAGGCGTCTTCGGGTAACCCGCGCTCCTGCGGATTGAATCGGTGCAGGATCCGGCGCGGGCGCTGATCGCGGTGGTAGACCATTGCGCCGCCCGAATCGAACGCACAGATCGATCCCAGCAGATTGAGCACCGCGTCAAACCAGTCCGCGCTTCCGATTGCGGCGGTCATGCGGGCCATTGCATCCACCAGTGTGCTGCTCAGTGGCAGGCACAGGGCAGCGCGAGGTGGTTCTTCCATGGACGATAGGGTAGCAGGCAATGTGCTGCCGGACAGACCGATTGCGTCAACCATTTCGTTACGCTTCTTGCACCTGCGCATGCAAGTGTTCGCCACTGTCTACCTACCATCGGTGTCTTTTCAAGGAGAACCCGATGTCACTGCAATCCCCTTTCTTCGGCAAACGTGATCCCGACCCCGCGGCAGCGCGGCGTGCACAGACCATGGCACAGCTTAACTCCCATGGTTCAGTGGCGCCGCAGCAGCCAAGCGCTGGCGTGACGCCCGTTGCCCCTGGGGTTGCAGCCCAGGCGCCTGCGGCGTCCGAGACGATTCAAGCCCCTGCGCAAGGCGGCAGCAAGCTCACCGTGGGCCCCAACATCAAGCTCAAGGGCGTCGAGATCACCGACTGCGACACCTTGTATGTCGAGGGTATGGTCGAAGCCACGATGGACTCGCGCCTGATGCAGATTGCCGAGTGTGGAGCGTTCAAGGGATCAGCGTGTATCGACATCGCCGAGATCCATGGCAGTTTTGACGGCGACCTGACGGTGCGTGACAAGCTGATGATCTACGCCACCGGCAAGATCACCGGCAAGATTCGGTATGGCAAGCTGGTGATCGAGGAAGGTGGCCAGCTCTCCGGTGAGGTGGTGTTCGGTGCGGCCGACAGTGTCGCCGTGCGTGATCGATCGCGTGCGGGTCTCCAAGCGGCCTGAGCGTCGCGTCATTTGATCGCGCCCGCGCCTGCGAGCTGCTGGCAAGTGCGCGCAGGCACGGTGTGACCTCACTGGCAGTGTGGTGGGCAGAAAATTACACCCGCCTCCGAACTGCAGTAGCATCGGCCATGCGCCAACTTTTTGGTCAGGCGCGCCTGCCAGCACGTGCTGGTACGTCGCTGCCCATCTCATTGCTGATGGATTGGGGGGTGATGTGATGCTGGCAGTTTGCGCCCATGGGTTTCCTTGCTGCGATTCTGTGTGGGTGTGCATATGACACCTGAGTTCAGCGCAGCCTTGTGGAACCACAATCCGGACGCCCTGCTGGCGATCACGCCCGACGGTACTGTCCTGCACTGGAATCCTGCGGCCGAAACGGTTTTCGGCTATGACGCGCAGGAAGTGCAAGGCCGCTCCATTTTTGATCTGATTGTTCCTGCCGGCCTCGAGGAAGAGGAGCGTACTGCGCTGGCAGATGCTGAGTGCGATGGTCTGGCGGTGTTCGAATCGGTGCGCCGGCGCAAGGACGGCACTTTGGTCCATGTCAATATCTCCACGCGCGCGGTGCGTCTGCATGGCGACAAACTTGACTTTTTTCTCACCACCAAGAAGGATGTTACCCATCTCAAGGTGCTGCGCGATGCCAAGCTGGTCGAGGCCCGGTTCCGGGACTTGCTGGAGTCAACACCCGACGCCATCGTGATGGTCAATGTGACAGGCCGCATCATCATGGTCAACAGCCAGGCCGAGGCCTTGTTTGGCCACCCGCGCGGCGAACTGATCGGCAGGCCGGTCGAGTATCTGCTGCCAAGCCGTTTTCACCATGCGCATTTGCGCCACCGGGCCGCCTTTCTCGAACAGCCCCGTACCCGCACCATGGGCGCCGGACTGGAACTGTACGGACTGCGTCGAAATGGTTTCGAGTTTCCCGTGGAGATCAGTCTGAGTCCACTGAAGACGGAGGAAGGGACGATGGTCATGAGCGCCATCCGTGATATCACGGATCGCAAGAAGGCCGACAAGAAGTTCCGCGACCTTCTCGAGTCGGCTCCCGACGCAATGGTGATCGTGAACCGTGAAGGAACGGTCGTGCTGGTCAACCAGCAGGCCACGCGTCTGTTTGGCTGGGCTCGGGAGGAAATGCTGGGACAGTCGGTCGACCTGCTCGTGCCCGAACGCTTTCGTGGCCAGCACGCGGGTCATCGGGGCGGCTTTTTTGCCCAGCCACGGGCGCGCTCCATGGGAGCCGGGCTGGAACTTCACGGCCTGCGCAAGGACGGCAGCGAGTTCCCGGTCGAGATCAGTCTGAGTCCGATGGACACCGAGGAAGGGCTTTTTGTTTCGAGTGCGATCCGGGACGTGACCGAGCGCAAGCGGTTTGAGCAGACCTTGCGCGACAAGAACCTTGAGCTGGAGAACGCGGCCTTGGTCAAGGACCGGTTTTTTGCTGGCATGTCGCATGAGCTGCGCACGCCGCTCAATTCGGTGATCGGTTTCACGGGCACATTGTTGATGGAACTGCCAGGCGCACTCAATGCGGAACAAACGCGTCAGCTCGGTCTGGTGCAATCGAGTGCCGACCACCTCCTGTCGCTGATCAACGACCTGCTCGACCTCGCAAAGATCGATGCCAACCGCAAGGAATTGGTGTGGGAACCGGTCGATTGCCGCGCCCTGCTGGAGGAGATGGTGGCCACGCTCCAGCCCCAGGCGACGCGCAAGTCGCTGACATTGTGCCTGCAGATGCCCGACGGTCCCCAGCTTGTACATACTGATCGCCGTGCATTGCGTCAGATCTTGATCAACCTGACCGGAAACGCGATCAAATTCACGCACAGCGGCACGGTTGCATTGCAGTTGCAGTGCATCGCCACTGGCGCCCGGTCACAGTTGCGGTTCAGTGTCATAGACACCGGGCCGGGCATTGCCGTACAAGACCAGCAGCGCCTGTTTCAGGCGTTCTCGCGCCTGAACGCGGTGGACCGCGGTGCGTACGAGGGCGCCGGGCTGGGCCTGCACCTGAGCCGCAAGTTGGCACATGCACTGGGAGGCTCACTCGATTTCCAAAGCGTTGCAGGGCAAGGGAGCACGTTCTCACTGTTGCTGCCGCTACGACATGATGTCGACGCAGGCAGCGACGCAACGACGCTCGACAACAACTTACCGGGCCATTGACATGGGCGCACGCATACTGATCATCGAGGACGACCCCGCGAGCCGGGAGTTGGTCAAATACCTGCTCGAATCGGCGGGGCATGACACGCTGTTGGCGAACGAAGGTGCCACCGGCGTGCAGATGGCGATCGATGAGACGCCCGATCTGCTGATCTGTGACCTGCAGATGCCGGTGATGAACGGGTACCAGGTTGTGCAGACGCTGCGTGAATATCCGCTGTGGCGCAAGGTTCCGGTCATCGCGGTCACTGCGTTCTCGATGCCCGGCGATCGCGACAAGGCGCTGGCGGCGGGTTTCGACGAACACATCAGCAAGCCGATTGCCCCTCGGCATTTCGTGGCGCAAATCGAAGCGTTTCTGCCCGCCGCGCTGCGTAGCCAGCGGGAGCGACCATGACACCCGCGGCCGCGATGGGTCCGTCGTCGGGCCCGGCGCCATCGGAAAGCGCGCGGCGGCACCTGCGCCTGTTGCTGGTCGCGCACGACGATTGTGTAGCAGCGCTGGTGCTGCCCGCCTTGCACACCGCACTTTTTGATGTACGCCATGTGCGCGTGGGTGCGCCCGGCATGCTGAGCCACGACATCCTGACACAACCATGGGACGTGGCCATCTGCCAATACGACATGCCCGGCTGGAGTGGTATCGACGCGATGCACAGCATCCATGTCGTCTGGCCGCAGTTGCCGGTGATCCTGTTGTGCGGCGACATCGGCGCCGACGCTGCTGCGCAGGCCATGCGCAAGGGCGCGAGCGATTGCGTCAGCCAGTCGCGGGCGTCGGTGCGGCTCGGCCCAGCGGTGCGGCAGCTGGTGGAGCGGCTGGCGCGGAGCACGCCCTGCGCCCAGCCTCTTTCCGAAGCGATGCTGATGGCCGAAAACGTTGAGGAGTCACTGGCCGCGTTTCCGATCGCGATCTATGTGTGCAACTCCGAGGGGCATATCCTGCGCTACAACCGGGCGGCTGCCGAGTTGTGGGGCCGCGAGCTGGACCTGGGCAAGGACCTGTGGGGTGGCACCCGGCGCATGTTTTCCGCCGACGGCCGCGAACTCGACGTCGACGAATCGCCGATCAAGGTTGCTCTGCGCACCGGCAAAGCGGTGCAGGGCACCGAGGTCATACTCGAGCGCGAAGACGGCAGCCTGCGCCATGTGGCGCAGCACCCACATCCCTTGCGCGACGATGCCGGCAACGTGACCGGGGTCGTTGCCATGGTGATTGACCTGACCGAACGCAAATACCAGGAGCGCCGCTTGTTGATCAGCGACGCCACGTCGCGCAATATGTTCGACAGCAACCCGGCGCCGTGCATGATGAATGTTCCGGGGTCCTTCATCACCAGTGTCAACAACCGGTTTGTCGAACTCAGCGGATTTGCGCGCGCCGAACTGGTCGGACGCACCATCGAGCAGATCGGTATTCTGGTCGACGATGCCGAGGGCCAGCAGGTGCGCCTGGCAATCGAGCAGCAGGGGCGAGTCGATGCAATGGAGTTCAATTTCCGTCGCAAGGGTGGCGAGCTGCGGCGCGCCATGGTCTCCAGCACCCGGGTCACGATCGGCGGCGCCGAGCAGTTCCTGCATTCGTTCGTCGACCTGACCGTGCAACGCGACGCGCTCGACCAGGCCCGGCTGGCCCGGCAGGCCTTGGCGTCCATTTCGCAGGGCGTGCTGATCAGCGATGCCAACAGGCTCACGCTGTCAGTGAACCAGGCGTTCGAGCGCATTTCCGGCTATACGCAAGAGGAGCTGCGTGGCCGATCCTGCTCGATCCTGCAGGGCATTGATGCCAGCGCGCAAACCGTGGCCGAGATGCGTGCGGCGCTTGACGCTGAGCGGACTTTTCAGGGCGAGATACTCAACCACCGCAAGGATGGAACGCCGTTCTGGAACGAGCTGACGATCAACCCTGTGTCGGATGACCGCGGACGCGTGACCCATTTCGTGGGCATCCAGCAGGACATCACGATGCGCAAGCAGCAGGATGCCCAGCGCAAGCTGACCGAACAGATATTTGCGCAAAGCCGCGAAGGCGTCGTGGTCACCGATGCGCGGCGACGGATCGTGATGGTCAACACGGCGTTCACCGACATCACAGGCTACTCGGAGTCCGAGGTGCTGGGTCGCAAACCCGGCCTGCTGTCGTCCGGCAGGCAGTCGCGGGCTTTCTACCGCGCCATGTGGCACGACGTCGAAGACCACGGAGGCTGGCAGGGCGAAATCTGGAATCGTCGGCCCGACGGCGAGGAATACCTCGAGTGGTTGACCATCAAAGTGCTGCGCGATGCCGCTGGCAACGTCAGCCACTACACCGGAACCTTCATTGACATCACCGAACAGCGCGCGGCACAGGAGAAGATCGAGTGGCTGGCGCATTTCGATTCGCTGACCGGTCTGCCCAATCGCAAGCTGCTGGCCGACCGCTGCGCCCACGACATCCAGGTGGCAAGGCGCGATGCCCGGTCTGTGGCGATGCTGGCGCTGGATCTGGATCGGTTCAAGCAGATCAACGATACGCTGGGGTTCCCGATCGGCAGCCGGGTCATCAAGAAGTTCGCCACTCGCTTGGCGCGTGCGGTGCGCGATCAGGACACCGTGGCCCGATTGCAGAGCGACGAATTCTTCCTGGTCTTGCCGGGCGAGTCGCCGGAAGGCGCCAGCATACTTGCGCAGCGCCTGCTGAAAATCCTGGCAGAGCCCTACGGTGTTGGCGATACCGAGGTCAGAACCGGCGCGTCGATCGGAATCGCCATGTATCCATCCGATGGCGCAGATTTCGAGACCTTGTTCAGGGCCGCCAAGGCCGCGTTGCACCAGTCCAAGCTCGATGGTGGTCAGCGGCACCGGTTCTTCAGTGCCGAGCTGTTCGAGGAGACCATCGCCAAAATGGCGTTGACCACTGCCTTGCGCACGGCGATCGAGAACAACCAGCTGTTGTTGCACTACCAGCCCTTCGTGGACATGCAGACCGGGCGTATCGGAGGCATGGAAGCCCTGCTGCGATGGCAACATCCAGAATTGGGAGCTGTGTCACCGGCGCGCTTCATTCCGCTGGCGGAGCAGTCGGGCCAAATCGTTGCGATCGGAGCCTGGGTACTGCGTCAGGCTTGCCGCGACCTGAGTGTCTGGCGATCGATCGGTCTGAATGCGCCCCCCATATCTGTCAACCTGTCTCCCCTGCAATTCCGCGACCCCGAGCTCGTGAACATGGTCCGTAACGTACTGCACGAGCACAACATCGCGCCGCAGCAGATCTGCCTGGAGCTGACCGAAGGTGCAGTGATGGACGACGTGGCACACAGCGAACAGGTGATGCGCGCGCTCAAGGACCTGGGCGTTCGCCTTTCGCTGGACGACTTCGGCACCGGCTACTCGTCATTGAGTTATCTCAATCGTTTCCCGTTCGACAAGGTCAAGATCGACCAGTCGTTCGTGCGCGATATCCAAAGTGGCGCCCAGGACGCGGTGATCGCCAAGGTGGTGATCTCGATGTCGCATGGCTTGGGTCTGCGGGTCGTCGCTGAAGGGGTCGAGACCGAAGCGCAGTGCGACTTCATGCGCCGCAATGCCTGCGACGAAATCCAGGGCTACTTCTTCTCCCGGCCGGTGCCGGCAGACCAGATGCTGGCCCTGCTGCGCGAGGACCGCCGTCTGCCCGGACATCTGGTGCGTGCGCCAGCGCGGACCCGCACGCTGCTGTTGGTGGATGACGAGCCCCATGTCATCGCCGCACTGCGGCGCCTGCTGCGTCCGGACGGCTACCAACTCCTCGGCGCGTCGAGCGGTGCCGAGGCCCTGCAAATGCTGGCTGGCAATCCGGTCGACATCATCGTGGCCGATCAGCGCATGCCCGATATGACGGGCGTCGAGTTCCTGCGCCAGGCCAAGGTCCTGTATCCGCAGACCATCCGCATTGTCCTGTCCGGTCATGGCGAAATGCAGTCAGTGACCGATGCGATCAACGAAGGCGCGGTTTATCGTTTCCTGACCAAGCCATGGGACGAAGCCCAGTTGCGCAGCTTCATCGATCAGGCTTTCCGACACAAGGAACTTGCCGACGACAACGAGCAGCTCAACCTGCGAATCCGCACGGGCAACCAGGAGCTTGCGGCCGGAAATCGGGAGCTCAAGGAGGTTCTGGCGCGCAACAAACAGGCGCAGCATCGCGGCGATCTGCGCCAGGACTTGTTGCGCGAGGCGCTGGAACAGCTCCCGTCGCCGGTGCTGGTGATCGACGATGCCGGCGTCGTCGCATTCGCCAACGCACGCGTCGGCGAATTGCTCGGCGACGCGGCGCCACGGATTGGGCGTGTCCTCGCTCAGGTGATGCCCGCGCTGACTTCGCTGATCCAGCGAAAGCATGAGGGCGACGGTGTGGTGGCCACAGAAGACGGTCGGCGCATTGCCGTCCATTGGCGCCACATGGACACAGCGCCGGATCATCAGGGCACCGTCCTGACCCTGTCACAAGTTTCTGTAGAAGCCGCTTCGTAAGTTCGGTGCCGCCTGCCAGCCGCAAGGGACAACTAACGGTCCATGCCGGAATCCGGCCGGTTTTCAGCAGCGCAGCAGGCGTGCCATTGTCTCGCGCTACCATGGGCCACTGGTCGTTGCAGTCAAACCGGAGTTGCCAGACATGGCCTTGTGGAGCCGCCGTCGCGTATGGGAGGGTATCGGCGCCGCCGTGCTGGCGGTGGGTGCCGGTGGTTATTGGTTCGCGCGTGCGAAGCCCGCGCCGGTCGGATTCGACGTAACCCCCGACCAACTCGCCGAAGCCCGGGCTGTGCTGGAGCGCCATCCCTCGATCGATGCCCATGCGCATCCGGGCCGCAGCTTCGTGGACGGCGCCCAGAACCTGTCGGGGCTGGTCTGGCTTTACGCGAAGCTGGGCAGCTTTGAGGACGACACGATTGCCGACATGCGTGCCGGTGGGCTGAGCGCTGCGGCTTTTGCGGCAGTTTCGGATTTCCAGGCGCTGGGGCTCCAAGGTGAGGGACTGGCGGCGGTGCGCGCGTTCGAGCCTGGCGAGGCCTGGGCCAGTTACAAGCGCCAGATGGCTCGCCTGCAGTCGCTGACCACCCGGGGCCTCGTCTGGCCGATCCGGCAGGTTGCCGACATTGCCAAGGCCCGCGCGGCTGGCAAGGTGGGGGCCTTGTTGACGGTCGAAGGCGGTGATTTTCTGGAAGGGCAGCCGGAGCGGGTGGCGATGGCCTATGCCGATGGGGTGCGTTCGATCACGCTGATGCACTATCGCAACAACGAATTGGGAGACATCATCACCGGCACGCCGGTGCATGGCCGGCTCAGCGACGCCGGCGTGGCGGTGGTGCGCGAGATGAACCGGCTCGGCATGCTGGTCGATGTCGCGCATGCGCAGGAGCCGACCGCGATGGGAGCCATAGCTGCCTCGTCGCGACCGGTTATTGCCTCGCATGTGCACGTGCATGGCATGACTCGCCATCCCCGCTTCATCTCACGTTCACTGGCGCAGACCATTGCGCAAAAGGGCGGCGGTGTGGTCGGCGCCTGGCCGGCCGGAATCGGCATCACCGATCTCAAGGGTTTTGTGGATCGCGCACTCGAACTGGTGGAGGTGGTCGGCGTCGACCATGTCTGCCTGGGCACGGACATGGATGCCAACTACAAACCGGTGTTCGACACCTATGCGAATCTGCCTTACTTCGTGGCCGGCCTGGCGCAGCGTGGAATGACCGAGGCTGACATCGCCAAGTTGATTGGCGGCAACTTCATCCGCTTGTTGTCAGACGTGCAGTCGGTACGGCCCGCCGGCTCATAGTCCGTCCAGCGGAACCTGCCGTGCGGTGTCTGGCAGCCCCACGCCGCCTCGCGCACCCGCAACAATGCTGCCGTAACGGCGCGCAAACACCTGTGGCAGGACACGTGCCTGTTCGGGTGCCAGCCACAATCGCAGCAGGTGGCGGCGCCGCTCGGGCTCGGGCCAGTCCTCGAAACCGGTGCGGTCGTGCAGCAGGGTGTGGTTGTGCACCAGTTGGATGTCTCCGATGCGCAGGTCCATGTGTAGGTTCAGGCGAGGATCGTTGCACAGGCTGTCAAACAGGTCCAACGCTTCGCGAATCTGCGGCGTGATGCGTGGTGCGCCCTCAAAACGCTGCGCAGATTCGAGATACTGGCGCTGGTAGATCACCGACAACTGGCTTGTGCCGCCTTGTGCCAGCCAGTTGAATACCGGAATCGTGAAGAAAGGCTCCTGCCCGGGTCCGACTTCGCCGCGACGGTCGGTTGCCAGAGGCTGAAACAGCGCTGCGGCCAGATCCGGACGATGACGCCGCATCTCGTTGAACACGGTGGTGGAGGACACCAGCGCGGACTGTCCGCCAGTGCGCGCCGTCTGCAGGCAGAGCAGGGCGACGACGTCGCACGAATCGGTGTGGTAGGTCTGGCGCTCGTGCGTCTGGTAGATGCGCACTTTTGGGTCGTCCGAGCGCAGCCCCATGTCTCGGACGTGGCCGAGCAGGTGGCCCAGGGCGTTCTGCGGCCGGGCATGGCCCAGGTGTGCACCCAGCAACATGAAAGCGTTCGCTGCCCTTCTGCGCCCCCACGCCTGCACGGGCAGCCCACGCAACAACACAAAGCCGCGACCGTCCAGCACGTCGGACAGCGCCCGGCGCAGGCGCGAAGTGAGGATGGGCAGCGGATGGTCTGTTGCGCGCAGACCGGTCAGATCGGCATTGGTCGTAGCCAGACGGTCGCTGGCCCTTTCGAGCTCGAACAATTCGCTGTCCGAAAGCGCTTCGATCCAGTCATCACGCGCCGCCAGCTGGGGTCCGTACCACGCCGCCGGTGTGTCCTGGTGCGCTGGCAGAGCCGTCACGGCATCGTGGTTGAACATGCTGCAACTATAGGGCAGCAGTTCTCGCAACTTCAGTCAGCGCCGGCGCTGGCACACCGTCAAGCGGATCGCGGCGGAGCGCACCCGCCGAATCCTGGCGAACAAACTCTGCAAGAGGCCCCATTCGCGACGAAGCCGGGTCCGCTGTCACGCGGACCCGGCTTCGCCAATGGATCGGTCAGATCACTTCTTCTTGGTCACCTCGTGACCAATCACGCCGCCCACTGCAGCGCCGGCACCGGTACAAGCCAGGCCACCGCAAAGGACGTTACCCACCACACCGCCCACGACAGCGCCGGTTGCAGTGCCCTTTTCCTGTTGTGTCATGCCGGCGCAACCACCGAGAACGACCAGCACCGAAAACGCCAGTGCGGGCATGCCGAGAGATTTCAAAGAGAGTTGTTTCATGTTTATTTCTCCTGTTTGAGACTGCTGCAGGGGTTCAAGGACGAACAGTGATTTCGTTCTTGACCATCTTCACGCCTTCGACGCCCTGGGCAATGCGCTGAGCTGCGGACTTCTCTTCGCTGTTCTTGGCAAAGCCAGACAGCATCACAGTGCCGTTCAAGGTTTCAACCTTGATCGACGTGCCGGCAACGCTTTTGTCCTCGAGCATGCGGGTTTTGACCAGGGTCGTGATGCCCGCATCGTCGACGTAGGCTCCCACGGTTTGTTGGCCGCGCGATACGGCACAACCGGTTGCGGTCAGCAGTACGGTGGCGGCAATGGCGGCGGCAAGGGTAGTGCGAATCATCATGGCAATCTCCAATTGAAAAACGGTTTGCATTGCGCAGGGTCTGCGCGGAATACAGGCCGAAACGGAATGTTCTGACCATGGGTTGTACTGTAGGTTTGCCTGCATCCGACAAATATCGGCGTGCACCGCTGGGGCGCGTAGGACGATGCCGCGTGTCAGGCCCAGGCTCGCCCTGCAAGAAATGAGACGGGCCGATCAAGCTTCCGCGGACTGCTACGTCCCGTCCCCGTCCGCAACTGGCGGCTTGACCGGCAGCGTGGCACAGACGCGGGTGCCTTGCCCTGGCGTCGAGGCAATCGACCACCTGCCACCGCTGGCCTCGACGCGAAAACGCATGCCAACGAGTCCGTAGGCCGAATTGCGCTTCATTTGGGTATCGAAACCGATGCCATCGTCACGCACCGACACTTCAACCTGGTCGGCCTGCGTTGTCAGAGAAATCCAGACGTGGCTTGCGCTGGCGTACTTGGTGATATTGGTGAGCGCCTCCTGCACCAGACGGTAGGTAATCAATTCGGAGCTCGGCGCCAGTTCGACCGGTTTGAGTGCGCACGACACTTTGACACCGGTACTTTCGGAGAACTCACGCGCCAGGATTTCCAATGAGGCGGCCAGGCCGAGATTACCGAGCGCAGAAGGGCGCAGGTCTTCGATGATGCGCCGGCCCAGCGATATGCCGCTGTTGAGCGTGTCCACCAGGTGGGTGAGCAGATCCAGTGCTTCAGGCGCAGAGACAGCGATTCGTGACTTGATCCGCGCAGCATCGAGCTTGGCCGATGTGAGCAGCGCGCCGAGGTCGTCGTGCAGGTTGCGCGCCAGCCGGTGGCGCTCGTCTTCACGGGCTGTCTGGATATGTTGCGTCAACTCGGTCAGCTGGGCGGTCCGCTGGATCACTTCGACTTCGAGCCGGTCGCGCTCGGCCTGCACCATGCGCTGCTGTTGCCACTGCTGCAGCTTGAGGGCCACGGTCTGGCGCTGGTACATGAACAATGCCAGCAGCCCCGACAGACTCAGCAGGACGATGCCCACGCGACTGAGAAACAAGGTGCGATAGATGGCGTCCCGTTTTTGCTGGATGGCGCGCTCCCCGCGCGCCAGCAGTTCGCTGCTGATGGCCCGGATCTCGTCCATCTTCTCCTTGCCAATGCCGCTGCCCAGAATCTCTGATGTCACATTGGCCTTGCCCTGCTCGACCAGCGAGATCGTGAGCGCGAGTTCCGACAGTTTGGTGGCGATCAATTCGCGCAATTTGACCAGTGCCTTTGCGGACCCGGGCTCGGTACCGAAACGCTGTTCGACAGCCGTCAACGACTGGCGGATTCTTCCCAATGCCCCCTGATAAGGCCCGAGGTAATCAGGCCTGCCGGTCAACAGGTATCCACGGGTGCCGGTCTCGGCATCGACAATTCCCTGGATCAGCTGCTGCAGGCCTTCCTGGGAGCGCATCAGCACGCTGACCTGATCAAGCTTTTCGGCCGACCTCCAGTAGGAATACTCGCTGATCATCACGATGGCCGCTGCAGCCAGGCAGGCAAACGGAAATACCATGCGGCTGCGCACGAAAAAATGATAATGGGAGCTCATCGGTTGCCTGCAGCGGAGTTTGTGGGATCATCCCGCATGCCAAACCCTTTAATGCCATGATTCGAATAGCCATTATTGACGACCACGCCATGGTGCGTGCTGGGCTGCGCCAGTTCTTTGCCGACCAGGGCGATTTTCAGGTGGTTGCCGAAGCTTCCAGCGGCCGCGGCGCGCTCGATATCGTGCGCGGCGGCGAGGTCGACGTCATCTTGCTGGACATTTCCATGCCCGACCAGAGCGGTGTGGATGCGCTGGCGGCGATACGTGCGCGTGCTCCCGACCTTCCGGTGCTGATCCTCAGCGGATTTCCCGAAGAGCACTATGCCACCACTTTGATTCGCCAGGGTGCCAGCGGCTACTTGAACAAGGATTGTGACCCGCAGGACATCGTCACTGCCATTCGAACCGTTTACCGTGGACGCAAGTACATCACCCCGGGTGTCGCGGAGCGGCTGGCCGACGATTTGGTCAAAGGGGGTGACAAACTGCCGCACGAGCAGCTTTCGGAGCGCGAGTTGCAAGTCTTTCTGCGGCTTGCGAAGGGGGAAACCATCGGAAACCTGGCGGTTGGCATGTCGTTGAGCGTGAAGACCGTCAGCACCTACCGCACCCGTATCATGGAGAAGATGAAACTCGCCTCCAACAGCGACCTGACCTACTATGCGCTGAAGAACGGTTTGATCCAGTAGGCCCGCAACTCCCTCTGAGGTCACTGCAACCGACCGGACTCTCCGCTTCCGGCCTCGCCGGCGGCCAGTCGGGCGCAGTAGTGAATCAGCGCGTCGATCTCATGGGACTTGTCGAACACCCGATCGGCACCCGCTTCCAGGCACTTGCGGCGTATGTCCTGGGTGGCATAGTTGCTGAGGACCACCATGGTGCAGCGCTGCACCATCGCGTTCACCGCGCGCAACACACCCAGGCCCGAACCCTGCTTGAGAAACAGGTCGACGATGATCAGGTCGACGTTATCGGCGTGATCCGAAACCCAGCGCACGGCCGTTGCCTCGTCTTCGGCGGTACCCACGACCTGAACAGGCCCCAATTCTTCGAGTGTCGCAATCAGGCTTTCGCGGATGACCTTGCTGTCCTCGACGATGTAAGTCTTGAGCCCGGGCATGTCGGTTTGTTTCGCTGACAGTGCGCTCATTGTTGGCGGTTGCGTGAAAGCGGGCATGGCAGCGCCGCAATAATGGCTCGATGCATGGAAGAGGGGAGTCGTCGGACAGGCATGGCGGATGCCCCGAGTATGCACTGGCCTGAGTCAGTGATCCGTCGGTCGTGCACCAGCCAGTGCATAGGATATGTCCTACACCTGGGCGCAGGTTTCCGAGCCGTGCGTTACGCCCTTGCGTGCGTGCGGGCTTTCGTCCTACGCGCATGGGGCAAGGTTGCTGATGTCCCTGCTGCCTTGCTTGCATCAAAGTCCTTGTATCGGTGAAAACCTCGGGCCAGGAGACTCCAGTGACAGGGTTCAAATTGATTGCGCCGCCGCAAAACCACGGGCGCTTGCTTACGCTTGTTGTGGTGGTCATGGCTGCGTTGGCCGGTGCGCTGACGTTGTCTAGTTTCATCGACGCGTTGCATCTGTCCATGGCGCGCGGCGACGCCATGCGCGCTGCGCATCGGGTGGTCGCTCCGGCGCATTTTGACGCGGGCAAGCCGATATCGATCGCCATGGCGCCCGTGCACAAACCGAACCGGTGAGGCACCATGCGATTGTCAGCTTTGCAAAGTCCACGCTGTCAAACGCGCGCCCCAGGAGGGCCGGGCGATGCCGGGGCGGGCAAGGCAACTTGATGACATCGTCAGAACCATTGAGCGACCGGCGCATCTGTCCCGCTTGCTCCAGTTCATTGCTGCAGATTGCGCGCCTGCCGCTGGACCGACTCGCCAGTTTGCTGGTACCCGTGTCCAGGTATCGCTGTCGGGAACATAGCTGCCGATGGGAGGGCACGTTGCGAATCTACGATGCAGTGGCGCCACGGGATGTCGGGCCATGAGATAAGTGCACAATCCATTTCCAAACCCACTACGGACCCCATCCCATGAACTCCAGCAAACTGGCCGGAATTATCCTGATCGTCGCTGGCTGCCTGGGCCTTGCCTACGGCGGCTTCAGCTATACCCAAGAGAGGACCGGCTTGAAACTCGGGCCGATTGAAGTCAAGGTCGAGGAACGCAAAACAGTCAATGTCCCGTTGGTGCTCAGTGCCGGCGCAATCGTGATCGGCGTGTTCTTGCTGGTATTGAAGCGCAAGTAGGCGTTTTCCGGTACCGGCATGCACCCATCAGATCCCGTCGTCCCGGCCCGGGAGACCTCTTGGCCAGAACTGGCTGCCTCGACGACGATCGACGTCGACGCACCTGCCGTTTTGCTGACGTCGACCGTCGACGTGCGCAGCGCTTCCCTGCTGGTTCTGGCCGTGCTTGGCAGCATATTCATGTTGCATTGGGCCGCGCCGGTGCTCGTACCGTTGCTGCTGGGCTTGACCTTCAGTTATGCGCTGGCGCCTCTGGTCGACCGCCTGCAGGGTCTGAACGTGCCGCGTGCGCTCGGCGCGGCGCTGGTTGTGTTGGGTCTGCTCGGCAGTATCAGCTCAACGGCGTGGGTGCTCAGTGATGACGCGACGAAGTTCGTCGAGTCGTTGCCAGACGCGGCGCAGAAGATTCGCCAGGCGGCGCGTGCCCAGCGGAACCAGCCTGAATCCGCCATCGACAAGGTGCAGAAGGCTGCAACGGAACTCGAAAAGGCCGCCACGGAGAGCAGCGCCGCGGCACCGGCCTCTGTGCGCGGCGTGACACGGGTGCAGATCGAACGGCCGCAGTTCAACTTGAACGACTATCTGCTGGCCAACACTCCGGGCATGTTGTCGGCTGTCGGCCAAGCGATCGTTGTCGTGTTCATCACCTTCTTTCTGCTGGCGTCTGGCGACAGTTTCAGGCGCAAGCTCGTCAAACTTGCCGGACCGACCTTTGCGCGCAGGAAGATCACGGTGCAGGCTCTCGACGAAATCACCGATCAGGTCCAGCGCTATCTGCGGGTGCAGGTGCTGATCAGCCTTATTGTGGGCGTGGCCACCGGCCTGGCGTATTGGGCCGTCGGCCTGGAACATGCAGCGGTCTGGGGCGCGCTCGCCATACTGCTTAATTTAGTTCCTTACATTGGTTCTGTCGTGGTCACGGCTGGCTCGGCCCTGGCCGGATTCGTGCAGTTCGGTAACTTGGACATGGGTTTGCTGCTGGGCGCGATCTCGCTGCTGCTGCATACGATTTCCGGCAACCTGCTCACGCCCTGGCTCACCAGTCGGACCAGCCGCCTCAGTCCAGTCATCGTTTTCATCGGAGTGCTGGTGTTCGGCTGGTTATGGGGTTTGTGGGGGCTGCTGCTGGGCACTCCGGTGTTGCTGATGGTCAAGGCCGTGTCGGACCGAGTTGATGACCTCAAACCCCTGGGGCATATGATGGGTCGATGACATCATGCCGACCGCGTGTAGCTACGGAGTGTGAAATGCCTGACCAGGCTTGATGGAATCGGACCCGGCGCTTCAGGTGCGTCGCCAGAAGGCGCCCATCATGGGCTTCACGCTGATGCCGTGCATCAGGATCGACATGGCGATCACGATCAGTGTAATCTGCGTCAGCAGCAACGCCAACGGTTCCGCCAGGCCGTGTTCGATCGCATACATGAGGTAGTACAGGGAACCGATGCCACGCACGCCAAACCAGCCCACCATGCCTTGAACGCGCAATGGGGTACGCGGTCCCCACAGGGCAATGAACACGCTGAGCGGTCGCGCCACGAAAAACAGGAACAGTGCCAGCATCACCGCCTGCCAGCTCCAGGAGTTGACGAACAGTGAGCCACCGACCAGGAGCACCAGCACCACCTCGGACAACCGTTCGAGATGCTCCTTGAATACCAGCGAACCTGCGCTGACCGTGGTCTGGTCGAGGGGGTCGGACGGTGTGTTCTGGCTTGCCGAGGCGGATGCACGCGGCAGAGCGTCGTCGATCTGGCGCTGTTGGTCGGACAGTTTCAGTTCCGTCTGGCGCAATGCGACAGCGGCAAAGAATACTGCCAGAAAGCCCCAGGTGTGCAGCATGGTCGAGATGCCATAGACTGCGCCGATCAAACCGAGCCCCAGAAAGTCGTCCAGCAGTTCTTGCTTGCGCGGAGTCCCCCGCAACTTGCTGCCAAGCCGCGCCAGTGCAGCACCTGCGATGACGCCGATGGCGATGCCGCCGGCGGTGGCCCAGAGTACGTCGACCAGTATCCAGCGCAGGCCGAAGTCACCCAGGTCATGCAGCCCGAGCAAACCCAGGCCCAGCATGACAAACGGGAACGTGCTGCCGTCGTTCATGCCTGCTTCGCAGGTCAGGTTGAAGCGCAACAGGTCGCGGTCGCCGGGATGGCGGATCTGCACGTCGGTTGCCAGCACCGGGTCGGTCGGCGCGATGATCGCACCCAGCAACACGCCGACGCCCAGTGGCAGGCCAAGCACCAGCGTGGCAAATGCGGCGACCAGCGCAACGCTGATCGCCATCGATGCGGTTGCCAGCAGCATCGGGGCGCGCCAGCGCGCCATGCTGAACGGTACCGGCATCTTCACGCCGGCGGAAAACAGCGATATCAACACCGCAACTTCGGTCAACACCTCAAGCAGTGCCGACTCCTTGAGCGGATTGAAATGGAACAGGTTGAGCACCGTCGGGCCGAAGATCAGTCCGACTGCCAGGTAAATGATGGCCGAGGTCACCGGCGAGCGCTTGAGCGCCGACTTGGTGAGACCCATGAAAAGCAAAAGCGCGCCAATCAGCGCAAACCATTGGGCATTGGACATTCGGGTTACCCGTGCAAGATGATGATGCCAGAAAATTGCGGCTTCGCGACGAGTGGCGCAATGAGCGTCACGGGCGCCCGCGTGTCGGTTGCGTGACGCCGTGAATCCGGTTGCCAGCCGTTGACGCCAGGCTTTCGGGCGCCGGTTCTGCCGACGTGCCGGTGGCAACTTGTTGACTTCGATTGTGGTGAGCCGTGCGCTGCGGCGCCATCGGACCTGTGCCGTGGCGCAGGTAGGACAACACGCCAACGGAAAATATGACGACCCCAGCACCACGATCAACCATCTGATCAATGGTCTGGGGCATCGCAATGCCGCGCCTTGGCGAGGACCTTGCCTGTGGTAGGCCCTGTCCCACACCGAAAGGCACTGTCGTCCGATTGCCGGGTTGTTGTGCGCAACCTACATTCGCTCAGCTGTTGCGAATGGTGATGCCGGAGCGCCTGCGCCGCCCAAGCAAGTGTGCTGTGACAACGAGAAACCATTCCCGTTGTGTCGATCAATTCACCGGAGAACTCATGAAAATTCCTTTTCAACTTGCAACCTTTGCGCTGGCGCTTGCTATGGGCTTGCCCCCGGTCGTGCTGGCGCAGACAACCAACGACCGCAACATCAACCGGCCAGTCGCCACGGTGCAGACGTTCGGCGTTGCGCAACTCAAGTCGCTCGCGCCCGGCAGCGAGCTGGCATTCACGTTGAACGGGACGCCAGGGGCCAGCGTGCGCCTGCGCATAGCTGGCGCGACTGACGAGGTGCAGATGTCCGAGGGAAGGCCGGGCGCATACTCAGGCGCCTATACCGTGCGCTCCCGCGACCGATTGACTGCGGCCAGCCTGGTGACGGCATTGATGACCAAGGATGGACAGACTGTCAGCGTGGCGATGGATCAGTCGCTGGTGGAAGGCGCGCGCAGTCCGACACCGCGCTCGGTGGCGACGATTTCGGACTTCACGGTGACGGCGCGCGATCGGGCGCGCCCAGGCGACGAACTGGAATTCTCCATGACCGGCGCTCCCTCCGGCGTGGCACGTGTCGAGGTCCAGGGCGTACCGGCCCGCATAACGCTGAACGAGGTGCGCCGCGGTGTCTACGAGGGCCGCTACACGCTGCGCCGCGGCGACCGCGTCACGCGCGATCTAGACGCCACCGCATTCCTTCTGGTGAACAAGCAGGAAGCCAGCCAGCGCTTCTCACGCGACCAAGAGATCGATGACGCCCAAGCCTCCAAGCGCGACCGACGCACCGGTGACCAGAACCAGACCCAGAACCAGGTCGCGTGCGTCGAATGTGGCGTCGTCGAATCGATCGACCTTGTCACCATCAAAGGTGACAAACCCAACGTGCTGGGAACGATTGCCGGCGGATTGCTCGGTGGCGTTCTGGGCAACCAGGTCGGGGGCGGCACCGGCAAGGACCTGGCGACCATCGCCGGCGCGGTGGGCGGCGCCTATGCCGGCAACCGGATCGAGAACAACATGGACAAGACTCAGGTGCACCGCGTGCTGGTGCGACTGGACTCTGGCGCGACCCGCAGCCTTGACTATGCCGCCTCTCCCGGTTTGCAGGTCGGCGCACGGGTTCGGTTCGAAAACGACAACATCGTTGTTCAATAGGCTTGAAGGAAAAAACACATGAACATTCATCTTGGCCTGACGCCGCTGATTTCCCTTCTCGCCGGTGTACTGATTCTGATCATGCCGCGCTTGCTCAACTACATCGTCGCCTTTTACCTGATCGCCGTCGGCGCGATCGGGCTGGTGGGTGCGAGTGGCATGCGGCTGGGGTAGCTGGGCCATCGGGCCGCAATTCCGTGGTCTTGTCGTTCAGCGCTGGGGCATGTCCTTGGTGGAATACCCCAGGTGCACGGCGGCCTCGCCGGGAATTGCCGGCATCGTCGCGTTCCAAGCCTCCCAGTTCTCACGCATGGCCTGTAGACGTTCAGGTTCCTTTTTCGCCTGGTTCGCGCGTTCGCGCGCATCGCCTGAAATGTTGAACAGGTAGTCGTTCTCGTCCACGCGCAAGTATTTCCAGTGGCCATCGCGCAAGGCGCGCTGGCCGCGATGTTTCATGCGCCAGTGCATTGGACGATGGAAGGTGCGGGATGGGTCGCGCAGCACCGGGGCCAGCGACATTCCGTCTAGCGGATACTCGGGGTGGGCCGCAACGCCGGCGAGATCGAGCATCGTGGCCGACCAGTCCATCGTCAGACAGTGCTGCGAGCTGACACCACCAGGTGCGATACCTGCGGGCCAATGGGCGATCCAGGGCACACGGATGCCGCCTTCGGTCAGATCCATCTTGCCGCCGACCAGCGGCCAGTTGTCTGAGAAGCGTTCACCACCGTTGTCGCTGGTGAACACCATCAAGGTGTTGTCGAGAAGCCCATAGCCACGCAGTGAGCTCACCAGTTGGCCGATGCCTTCGTCCATGTGGTGGATCATGCGCCGGTAGGTGTCGATGTTGCCTCCGTCAAGATAAAACAGGTTGTTGCCGATCTTTGCAGGCACATCGGCGTCGTTACGCGTCTCCCACGGCCAGTGGGGCGCAGTGTGGTGCAGGCTCATGAAGAACGGTGTGCCATTGGGGGCGCCTTCAGCCATGCGTGCGACGAAATCGATGGCGCGCTGGCTGATCAGGTCGGTCATGTAGCCTTTTT
>Ga0105048_10003817_pt1 | contig 24628 bp, 15 predicted proteins | sample MAT05_FD_78382 | JGI IMG/M metagenome (GOLD analysis project Ga0105048, IMG submission 78382) | Freshwater microbial communities from Lake Fryxell liftoff mats and glacier meltwater in Antarctica - MAT-05 | ecosystem: Environmental > Aquatic > Freshwater > Ice > Liftoff microbial mat | place... | reverse complement strand
CGGGCGAAGTGTGCGCTGACTGCAGCCCAACGCTTTGACATGCGGTTGGGTCGGGGGTCTGGGCAGGCATGGAAGGGCTCCCTTGGTTTTAGGTGTCTGACGTTCGCAAGCGCTCCGTCGTCGTCACAGCATAAACCTGGCCTGCCGCATTGATCAGTGCGGTGGCGAACAGAGAAACCGCCACGGTCTTGCCACTTCTGGTCAGCCTTTGTGTCGGGTACAGCGCCAACACCTGGCCCTCGCTGAGCTGTTTGAGCCGGTTCATGGCTTCGCCGACCAGCTCGGGGGGAATGCGTTCACTCAGTGTCATCTGCAGGGCCTGCGCCTCGGTCCAGCCATAGAGTCGCTCGGCAGCCGGGTTCCAGGCCAGGATGCGGCCCTCCAGGTCGGTCATGGTGATGGCATCAAACGCGTCGTGCACCACCACCGCCAGGCGGGTCAACTGGTTGGCCAGCGCCAGCGCTGCTTCGGTGCTTTTAAGCTCGCTGATGTCGCTGAAGGTGATCACCGCGCCCTCAATCACGTTGTCCAGCGTGCGGTAGGGGCGAATGCGCAGCGTGAACCAGGCCCCGGCGTTGGTTTGCACCTGCACATCCTTGGGCACCAGGGTGTCGAGCACGCCTTGCGCATCACTCACCAGGCTGCTGTAACCCACCAGGTTCGACACAATGTGACCCACCGGCCGGCCCACGTCACTGCTGATCAGGTTGATGAGTTGTGAGGCGGTGGGGGTGAAGCGCAAGATGCGCAACTGGTGGTCCACAAACACGGTGGCAATGCCGGTGCCCGCCAGCAGGTTGTTCATGTCGTTGTTCAGGCGTGACAGGTCATCAACCTTCTGGTTGAGCTCGTTGTTGACGGTGGAGAGCTCTTCGTTGAGCGACTGCAGCTCTTCCTTGGAGGTTTCCATCTCTTCGTTGGTGCTTTGCAGTTCCTCGTTGATCGACTGCATTTCCTCGTTGCTTGATTTGAGTTCCTCGTTGGAGCTTTCCAGCTCCTCATGGGAGCTTCGCAGGTAATCGTCCTTGGCGCGCAATTCGGCGCGCAGGGCCGCTATCTGCCCGGCGGCATCTTCGCTCTGCGGCGCGGCAAGCTCTGGCCCGCCAGTTTGCAACGGCGGCTGGGCCGGGTCTGGCAGCGGGTCTGGGGCTTCTTCCAGAATCACCAGATACAGGTGAGCCTCCTGCGGCGCATTGACCAGCGGGGCATTGGCTTCAGCCAGGCTGGCTGGCGCGCTCAGGCTGCCAGGCACCGGGCGCACGCACAGGTTGACGCGGGTGAAGTGGCCATTGGTCTTGACGCGTATACCCGGCGTACGCACCGACTCCTGGATGGCCATGGCGCGATGCAGCGCGTTGCTTAAAGCCGGGCGCAGGCCTTCGCGGGCCATTTTGAGGATGTTCGTCACACCTACCTCACCGGGTGTGGGTTCCAGGTACATGCCGGTGCGGCCATGCAGGTAAAGAATGTCGCCCAGCGCGGTGATCAGTGCGCCGGCCGATACCACCTGGGCCAGCAGGGCTTGCTCGGTGAGCTCGCGCAACGGCAGCTTGCCCTTGAGAACATCCTGATCCGGCGTGCGTGGCAGGCTGGCCTGCAGTGCTGACAGCGGCGGGAAAGAACGGCTGGTGGATTGCAGCGCACCCGGCTCGGCATTTTTGCGCTGGTAGATCTTGGCCTTGCGGTCGAGCGTGGTAAACAGGGTCAGCGCGTCACCAATGCCCTCGGAGGTGCCCAAAAACAGCAGGCCTTGGGGGTTCAGTGCGTAGTGAAACAGCGGCATCAGGCGCTTTTGCAGGTCGGCGTTCAGGTAAATCAGCAGGTTGCGGCAGGTGATGAGGTCGAGCCTGGAAAACGGCGGATCGCGGGTCAAGTCCTGCTCGGAAAACACCAGCATGTCGCGCAGGCTCTTGTGGATGCGGTAGCCGCTGCCCCCGGGCTCGGCGGAGAAAAACCGCGCCAGGCGCAGCGGCGTCAGATCGGCCGCACTGCCCATGGGGTACAGCCCGGCGCGGGCAATGGCAACGGCGCGGCTGTCGATGTCGGTGGCAAACACCTGCACGGTGTAGCTTTGTTTGACTTCCTCCATGTATTCCTGCAGCAGGATGGCAATGGAATAAGCCTCCTCGCCGGTGGAGCAGCCGGCCACCCAGATGCGCACCACACCGCCAATGGTGGGTTTGCCGGCAAACAGCAGTGGAATCACCTGGTGTTGCAGTGCCTCAAAGGCTTCTGGGTCGCGGAAAAAGTTGGTGACACCAATCAGCAGGTCGCGAAACAGCGCCTCTGCCTCCTCGGTGTTTTGCTGCATGTAACGCACATAGTCGTCAACCTGGGTGATCTGGTGCACCGCCATGCGCCGCTCAATACGACGGTGGATGGTACTGGGTTTGTAGTGCGAAAAATCGTGCTTGGTGTGGGTGCGCAGCAGCACAAAGATGCGCTTCAAGGCGTTGTCATTGATGGGCAGTGGCTTGTCAGCGTTGGGTGAAAACTTGCCGTAGGCGTATTTCACATAGGTGATGAGCTTTGCGGACATCTCGCTGGCCTTGAGCTGAAAATCCACCAGCCCGGTGGCGATGGCGCTGCGCGGCATGCCATCAAACTCGGCGGCGTCGGGCGACTGCACCATCACCATGCCACCCGCGTCCTTGATGGCGCGCACACCCAGGGTGCCGTCGCTGCCGGTGCCCGAGAGCACGATGCCAATGGCCCGCTCACGCTGGTCAGCGGCGAGTGACTTGAAGAAAAAATTGATCGGCAGGTGTTGCCCGCGTGGTGCACCGGGCTCCAGCAGCTGCAGGCAGCCGTTGAGCAAGGCCATGTCCTGTTTGGGCGGGATGACGTAGACACAATTGGGCTGCACCACCATGGTGTCTTCAACCTCCAGCACCGGCATCGGTGTGAAGCGGCGAAGCAACTCGGCCAGCAGGCTTTTGTGCTCTGGCGCCAGGTGTTGCACCAGCACAAAGGCCATACCACTCGCCTTCTCCTGGGATAGGCCGGAAAAAAATGCCTCAAAAGCCGCCAGCCCACCGGCCGAGGCGCCGATACCCACAATCGGGAAGCTGTCGGGCTGAGGGGCAGTTGCGGGCTTCGGCAGGTTTGTGGGTGGGGTTGTGGGTGCTTTGGCGCTCGGGCCCGAGGTTCTTTTTGTCATGCTGGGCTCCTGGTTCGGCCGGTGGTGTGTGCGTGCCGCTGGTAACAGCGCCTGAATGGAGTGTAAAGCTTGGGCTTTTATATCAAAACAATAGCTATAGGCGCTTTATTCATAAGGGCTACAGGCCAATTTTGTCTATATCAAGCTTTTGTGTGTGCCAGCGCACGCAGACAACCGGCCGTCCCGGTTATGCTGGCACATTCGTCGTTGTCGGCTGTTATGGCACCGTCTTATTGGGTTACTGCTTGAAAAACATCTCGAAACCACTGACATGGCTAGCGGCTGCGTTGCTAGTGTCGGGCGCGGGTGTTTATTTCACCTATGGGTCGGTGTATCCCAGGCTGGAAGCGCTGATTTTGCTGGCCCTGCTGTTGGTGGCGTTCATGGTGTTTTGGGGGGCCCAGTCAGCGCAGCAGGCCGAGAAAGACCTGGGGCATCAGGACACCCGGCGTTTGCTGGCGGCGCAGGAAGACAGCAACCTCCAGCTGTTGCAAGCCAACCAAATGGCGCAGGACTCTGCCCAAAAGCTGGCTGTGACGCTCGACTCGATTGGCGAAGCGGTGATTGCCACCGACGCCCAGGCGCGGGTGACCTTGCTCAACCCGGTGGCCCAGAAGCTCACTGGCTGGACGCTGGCGCAAGCCTTGGGGCGGCCGGTGGACGAGGTGTTCCGGATTGTCAGCAAGGTCAGCCGAGAGAGCCTCACCGTGCCGGTGCTGGCGGCACTGGAGCACGGCACGGTGCAAGGGCTGGCCAACCACACGCTGCTGGTGGCGCGCGACGGCCCAGAGTACGACATTGCCGACAGCTGCGCGCCGATTCGCGATGCCGCGGGGCTGGTGGTGGGTGCGGTGCTGGTGTTTCGCAACGTCACCCAGGAATACGCCGCCCAAGCGGCGCTGCGCCAGGTCAGCGCGCTGCAAAACGCCATCTTCAACAGCGCCAATTTTTCCAGCATTGCCACCGATGCCAAGGGGGTGATCCAGATTTTCAACGTGGGCGCCGAGCGCATGCTGGGCTACACCGCGTCCGAGGTGGTGAACCGGGTCACCCCGGCTGACTTCTCTGACCCGCAGGAAGTGGTGGCGCGCGCGGCATCCCTGAGCCAGGAGCTTGGCATCGAGATCGCCCCGGGTTTTGAGGCGATGGTGTTCAAGGCTTCGCGTGGCATTGAAGACATTGGCGAGCGGATCTACATCCGCAAGGATGGCAGGCGCCTGCCCGCCCTGGTGTCAGTGACCGCCTTGCGTGACGAGGCTGGCGCCATCATTGGCTACCTGCTGATTGGCACCGACAACACCGCCCGGCGTGCGGCAGAAGCCGAGCGGGAGCGGCTGGACCAGGCGCTACGCGCGAAAAATGCCGAGCTTGAAGCCGCCCGCGCCACGGCCGACAAGGCGAACCGGGCCAAATCGGAGTTTTTGTCGGGCATGAGCCATGAGCTGCGCTCACCGCTGAACGCCATCCTGGGTTTTGCACAGCTCATGGAGTCTGGCGTGCCGCTGCCCACCGCGTCCCAAAAGGCCAGCATCGAGCAAATTTTGCGCGCCGGCTGGTATTTGCTGGAGTTGATCAACGAGGTTCTGGACCTGGCGCTGATCGAGTCCGGGCAGCTGTCGCTGTCACGTGAGTCGGTGTCGCTGCCCGAGGTGTTGCACGACTGCCAGACGCTGATGGCGCCGCTGGCGCGAAACAAAGACGTGAGCCTGCACTTTGCAGCAATGACCGCGCCGTGTTTTGTCAGCGCTGACCACACCCGCCTGAAACAGGTGGTGATCAATCTGCTGTCCAACGCCATCAAATACAACCGCCACGGCGGCAGTGTGACGGTGAGCTGTACTGAGCGCCCGACGGGGCGCGTTCGTCTGAGCGTGCAAGATACCGGCGATGGCCTGTCCGCTGAAAAGCTGGCGCAGCTGTTCCAGCCGTTTAACCGACTCGGCAAGGAAGACAGCGACGAGGAGGGCACCGGTATTGGCTTGGTGGTGAGCAAACGCCTGGTAGAGCAGATGGGTGGCGAGATGGGTGTGATCAGCACCGTGGGTGTGGGCAGTGTGTTCTGGGTTGAGCTGGCGCCAATTGGGGCGCCGGAGTTAACCGATGCGGTGACCGAGATGCTGCTGTCTCATGTGACCCCAACCGTCAACGGCGAGCGGGTACGCACCCTGCTGTATGTGGAAGACAATCGCGCCAACATGGAACTGGTACGCCAGCTCATAGCCCGGCGGCCCGACCTGCGTCTGTTTGGTGCCGAAGACGCCATGCGTGGCATCGCGCTGGCGCGTGAGCACCAGCCAGATTTGATTTTGCTCGACATCAATCTGCCCGGCATCAACGGCCTGCAGGCGCTGCAGATCTTGCTAGAAGATGAGGGTACACGGCATATTCCGGTGCTGGCGCTGAGCGCTAACGCCATGCCGCGCGACATTGAGCGCGGTCTGGCGGCCGGGTTTTTCCGCTATCTGACCAAGCCGATCCGGGTGACCGAGTTCATGGACGCGCTGGATGCCGGGCTGGCGCTGGCGCAATTGCAGCGCGTGGCCGTGTGAGTTGTAAAAGTTATATGAAAAAAAGGCCTCTAGCCCTTATCAATAAAGCGCAAACAGCTATTACTCTGGGAGCAATTTTTGAATTCTAACAAGCCAGAGGCCATGCCGCCCCATACCCCTGATGCCACGCTGGACCCGGATGGCGAGGTCCAGTCCTTGCGCCGACGGGCCGAAGACAGCTACCAGCTCAAGCTGGCACTGCCAGTGGCACTGTCGCTGGAGGTGATCAAGGAGATGGCGCCGCAAGATACCCAGTTGCTGTACCACGAGTTGCGTGTGCACCAGATCGAGCTGGAGATGCAAAACGAAGAACTGCGCCGGGTGCAGGTGGAGCTCGACGCTGCGCGCGAGCGCTACTTTGACCTGTATGAGATGGCGCCCGTGGGTTACTGCACCGTCAATAACGATGGCCAGATTCTGGAGGCCAATCTGACCGCGGCCACGCTGCTGGGGGTGACCCGCAATGCCCTGGTGAAGCTGCGCATCACCCACTTCATGCCGTTGGCGCAGCGCAGTATTTACCAGGAGTGCTGCGCTTTGCTGGAAGCCTTTGGCAAGACCCAGACCTGCGAGCTGCAGATGATCACCGGCGCTGGCCGTCCGCTCTGGGTCAATCTGGCGGCCAACATGGCGCGCGCTGCTGACGGTGCCATCATCCTGCGGGTGCTGCTGAAAGATGTGTCCGAGCGGGTGCGCCAAGACGCCATGCTGCAGGTCAAAAACACCGAGCTGGAACGTGCCCGCCTGCTGGCCGACAAGGCCAACGCCGCCAAGTCGGAGTTTCTGACCAGCATGAGCCACGAATTGCGTTCACCGCTCAACGCCATTCTGGGTTTTGCCCAGCTGATGGAGACCGGCAACCCACCGCCGACGCCGGCGCAGAAATCGTCGATTGACCAGATCATCCACGGCGGCTGGTACCTGCTGGGCCTGGTGAACGAGATTCTGGATCTGGCCACCATCGAGGCGGGCCAGGTGGCGCTCTCCATGGGGTGCGAGTCGCTGGCCGAGGTCTTGACAGATTGCCAGATCATGATCGAGCCACAGTCCAAGGCCAGAGGCATTGTGGTCAGCTTTCCGACTTTTGCGCAGCCTTGTCTGGTGCGGGCGGACCGGCGTCGGCTCAAGCAAGTGGTGATCAATCTGCTGTCCAACGCCATCAAATACAACCGCCAGTATGGTTTGGTCAATGTGAGTTTCAGCCAACCGTCAGCACGGCGTGTGCGGGTGAGTGTGCAAGACGACGGGCTCGGCCTGTCGCCAGAGCAGGTGGCGAACGTGTTCCAGCCGTTCAACCGGCTGGGCCAGGAGCTGGGTCCACAGGAAGGCACCGGTATTGGCCTGGCGGTGAGCAAGCGGCTGGTCGAGATGATGGATGGCAGCATCGGCGTTACCAGCCGGGTGGGTGTGGGCAGTGTCTTCTGGTTTGAGCTGGCACTGGCCGAGGGCGCAGCATGAAAGACTTCCCCGTTGTGTGTGTGGGCGGCTCGGCCGGCGGGCTTGACGCCTACATCCGGCTGTTGAAAAACCTGCCGCCTGACATGGGTGTGGCGGTGGTCATTGTCAACCACATCACCATCACGCCCACACAGCTGCATGAAGTGCTGCCGCAGTTTTCCAGCATGCCGGTGGTGCTCATCACCGACGGGCTGCCGGTGGAACCCAACCATGTTTACATCATTCCGTCGAACCGCGACCTGCATGTGAAAGACGATGTGTTTGACCTTGAACCGATTTCCAAGCCCTGGGGTTGGCCCGACGTGATCACGGTGTTTTTGCGCTCGCTGTCGGAACTTTGGGAGGGCAAGCTGATTGCGGTGATTGTCTCGGGGTACGACGGTGACGGTGCGGCGGCGCTGAGTGACATCCGTGAGGTGGGTGGCATCACCATCGCGCAAAAACCCGCCACTGCCACCCGGCCCGACATGCCGGAAAGTGCCATCGAAAGCGGCTACATCGACTTTGTGCTGTCACCCGAAGACATTGCCAAAAAGATCGTAGAACTGGCCCGTGTGCAAAAAATTTAGAGAAATATGCCTCTAGCCCTTATGCAATATGCGTCATTAGCTATTAACGATATAGCAATTTGGCGCCAGTACCATCACCGAAGAGGAATCCACCATGCCAATCTCTGCTGACATTCTCCAGGCTCGCATCCTGATTGTTGACGACCAGACAGCCAATGTGCAGTTGCTGGAGCAACTGCTGAGCGGGGCGGGCTACAACCAGGTCACGTCGACCATGAAGCCCGAGGAGGTGTGTGCGCTGCACCGAAAAAACGCTTACGACCTGATTTTGCTGGACCTGCAGATGCCGGTGATGGACGGTTTTCAGGTGATGGAGGGCTTGAAGGCCAATATCACCGACAGCTACCTGCCGGTGATTGTGCTCACCGCCCAGCCCGGCCACAAGCTGCGCGCGCTACAGGCGGGCGCAAAAGATTTCATCAGCAAGCCGTTTGACCTGGTGGAAGTGAAAACCCGCATCCACAACATGCTTGAAGTGCGCCTGCTGTACAAACAGTTGGCCAACTACAACCGCGAACTCGAAGCCACTGTGGCCGAGCGCACCGCCGAGCTACGCGAGAGCGAGGCGCGTTACCGCAGCCTGACCGAGCTGGCCTCGGACTGGTATTGGGAGCAGGACGAAAACGGCACCTTCACCAAAGTCAGCGGCCCGGTGCTGGAGATGCTGGGCATCCAGGTGGAACCGTTGGCAGGGCCGCCCGCCGCCGTGCCGCTGGGCGGCTGGAATGAGGCCGAGCGCGACAAGTTGCGCAGTGCCATTGCGGCGCGCCAGCCGTTTCTGGACTATGTGTTTCGCCGTGTGGGCGCAGACGGCAGTGCGCAGACCTATCAGGTCAGTGGTGAGCCGATGTTTGACCGCGCCAGCCGTTTCATCGGCTACCGCGGCATTGGCGTGGAACTGACATCCAAACGATGATCGACCAGAACAACCGGGAGAACACCATGTTGCCGCCTCATAACCCGAACCAAAACCATTTGCTGGCCGCGCTGCCTGCGGCCGAATTCGAGGCGCTGACAACGCACTTGGAGCTGGTGCCGATGCCGCTGGGCCAGATGCTGTTTGAGCCTGGCAGCCAGATGCGTCATGCTTTCTTTCCAACGACCTCGATCGTTTCGCTGCATTACGTGACCGAGTCCGGCGCCTCCGCCGAGACCGCCGGGGTGGGCAACGAAGGTGTGGTGGGTGTGTCACTGTTCATGGGTGGCGACACCACATCAAGCTCGGCAGTGGTGCAAACCGCAGGTCACGCCTACCGGCTGGAACGTCAGACCCTCAAGGATGAATTCAACCAGGGTGGTGCCTTGCAGCGCCTGCTGCTGCGATACACCCAGGCGCTAATGACCCAAATGGCGCAAACCGCTGTGTGTAACCGCCACCATTCGGTAGAGCAGCAACTGTGCCGCTGGCTGCTGCTCACGCAAGACCGCCTGCCTGAGCGCGAGCTGGTCATGACGCAGGAGCTGGTGGCCAGTATGCTGGGCGTACGCCGCGAAAGTGTCACCGATGCCGCCGGCCACCTGCAGACCGAGGGTTGCATCCGCTACCGGCGCGGCCACATCAGTGTGCTGGACCGCGCCGGGTTGGAAAGCCGCGTGTGCGAGTGTTACGGCGTGGTCAAAAAAGAGCTGGACAGACTGTTTAGCGATGTCCAGCCAGGTCAATAGCGGCGCAGCATGCCGTTGTCGATCTGCACCCGGTCGCCCACACGGATGTCGGAGTTGCTGGTCTGGGTATAGGTCTGGTAGCTGCCATTGTTCAGGCGCACGGTGAACTTGTAGGCATTCACCATCTGTGTGCCCTGGTTGTTCTTTTCCAGCGTGTGTCCAGCGTAGGCGCCGCCAGCAGCTCCTAAAACAGTAGCGGCGGTGTTGCCACTGCCGCCACCCACCTGGTTGCCCAGAATGCCACCCACCACGGCGCCAACAATGGTGCCCGCGCCAATCCCGCCGGTGCCTGAGGCGGCTTGCTGCTGCACTAAGTCAATCGACTGCACCACGCCAAATTGGGTGTTCGCAGTGGTGGCTTGTGGCAAGGCGGTACCGGTGGGGCTGGCGGGGGCCGGGTAGTTGGCGCAGCCGCTCACGATGAGCAGCGCGGTGATGCCGATGATGCGTTGGGCGTTTTTTTGAATCGTCATGTTGTGCTCCGGTTATTTCTTGATGCTCATCTCATTGCCGACCTGGGTCACGCCCTCAATGCCACGGGCTACGGCTACGGCGCGGTCAATTTGCCCCTGGTTGTCTACAAAACCGCTGAGTTGGGCCTCGCCCTTGTTCGTGGTGACGGTGATGTCCAGGCCCTTGATGCTGTTGTCGGCCAGCAGTGCTGCTTTGATTTTGCCGGTGATCACGCTGTCGTCGATCTGGCTACCGACGGTGGCCGCACCTTCTTTCAGGCTTAGCTTGTTGTCGACGCTTTTCACGCCTTCAGTGCCTTTGGCGACCGCCAGGGCTTGATCGATTTGGCCCTGGTTGGCCACAAAGCCGCTCAGCATGACCTCGCCCTTGCGGGTTTCAACCTGAATGTCAAAACCCTTGATGTCAATGTTGTCCAGCAGCGCAGTCTTGACCCGGGTGGTGACCACGCTGTCGTCAAGATCGTTGCCTACGCTGGTGCTCGGTGCGGTGGCACCGGTGGTGCCGGTTTCGCCGGACTTGCTGCAAGCCACCATCGAAATGGTCATGACGCCGACCAGTGTGGTGGTGAGGATGCGCAGCCCAAGAGGGTTTTTCATTGATTAGATCTCCGGTGAAGGTAGTAAAACAGCTCTGACTGTGGCCTATTGGACCGGCTGTGTCGGTGTGTTGGCGAACCGAGCGGCTTATTTTCTGAACCGCCTGCGCTGCGTGGCTACACTCGCCAGCTCAACAGAAAGAAAACATGAACCCGACCAAACTCATAGGTATCGTCCTCATCGCCGCAGGAGCCCTGGGCCTGGCCTATGGCGGCTTCAGCTACCCGTCCGAGACCACCGCGTTGAAACTCGGCCCCATGGAAGTCAAGGTACAAGAAACCAAGACCGTCAACGTGCCACTGATCCTGAGCGCCGGTGCAATCGTCCTGGGTGCTGCCATGTTGGTGTTTGGGCGCAAGTAATTCCATCACGGAACAAGCCACCCTGGGTGCCTGTCCTCGGACCCGGCCACTTATAGCCAGCGCTCCCATAACCTGGCCAGCCATTCCTTCAGCTTGAACTGCAACGGCCGGCCTGCCCAGGCTTGCGGGGTGATGAGTTTGGATGCAGCTTGGTCGATGGCGAACATGGCGGCCATCTGCTGGGCAAAATCGCGCCCCAGAATCACTGCGTTGACCTCGTCGTTGTCCATGAAGCTGCGCCAGTCCAGATTGCTCGAGCCTACGGTGGACCAGACGCCGTCAATCATGGCGGTTTTGGCGTGTAACAAGGCACCTTGGCGCTCATAAATCTTCACACCACCCTCCAGCAGCTGTGTGTACTGCGCCCGGCCAGCGTGAAACACCAAGCCTGAGTCGCTGTAGCTGGGCAGAATCAGCCGCACATCGACCCCGCGCGCTACGGCGTCAAGCAGCGCCTGGAGCAGTTGCGGGTCGGGCACGAAATAGGCGTTGGTCAGATACGCTTGCCGTTCCGCGTTGCTGATGGCCGAGATCAGCGTCAGGTAGACCAGGCTGAAGGGGTCGTCAGGCGTGCCGCCAATGGCGCGCACGATGTCTTTGCCTACCGCTGCGAGCACCGGGGTGTAGTTTTTGGGCATAAGGGTCTTTCCGTGTTGCTTGTCCCAGGTCTGCATGAAGAGTTTTTGGAAGTCAGCCACGACCGGCCCGTCAATCTGCAGATGGGTGTCGCGCCAGGCACCATCACCCTCACTGGGTTTGGGCGCGCGGTGAATGATCGAACCCGATGAATAGACGCTGCTAATGTTGATGCCGCCAACAAAGGCGGTGCGGCCATCCACAATCAGCAGCTTGCGGTGGTCGCGGTTGTTGATCAGCCAGGCACCACCACGCGATTGAAGCGGGTTGACCGGGTTGAACTCCAGCACCGCTATACCAGTGGCGGCCAGGTCGTCAAAAAACGCTTTAGGCGTGTTCAGGCTGCCCACGCTGTCGTAAATCAGATTTACCTGCACGCCCTCGTGCTGCTTCTTGATCAGCGCCTGTGCAAACGCCTGGCCCATGGCGTCGTCCTCAATGATGTAAGACTCCATGTTGATGTGGTCCTGCGCGCCTGAGATGGCGGCAAACATGGCGGCATAGGTGGCCGGGCCGTCCTGCAGCAGGGTGACCTTGTTGCCAAGCACCAGCGGGCTGTCGTTGATGGATTGCTCCAGGGCGATTTGTTTGTCCAGAATGTCGATGTCGCCTGATGTGCGCTTGAGCTCAGCCACGATGGCGGCGCTTTTCTGGACCGACACCGGTCCACGCGCGGTCTCAAACTGCGCGGCCTGCATGGCATGGCGCGCCAGAATGGCATCTGTGTCGGGCAAGCTGGCGCAGCCTGCGGTGCTGAAAACGCACAGAACCACCAGAAGGACAAGCGGGGAGCGTTTAGTTGAAAGTTGCATGGCGTATAAAGGCGGGATATTTGGCTAGGCTAACCGTTGGCGGGCCGGGTGTCGGTGCACTGGCGCACCGACACCCGGCCTGTTGGCGGGTAAACATGCAGGTTTATTCTCTTTCGAGGTTGCTATGAACACCGTTGGTTTGTTGTTGGGATACCCATGATGTCTACTTCGCATGGGCACGTTTCCCAGCTTGCACCCGCAGTGCAGGCGCAAGACGAAGGTATGGCCGAGGGACAGCGGCAGGAAAGCCTGCTGATTGCCGGTGCATTGCAAAAGGCGATTTTCAACAGCGCGAATTTCTCGAGTATTGCCACTGACGAGCAGGGCGTGATCCAGATCTTCAATGTGGGTGCCGAGCGCATGCTGGGTTATGCGGCAGCCGATGTGGTGAATCTGATCACGCCGGCCGACATTTCTGACCCGCAGGGACTGATCTTGCGCGCCAGCGCGCTGAGTGCCGAACTGGAAACACCGATTGCGCCAGGTTTTGAGGCGCTGGTGTTCAAGGCCTCACGCGGTATTGAAGACATTTACGAGCTCACCTATATCCGCAAAGACGGCAGCCGTTTCCCGGCGGTGGTGTCGGTGACTGCGCTGCGTGATGACCTCAACAGCATCATTGGTTACCTGCTGATCGGCACGGACAACACCATCCGCAAGCAGATGGAAGCCGAGAAGACGCTGCTGGGTCAGCGCCTGCGGGATCACCAGTTTTACACCCGCTCCTTGTTTGAGGCCAACATTGACGCGCTCATGACCACCGACCCGGCGGGCATCATCACCGACGTGAACCAGCAGATGGCATTGCTCACCGGTTGCACGCGTGACGAACTGATTGGCGCACCGTTCAAAAGCTACTTCACCGACCCGGCCCGTGCCGAAGACGGGATCCGCCTGGTGTTGAGCAAAAAGAAGGTCACCAACTACGAGCTGACGGCACGTGACCGCGATGGCAAAGAGACGGTGGTGTCTTACAACGCCGCCACCTTTTACGACCGCAACCGCCGCCTGCAGGGCGTGTTTGCCGCGGCGCGCGACATCACCGAGCGCAAGCAGGCCGAAAAGCAGATTCTTGACCTGGCCTTGCACGATTCATTGACGCGCCTGCCAAACCGTCGCCTGCTCACCGAGCGGCTGGGGCAAACCATGGCGGCGGGCAAGCGCAGCGGGCGCTACAGCGCGCTGTTGTTTTTGGACTTGGACAATTTCAAGCCGGTCAACGACAACCACGGCCATTACGTGGGTGACTTGCTGCTGATGGAGGTGGCGCAGCGCATCATCAGTTGCGTGCGTGGCGTGGATGTGGTGGCGCGTTTTGGTGGCGACGAGTTCGTGGTAATTCTGAGCGAGTTGGGGCTGGAGCGCGCACGGTCCACTGCGCAAATGCTGGCGGTTGCAGAAAAGTTGCGCGCCGCACTGGACAAGCCCTATGTGCTGACCTGGCAACAGGAGGGCCAAGCCGCGGTGAGCGTGGAGCACAGCAGCACCGCCAGCGTCGGTGCAGTGCTGTTTCAGGACACCGCCAACAGCCAGGACAATGTCCTGAAATGGGCCGACCTGGCCATGTACCGAGCCAAGGAAGCGGGCGGCAACCAAGTTCGGCTGCATGACGACCACCTTGAATCTCTGGCCCCAAATGTGAAGACGCCCCGGCATCCGATAGGAGAATGACGGGGCGGCAAGCTTTTGGGCCAAGCTCAGGCACAGTGGGTGTTATTCACTGGTTCTTTACTAGTTCCCTTTCTTTAGCTTGGGTGAAATGCGTTCAGGGACGAACAGCGATCTCATTTTTGACTGAAGTGACGTTGTTCACGCCACGGGCAATGCGCTCGGCTTCAGTCTTTTCGGTGGTGTTCTTGGCAAAGCCAGACAGCATGACCACGCCGTTGAGGGTTTCAACACTGATGGACGAGGCGCTGACCAGTTTGCTCTCAGCCATGCGGGTCTTCACCAGAGTGGTGATGCCAGCGTCATCGACATAGGAACCGACGGTTTGCTGACCACGACCAACAGCGCAACCGGTGGCGGTGAGCAGGGCGGCGGCGGTCATAACGGCAGCAAGGGCAAGTTTCATATTCATAGGGACTCCTGGGTGGTTTGATGGTGAAAGCCCCACCACCTTTGGGCGAAAAACCGGGATAACCCCAGCTCATGCCCGAACTATAAAAGTTGGCTGCGGCGGTGTCCGTGCGCTGGCGCACTGAGCTCAGAAAGTGTGGTCGCAGAGCCACTACAGCGGGATCACAAAGCAGCTACTGGCGGGCAAGTCGCGCCAGTGCAACGCCTTGCCAGGCAGCAGCAGGGTTGCCGCCCAGGGTTCGGTGGCTTGCAGCGCCACCTCTGGTGCGGCACGCATCAAGATGAAGCGCATGGTGCGCTTGCCGCGCACCAGCGTCAGCTCGGCCTGCGGCCAATGCCGGGGCAGATGCGGGTGGAAAACCAGGGTTTGCGCCTCTTGGGTCAAACCAAAAATCGACTCGATGGCGGCGCGGTGCATCCAGGCCGCCGAACCGGTGTACCAGCTCCAGCCACCGCGCCCCACATAAGGCGGCTGGCTGTACACGTCAGCGGCCATCACGTAGGGCTCCAGCGAATAGACCGGCCCACGAGTGGGGTGGCTGGCACGGTGTGCCGGGCTCAGGTAGGTGAAGTAGCGGTAAGCGGTGTCGCCGTCGCCGTCGGCACTGGCCTGGGCTTGCGCCATCAGCGCCCAGATCCCGGCGTGGTTGTATTGCCCGCCGTTTTCACGCACGCCGGGTGGGTAGGCCTGGATATAGCCGGCGCTGGGCACAGCATCGGTCAACGGCGGGTCGAGCAGCTTGATCAGCCCGGCATCCGGGTCCACCAGATGGGTTTGTGCCGCAGCTAAGGCCTGCTGTGCCAGCGCTGGCGGTGCCACGCCGGAGAGCACCGCCCAGGCTTGGGCAATCAGGTCGATGCGGCCTTGGGTGTTGTCTTTCGAGCCCAAGGGCTGGCCATCGTCAAAGTAGGCGCGCGTGAACCAATCGCCGTCCCAGGCGGTGGTGGCCAGCGCGGTCTGAATGGTTTGCGCGGTGTCCGTCCAGCGGGCTGCGCGCTGGGTGTCGCCGCGTGCCTGCGCCAGCGGCGCAAAGTCGGCAATCAGGCGGCATAAGAACCAGCCGAGCCAGACAGATTCGCCCCGGCCTTCGATGCCGATGCGGTTCATGCCGTCGTTCCAGTCACCGCTGCCCATCAGCGGCAGGTTGTGGCTGCCCAGCGCCATGCTGCGGTCAATCGTGCGCGCGGCGTGTTCATACACCGTGGCGGACTGCGCACTGATGGTGGGCATTTCGTAAATGTCTTCTGCGCCTGCTGGGATGGCGTTGCCTTCCAGAAACGGCACCTGGGTGTCGAGCAGGCTGGTGTCGCCGGTGGCCTGCAGGTAGCGGGTGCAGGCCACCACCAGCCACAGCCGGTCGTCAGAAAAATGCGTGCGCACGCCGACCCCGCTGGGAGCGTGCCACCAGTGCTGCACATCGCCCTGCAGAAACTGACGTGACGCGTGCAGCACGATCTGCTCGCGCAGCATGGCGGGTGCTGCCCAAGCCAGCGCCATGACGTCTTGCAACTGGTCGCGAAAGCCGGTGGCACCGCCAGCCTGGTAAAAGCCGGACTTGGCCCACAGGCGGCAAGACACCGTCTGGTACAGCAGCCAGCGGTTCACCAGCGCGTCCAGCAGGGGGTCGGGCGTTTTCACGGTGGTGGCACCCAGCAAGCTGTTCCAGCCAGCGCGCACCTGCACCAACCGCTCGGCTGCGGGCAGCGCTGAGGCCTGCGCCAGCAACGCTGGCACCTGGTCGGCATGTGCGGCAAAGCCGAGCAAAAAGCGGCACTGCTCAGATTTGCCTGGTGCAAGGACCAGCGGCGTGGCCAGCGCGGCGCAGGGGTCCAGGCCGTCGCCACTGCTTTGGTCGAAAAGCTCGGGCAGCACCAAGCGGCCGCGTGCGTCAAAACACTCGCGGCGGTCGCAGGTCCAGTCCTGGGCGCCTGCGCCAGCGCCGCTCAGGCTCAAAAATGCCGTGCCATGGCCAAACCCACTGGCCAGCTCGCGCTGCGTCGCCAGCAGGGCGGTCTGGCCGCTGTGGTGCATAACGGCGGTGCGCACCGTGCTGCGGTCGCTGCGGTTGGCCCCCATGAGCCATTCGGCAATGCCGATCAGCCGCAGGCGCAGCGTGCGGGTGCCGAGGTTGACCAGGGCCAGGTGGATCTGCTTGATCGACGTATGGGAATCCACACACCAGGTGGCAGTGACTTCCATATCCGCATGACGGTGCTGCACCTGGGTGTAGCCCTGGCCATGGGTGATGCGGTAGCTCAGTGCTGGCCCCACCCCCGCGCCGGGCGAGACTGACCAGACTTCGCGGGTGGCGGTGTTTTGCAGCAGGAACCACTCGCTGGGTGGGTCAGACAGGGCGTCATTGGACCAGCCGGTGAGCTGGTTCAGGCGGCTGTTGAGCGCCCAGGTGTAGCCGCCACCCGCTTCTGACAGGTGTGCGCCAAAGTCGGCGTTGGCCAGCACATTGATCCACGGCCGGGGCGGGCGTTGCCGTGCCGAGACCAAAAAGCTGAAGTCGGCTGACGCTGGCGCAAACGCGCCCTGCGCGGGAGAGATCTGCCCGCTGAAGGGTGCTGCCAGAGTCAGCGCGGTGGTGGAGGTGCCGAGCCGGTGCTCCAGCGCCAGCTCTTGCCGGTGCAACCATTCGCTCACATGGTGGGTGAAGGGGCGGCCGTCGGCGCGCAGCATCACCCGCGCCAGGTTGTGCAGAGTGTTGAGCTCGGGGTGGGTCAGGTCGTCGGCACGCAGCAGGTGAAAGCTGGTGCTGGCCGGACCGGCATGGGCGTTGATCTCGGCGGTGTGCCGGTCGCGCAGGGCGGCAACCTCATGGCCCAGCGTCATCAGGTAAGACGCGGGCTCGGCATTCACCACCACCAGATCACAAGGCACATTGCCCCACAGCCACAGACCCAGGGCTTGCGACAACGCTCGTACCAGGCCCAGACCTTCTGCCACGCTGACCAGCACCAGAACGATGGGTCGGTCGCCAGAGATGCCAAAGCGCCACAACAAGCGCCGGTCGCAGACCTCGGCGGCCGCGCCTTGCGGGCGCACAGCGCGGGCCTGCGAGCGGCTCAGGCTCATCACCAGTGTGCTGGTCAGGGTCTGAATGGCGTTGAAATTTTCTGCACTGATGCGCGAGGCCCGCAGCCGGATACCCGCCAGCGTGGCCGACATGAGTGAGGCACGTTGCACATTGCTGGTCAGGCGGTATTTGTCGATCACCGCACGCAAGGTGCCGGCGTCTCTGGAGACAGCGGTGGCAAAAGTGATGCGCGCCGTGGCGCCCGGGGCAATGTGCAGCGCCACTGACATGGCGCAGACCGGGTCCAGCCCGGTGTCTAGCAGACTGAGTTCCTCGGTACCTGCGGCGGGGGCCAGGTTGAGTTGGGCCAGCGGCTGGCTGGTGGCACGGTTGCGGCCCTGCCAGTGCTGGCGGTCGGTGGTGATGCGCACCGGGCCAATGGGTGTGCGGCTGTCGGTCAAAAAGTGCGCCATGCGCAGCCCCTGCTCGGTGGCCAGGCGCGGCTTGCGCTGCAGCAGCAAAGCCTGGTGCGACGCTAGCCAGTGGGCACTGATAAACATATTGCTGAAAGCCGGGTGGCCTTCATCGGCCCGCGCATCTGCCAGGGTCACTTCAAACGCGCAGAGCAGTTCCAGGTCGAGCGCCAAATCCCCGGTGTTGCGCAGCTCTACCTGGCGAAACTCGATGTCATCCTCTGGGCTGACCCAAACGGTGGTGCTGCCCTGCAGGTCGTCCCACTGGGCGTTCAGGCAGATCCGGTCGGCATGAAAAACGCTGCTGTATTTTGCCTTCGGGTCGGGTGCGGGGTGCTGGGTGATGGAAAACACGCCTGCCCCGGGCGCACGGCGCAGGTAAAAGAAACTGCCCCGGTCATCGCGCAGTGCGTCGTCTCGGGTGCGGGTGATGCCAATTTGCTCAAAGCTGCTGCTACCCGCGCCATTGGCACGCAGCGTAACGCTGTAGCGCCCGTTGGAGAGCAAATGCGTGGGTTCAATGGCGGTGCCGCCCGGCATGACTTCGCGCAGCATGCCCAGTGAATGGCGCAGCTGTGTCTGGGCGCGCAGGCTAAAGGGCGGTGCATACAGGCCCGACACCCGGCGCGGAATCCGCTCATGCAGCAGGGACGACACCGCCTGTAAATGCGCGTTTGCCATGCCCCAGCGCTGCGGCGCGCTGTTCAGTAACACATTCGCCAGGGCCACAATAGTCATGCCCTGGTGGTGTGCCATGAAGGTGGCCACCGGCACAAACGCCTCGGCGCCGACACGCCGTGCCAGGGTGAAGTCCAGCGCTTCCATGAAGCCGTAACGGCCCCGCGCACCGAGCTTTTCCAGCGCGCTGTAGTTTTGTCGGGCCATCTGTGGTGCCAGCAAGGCGGCCAGCGCGGTGGCGTAGGGCGCAATGACCAGCTCGTTGGGCGGCGTGCGCCGCAAGGCAAGGCGTGGCACGCCTTGGGGTGCATATTGGTAGGCCAGGGTGTAGTCGCTGGCGGCATAGGCTGACTCTGAAATGCCCCACGGCACGCCCTGCGCCTTGGAAAAGGCCATTTGCTCCAGCAGCGCGGTGTGGCAGGCACCAGATAGCACGCTGCCCAGCGGTTCTTTCAGCACCAGGCTTGGCATCAGGTACTCGAACATTGAGCCGCTCCAGGAGCGCAGACCGGTGTCAGTGCCACGGGCAAAAAAGGTGCGCCCAAGGTGCGCCCAATGCCGCACTGGCAAATCGCCACGGGCAACACCCAGCAGGCTGGTGAGGCGCGACTCGGAGGCCAGCAGGTCATAAAAGCCAGCGTCAAGCTGACGCTCTGCCACCCGGTAGCCAATGTGCAGCAGATGCCGCTTGTGCGAGTACAAAAACAGAAAGTCTGCTTCCCACGCCATGGTTGTGAATGCCTGAGCAAGCGCTTGTAAACGCGCCTGAACGGCATCTGCCGTGCCGGGCAGGCCGAGGGCAGTGCACGCCAGCGCATCACGCTGGGCTGAACGCCGGGTGGTGCGGTGGTCGGCCAGCAGCCATTTGAGCTGCTCGCGCAGGGCCAGGGGCAGGGCGCTGCGCTGCTTCAGCAGTGGCATCAGCCGCGCCCTGCCAGCGTCCAGCGCCGCTTGGCAGGCGGCACCGTCGTCAGGGCTGTGGGCGAATTCAACGCAGGCCTGAACCACCGCCAGCAGGTGCCCGCTGAGGTTGCCGCTGTCCACGGTGGAGACATACATGGGCAGCATGGGCTGGGCGGTTTGCGTGTCGTACCAGTTCATGAAGTGGCCGCGGTGGCGCTCCATGCCTTGCAGGGTGGACAGCGTGGCTTCCAGTCGGTCCAGAAAGTCTTGTATGCCGATCCAGCCAAACTGGCGGGCGCAAGCCGTGCTCAGCAGGTACATGCCGATATTGGTGGGCGAGGTACGGTGTGCCAGCAGGTCGTGCGGCAGCACTTGCAGGTTGTCGGGCGGCAGGTGGTGGTCATCCGGACCGATGCAGCGCTCAAACAGGCGCCAGGTGTCGCGCGCCACGCCTTGCAGGTAACTTTGGTCTGCCATAGCCAGCTGTTCTTGTACGCCGCGCGGGCTGACGCGGCTGACCCACCAGGTCCAGACGGGTGAAGCACCCCACAAAACACATAGCAAGGTCGCCAATACCGGCGAGGGCGTGGGCAGGAAAAGCAGCACCAGCAGCAACGCAGATGCCAACACCGGCTCGCGCCAGTGCTGGCGTGCAATACCTGCCAGGCTGGATTTAGCCTGCGCCTGCGCAGCAGCGGCGGTGGTCCACTGCAACAAATGACGTTGGCTCACCAGTGTGCGGTACAGCGCCCGGGTGATGGCATCCAAGTTGGCCAGCGACTGCTGAAGCAGCTCGGCCAGCAACCAGCACCCGCTGAGCAGGGCGCGTGCCAGGTCGGTCAGCGCCTCTTTGTAAAAGTGCCGCATGGCGATGTCGCTGCTGCCGGGTGCCAGGCCCGCCAGCGCACCCATCAGCGGCCCGGCAGAAAACGCCGCCAGCACCAGCAGCAGAGCCGCCCAGGGCGACATGAAACTGCCTGCCAAAGTCAGCAGCAGTAGCCCGAGCGACATCGGCGCTACCAGCGAGCGGCGCAGGTTGTCGGTCATTTTCCAGACGTGGATGGGGCGCAACCCGAAGCGTTTGGGGTGCAGCATGAAGGGCAGCAACTGCCAGTCGCCACGCGTCCAGCGGTGCACCCGTGAGGCGGCCACATCGGCGTGGAACGGTGCGTCTTCAATCACCGAAATATCGGTCACAGCGGCGCAGCGCGCCACCGAACCTTCCAGCAGGTCATGGCTGAGCACCTGGCCGTCCGGCAGGCGGTTCGCCAGTAGCGCATGCACGGCCTGCACATGCAGCAGGCCTTTGCCGGTGAAAGTGCCTTCTGAAAACACGTCCTGATAGACCTCGGAGCTGGCGGCGCTGTAGGGGTCCATGCCGCACTGCCCGGCAAACAGCCAGTGGTAACGGGTGAACTCCGACACATCGGGCAGTGGCGTGGCCACCCGGGGCTGCAAAATGCCGTAGCCAGACAGCATGCGGCGGGTCTCGGTGTCCCACTTGGGCTGGTTGTGCGGGTGCGCGGCTACACCCACCAGCTCGCGCAGGCGCCCGGGTGGCAGTTCGGTGTCGCTGTCGAGGGTCAGTACATAGGTCGCTCCGCCAGCCAGGCGCGAGGTGTCGCCCAGATCAATGAACCCGCCGGGGCTGCCGGTGACCAGCGCGGTGATCAGCATTTCCAGCTTGCCGCGCTTGCGCTCCCAGCCAATCCAGCGCTGTTCGGTGTCGCTGTACAGGCGTTCGCGGTGCAGCAGCACAAAACGCGGCGCCCCAAGGTCTTGCGCCGTGGCGGCGTGGCGGTCGTTGAGGGCCTGAATCTGTGCCATGGCGCCAGCCAGAAGGTCGGCATCACCGGGTAGTTGCGCACTGTCGGCGTCAGTAAAGTCGGTCAACAGGGCAAACTGCGCTTGTTTTTCGGGGTTGGCCAGATAGTGCAGATGCAGCCGGTGCGCCAGCTCTGTGGCTGAATTGGCGCTGCTGAGCATGCCCGGAATCACCACCAGCACCCGGTGCGCGGGCGGGATGCCGGTGGCCAGCGCCAGGCGCGCCAAGTGTTGCGGCTTGACCGACTCGCTGATCAGGCGGTTGATGACGGCCACCACTGCTTCGGACGCTGGGAACACCGCCAGCAGCCCCAGCAGCAACAGGCTCCAGCCCAGCGGCTGCGGGCTGTGGCGCAGCATGAGCCACATCAGCAAAGCTAAAAGAGCCAGCACCACGCCCAGATAAAGCGGTAGCGCCAGTCGGCGCGACACCACCAGCCAGGCGCGCGCGCGCCACGGCTGCAGGCCCAGTGCCTGCAGCAGATCAGGTTTGCCCAAACCCAGCAACCAGTAGGCGGTGACGGCGCCGGGCTGGGTCTGGCTGCCAGCGTCGGCCATCAGCCCGAGTAGTCGTTGCGCCACCACCACCTCGGTGTAGCCACTTTGACGCGCCAGACGTTCAATCGCGTGCAGGCTTTGGTCGCGGGTGATGTTGTCTTCGGCTTCAAACACCGGCTGGGTCAGCATCAGACGCATCAGCGAGCTGGTGCGGGCAATGATGTCGGGCCAATCGGCGTCGCCAATGGCGCGCAGCGAGGTGATGGCGTTACTGACGCTCAAGTTGTCGGCGGCCTGATCCGCACTTTGCTGGGTCTGCAGGGCGGCCAGATCGGGCAGGGCGTCTTGTAGCCAGGCGTGCAATGCGGCCTGCTCACCATCAAGCCGAGCCATGCGGTAGTCTTGCAGGCGCAGCCCGATTTGCAGCAGAAACACACGCCCCACACCACGCTCGTTGAGCAGGACCAGCAATTGGTCCAGCACCTCTACCGTCAGCGTGTCGATCGCATCAAAACACAGGTTGGCAGCTTCGCGGGCGGCCTTGTGGGCTGCAATACTCTCGGCCAAGCGGCGCAGGTTTTCCACCAGCACCACCCGCAAGGTGGTGGGCAGAGCCCACATTTCACTCAGGTTGAGCTGGCGTACTTCTTCGTAAGCCCGAAGAAATTCGATCAGCAAAGTTTCATCAAAATCGCCATCGGTGTGTGCCACAAATGCCCAAGCCACGCCGTAAATACGCGGCAGCCCGGCCAGGGGCTCGTCTTGCAGGATCGGCAGCGCGCGGTAGTAGCTGCGCGGCAGACCCTGGCGGATTTCTTTCAGCTGGGCTTCAACCAGGTGGAAGTTGTCCAGCAGCCATTCAGCAGCCGGGCTGACGTCGTACCCGGTGCTAGCCAGCGTGCCAATGTAGGCATGGGCTTGCCGCAGCGCCGCAATATTGCCCTGAAGACGTGGGAAAAAAGGCGCGGCACCTGAGTTGCCGTGGGCCGCACGATGGGTTTCGGCCAAGCTGCGGCCATGCTGGGCAAAGCGCTGGGGACCAAAAATCTCCGAGCGGATCGGCGCCTGAACGGGCCCGCGTTCACTGTCCAGAATGTCGCACAACGCGGGCGGGGCATCCGGAAGCAGGCTTAGCAATGTGGCGCGCACCATGCTGTGGCTCTAGAAAAGCCAGAGGTACAGGCCCAAAAAGGCCACGCCCACCATCACCGTGGTGACCAGGCGCGCCGCGATGAAACCGCGCGCCGACAGCGCCGCGCAGCGCAAGGTTAACAGGTGGCGGTGCGAGTTTCGGCAGGTGCCCAGATGGTCACCCAGCTCGGACAGATCGCCCGGTAATGTGTCTGCGGCGAAGCCGTTGGAAGCTGTGCTATGGAAGTGGGGTGGGTAAGTGAGGATAGTCATGGGATGCCCCTGTATTGAGTTGACGGATACCTGGCGCCCTTGGTGGGCAAGACTTCATGGTCTGGGAGGGTCCGGGTTGGAGTGTGGGCCAGGCAGCGCTCTGGGTCTGTGCGTTGCCGAACACACAGGCACAAAAATAGCCTAAAGCCCATACAGATAAAGGGATAATAGCTATGCAAAGCATAGCTGGTTGTAAGGCCTGTTGACCTCATTGACTTTGCAGCAAAGCCCGGCAGCGGCTGGGCTGCTGCGGCAGCCTGCCTGCAAAAAGCAGGTGATCTGTGCGCACTAAGTTCGCTATCGCACAGACCACGCTCTGGCGCCGCTTTATCTTGAGCGATCTTCACTTGGAACTCCTATGCCCTATGTGCCCCATTTTTCTGCCGACATCCTGCCGGGGCGAGGACGTGCGATCGCTTCCTCAGACGCGTTGTGGCGGGTAAGCCAGGCAGCCGAACCAGACAGTGTCAGCCCGCAGGTCAGCCAGCAGTTCTTGGGTCTGCTCAAAGCCTATCGCCCCAGCGGCGGTTTGCTGCGGGCGCAGGAGGCGGCGGCCCGCTGCAAGCCGCACAGTGGTACTCCAGTGCACGCCCTGGCGGGGTGGATCTGTCACCGCAAGGTGGTCAGTTTTGAGTGGCTGTCGCGGATCTGGCTGCCGGTGTTTCAGTTCAACCGCGCCGACATGTCACGCCGAAGCGGGCTCGACGAGGTGTTGTCAGAGCTGGTGCATGTGTATGACCACTGGCAGATCGCCCGCTGGTTTGCGCAGCCCAACGCCTGGCTGGGAAAAGCCCGACCCTCCGACAGACTGGCCATCGCTGCGGTAGACGTCCTCACAGCCGCCCGTGCCGAACGCTTTACGCCAACGATTTCGCCCTCGCGAACTACTGAATAGATAGTTATAGGCCCATATCTTATAAGGGCTGCCGGTCTGAAGGTCACCAAAATATGAACGGCAGTTTTAGGCACCTCTGTGCCCTGTGAGCGGCTGTGATGCCGGTGAATAATGGCGTTGTCAAAACCCCTCCCACCATTCAACGCATCAACCCATTCATGAAAAATTTCACAGACATCGGCATCCAGATTCCGCAGGTGGTTTTGCCCCAACCCGGCACCGACCTGCAAAAATGGGCGGTGGTCGCCTGCGACCAGTACACCTCGGAGCCAAGCTACTGGGCTGAGGTGCAGCAGCTGGTGGGTGATGCGCCTTCGACGCTGAACCTGATCTTTCCCGAGGTGTATCTGGCGCAACCTGGCGCGCCGGAGCGCATCGCGGCGATCGGCAGCGCCATGAACACCTATATGCAAGCTAACCTGTTTGAGCCGCACGAGGGCCTCGTGTATGTCGAACGCAGCGTGGGCGGCATCACCCGCCACGGCATCATGCTGTGTCTGGACTTGGAGTGTTACGACATCCGCGCGGGCTCGTCGAGCCTGATTCGCCCCACCGAGGGCACGATTGTTG
>Ga0105048_10003816_pt1 | contig 24628 bp, 22 predicted proteins | sample MAT05_FD_78382 | JGI IMG/M metagenome (GOLD analysis project Ga0105048, IMG submission 78382) | Freshwater microbial communities from Lake Fryxell liftoff mats and glacier meltwater in Antarctica - MAT-05 | ecosystem: Environmental > Aquatic > Freshwater > Ice > Liftoff microbial mat | place... | reverse complement strand
GAAATATGGATGCCCTTAGTGCCAAATACCTGGGTTACCAACCCGTATCGATTACGGAACTGATTGGCAAAAAAGGCAAGGGGCAAGGCAATATGCGCGACGTGGAACCGGAAAAAATAAAAGAATATGCAGCCGAAGACGCTGATATCACCCTCCAGTTAAAAAATGTTTTTCTTCCACAGCTAAAAACGAAGGCGGTTGAAAAGATTTTTTACGAGGTAGAAAATCCGCTGGTAAAGGTATTAACAGCGATGGAGTTTGAAGGCATTCGTATTGATGAACCTTTTTTATACGCCTACAGCAAACAGCTGGAAGCCGAAGCAAAAATAAGCGAGGAAAATGTATATGAACAGGCAGGAGTAAGGTTTAACCTGGCAAGCCCTAAACAGTTGGGAGAAGTGCTTTTTGAAAAATTGAAACTCGAACCGAAAGCAAAGAAAACCAAAACCGGTCAGTATGCTACCGGGGAGGAAGTGCTGGCAAAACTGGCCCATACACATAAAATCTGCGATGATATCCTGGCCTTTCGGGAGTTAACTAAGTTGAAGAATACCTATATTGATGCATTACCACAATTGGTAAACAAAAAAACCGGTCGGGTGCATACCAGTTATGCGCAGGCGGTGGCTGTAACCGGCAGGCTAAGTAGCACCAACCCCAACTTGCAAAATATTCCGGTGCGCACCGAAAGGGGAAGAGAGATCAGGAAGGCTTTTATTCCAAGGGATGAAAATCATGTACTGATTTCGGCGGATTATTCACAAATTGAGTTAAGAATTGTAGCTGCCATAAGTGGCGACGTTAATATGTGTGAGGCTTTTAAAACCGGCAAGGATATTCACACGGCAACTGCTGCAAAAGTGTTTAATGTGGAAGAAGCGGAGGTAACCAAAGAAATGCGGTACAAAGCCAAGAGCGTAAATTTTGGCATTATATACGGGCAAGGCGCCTTTGGCCTGGCGGAGAACCTGGGTATATCGAGGGCCGAAGCCAAAGAGATCATTGATAATTACAAGAAGCAATTTCCCAATATCCAGCAGTACATGGACAACACCATCAATTTTGCCAAAGAAAATGGCTATGTGGAAACCCTGATGGGTAGAAAGCGATGGCTGCGGGATATTAACTCAGCCAATTTTACCGTGCGGGGTTTTGCAGAACGCAATGCGATCAATTCCCCGATCCAGGGATCGGCGGCGGATATGATTAAATTAGCCATGATCAGGATACATGAAGAGTTTAATAAGCGGGGGTTCCGGTCGAAAATGCTGCTGCAGGTACATGATGAATTGGTATTTGATGTGCATAAAGACGAAGTGGAATTGGTACAACCCGTAATTTTGGATTGTATGCAACATGCGCTGGCATTACCTAATGAGGTACCCACCGATGCAGAGATTGGCGTGGGGGAAAACTGGCTCGAAGCACATTAACCGATCGGATAAATTACTAGCATAGGTACTTAAAAGAGACCAATCACCTGGAGCTCATTTACCACCCGGTTTAATGCGTCGCCTTATCTGTCAGGAATAAATGGCGGCAGTCTCAAGGAATTTTTGCCAGTCCTCCAGCATTTTTCCTTTTAACACCCTGGGAAATTTATGCTGGCCGCCAATCTTACCTTTCAATTTCATAAAATCCATGAACGTGTCTTCCGATAGTACCGTAACGATAATATCTTTCAGGGCGTGGTTTCGCTCCACTTCATAATCATCATTCAATTCCTTTAATTTTTCGTCTATACGCTGGCGTAAGGTATCGGCATCTACCAGGTCATCTGTTGCCACGTACCAGTGATGCGCAAAAAAGAGTCCGGAAGGTTGGCCCGCCACGGTAAACTCAGGAATAGAGATATTTAATTCTTCGCTCACCATTTCAATGGCCTTATTCATGTTGTCTACACTAAGGTGTTCTCCTACCAGGCTTAAAAAATGTTTGGTTCGCCCGGTAATAATGATTTCGCTCCGTTCCTTATCCACCAGTTTTACCGTATCGCCAATGGCATAACGCCAGGTACCTGCATTGGTGCTGATCAATATAGCGTAGTCTTTATTTTCCTCAATCTCATGGATCATAAAGGTGGCAGGGTTGTCAACCATATTACCCTCTATGTCGAAATTATGTTCATCAAACGGCACAAATTCAAAGAAAATATTATTATTAAGGGCGAGGTGCATCCCTACTGCATCCTGCCTGTTTTGGTAGGCAAGAAAGCCTTCACTTGCAAGGTAGGTTTCTATATAAGTAATTGGTTTACCCAATAACTTTTCAAAACCTTTTTTATATGGTTCCATTGCCACGCCGCCATGCACATAGAAAGCAAGGTTGGGCCATATTTCATGAATATTATTCAACCGGTAGCGTTCAATTATTTTTTCCATACACAACTGTAACCAGGCGGGTACCCCCACAATAAAACCGATATCCCAGTTAGGCGCCTTCTCTACAATTTCCTCCAGTTTTTTTGCCCAATCTCTTTCCCGGGCTATTTTTTTACCGGGTTTATAAAGCCCTAGCCCCTGGAACCAGAAAGGAATATTTTTTTGCTGGATGCCACTCAGATCGCCTGCAAAATAGGTAGGCCCCTTTTGCAATTGAGTACTACCACCCAGCATCAGCCAACCCTTACCGATGGCGCTCCGCGGCACATCTTCATATTTGGCCAGGCTAAGCAGTTGTTTAAAACTGGTGACGGTATTGCTGCGTATTAAATCTTTTGTAATGGGGATAAACTTGCTGGAAGCTTCACTGGTACCACTGCTCAACGCAAAATAGTGAATCACTCCCGGCCAACAAACATCCGGAATCCCTTCCTTTGTTTTATGCCACCATTGGGCATAGATTTTACTGTAATCATAAGTGGGCACCAGTTGCTGAAATTTCTTGCCAGGGTGACGGCTCATTAAAATTTCATCGAATTTATACAGTTGGCCAAACTGCGTGAAACGGGCTTTACGCAATAACTTTTTCAACACCCTTATCTGCTGCCGCCGGGGGTCACTTAAGGGCAGGTATAATGCCCTGGCAATGCTTTTCGGGAGTTTCAAGTCAAAAAATGGCATGCAATGAAGTATAATTGTAAAACAAATTTACAGCTTACAGCTGTTTAACTGTTAATAAAGTATCGATGGTAAGTTTTTCATCGGTTGGTTCACCTGGCTGATAGATAGCTTAAATATAACACATTTTACCCAACCGGCTTTATCCATTACATGGTAAACAATGGTTAAAAAGTCTCCGCTATTTGTTTTGAATCTTTTTGCCTGGGCTCTTCACTCAAACCTTGCATGGTTAAACTGCTGGTGTGTTAATTACCAACGGCTACATTTCATCAATTTGGTGTAGGTTTGTTGACTAAAAAATTTTTATGAAAAAAATACTTATTTCGTTTGTGCTGGTGGTATCGTTGTTAAAAGCAAGCGCTGACGAGGGCATGTGGCTGCCAATGTTATTAGGCGAGCAGGTGTATGCCGATATGGTAAAAAGAGGTTTAAAACTCACGAAAGAGCAATTGTATTCCGTTAACAAATCGTCGCTGAAAGACGCGATCATTATTTTTGGGGGTGGTTGTACTGGAGAAATTGTAAGCAATGAAGGATTGATCTTCACCAATCACCATTGCGGTTATGGTGCCATCGCCGGAGCCAGTTCGGTAGAGCACAATTATTTGCAAAACGGTTTTTATGCCTACAATAAAGGGCAGGAAATTAAAAGCAACCTTACCGTACAGTTCCTGGAAAAAATTGTGGATGTAACCAAGGAAGTGGAAGAGGGGCTAAAAGGGTTGGACTGGGCCGAAAGAACCAGGAAAACGCAGGAGGTTTTTAAAGCCATTACCGACAAGGTGGCTGATGAAGACAATGGTTTGGCCGGAAGAATTTACCCTATGTTTAAAGGAAACCAATTTTTCATGTATGTATATAAAACCTATCGCGATATTCGGCTGGTAGGCGCACCACCTGAAAGCGTGGGTAAATTTGGCGGCGATACGGATAACTGGGAATGGCCCAGGCATACCGGTGATTTTTCTATTTTCAGGGTATATGCCGCAAAAGATGGAAAGCCTGCAGATTTTAGCACCGATAATGTACCGCTTAAGCCAAAGCATTTTTTACCGGTAAGTATTCGTGGCGTTAAAAATGGCGATTACGCAATGATTTACGGTTACCCCGGAGGCACCAACCGCTATGAAACCAGCTATGGTATAAAACTGAAAACTGACATAGAGAACCCGTCCCTGGTCGATTTGAGGGATATCCGCCTGCAACTTATGATGGAACAAATGGTAAAGGACCCTGCAGTAAAATTAAAACTGGCGAGTAGTTATGCCGGCATTGCCAATTATTGGAAATTTTTCGATGGCGAATCAAAACAGCTCAAAAAATTCGGCACGTATGAACAAAAGCAAGGATATGAAAAAACCTTTCAGCAGTGGGCAAAAGGAAAGCCCGGTTATGAAAATATCATGGCCGATTATGCTAAGAATTACGCCACCTGGACGCCCTACGGTAAACAACGTACGTATTTAATTGAAGGAATTCTTGGTTCTCCACTAGCCAGCTTTGCTTCCTCACTCATTTCACTGGAAGCCAGTATGGTAAAAGCAGGCAGTTCTTCGGCGGATATTAAAAAGGCCGTAGCGGCAGCCGCCGCAGGCAGAAAACGGTTCCTGGAAAGTGCTGACCTGGCGAGTGATGAAAGAATCCTGGCAGCTACTGCCATGAGGTTTTACCAGGATGTTGACAAAAACCAGCACCCGATTGGCTTTTACGAAGGCCTGCAATCTACCTATGGTAATTTGAAGGAAGCTGCTACGTTTAAAAAATGGGCCCGCGACCTTATCAGCAAAACGATCCTATTAAATGAAGCCAAATGGGACGCATTTGTGGCCAACCCGGATGCTAACACATTGCAGGCTGATCCGGCTTTTTTATACGCTTCTTCTTTTGTTAAAAATTATAATACCAAGTACGCCTCCCTATACACTGCTTTCAACAATACCAATGCAGAACTTGGGAAAAGCTATATGAAGGGTATCATGGAAATGAATCCCCAGGCCGCAAAAAAAATGTACCCGGATGCCAACTTCAGCATGCGCGTAAGTTATGGAAACGTAAAAAGTTATAGCCCCGCAGATGCGGTACTTTACGATTACGTTACCACTGGGAAAGGTATTCTCGAAAAATACAAAGCGGGTGATTATGAATTTGACCTGCCAGCTAAACAGGTTGAATTAATGAAGAAAAAAGACTTCGGTCAATATATTGACAAAGGTAAAAACGACCTGGTCGTAAATTTCATTACCACCAATGATATCACCGGAGGTAATAGCGGCAGTCCGGTGATTGATGCAAATGGCAATTTAATCGGCCTGGCGTTTGATGGAAATTATGAAGCCCTGAGTCATAAGATCGCTTTCGATAAAGACCTCAACAGGACCATTTGTGTAGATGTACGTTATGTGTTATGGTGCATTGATAAACTGGGTGGCGCTTCCAATATTATTAAGGAACTTACATTGGTGAGATAAATTGTCTTCATTGAGAAAAAAGCCGCGGTTTAGAACCGCGGCTTTTTTATATTACCTGGGATTCAATAACATCTGCCGGAGACCTGTGGCCTGTTTTGAGCGTGTTATTTTTTTGTATCCCTTTTTTGCCTGCTAACAGGTTTATTCAAAAAAAATAACATCGGTGTTAACTCCTCCTGTTGCAATGCAAGGCTGGGGTAAAAATTATCCTTTGAAACTTTCAGAGAAATAGTCATTTTTGTAGCAGCAAGTGTGGCCTGCGATAATGCCCCTTTGGTTATGGGACGGCTGGAGGCTGATGCGAATGTATTCTTTGATAACGGGCGCTACCTGACCTCCTTTGTCTTGAAGACCGGTAAGTAATTGGCGGCCCTGGTTAAACAATTGTTTAGCATCCTGCGTTTACATTAAAATTATTACTATGATAAAATTATACTTTCCTTCATTTTTAACCCTGTTACTGATGGCCTCCTTATTTACAACCTCTGCACAGTCCGGCAGTACGGTGAAAGGTGAAGAAGTTACCTACGCTGTGGATGGCGTTGCAATGAAAAGTTTTATTGCCTATGATTCAAAAAAGACAGGTAAACGGCCCGCCATCCTTGTGATTCCAGAATGGTGGGGTAATAACGAATATACCCGTACCCGGGCAAGAATGCTGGCCGAGCTGGGCTACATTGCCATAGCGGTAGATATGTATGGAGAAGGAAAAGTTGCCAATGATCCTAAAGAAGCAGGTGAACTGGCCACACCTTTATATCAAAGCCCACAGTTAGACCAACAGCGTATGCAAGGTGCCATTAACAAAATAAAGCAGCACCCTCAAACCGACACGGCTAACATTGCTGCGATTGGCTATTGCTTTGGTGGGTCAATGGTATTAAATGCTGCCAAGTTGGGGATGAAATTGAAGGGGGTGGTAAGTTTTCATGGCGGGCTTGCAACGGTACCTGCTACCGCCGGCACCACCCGGGCTGCTATTTTAGTTTGCCATGGCGGGGCAGACAATTTTATCAGCGAGGAAGAAATCAAACAGTTCAAAACCAACCTCGAAGACATGAAAGTTCCCTACACTTTTAAAGTGTATGAAGGTGCTACCCATGCTTTCACTAATCCGCTCGCCACCGCTACCGGTAAAAAATTCAATATGCCCATTGCTTATCACGAAGAAGCTGATAAACAAGCCTGGCTGGACATGAAGCAATTTCTTGCAAAAATATTTTAACAGTCAATACACCCATCAACATTAAAGATGGCTAAGTAAAATGCGTTATGGCAGAAGATCTTCATATTATATCCGGAACGAAAACACAGGGGTACCAATCTATATTGCCCCAGCTTGAAGCCCTGCTTGCCTGTGAGACCGACCTGGTGGCCAATCTTGCCAATGTTGCGGCTGCCTTAAAAGAACAATTCGGTTGGTTGTGGATTGGATTTTACCTGGTAAAAGAAAAGGAGCTGGTGCTTGGCCCATTCCAGGGTCCGGTGGCATGCACCCGTATCCGCCCTGGCCGGGGTGTTTGCGGTACTGCATGGCAGCAGGGAGCCACCCTGATTGTTCCGGATGTAGCAAAGTTTGCCGGCCATATTGCCTGTAGCAGTTTATCGCGTTCAGAAATCGTAGTGCCAATACTGCGTGACGGGATAGTGGTGGGTGTACTGGATGCCGATAGTGAACTAGAGGATCATTTTGATGAGACTGACAAACACTATCTTGAACAAATCATTAAGCTGTTGACTTTTCCAAATAGCCTGCCTTAAGCAGGTTGCCTAGGGGCAGGCACGGGCACTTTATTGTCTTTCCAACCCCATAAATACCGGCAGGCATAGGTACGGTAGGGTCTCCACTTTTCTGCTATTTGAATCATCTTCATTTTTAATTCTTTTTTATCCAGGTGTTGCAATTTGTATAATTGTTGCATGCTTTGTTGTATACCCAGGTCATCTACTGCAAATACGTCCTCCCTTCCCAATGTAAACATCAGGATCATTTCTACTGTCCATTGGCCAACCCCCTTTATCTGTGACAAATAGCTGATCAATTCACCGTTGGAAAGTTTATTAAGTGTTGCATCAGTGATTTTCTCCTGAATAAAAAAAATACACACATTGTGCAGGTAGCCAGCCTTGGCATAGCTAAGCCCGATAGCGCGGAGCGTTTCCAGGGGGGTGTCAGCTATTTGTTGCGGGGTAGGTGTAGCACCGGGATAAAGTTGTAGAAAGCGTGCATAAATTACCGCCGCCACCTTTGTGCTTAATTGCTGGCTCATAATGGAAGCACACAAATGAAGGTACACCCCTTTCTTTTTTACCAATTGAAAGGGCTCCTGTAAAACCATGATCTTTTTCAGGCGACTGTCTTTGCTGAGTTGTACAAGATGTTCCATAAACAATTATCCCGCCTGGTCGTACGCCATTTTTATATAGCTAATCAGTCGATCATTCAATTGGCTATCATTTTCTATTTTAATTCGATGGGTGCACATACTATTCCAGCTTCCGGCTGCAGTGAGGCCTTCAGCAGAAAAATTGCCTTGTAGATTTAATCCAATGTTAAGCCTTGTTTTTACAGACGGTTGAATAAGGGCAAATTGCTTTTTTCTGCGAACACTCACATAGGCTTTTTTGGGTGACAATTCCACATCAGGCCCAAACTTTTGGATGGCTACTATCAATTGATCGTACCAGGGTTTCAGCAGTTCCTTTCCTTTAAACTGGTCAGCAACCAGTTGGCCGGAATCGCTGGCACCGGCATGGCTTTGCCTGGCATAATGCACCACCAGGTTGGCGTTGCCATGCCCCAGCCCGAAGTTGGTCTTCAGGAAATTTAAAATTTCTGTATGTTTCTGTAGTCCGCAGTTATTGGCGATCAAAATCCATTCCGCCATACTTTTTCCTGTACTTGTTTCCAGGTTTTTTACCTGGTTAATTTCTGCCTGCTGTAGTGTAGTATCCATAACGCTGGTAGCTTTAGTTAAAGAAAGAAAGCATTTCCGGTAAACAGGTATTCGCCATTGATTAACCGGTTGAATTATCATTATTATTTATGGGAGCAAGATGTAGCAATGTACAATTTTTATGAACTAAACTATAGTACTACTATGAAACGTCTGTGGCGTCGCACACCCGTCCGAAAGGCGTTCAGCCGGGCGGGCTTGTACTTTTTGTACAACAGAGAGCATAGTGCAATTATACAGACTAAATCGCTACCTCATTAATAAGTAGCAGCATGATGAATTTTAACCATCGCAAAACCGCGCTATTACCCGGCCTGTTAAAAAAATACCTTTGAAAACTGGCTTATCTTTTCTGGCTATCTTCGAACATTTTTATCCATTCAGTAACGGTGATTTTTCCAGCAAGTGCTCCGATCAATTGGTAGGGAATGGTTACCAGGTTTTTAAACCGCATACAACTTTTGCCCATATCCGGTTTGGCAGTGGTATGTTTTGGCCATTCCTCCAAAAGCCACTGTAATAATTTTTTATCGCTGTAAACACTCATGTGGTACACCGCAATAAAATTTTTCTGCGATGCTATATTCATGAAGGGCAACGGCAAAGTGGGGTCACAATGATAACCGGCCGGGTAAAGCCGATGGGGTACCACATAGCCAATCATCCCACAGTTCATCTCTTCCTTAAAGCCCGGAGGCAGGTTTTTCCTTATTTCTTTTCGCAACGCCATGATCGCCGCTTTTCGTTCCGGTGCTAATTCAAGCAGGTATTGATCAACCGTAGTAGCTGCAGATTGCATAATTAATTTATTTCGATGTTCATCTAACCCGGTGAACACCTGTTTTTAATAAACGTTATTGATAAGGGATAGGTTGCTAAGTTAATTTTAAAATTTGCCAAATCAAAGCTTTTTAAAAACATGCCTTGACTACGAACCTGCTCAAGTAGAGTAACGATAGCGAACCTTGTCCTCAAAGCGATAATACCAGTGCTGACATATAAAATTAACCCTGAATTTTTAAATTTTCTGCCTGAAAATTATGCAATGCATGGGTTGACGGGTAGTTGAAAAAATGCGGTTGCTAAACGCTGCTGAAATAAAATAAATCCAGTTTTTTAACAAGGATTGCTTTGGATGGTGAATTAGCGAGGCTTTAATTCAGCAGGTTAACTATGCCTATAACTGGTTACAATTTAGTTATTACTTATTGTGGAACAGAATGCAAACCAATGCGATTGCCTTCGGTATCCAGTATAATGGCCATGAACCCATACTCTGCCGAAATTTCAGTTTTTGGCAATACGATACTTCCGCCTGCACCTGTCACTTTATCCAACACCAGTTGCACATCAGGATTTCCATTTAAATAAATTAAAGGGCCTTCCGATGCAGATACCTTATGAAAATCTCCGCTGCTAACGAGGGCTCCACCAATCCCTGTCATAGGATCGTCAATCGGAAACATCCGCATACTGATATTATCAAGGTCCATCGGAATCATCTCTATACTAAAGATGGCTTCATAAAATTGTTGCGCCCTTTTGAGGTCGGTTGCCGGAATTTCAAACCAGCAAATGGCATTATTCATAATTAAAAATTTTAAAACCCGGGAAGGGTGGTGATTGAATAAAAAAAGATTTTAATGCCTGCATAGCCAGGCGACCAACTAAACGGACGAACTAATTGCTTAAATTTCAAAACAAGCCAGCTTCTCTAACGCCAAACGCCGATGATTGCACCCATTAAGATAAGTCCTGCCATACCATAACCACCATTGATGCAGATTACACGGCCGCTTCTATGCTCAAAAAGGCCGTGCATAGCCACTGCACAAAACACCCAGATTCCGGCAAGGAAGCCAGCGGTGGCGCCCCAAACGATATCCGTTTTTTGAGCACACCCTGCCGGGCAATCAGCCGGGCCGTCTGCCAGGAACATCGCCAGGTTAGCAGCCATGATAAGAGAAAGTACAAAGGTGATACCATAAATTTTTACCAGGTTGCCTTTACGAATTGTTTCTATATCCAATTTATTAGCTGCCATCCAGGCGTTGCCAAATAAAGCAGGCGAATACCATACCCCTCCAAGTACAAAGGCAGAGATTCCTGCTATTAATACCGCCAGCCAGTTGATTGATGACATATCCATAATGGAAAAATTTAAGGGTGAAAGTATTAATTGATTAAACTAAACTAATTCACAAACTTTACAACTGCAAGTACCGTAAGCACCAAGCACGTAATTATGCCGATAAAATTTAAAAATAGTACGACGAAAGCTGGTATACAACGGGAAAGGATAAACGATGTAGGGTTCCGCGTATTGCTGGTGCCGTTTTTTGGCATTTCCATTCCGCTGATAACGCAAATGGTGCCACACGGACAATTCACCAACCTGCAGGTAAAACTCAGTTATGGCTACACCATTGGCATTGCCTTCATTATTTATGAAGGTACCCGCTTCCTGCACTTTACGCTTCGCAGCTATTTTGACTGGTTTAATAAACCGGTTAAAAAAATCCTGGCCATTATTGTTACCATTCCTTTTTTCTGTGTGCCGGTCAGCTTCCTGTTATTGGTAACCTGGTACTACCTTTTTTTGGACGGAAGGGTAAACTGGCCGGTGGTAAAGCTTTCCACAACGATTATTACTGCCGCGGTTTTCTTCCTGGTAAACGTATATGAAACCGTTTTTGCAGTGAGGGATATGGCGGCCGATAAAATCAACAAGGAACAATTGGAAAGGGCCAGGGCAGAGGCAGAACTGGAGGCACTTAAAAACCAGATTGATCCGCATTTTATTTTTAACTCGCTCAACACCCTTAGTCACCTGATTGAAGCTGAACCATTGAAGGCCAGGCAATTCAACGATAACCTGGCAGATGTGTACCGGTATATATTGCAAAATAAAGCCCGTGATCTTGTGCTGTTAACAGAGGAGATTTCTTTTTTATTGGATTATTTTTCACTGCTTAAAATACGTTTTGAACGTGCCATCCTGCTAACCATTGATGTTGCCCCCGACCAGCAGGAGCAATTTTTAATTCCACCCATCTCGTTACAAATACTAGTGGAAAATGCCATTAAGCACAATGAGTTTTCCGATAAGTCGCCCTTACAAATAATTATTTGCCTGGGTGAAAACCAACTGGTCATTTCCAACCCAATAAATAAAAAAGAATTACGAAAACCGTCTTCCAAAATTGGGTTGCGTAACTTGAGTGAGCGTTACCAGTTAACAACGAATAAGTCAGTGAGCATAAACGAAATTGACGGTTGTTTCGTTGTTGTTCTTCCTTTGCTTAAACTTGATTAGTCACTATATGATGGTTATAATAATAGAGGACGAAAAACCTGCTGCAGAAAAATTAGTGAATGCGCTGCATCAATATGATAAAGCTATCCAGGTACAAGCCATACTTGGAAGTATTGAATCGGCTACGGAATGGTTTCGCCATCACCCAATGCCTGCCTTAATTTTTATGGACATTGAATTATCAGATGGCATTTCATTCCGGCTGTTTGATGGTTGTAATATCACCTGCCCGGTTATTTTCACCACGGCCTATGATGACTACTGGCAGGAAGCCTTTGCTTATAACAGTATCGAATACCTATTGAAACCAATACGGCAAAATAAACTGGAGGCTGCACTAAAAAAATACGATGCCCTCAGCCGTTATTTTGCCAGCCATTTTCAGCAAATGATGCAGGGGCACCAGTTGAAAGAAAAATATAAGAAACGATTTCTTGTAAAAAGGGGTACCGATTATATCACCATTAAGTGTGACGATATCGCCTGTTTCTACGCTACCCATAAACTGGTATGCCTGCTGGATTGTAACAACCAGAAATTTATACTGGATAAATCCCTTGCCGATATTGAAAAAGAAGTAGACCCTAGCCAGTTTTACCGGGTTAACCGAAAGTACCTGGTTAACATAACTGCCATAAAAAAAATTAAGGCCTTTACCAAAAGCAAATTGCAACTATTACTGGAACCGCCTGCAAGTGAAGACATTGTTATCAGCCAGGAAAACGTGGCTGCCTTTAAAAATTGGATGGGCGGTTAATCTTGCTCCCGGGCCTGGGTGGTAATTTTTTATTATTTGCATCGCCAACATATTAAGTGTTTTTTTCCTTTCAACTGTTAAGCAAAAACCTGCTGTTGCAGCACTTTCCTTTATTTAGTACCCGCCTTCAGTAACGTTTTAAATAAATATATTTCTATTATTTGTGTAAAAATAAAGTGGCCTGCATCTAATATCAAAACCGCGTTATGGCAATTCATTTTTTTAAAGATGCCCGGTATTTCCAGTTATTATTCCAGGGTAGCTTTTTAGCTTATGGCCTGATCTTCCTTCACTGGCATGCGGAGTGGATGTTATATGCAACCTATTTTGTTGGTTGTGTAGCAACACAATGGTTATGTGAATTATTGGTTCACCGGAAAAAAGCCGGCAGCCAGGAATGCGTAGGGTATGGTATTGCCGGTTTGCCGTCTGCATTGATTACGGCTTTTGGATTATCGCTGCTGTTAAAGACCAACGACCTGTTCATTGCTTCATCAATTACGGTCATTGCGATCGCTTCCAAATTTGTTCTTCGAAGGGGTAACAAACACATTTTTAATCCTTCTGCCTTCGGCATCGTGACAGGCATGTTATGTACGGATACCGTATGGATTGATACCGGCCAATGGGGTAACGATACCGTCTTGTTTTTCGGTGTTATTTGCCTGGGGTATATTGTTGTTACCCGGGTGCAACAACTTGATTTAAGTATTGCATTTTTATCCGTTTATGCATGCTTACAGTTTGGACGGCAGGTAATCTTCCTTGGCTGGCCAATAGACTTTTTCGTGCAATCTATTACCACCGGCAGTTTGTTGTTGTTTTCCTTTTTTATGATCACAGATCCAAAAACCACCCCCAATCATCCATGGGCAAGGGTTTGCTGGGCCATGGCCGTTGCCGGAATCACTTTTTATTTGAGCACTTTTTATTTTATTCCGGGTGCACCCGTTTGGGTGCTGGTAGCTACCCAACCGCTGGTGCCCCTCCTGGACAGGTTATTTAATGGCAAAACATTTACCTGGCAACTGCCCCCGAATGCAAGCCCATTGGTGACGGGCAGATGACACGTAGATTATTTCCTTTGTATTGTATTAAACCTTCCAGTGGTGGCAGCAACATCATCACCCTGCAGGGATATGCCCCTTCCGGCTTTGCCTGTTAAAACAGCTGTCGGGGCAATTAATAGTAATCATCATCATTAAAAATGTATATAATGAAAAAGCACCTCCTTCTCTCCGGTACAATCCTGCTGCTATCTCCGCTCCTTTATTCCTTCTGTGGTTTTTATGTAAGCAAAGCAGATGGCACAATAAAAAATAATACCAGCCAGGTAATACTGGTGCGGGATGGTAACCGAAATGTTATCACGATGTACAACGATTTCCAGGGAGCCACCAAAGACTTTGCGATGGTAGTACCTGTACCCGTTGTGTTAAAGAAAAAAGACATTCGCGTGATTGACCCCTCCCTGTTTCAACGGCTAAACGATTATAGCGCACCGCGGCTGGTGGAGTACTATGATGAAAACCCCTGCAACGATTATTCGTTGATGGATAGGGAAATGAAATCGGCACCGGCTCCCAACAGGATGGCATCGGGCATAAGCAGTACCGCTAAAAAAAACCTGGGAGTGGTGGTGGAAGCTTCCTACCAGGTAGGGGAATATGATATACTTATATTAAGTGCCAATGAAAGCAGCGGCTTGAGGGAATGGCTTACCATGAATGGGTATAAAATTCCTGCCGGTGCAGAAACGGTATTGGTCCCCTATATAAAAAGTAACCTAAAATTCTTTGTGGTTAAAGTAAATGAAAAAGAAAAGAAAAAACTGCCCGGTAATTTTTTACGGCCGCTGCAGATCAGCTTTAATTCACCCAGGTTTATGTTACCTATAAGATTGGGAATGGCCAATGCAACGGGCGACCAGGACATGATTGTATATGCTTTCACACGCAAGGGCAGAATTGAATGTACCAATTACCGTAACGTAGAAATTGCAACAGGTAACAAAGTGCCTTTATTCGTAAAGAAAAACTTTGGTGCGTTTTATAGTCATCTTTTTAAACATCAATGGGAAAAAGAAAACAAGCGGATTGGATTTGTGGAATATGCCTGGGATGTTAGTCCTGCAAACTTTCAAAAATGTGACCCCTGTGTGGGTAATCCGCCCGACCAAAAAGATTTGTTAGAGGCAGGCGTTTGGTGGCTGCAACGGGATTGGGAGGATTATACTTCAGTGGACAACATAGACAATTACAAGATTAGTAACAACGTGTTTTTTACCCGGTTGCATTTCCGCTACAACCGCGAAAATTTCCCCCAAGACCTTATGTTCCAGCTTACTCCCAACACCACTAATTTCCAGGCAAGGTATATTATCACTCACCTGGCAACCGGTGACTTAAGTTGTACAACAGGCAACAACTATTTAAGCACTTTGTACAAGAGGCGGAAACAGGAACTAAAGGAGTTATATAAATTAACCGGCAGGAATTTGAATAACTGGCAGGACGAAACGCTGGTATCTTCACAGCCAACAGGAGATGAAATGACTCCCTATATGGAACTAACTAATTTATCTAAAAAAGAAATACCCGGAGCAGGTCAGCCGTTTATTGGAATGATGGTGTTTGGCGTAACCGTATTGGGCAGTGTGGGCTTTCTTCGGTATAAGGGATTTGTGTAGGCCTGCCATAAAAATCCATCCCCGAAATAACAAACATCGTCCCCGGGTATGGTATGCCTGGCGGGCGATGTTTAAAAAAAGAAGCCCCGCCAAAAGCGGGGCAAACTTTACCAAAACCTAACATTTTATAAACTACTATTGATTATTCCGTTGTCTTTGTGGCCTCATGGACGGTTCAATTTCATCTATCCATTTCTTCATTTGGTCGGCGGTAAAAATCGCTTTTAGTTTAGCATCCCTTGCATCGGCCATTTCTTTGCGTTTGGCCATCATTGCATCCCTGTCCATACTTCCGCTAGCCCGCATTTCTTCCATGGCCTTTTGCTGGGAGGTGTTAAATTCTGCAATAACTGTTTCCGTTTTAGCCTTTGCATCCGCATCCAGGTTTAGTACGGCAAGTTTTTCCATGGTAGCCTTTGTTCTTTCCTCTGGTGTTTGACGTTGGCCGCCTCCACCCTGGGCGCTCACCATGGTAATACTAAAAAGGGCAGCAACAATCATTAATACAAACTGTTTTTTCATTTTATTTTTTTTAGTCGTTTATGATATTTTTCTTATTGGACGACAGTATTTAAACAATCCGGCGGTACCCGCCCACTTATTTGTTACTTTTTCTTCGGCTATCGCCTCCTCTTCTGTTAAAAACCTTTCCAAAAGAAGTGTCGAATTTGGCTAACTGTTCGGTATTGCAAAGCCGTCGTATATTACGAATATGGTTAAACATACTGATCTCCATGCGTTCCTGCGAAGCGGCGGAGGCAGCAGCTAACCGGTATATTACTGAGTCGCTAAAATCTCCCGCTACCAATTCTTTAAACTGTTCGTTTTTCTTGGTACGGGCAGTGTCAAAAATGAGGTTCATTTTTTCACGGTGACGTTTGCTCAGGGTATCATACTTCACCAATTGCTCTGGTGTAAAGCCAATGTCGTTTTTCAACATATTGGATATGTAAGCTTTCCGATCCATCCTGGAAGGGGATGATTTCGAATTGTGCTCGCCAGGCAGGAAAAAGACCAGCATCCCAATATTGGTAATTAATAGTATTCCAATTACCACCAGCAACACTTTACCCCTGTTTTGATCATTTATCATTATGGTTCTTGGTTTTCGATATCATAAATGGTGGCTACAGAAAATGAAAATTCATCATTGCTGCCGGTTATATTATGTTCAGTAACAGCGGAAATAGCTGCACCATCGTTGACTAACACCGCCACTACATTCACGACAATTAATAGCAACATGGCGGGTACTGCAATGGCTGGACGGCCAATAAACCATACCGCTTTTTCCCATAAGGTTTCCCTTGTTTTATTGAGGCGCTGCAACACCCTGGTTTGCAGGTAGGGCGCCGGTGAAGCCCGCTGTATATTGTTGAGGCTGTTCATCGCCTCGTTGATCATTTGTTGTATTTCTTCCTCTTTTTTCATACCCGCTTATTTATGTGTCGGAGAATTTTTCCTGGTAGTAATTATGCAATATCTTTTTCAAATTTGTTTTTGCTCTTCCCATCAATGATTCCACTGCATATAAAGTTGTATTCATGATAGCTGCAATTTCGTGGTGACTTTGCCCTTCTATTTTATGTAGGGTAAAAGCAATGCGTTGTTTTTCGGGCAACTGTTTCATGGCGTTCATCAGTTGGCCTGCTTTTTCTTTCTTTTCCAATTGTATTCCCGGATGATCGAATTCTACCGGGTGTTGCTCCTCTTCATTATTGCCAAACAATCCTTGTACAAAAGCAAACCTTTTTTTCCTTTTTTTTCTCTTCTCATGATCGAGCGATTTCGAAATTGTGATGCGGTACAGCCAGGTAGATAATTTAGATTCTCCTTTAAAATTGCTAATGGAAAGGTAAACCTGAACAAATACCTCCTGGGTGATATCATCAGCGTCGGTAGCATTTTGCACAATACCAAGGGCGGTATTGTACACCAAATCCTGGTACATTTCCATTACAGTGGTAAATCCGGATTGATCTCCCTGTTTAAGTTGTCTAATTAACGCATCCTCAGATTGGTTCACCGCATGCTTTTTATAAAATCCAATCTAAATGTAGTTAAAAAGAAGGTCGCATACCACCCGGCCTCATCATACCTTCAGGCCTACCCTGGTTTTCTCCACCGCCCGATCGGCCTGCTGCAACACCAAAGTTTTTTAAACTGTAACTAAATGTAAGCATAAAATACTGTTGTAACACTTGGCTTTGTGCGTCTTCGATATAAGCCCCGGTAACTGTTCTTACGATGCTTTGATTTTGCTTTAACAAATCAAACACTGATAATTTAAGTTCCGCTTCCTTCTTTTTCAGGAATTTTTTTCCCACTGCTGCATTCCATAACCAGTAGCTTTGGTTGAAACCATCGGTTAAACCACTAAAGGTTTGGTTGGCAACATCATTTTGAATAAACCAGCCAATTTTACTCAATAGGTTTACCTGTATTCCGGCAGACTGGTTGATGTATTTGTTATTTGTAGTATTTAATGAAATTGTTTTTGCATTGTTGATATTGGCATTATAGGAAAGATTAAAATCAATATACTCACTGATGTTACTTGCCAATACAACTCCGGCATTATACGTATAATTATTGGTGGTGGTATTACGGTAATTGATTAAGCCCGGCAGCTTGGCATAACTAAAACCAGCATTCACATTCACCGTTGTTTTGATAGGTTTAACCGGGATGCTATAGGTAAAGAACGTACGCAGGCTTTGGTAACCATCCAGGTTAACGGGTTTGGTAAATTGAGAACCTCTATTTAGCACCAGGTTTTGTTGAATCACCGAGTCCCTGGTAGGAATATAGGTTGCATTTGAAATATAATCGCTGGCGGTTTGTAGAAATAAGTTAGCAAAGAAACTTTGACTTGTTTTTGAATTTACATAAGTATACCCGGTAGTCAATAAATGGGTATATGACTGTTTTAGATCAGGATTACCACTGCTTACCCTTAATGGATTTGTAAGATTTACCACATCCTGCAGTTGATTTACTGATGGAAAATTTGTAGACGCCCGATAAAATAACCTCACACTACTGCTATTCGACAGTTTTTTGCGCCACCGTGCATTGGGTAAAATATTGGTAAACGATTGGTTAACCGAGGAGGCCGTAGGGAAAATCCGCTCACTTTCCAATTTGGCATTTTGAAAGTTGAAGCCGAACGACAATTGGTCGTCGCGGCTTTGGCCCAACCGGTAACTGATTCCGGCATTATTGGTGGTTATTGTATTATCAAACCTGTTGGAAAGTACGGAATCAAATTTATTGTAGGCAAAACCATCCAATAAAAAAGTTTGCTGATCGGCCTTGTTTTTTTGTACAGATGGATTATAGTCAATCTGAAGCTGGCCTTTTTTACCAATTGGTTCGGTATAAGCGAAACTTGCACCAAGGGTATTGCCATTGGTTGCATTGTCGTAAAACTGGTCCTGAATTGAATCTCTGACAAACCCGTTGTTGAAAAACCGGAATTGCGCCTCCGTATAATTTTCACTGTTGTTTTTATTAAACGTTGTATTGAACCCTATAGAAAAGGAACGGCCTCGTTTTTTAAATGAGTGACGGAAAAGCACGGAATTGCGAATATTGTACCCCGTTCGATCTGAAGTGATTCGGCTTAAGGAGGTATTGACTGAATCATTTACACCATAAAAATTTTGCAGGGTAGAGACGGAGGTGGAATTATTGTCCTGGATATTAATACTTGGTATTATGTAGATAGCGTTAGCAGCGTCCAGCTTATATTCCAGCCGCAGGTTAAGACGGTGGTTGTTATTATCGGCCACTGAATTGCTGTTTTGCAATCCAAACTGGTTTTTAGGATTAAAAAAGGTTTCTGTACTTACAATAGACTGGTTAACATTATTGCTGTTGTTATAAAAATAACTTCCCGACACACTCATTTTCTTACCCCATTGATCACTGTAGTTAATACCAAAAGCATTTGTTTTACTGATTCCACTTGCCTGCCCGACGGTAAAATTATCATTGCCGCCGCCCCAGCCACCACGACCACCAGCGCCACCACCACCACCGCGGCCACCACTGGAGGTAAGGCCCAACAGGTCTTGCGAACCGAAATTTTGTTGGTTGATATTATTAAAATTGCCCACTAGTGAAATTCGCCTGTCTCCTTTAAAAAAACTCACATTTCCTCCTGCACTATAACGATCATCTGTTCCATATCCTGCATACATACGACCAAACTGGCCGTTTTTAATACCCGATTTAGTTACAATGTTGAGTGCCTTTACTGAATTTCCATCATCAAAACCAGTAAGTTGTGCCTGGTCACTCAACCTGTCGAATACCTGGATTTTATCCACTACTTCCGATGGTAAGTTTCTGAGTGCGGCCGATGCATCATCCCCAAAAAAATCCTTGCCATCAATAGTTACTTTTTTTACCTGTTCGCCCTGTGCGGTTACCGTACCATCCTTTGCCACCGTTATACCGGGCATTTTCTTGATAAGGTCTTCGGTAGTTGCATCCGGGTTAACCTTAAATTGGCTGGCACTAAACTGCGATGTGTCTCCTTTTTGAATTACCGGAGGTGCTTGCGAGACAATCACAATACCTTCAAGTTCTTTTCCTTTTTTAATAAAACGAATGGTGCCCAGCTCAAGCAAATTAGGGGTAATTAACACCCGGCGTTGAATGGTTCGTAGCCGATAGAAGTAATTTCGAGGTTATAGCTATTAATAGGTACGTTTAACAGAAGAAAGTTTCCCCTTGCATCAGTTACCGCGTTTCCCCGCCCGGTTTTTGTAGAATCCGTTGGCAGGTAAATTACAACGGTTGCACCGGCAACCGGCCGTTGGTCGGTATCATCTTTCACTACGCCCCTGATACCACCACTTTGCGCAATAACTACATGGGATGTAATGCAAAACAAAAGAAAAAGTCCTAAAAATCGTGTCATATAAAAATGTTTACAAAACCATTAGACGCCTGGTGTTGAAAAAACAGGCGCACTTTTGTTTTTAATTCTTTTTATTATGGTGTAAATAACTGCCACTCCCAATAAAAAGGGTAGGAATTACCCTTTTTTCATATTAACAACCATTGACTATTGGATCAAAAAAATGACGTAAATCATTTGAGGCAGGATTTATAAATTACCTGATAAGTGGGTGCAGATGCCGAACTTTGTGGCATCGCACCCAAATAACCTATAACCAAAAAAGATATTTATGAGTATTAATGCTATTGTAACTGTTACTTTAAACCCAGCCATCGATAAAAGCACCACTACGGAATCCATTAAACCAGAATCAAAGCAGCGATGCTCCGAGGTGGTGCATGAACCGGGAGGTGGTGGAATTAATGTAAGTAAAGCTTTACAAAAGTTAAAATGCTCCTCCATGGCGTTGTTCCCGGCCGGGGGACATAACGGTGAAATGCTGAAATCCTTGCTTGCAGAAGAAGGAATACAATTTCACTCTATCGATTCCTGTGTTGAAACAAGGGAAAACTGGGTAGTGCTGGATGAAAGCAGCAACAGCCAATACCGGTTTACCTTTCCTGGAAGATCCATGGAAGAGCAGGTGGTTAAAAACCTGATTGATGATATCCTGTCTTTTAGTCCCGAGTACGTAGTAGCAAGCGGAAGTTTACCTCCGGGATTGAAGGATTATTTTTATGGATTAATCGTGAAGTCGGCCAATGCAGTTGGCGCAAAGTGTATTGTTGATACCTCCGGCCCGGCGTTACAGGCCTTACAGGGGAAAAAAGCCTTCCTCATTAAACCAAACATTGGGGAACTATGCAAGATGTTGAATATTACCAGGTTGGAATCCAATGAAGTACCGGATGCTGCCCAACAAGCGGTTAGGGATGGCTTTGCCGAGTTGATTGCTGTTTCGATGGGCCCGGATGGCGCCTGGTTGGTAACCGCGGAAAAAAAATACTATGCAGCCGCCCCTGTTGTTGAAAAGAAAAGTACGGTGGGCGCCGGTGATAGTATGGTGGCCGGTATCACCTATATGTTGCAGCAGCGACAGCCGCTGCAGCAGGTTATTAATTTCGGGGTGGCCTGCGGTTCGGCGGCCACTATGAATGATGGTACCCAGTTGTTTAAGTGGGATGATGTTCAACGGTTATACGAGGAAATTAATGCTAAAAAGTAATATCTTTTAGTGGCGCCGGCGGTAATCCGGAAGGAATAATGGCATTGTTTTCAAAAGATGGATTTCTACCCTGAAGGGTAATCTGGGAACAAATGGAATAGGCTTGTTTATAATTTGATGGCTTAATTTTGTGACCTGTTTTGCAATTTTACTATTACCTTGCAACCCTAAAAAATATTCAGCGTATGGAGTATAACAGACTAGTATCCGTGACCGGTTTAGGTGGATTGTTTGAATTAATGTCTTCCAAATCCGATGGGGGCGTTGTTAAATCGTTGGAAGATAAAAGCACCAAATTTGTAAGCACCCGTTTGCATAGTTTTTCTCACCTGGAGAGTATTGAGGTATTTACCGTTAAAGAAAATGTTAACCTGGTGGAAGTTTTTACAGCAATGAAAAACAGCGATGTTCCCTTACCGGAAGCAAAAGCTGATGCAGCCGCCATTAAAGCCTATTTTGAAAAAGTATATCCTGATATGGACTTTGAGCGGGTGTATGGCAGTGATATGAAAAAAATGGTTAAATGGTTGGGGCTGTTAACAACCAACGAGGTAGAAATAAAGCTTTCTGAAAACCATGATCAGGATAACCTTGCCCATGATGTTGTAACACCCAAAGCAAAAGCGACAGAACAAAAGCAGTCGAGCGTAAAAGCGGCACCACCCAAAAAAATTAATTCGCCCCGAAAAATGGCTTAGTAATCACCAACTTCCTGTTTTTTGCCTTGTTGATATGAGGCATATAAATCAACGGCAACCGCCTACGCCATCAAATAATTCATCATTATGATATGCTTAAACCCCCAACAGGGGTTTTTTTGCTAACCAAATCCAACAGCTAACTTCCATTTCTATCGTGAATGATAATTAAAATATACTTATATGTATACTGCAGCCATAAATAAGATTCCCCGGCATTTTGTTCCAATGGGTTTTGAAGTAACTACCTGGCAGGAATTGGAGCCCTACTTTAAAGATTTATTGGAAAGAAGCATTTCCACCAGGGATGACCTTGAACAGTGGCTGAGTGATGTAAGCGAACTGGAAGCCGTAGTAAGCGAAAACGCCTGCTGGAGACAGATTAAAATGACTTGCGATACAGAGAATAAGGAATTAGAGGCGTCTTTTAATTACTACTGCATGGAACTGCAACCCAATATTCAGCCCTATTCGGATGCCCTTAATAAAAAGCTCATTCATCATCCCCTTATAAAGGAACTGGATGAAGCCACTTATTATACCTATTTACGGTCGATGCGTAAAAATATTGAACTATTCAGGGAAGAAAATATACCTATCCAGGCGGCCCTTTCCGTTATGCAACAGCAATTTGGTGTTATTTCCGGTAAAATGACGGTAACCATTAATAACCAGGAATATACCTTGCAACAAGCTGCGAAATTTTACGAAAGCCACAACCGCTCTTTAAGAGAGGAGGCTTATCGCAAAGTGCAGGAAAGAAGATTGCAGGATAAAGACGTACTCGACAACCTGTTTACTGAACTGGTGCAAAAGCGCCACAAGGAGGCGCTCAACGCGGGTTTTAGTAATTACCGTGATTACCGCTTTAAGGAATTAGGCAGGTTTGATTATACAAAGGAGGATTGCTATCGTTTTCATGATGCTGTCAAAGAGCATATTATCCCGTTGGTTGATATAATTTATCAAAACAAAAAAGAGCAGTTAGGTGTTGATACTCTACGTCCTTGGGATATTGAGGCGGTACCCGAAGGTGCTCCTTCTTTAAAACCATTTGACACCAGTGAAGCATTGATTCAAAAAACCATTACCTGTTTTTCCCGCTTGCGGCCATTTTTTGGAGAATGCCTCGAAAAAATGAGTGCGCTAAAACACCTCGACCTGGAGAGTAGGATGGGCAAGGCGCCCGGCGGATATAACTGCCCCCTTGCGGAAAGTGGCGCTCCCTTCATATTTATGAATGCTGCCGGCCAGATGCAAGACCTTATTACGATGGTACACGAAGGTGGGCATGCGGTGCATTCTTTTTTGGCGCACCCTTTACCCCTTACCGGGTTTAAAGAATACCCAATGGAAATTGCAGAAGTAGCCAGTATGGCGATGGAACTGTTTAGTATGGAACACTGGGATGTTTTTTTTACCGATGCTGCCCAACTAAGTAAAGCCAAGGCCTACCAGTTGGAAAGGGTAATTACCATATTTCCCTGGATTGCCACCATCGATAAATTTCAACATTGGATTTACGAAAATCCTACGCATACTGTTGAAGAAAGAACGGCTAAATGGTCGGAAGTGCTTAATGAATTTAGTGATAACATCATCGATTATAGTGGGCTTGACAGTTATCGCAACAATGCCTGGCAGCGACAGCTACACCTGTTTGAAGTGCCGTTTTATTATATAGAATATGGCATTGCGCAATTGGGGGCCATAGGAATGTGGCAACAATTTAAAGAAAATCCTGAAAATGCACTTGACAATTATTGCGCTGCCTTGAGCCTGGGAAGCACTAAAACCCTGCCGGACTTATATACCACTGCGGGACTACATTTCGACTTCTCGCCGCCACAGATTAAAAAGCTAATGGACTTTGTAAAAAAGGAGCTATAATTCACAGCAGAATGCAAGTATTAATACCGGGTTGCCATCTTCAGTTAGCGGCAGGCAATTTTTCGAGTTTGGAAATTATTTGATGGTATAGTTGTTGTAATATAAGTTGCTGCCCTTAGGTTGGAAGAATACTTATTACCTTTGTATCGAAATTTTTAAATATAATTGTTATGATTAAAACAGGCAATCCCGTAATTAGTATTTATACGGAAATGACACCCAATCCGGAAACAATGAAATTTGTAGCTAACAAATTATTGTACCCGGGTAAAAGCATCGATTTTCCGGATGAAGTGAGTGCGGCTCCTTCGCCACTGGCCCAGGAATTATTTACGTTTCCATTTATTCGCTCGGTGTTTATTGCCAGCAATTTTATCACGCTAACCAAAACCAGTGGTACAGACGACTGGCAGGACGTGATCCCTACCATCAAGCAATTTTTAAAAGAATACCTGGAAGAAGGAAAGGCGGTTGTAAATGAAGAGGCCGTAGCTTCCATGAAACAAGAGAGCAGCAATGAGGTAAGCGCGGATGACGACGATGTTGTGAAAAGAATTAAAGAGTTATTGGAAAATTATGTGAAACCAGCGGTAGAAATGGACGGTGGCGCTATTCAATTTAAAAGTTATGAAGAAGGCCGTGTAAATTTAATGT
>Ga0105048_10003815_pt1 | contig 24632 bp, 19 predicted proteins | sample MAT05_FD_78382 | JGI IMG/M metagenome (GOLD analysis project Ga0105048, IMG submission 78382) | Freshwater microbial communities from Lake Fryxell liftoff mats and glacier meltwater in Antarctica - MAT-05 | ecosystem: Environmental > Aquatic > Freshwater > Ice > Liftoff microbial mat | place... | reverse complement strand
GCTCCTGCCGCTCCTGCCGCTCCTGCTGCTCCTGCTGCTCCACCAACCTGTAGATTATTAAACAACGGATTTGGTTGTGCTGGTTGGCCAAACTCCTGACCAATAGCATTACCTACTACATTCATACCGTTCACGATTTGATTGGCACCTGCAGGAACTTGATTGCCCAATTGACCAATCAACACACCACCCTCGATCACCCTCTGCGCTGCAAAATCCAACGAGGCCCGAGATTGCAAATCCCAAATCTCCGGCCAATTTAATACAGCATTATTGTCCAGGGTTGCTTGAATAATTTCAGATCGTGATATATCTCCATCGCCATCAGTATCAATTATTTTGAACCTATCCAACACAACTTTTAAGAGAGGATCATCTGCACGAATAATAACTTCATTTGTACTTCCTCCTACTGTAATATCTTTATTTACCTGAGTTAGCAAATCAGTGGCTCTCACTTCATTAGGATTCTGCAAATTGTGACCAACATCTCTTAAGAATTGATTACCATTCGTATTGAAATTAAAGCCTAGATCCTGGCCGATATGTAAACCTAAACCTGCATTTATGTTGACTAAGCTATTTTGTGCAGCATCAACCTGCTCGTTGAATGTATGGGCAATAGCAGCCACGGCGTTATGTTCCCTCTGTTGAGGATTGGCGGCTGGTGGTTGTAGTTGCATAATACCTTCGAATGACATTGCACCCGCAATAGCCATGCGTAGATCATCGGCCATGCGATTGCGCGCAGCTCTCTGCTCAGGTGTCCATGCATCACCTTGAAGCGCATCTCGTCCTTCTCTGCGGCGATTGACAGCGCCATGCACCGCGCCAATCAGGTTTGAGCCCATAGTTCTACCCATGAATACTGCCGCATTTATTTGCTCGGGGGTCAATGCAGCACCGTTAGCTAACTGCTGTGCCAAGCCTAAACTAGCTTTGCCTCCAATATCTAATCCTACACCTCCCATGCTGGCCATTGCTAGATGTGCCGCTGCGTTGGCAGCCCCTAGGGCAAAGTCAGCTCTGGACAAGTACCTCCGATTTCTGTACAAACTCCACACACCCTTAGCACCACTAGCTACTAGCTCAGGTGAACCCAATAATGCGGTATTTAAGATAAACCTACTATAAGCAAAAGGTATCTTGATGAAAGCTTCGGATAAGACAATTCCTCCACCCCTTACGATGCGAATAAGTCCTTTACGTTCTTGGTTGCGACGTGTTGCTTCCATATACTCTAAACCGTTTGTGGCTAAGCCTTTCACAAAGACGCGGGGGGCAATAAGTGCAGGATTCAGCACATAGCCATAATTCCACACAAATCTCCCCACTCGCATTAAGTTTCTATGAAAAGCTGTACGCGTATCCTCTGGTCCACCCTTGTTGAAGTCCACCGGTGTCATTATCCAGCGATTGGCAACTGCGTCCCAATGCTTTTCACCTCGACCGGCTAAGATTCTAACAATAGGCAGTACATACCGGTCAGTAATTAAGGCATCCACCGCCCTTAGGCCCCCTCTAAATAGCTTTGGCTCACCCTGACGTCTATATTCATCAATTGTGGTAATAATATTCCACCTTGGATCTGCAGCTCTCTCAGCATCAGTCAGCCCACCTCTATAATGCGTTTGTAATCTATCAGCGATCCTACCTAACCTAGCCCATTCACCAGGTCTTAGTAATGGACTTTCTCCCATTTGCGAAACATACCAATAACCTTGATTTCTGGCGTTTGCATCATCTCTAATAAGCTTCTGCAGGATGCGATCTACCCTCTCTGTCTCTGCGGTCACTTGGCCTGCTCCAGCAGCGAGCGCTTCAGCAACCCTCAAAAGGACTTGTCGATTAATCGGACGCACTACACCATTTGCTTCATAAGTTGCCCCCTCAGCTAAGAGATCCCTCATCAATGCGGGGTTCTCGAGCACAGCCACACGCAGCTGTCTATCTAGATCATTCTCTCTATTCTCCCAATATCCTGGTTTGGTGGTGTCGTTAGGAATTGCGGGGTTAAAATAGCTAAGATTCTCAGCACGCACCCTACCCGTCAGGGCGTTATAATGAGCTCCCAGGATTGAACTGCCCGGGGCTGCATAGATATTTGTAAAATCTACAGTCTGCTGAGCTGCAGCCCTATTAACTCTATTACGGTAATAGTCAATACCAGTTCTGATCGCCACTGGCACGTCAGTGCCCTCGGCAGTATAAAGGTCATTAGCCATTCTTTCTAACGTTGCCAGATTTTCAGGGTTAGCTTCGTAGAAGTCCAACACTCTTTGCGCTGGAATAGCTGCTGCACCTCCATTCAATCTGAATACTCCAGTGTTATTCGTACATAATCTGTCTAAGACTTCACGAGCATGCCTAATGTCCAATCTGCTAAATTCAGAAGTTCTAGGTTCACGGATTTTACGTCCCAACTGACCTAACCCAGTCCTGTCATCGACCCTATCTGCAATCAATCTCTCCGCTGCCCGCATGCCACCGTTATTACCAATCATTGCCAGCATATTGGCCTTATCCACCTGATAACTGGACATTACACTGGATTCCTTCAATTGAAACTGGGCATTGATCACTTCACGTGCGAAGCTGCGATAGGCTGGCTCAGAACGGTAACGCTTGTAGGCATTTTCCATAGCCTTATCCCCATTGGCTGTGCCTTCTTCGTATTCATTCACCATCTCAATCAAATCAGTCATAGATCTGACTTTAGTACTTTCTACTCTGTTTGCAGCTATATTCTGGTACTCAAGTCCTGGGTCTATATAATTGGCCAAAGTTCTCAGACCTGCATCACATGGTAAATAATCCAAAAACTCCACGAATATCTTATAGTCACGATTCATACCACCGGGTCTATTTTCAATGCGCTGGTCCAGCAATTGTTCATGTCTTTGCTTTTCGCGATTGACTACTCTATCTAAGATGACCAACCGAGCAGCATTATTTGGTGGAGCTGTAGTTGCAAGATCAAGTAAATCTAGCGCTCTCAGGATTAGGTCATCCTCCAACTCTTCCCCACTGGCTGTCCCTCTCATCCGGATAGTACCATCCAAATGACTGTTCAATCTAGTCCTAAGAGCTCCAATTGCATGGATATTTGCAGTTGAGGTTGCTATGGCCGTCCAGTCAATATTTCCCCCAGTGATATCTATTGCTTGTAGTTGTGCGGCTGACTTTGCCAAAGATTGATACACAGCCACTCTCTCTAGATTCTCAAGCAGGTCTTCAGAAAAATTATCCCTTAGGTGGGCGCCAGCCATAGTAGGCATATCTCCCACATTCCGTCGCAAATGGCTCGAGAAGTCTTTCAGGAAGGGAGTACTTGCATTTTCGCCTCTTAAAATCTTAATATCAACTGGATCGGCTGGTTGTGCGCTTGTCAATGTGGCCCCAGTCATATTGCCAGCAGCATCCCACTGCGGCTCTGTCCCAAGAATCTTGTCTGTTACTACTGCCAAGGCTTCTCTCTTGGCTCTACGCAATCGGTTTATATCTACTGTCTCCGCTGTGGTGATTGGATCTCCACCTACAAGTCCTCTTTCATCCTGCAAGAAAAGATTGATACTCGACAATGCTGGTTCCATCCCAGGATTTTGTACTGACTCATAATCACCGATGGTACCTATGGAGCCAGTGGCAAAGATAGTATCTACCATACTATCAGTGTCATCATCTGTGTTTCCCAGAACTTCTAAGCGTGATTTCAGATTTAGTCGTCTCTGTGAATCACTTACAAGTGAAGTTTTTATACTTGCGTACATTTCACCCGTTTGCTTTACAGCGGTCAACCCTATGCTATCAAGGGTTACTTGTGGGTTGTATGTTTGTGCGTCTGGTACTGCCATTAATCAGAAAAATACATTCGGTTTTGGTTAAACTCTGCACCCATAAAATCGAGTAAAGCCTTGATCTTGTCTTGTGATATCCCCTTCTGCTCAAGGTCTTCCGCAATCAATTCTAATTTCACAAAGAATTTAGCACTAAGAATCCCACTGGATTTGAAGTCTGTGGCCTGCGTATTAATTTCAGTATAAAGGTCTCTATCCGCAATATCAGATTTGGGCATATAACCATATTACTGAATATTTTGTACGAAGTCTAAATTTTGCAAAAGTGCCAATATCTAAAAAATACCAGCCTTGCGGCCGGTATTTAATCTCAGATGAACCTAAAGAATTTAGGCAGGTTCTTTGGAATTTAAATCTTCTATTACCTTTTTGATATAATCCAAGTACTCAAATTGATATTTATCAAGATCGTCAACAGTCATCTTTTTCTCAGCAATGAATTTCTTGGTCCAGGCCAATAAAACCGCGTCAAATGCCTTGTCTTGAATAGACTCTACTTTCTCAGCAGGAATGTCTGCATAGATCTTAGTCAAACTCATAATCATATCCTCCACAGTTAAATCTTCAGCACTTAAATCAGTCAGTCTAGATTGCATAGCTGCATCGCTAGTATATTCGATAGCTAACAAATCTACAATCTTGGCTAATAATTCACCATAAAACTTAGTAATAAACTCTATGCGCTCTTCATCATTAGCAAATTGAATATTCTTCGCTAAAATCTCAATTTCTGGGAGTGAATAAGTTAAGGTTTTATTGTCCATAATTTTGGGTTGTCTATTATATTAATTATTAACTATCAACCTAGTTCTGCCACCATAGCTTTGGTTGCGTCAGGAATAGTTGTAGTTAAAGCCACTGCAGCCTTAACTTCATTGATTCGAGTATTCAGTTTTCCAACCAACTTTTGCTCAGCTGCTGCATGAGCGAGCCTACCATCAGCATCTATTAGTGCGTTTAAGAGAAAACCCGCTGCACCTCCCAGCAAAACTCCTACACCCACAGTTGGAGTATCAAAAATATTTACTCTGGCCACATTAGTATTTGCTGCAGCATTTGCAGCAGCATCAAGTGCTCCACCTAATCCCGCCCCACCCACAATTGATGCACCAGTTCTGATAACTCTTCGGAGGGCGCCGGAAAGTTTATCGATCTTTCCAGCATAAAAATTCTGCCCTAAATTATTATCAAGAGATGTCACAACATCAGCAATTGTACCTGCGGGATTATTTACTGATTTTTCAAATGCACTTACTAATATTTGATTCATTGGACTCGTTGCCATACTTTTATTCTTTGTTATGTAAGTTAATATTTATATATTACTCACATTTGGCATGTATTGACAAGTGCATTCTGGAAGAATCTTTACCAAGGACTTTCAATTAGCGCTTTCCAGCGATTTTCTCTAGGGACATGGAAACATTGTCTGTAGGAGTTATTCCCATTTGGGTTAGTGATTCTAACCCAGATACTAGAGTCTGATATTTTCTTTGTAATTCTGCCACTTGGCTTTGATCCAAATCTACTAGCTCTGCCAAATCGCCAATAAAATCACTTAATACTTGAGCCCCAGATTTGCCTAGACTTTCTTTGAAATCAGAGTTGTTTTGGTATTGCTTTAAAAAATTTTGCAGCTTTAGTTGATCAACTTTTTCAGTCTCAACTGCAGGTAAGATATCGCTAGCCAAAGGCTTGTACTGCTCTCTCTCTAAGAAATGTATAATGGCCCCTTCATAAATCTTCGCTATGGCTAGATCTCGTAGATTTTGCTGACGAGCAATTTCGCTAATCCCTGCAATCTGACAAAGATCTGTAACTACTTCGGAGATGAACTCTACCATTTCTATTTTTGATAAACCTAAATAATCTATACAATTCGACCCACTAGGCTGCCGCTTGGCTAAGTGTTGGCTGGGCTTCAGAAGGTTTCTTGCCTAGCAAAATCTTACCTAATCCATACGCTATCGAACCTCCGTAAATCGCTTTTAGAATCAGATCCGGAGATAGTAGTGAAATCAAAAACGTTGGTCCCAGATTCCTCACCATAAAATTAATCGCTTCTCCTATCCTTCTCAAACGAAAACTCCTCTGGCTTAGCTCTGTGTCCACCTTGGCTTGTTGATCAGGGGGCAATACTCCCCCAACTTCTCTGGTTTGCTCACTTTGTGCGGTCGGTACGGTTCCTTCATTCATAGTCATATATTATCACAAGGCCAATAAGCTTAGACAGTCAACTGATATTTTTGCTCCCAATAACCCAATCTCAGTTTGTTCTCAACATCAGATAGACTGGGGTCAAAGTAATATTGTTGCTCAGCAGCTACTGCCGCAGCTATTTCACTGTATTGTGTGCCAAGTATACTACTGGGATTTATTGCAAAGAGATCCCGAGCATTAACTGCTACTGGGCCAGTGGCTCCAGAATCTACCTCTCTGAGATATTGAGCAAGTGCTTGTCGGATATCTATGGGGACTTGCGAGTTCATATCGCCCCAACACTTTTCTACTAGTTCGCAGAGTATATTATATTCAGCCATGTTCCGAGGAAAGGAACTTAATACTTTGCGCTTGTCGATATTAGCAAGGCCATCATTAGTAATGAACGCACTGGTTTCGCCCAGACATAATATTCTGATCAAGTGTTTAGTGGCCCTTTCTCCCATCATTTCTCGTCCAAAGTTTCTATTTAACATTCCATCCCTCCAGCTATATTTTCTTGCCCCTTTGGTAACTGGATCGATTAATAAACGCCTCAATTGTCTGAATCCACCAGTCTGCCCGATAATCATCAACACATTGCCCCAGTCATATGCATATACTTCGGTAGGTTGTGCTTGAGCATCATTAACTGGCTTCCTGCTGAAAACTCTCCCAATCGTTTCTTCAGTCAAGGCTTTATACTGCTCTGATTTTTTATGCATTATTCTCGCTGTACCCCACTGGCGCATGTCTGCCTCATACTCATCGAATGAGCTGCCATCAGGTCCAAAAAAATCGTCGTCATCAAAGTTTACTACACCTTTTGTAATGGGAGCAGCTAAGCTATCTAGGTTACGAGTTAAACGATCATAGGCTTGAAAGTACCCCTCACCAATGAGGATAGCCTTTCTTTTCTCGAGTTGGTCAGGTTCCCCTAAGCTTAGAGACTCTAAAGTGCCCATTATTTCATTGTACCTTGCAGGGGGTGTAATATTTTTATCTGAGAGTAACTGGGCTTGTTGTTGTTTTAGTTTGCATAAAGTATCTGCAGGCTCTGCAGAATAAACCATTTCGTCTGGAGGGTCGTTTTGATCAATCAAGAAAGTGGTATGCTCCAAGCTACCCACCAGGTCAGCTGTCCCCAATATCAATTTTCTTGATAAATTCACCCTGGCGCCAACCCCAAGTTGGCCTCCAGTTGCATACCGGTCGGCACGCTTTTGCAACCTCAGATACTGAGAACGTTTGCGTGATTCTATAATCTCTAAACGTAATGCAGATTTAGCAAGCCTTAAGGCAGGCGAAAATGTCTGAAAGTTGAAAATGTCTATTGATGCTTTCGAATTCTGCAAACCTAACCCTACTCTTAACAACCCCAACAATTCAGTTTCTAATTCAGCTATAGCTCTTAGATTTCCCGGGCCAATATCATCTAATTTTGCAAAGATTCCTGATTCTTTAATTGCCTCCAAGTGCGCTGCTTCCAATTTATACTTCTGCGCCCGCTTGACCTTTTTAACTTGAAGCACCATGGTTTCTGGGATTTGATCCAAGCTAAATTGCTCTTTAAGACGTTGTAAACCATAGTGTGTTAATCTGCCAAGCAGAGCTGGAGCCAACGAAGGTAACTCACGGTCTATACCACGAATACTATGAACCACTCTATTGAGTTTAAGAACACTATCTTGATTTGCCGGCTCACCCAGCTGCAACGACTCCCGATGGTCCAAAATCATAAGATTAGCCAATAATTGTTTTTTGGCAGTAGAGATATTATTTTCGAAATTATGTATTTCTCCAGGGATTACTCGGCTATCTTTACCTAATAAAGCGTAGTCAAGCATACCTTGCCGACATGCAAATATACTCTGATCTTCAACTAAGGCTCGCATACTTTCTCTTGATTGTTCTTCTGGAGACATCAGATGGATACCTGCCTCAACCTGAGATAGATAAATTTGTGCTAATTCAGTTCCAGTAAAATTAAGAGTTGTAGGTAGATCTGCATACCAGGATCTCACCCAAACTCTAAACTCTTCAGTCAATCCTTGCTCAGCAATTTGGCTTTGTATATACTCAAGTCTCGGACTTATATTTGTGATTCTTACTGGCATTTAGGCATATTCTATTCAATAATTATTTTTGCACGCTTGAACTCCTGAATGTATAAATCGATCAACGACTTGATCTTCTCGGCGGTAAATCCTTTCTTATTTAATCCATCTGCTAACACACCAAGCCTATCCAGTAAAAGCAAATAGCTGTCACCTTCCAATTTGTGATCCTGAAGTAATTCTTGGATTACGCTGCCATTGATTGACTCTGTGGTAATTGCTGCCAGGTCTTGAACTTCATCACCTTGGATCAGATCCTCAGGAAATAAGATTAGTTTCAGTGAGGACAAACTATCGATAGTGGCATCACTTTCGGATTCCAAAAACCAATTGTTAGATAATTTTGTTGAATTATTCATTATTTATACTTAAAATAATACACTAGAGTACTTAAACATTGCTAAAATTCGGGTTTATCTATAAAATTAGGGACGTAAAGTAGTGAGAGCGATTAGCTCAGCTGGCTAGAGCACAGTCCTGATAAGACTGGGGTCCTTGGTTCGAGTCCAAGATCGCTCACTTTTACTTTCCCTGCAACCTCCACAAATAAACGGTTATTTTCAGAAATCAATCCCGCCTCCCCAACTCCTGGGCTTTGTAAAGCGTATGAAAGTGCGTGGAGGTCATCGGTTACATCGGTAAAGTCCCAGGTGACCTTGATCAAACTGCCAAAATAACCCCAGAATAATGTCACCGCACCTAGAGTAATGTATGCATTCACGTTTTGCTGAATTAGGAAGATCAAGAATAACGCATTAGAAATTCCGATTTGGAATTGAAACAAATAGCGTTTCTGAACATAGAGATTGCGGAACTTCATCTCAAAATCCTTGGCAATTTCTTCACTACCCTGAATCTTGGTTTGAAAAGTTCCTTTTGCCCCAATGATTTAATGGTCAACATATTATTCAAACCTTCTACTAGATTACCGCTCGCCTTCTCTAACTGCTTATTACGCTGGTCAGTGACCTTGGCAATCTTCTTGGCGTAAATCAAGTGAATTGCCAGAAATAAGAAGATATAAATTACCCCAAAGATAAAGGCAATAGGACTTAGGAATAAAAATGAGATTACTACGCCCACAAAGCCAGCCAGACTTTGTGCCAAACCACCACCACCTGAATTCAAGATACCAGAGAATTTTTGTAAAGCAGCAGTACCTGTCTGGATTCTTTGGACCTTATTCCCAGTATTTTCTTGTTCATGCCAAGCTAGAGAAAAATCAACTAGATTGGAGAATGACTTCACCTTGACCTCATGGCTCACTTCGTTCAAGACATTGTACATCAATTGCGTAGAGCGCAGTCTGATCAACGCCACCACTATATGTATAATACCAAAGGCAATTGCCAATCTTATGCCATATGAATAATCCTGCCCTATCTGATACTTACTCAAAAAATCGACTGTGGCCCCACTAATACTTCTCGGCGGTGAGTTCCAGAAAGTTGCAAGATATTACGAAAAAATTGTAGCCAGGAGATATTTTCGCGCATGAATGTAGCAATTATAACGCAAATTTCTGGAAATTGCAGGGTGTTTCAATGTTATCATCATATATGGCCCCAGAAACTAGTGAAAAGCCTACAGTGGTTGACGCACAAACTAGACGAACCTCACAATTTTTTAAATTTGTGGGAGCTGCTTTGCTGTCAACTGCAATTATTTCAATGTCTGCGGGTACCTATCTTGGTTATTCGGCTCTGGCTAATAGCGACGCCAGAACAAATGTGGCTACAATCCCCCTAAACCAATTAAGTGCTTTCAATGCCAGACTCGACCCTTGGAGTTCAGGATTTGAAGTGATCACAGTCACGCCTGAGCAATCTAGAACTAGAGCTGGAGTTCAAATGGTTTTCTTGCCTGGCAATCGCATGCCTGCTAATTACGAAGGCAATCTAGAGGTCGCGCAAGTTTTTGCCGGTGAGGCTGTGTCCAGTGCAATATTCAGTTATCCTGACAATTCAGTCCGCCCTGGTGAAACAGCTGGTAGAGCTGATGGTGAGAATGATTGGGGCTCTGGAGATCAAGCACGCTACACTGCCGTTTATCTGGGTGAAACACTGGAAGCCATAATGCCAGATGAGTCAGGCTCAAAACATTTGATAGTGATGGCCGAGTCTATGGGAGCTCAAGTCCTACTGGAGGCATTGCAAGATCCAGGATTCCAAGCACAGTTGCAAGCAAGTAAGACCAGGCTTACTGTCGTGCTTAGCAGTCCACTTACTGACTTTAATGCCACCTTCAATGCCAGCGCAGCAAATGCTATCACCCATCTGTTTGGCAGAGCGGGCGCCTTGGTTTACCAAGCAATCCAAGGCCATAGCCTATTTGATATAAGTACCACTAGCTCTGCTGCTGCTCTCAATTCAACCAGCGCAGCTTTAGGAGCTGGAAACCTAAAGACATACATTATCGCTTGTTCCGGAGACCCTACCAATCCTGAGGCCTCTACGCGCGGTTTTGCCAAAAACCTGATCAGTGAATCTGTCCTCTATGTCTTAGCATATAAAGATAGCCATGTTTGCACCGATCCAAGTGCCTACCCAGCTATAGGCTATACTGTAACCACTACTGCCGACCAGCCAATTAGCGCACTACCTTCAGGAGTTCTTATCAGCTTCGGAGAATTGGTAAGAATGATCGTAAACAATTAAGCCCCACGCAGATCTACTATTCTTTTAACGATTGTTAAACCCAAACCTGTCCCCACTAGTTGTCCTACATTTTGACCTCTTTGACCCCGCTCAAATATTTTAGCTTGATCCGCTGGCTGATCCCAATTCCTTGGTCAATAACCTCAATCAAAAGCTCAGTCGTACCTAGATCAACCTCAAGTTTAATTTCTACCTCACCCGCCGAAATTTTAAGGGCGTTATTTACTAAGTTTGTAATCAACATTTGCAAAAGATTGTCATTACCGTCAACACTGAATGATCGCTCTAAATTACTTAGCTTATTGCTATGGAATAGTGCAACAAATTTGTGGGTTTGACTAATATGCTAGGATTAAATATGAATGGAAACCTAGATTCCGCGGTGTTTGGTGGTGGCTGTTTTTGGTGTACAGAAGCGCTATTTCAAAGACTCAAGGGTGTGGAAAAAGTCGAGTCTGGATACGCTGGCGGCCATACTGAAAATCCTACCTATGAACAAGTAACTTCTGAGGAAACAGGTCACGCCGAAGTGATCAAGATTACTTTTGATCCCGCTATTATCCCCTACTCTGAGCTTCTTGAAGTGTTTTGGCGCACGCATAATCCCACCACTTTGAACCAACAAGGCAATGATCACGGCACTCAATATCGCTCAATCATCTTGTTTAATTCTGAAGCGCAGAAACTGCAGGCCCAAGAGTCTATGACAGCGGCGCAAGCCGCCAAGATCTGGGCGGATAAATTTACTACAGAGATAGTAGCACTGACGAAATATTATCCAGCAGAAGGCTATCACCAAAACTACTACGATGCCAATGGCAACCAGCCTTATTGCACCTTTGTAATCGACCCCAAGATTCAGAAATTACAGAAAGAATTCGCGGATAAACTCAAACATTAGCACTCACCATTAGCAACTTCGTCAATATTCGGCTATTGAGGTAGATTTTGATGCGCCCGTAGTTCCAGGTAAGTCTATGCAATGCGGCCTTAGGCAGCCAACTAGAACTTACCGCCGACACCGCTCCTACCTGGCGCTTCTTAGTATCCAAAGCTTGGAAAAATTCATATTGTAACTCGCCAAAAATGAACCTTTTCATCAATGTCACTTTAAATACCAACTGCATCCCCTGCTCCATCAGAGCCTGTTTTGCCTCCGGGGCGAAATTAACACTGGCCACTTGGAAGCGACTGTTGGCCTGCACGTGCGGCTGCAATTCGTGACGATTGAACAGCAGCTCTGCAGTCTTAGAATGTGCATTAGAAATATAATCGAGCCTGTTGGGCAGCAGCACCTGGATTTGATTGCGCTCATAGCGCGCCAGCTCCCAGAATTTCTGGATGGTGCCAAAGTTCTCACGTCTATAGGGAAATTCAGGTTCACGCCAATTGAAAAACCAATTTCGGGTAATATCGATCAAGACTACCTCTAAATCTCCCCAAATATCTTTGCCAATTGTATAAGCTCCTAAAATGGATACGATCGATTGGATGGAAATCAGTTCAGCCGGGCGGAAAACTAAAAACACCAGCGCAATAATTACCCCTAAGATAATCCCAAAGATTTCCCGAGCCACTGCTGGGATCTGCCGATAACTGGAACGTTTCCCCGTCAATAAATCTTTAGTATATTCTTCATATGGGAGAATTTTGAAGTCTGCTGCGTTGATCGTCTTGGCATACGGATAGACTGAGAATGTCAATCCAAATTCACTAAATCCTGCCAATTTGTCTGGCTGCACCACTTTCACGGTTACCGCCTGGTAAAGTGCCAAGTCTAGCTTTATCTCGAGCAGGCCCTCAATCCAGGAAGCGTAATCAACAGTGTTTGCCATACTGCCAGAATTGTACCCTGATTTGACTATATATCAAAGTATATCTTCTTAAGTAACTCTGCAGCTACATGTTCCCCGACAGAATTATGGTAGATGATTGCCAATGCCCTGGCCGCAAAGCACTGCAATACTCTGGCTGACTTCGGCTGACTTCTGGCTGGTTGCCTCATTTGGACTATTTTTAATTTGTATCTAAAACGGATCAGAATGTATCTGATTTAGATCTAAAGTGGATCACTTCCGATACTGTATCTAAATTAGATCTAATTTAGATACAAAGTGATCCGGAATGGAGTCAGAAACGATCCATATTGAAAAACAGCCAAAAGTTTATGCACGCAGTGAAGACTGAAGACTCTAGGCTGAAGTCTGAGATTGAGCCGGCACTGGTTAGCCTAACCTACTATCTCCACTTGTTAGCTTAACTTGTTAGCTTAGCTTGTTAGCAAGCCCTTCATCACCGGGAACATTTTTATTGACATTATTATCTAAGATGGGAAATACGTCGTCATTGAAGAAGGTATGTCTATACAATCTCATATAATCTCATATAATCTCATACACGCAAATCATAAATCCCTGCTAGTAAATGCTACAATAGCTTAGTTCACTTGTGAGGGGCTGGATGGCGCGCGAGCGGGCATCTTTCTAGGTTCAATCCCTAGGGCTCCACTTTCCATATCCGTTTGTACATATCTGCTTTCTTGCAACTACGCTATACTGATGTATATGGAAGTACAGCTGTTTGTTTTCTTTATGGTGGTTTTCGTCTCGCTGGCAATATTAATTCTCTCGCAGTTTGTGCTGTACTTTATCCCTGCCAAGCTACGCTGGCTAAGGATAATCTTCAGTGGTCGGATATTGCTGGTAGTTTTGGGACTGGCATTTATCAATCCCATTTATCTCTTGGGTATCCCTTTATACTTGCTGGTAGGTGGATTTTTTGTGCTTCTAGCACTTTGGCGGGGATTCAGGTGGTCAGAACTGCAACAAACAGTGACAATTATTCCAGAATATAGATTAAGTGGCGACCTGCATTTCTATGAAGTGGGTGCAATCGTCGATGGCAATGTCTCCACTACTGACTTGATTGCTCAATATATTTTTCGCAGATTAAATCCAGTAAATCAGCTAGACCCTGTAGAAGTTGAGTTGGAGAGAATCCTTAAGCTAACTGGTGGGATTGAGCGCTATACTCAACAAGTAGCCAAAGTTGAGACCAGAGAAAGAGTTACGGCTAATACTTATAGTTATAGTTTTAGCTACGTTGATTATAGCGGCGCAGCTAAAGAAGTTGTCACCAAGCAATTGGTGCGAGACGGTTATTTCCGTTATTCACCAGCAAAAATCGAATGGCGAGTAAGTTTGTGGGCTACTACTATCCTATTCTTGGCGATGTTTGCTGGATTAAGCCTCAGCGTTAATTCAATCAATAATATCTTGACTGTATTAATTATATTGGGAGCCTTAATAGCCACTATCCCAGTTTATTTAGCTGCAAGTTTTAGCTGGTATTTTCATGAGAATTTCGACAGATTAATCCCTGCCCGGCGCGAACTATTGGGGCATAAAATGTATCTGCAAACCGCAGAATACCATCGTATCACCTCCGACAAGGACTTATTCCGCAGTCTCATCCCCTACTTTGTGGCATACGGAATCCGGCCAGAACTTGTCAAACAAGGCATCGCCGAATTCGGACTTTTCAATGAAGTGGTTAGGAGTTAGTTTGAGGTATGTCCTCAAGAGGAATCGAACCTCTATCTTGAGTTCCGGAAACTCATGTTCTATCCGTTGAACTATGAGGACTTATATATGCAATTATTATTAATTACTTAAACAGCTTGTTGGCGCAAATTGCCGCCTCTACCAGTTAATAATCGAGAGCTTGTGCGCTTCTAAATATGCATTTGTTTTACTGAAATGTTTGCAGCCGAAAAAGCCCTTGTGGGCTGAGAATGGCGATGGATGTGGCGCTTCCAGCACGAGGTGCTTACTAAGATCGATGATTTCACCTTTTTTCTGGGCATATGCGCCCCAAAGTAGAAACACTACATGCTCTTTCTGAGCATTAATCACCCGGATTACAGCGTCAGTGAAATCTTCCCAACCTTTATTCTGGTGCGAACCAGGTGCACTAGCCCTGACAGTCAGGGTAGAATTAAGTAAGAGCACGCCCTGCTCTGCCCATCTATCAAGGTTACCTGACATTTGCATCATGGTAGCCATGTTAGGGCCGTTGCCATTGGCTTCCACTTCGGCAGTTGCTGAAACTTGTGAACCTACGTCATTTTGCACTTCAGTAAAAATGTTTACCAACGAAGGCGGAGGTCGGACACCATCACTAACCGAGAAGGCCAAACCGTTAGCTTGACCTGGTCCATGATATGGATCTTGGCCCAAAATCACCACTTTCAGCTTTGCAAACGGGCAACTATCAAAGGCTGAGAAGATCTGAGACCCCTTTGGGTGGATGGTGTATGCCGTATACTCCCCCCGCACAAATTCTATCAATGACCTGAAGTAATCTTTTCCAAATTCAGGCTCGAGGATTTGTTTCCAATCTTCTGCGAGTTTGATGTTCATACTGGGGTTTGCACTAAATTGCCCTTGTCATCGTAAACTGATTCAGCCCAACGATTGATTTTGTCCTCAATAGTAGCTTTCGGAGCCCCATATTTTTGCCGAGAATGGTTAATAATCTGCTGCTTTAGATTCTGCTCTACCCAACTCGGCGGCAAGGAACGTCCTGTGAATGGCGCCGTTTGAGAGCCGTCCACAGTAATTTTATTTACAAAGTGATATTTTGGCAAATTGATCAGATCTTCCGCAGCCAGCTGTGGTTTGTACTCCTTCTCAAGATAGGAAGCATCTTTGGGGCCTACAACGTAGTTAAGGATTGTCCCAATATTGCCAAAAATCGCGTCTCGCACTTCAGGCATGAGCTGATCCACGTATTGATGCGCAACTACCAAGTTCAGACCGTATTTACGCGCCTCAGACAGAATTTTCACAAAACTGGTGGTGGCAAAATTCTGGAATTCATCGACATATAAGTAGAAATCGCGACGTTGGGACTCCGGTATACGTGCGCGCTGCATAGCGTTGGTATATAGGCGCGTGATCAACATGCCACCTAGTAGAGCTGAGTTCTCCTCGCCTACTTTGCCCTGAGAAAGATTCACCAAAAAAATCTTGCCTTCATTCATCACTGTTTCCAGGTCCACTGTAGATTTGACCTGTCCCACAATGTTACGCACGATCGAAGCAGAGACAAAGCGCCCTACTTTGTTCTGAATCGGTGACAAAGTCTCGCTCAGTAATTTCGGATTCCTACTCATTTCTTCATATTCACGCTCCCAAAATTTTAACAGAATAGGATCTTTGATCTGCTTCAATACAAATTTGCGGTAATTACGGTCTTCTAACAACCTGTTGATTGCCAATAGCGACACGTTCTGCACCTGTAGCAAAGTAACGATGGCATTGGTCAAGATGTATTGCAATCTCGGCCCCCAGGAATCAAAGAATTTCTTGAAAATTTCCACGATCCCGTCCGCCACTATATCTTTTTCTTCACCTTCTTTTAATTTGAGAATGTTCAAGCCAATGGGAAACTCCACGTCTGAAGGATCGAGCAATACCACGTCTGCCAAGCGTGACTCAGGAATCAAATCCAAGATTTGGTCGATTAGATCCCCGTGAGGGTCGATCACGCCCACACCTTTGCCCGCGTATATGTCCCCCATTATCATATTTTTCAAAAGCGTCGATTTACCAGTACCAGTTTTGCCCAATATGTACATATGTCTGCGTCTATCAACATCTTTGATCCCATAGGGGAAATGTAGGTTGCGGTAATCGGTCACGCCAATCAAGCGCACGTCGTCTGCTTTACCCGGCAGATCCATCGGATATGGCAATTTCTTAGACTTGGACCAGGCAATCCTAGACACTTCCACAGTGCGGTTGGGCAGATGATATAGTGAAGCTAATTCTTCGATATTGATAATGTCAGTGGCATTCTCATCTAGCAGCCGGTATAAGTATTTCAGTCGCAAGGGCAATGAATCCTGATCACGTTTACCAAACACCAAGGCCACTAGAGGATTCGGGCCATTAGATCTCACTGAGAGGCTATTGTATTGTCCAGTTTGGAATTGTTTAAATGAAGCCTCTACATCCTCTAACAGAGTCTCGGCTACAAATTTATCATTGGCCTGCGTTACAATGCGGATCAAAAACTGGAAACCCAACTTCGAACTTTTGGTTTCAACTTCCTTCAATTCACTAGTTTCACCCGCTTCCAATTGCAATTTCTTGCCTTCGCTATCCATCTGACCTTTGCGTTTGTTGACAAAGTCTCGGCCAATTTTCTGCCAGTCGCTAGCTATCGGCCTTACCACAAATTGGATGAACACCTCCTGATCACCTTCTAGCTTGCCGATAGCACTGGTAATCGAGGCCAATGGGTCGACATCGAAACTAACGAAGGTCTTGATGGGTAGGAAGAAGTCCTTGGCCAGACCAATTTCTACACCCACCTGTGCTTTGCTGTTATTCAGCAAATTGCCCGCGTAATCTGGCACTTCCTTGATCTGCGCGGTGGGATACTGAGCATAGATTTGTCCCTCTAGAAATTGTTGATAGCGTTTATTAATGCAGGCTAGGAAGAATATCCCATAGGCACCTGCGACAATTTCTAGGGAGAAATGGTGAGGAGACTTTTTGTGTCCACGCAAAATACCATACAGAGAGGCAAACATTTGTTCAGCAGCCTGGGGAGTCTTTTCATTGTCATGGGGGATCATAATCCTTAGCACCACTGGGTCTACCAGCTTTTCATGCACACTCACCCGCAAACGTCTATGCCTAATGTACAAGAACAACAGCACCAGTAAGGCTGCTAGGATCAAAATAATCAATACTACTGAACTATTTGTACTAATAGGCATGTCTTATTTTAGCTTAAATGTGAAACAAGGTATAATTCCCTTACAAATATGTGAGCCGTCGTGGTGAAATTGGTATACACGCTACGTTCAGGACGTAGTTCTCGCAAGGGAATGGAGGTTCAACTCCTCTCGACGGCAGTTATATGCCTTGGCTCACTTAGCATTTGGACTTAAACGTCTGATCCAGCCATCTACAAAAAAAGGACAGGTATCAAGACGCCAAGTGACTGTCTCGCCTGTGATTAACTCAATAGTTGGCACTTCGGTTGTAGCAACATCATCAAGAGGTACTCTAGAATTACCATTATAAGTTCTACCACCACTGGTATCAGACAATATTACTCTTACAGTTCCATCTCCATCTCGGTGCATATCTCCAAGCCGATTTTGCCTTCTAGCATTGCCTGGCAGGATTCCATACTGATGCATGAATCCTTTACCTGAGTTCATTTCAAGTAATACCTGCACAAAAATCTCAGAAAGCGAGGGACCAGACTTTGAGAATCTTTCTCCCAATAAATTAGCGAATTGAGCGAGCATTTCTTGATATTGATTTAACAATCCTTCTGTTAAACTTCTAACTTGTTTCAGAATTGGATCTGATTGATTTGCTATATTTAGCTTCGCCTCAAGTTTAGCAAGTAGCATACGATGCTCAGGGGAGCCAACTTCATATCCATGACACAACTCAATAAGTCTCTCTTCTTCAATGTCTATATCGATAATAATGCCATTTACATCCAGTTCTGGATTTTCCTCTACTATATGGATCATCATCTCAGTGATACCGGTGCGCGTTTTACGGTACATTCTGACCAAATTTATTAATGCGGGAGATACATCTTTGTCAGATGACCTTGCCGAAGCTGCCAAATCATCTATTAGTTGTATTATACTTTGAGAATCGTCTAACCTGAATATATTTGTAGCAAGTCCGGTAAACAGATCGCCAGTGGCATTAATCACTTCCGCATCATCTAAACCTGTGGCAAATGTAAACATTTCCAATAAAGTCGGTACCTCTCTCTGGTCTTGGCATGATTCATATATTATAAGCAATTTATTTAAATCACATTCATCTATAATTCCCATCTGCAGCAAAGTAAGTGCAGATTGAGCAAATTCGTGGTCGACATTGGGGATATTACTGAAATCAATTACATTGTATACATCTTCTTGGAGGTGTGTTTTTACATCGTAGCGTTTGGTTGATACCTGATACGACACTCCTGCGGTTATTAAGGGATTTACTGAAAAAGGAATACCCCAGTGAACATGATTATCAGCGTAATGACAAGCTCCTAAGCCTAAAGTGGGCTGGTTAGTTTCAATGGTGGCTGACATAACCTAAGCGCTACAGCTGGATGTTGTAAATGGCTCCAAATCCTCAAATCTGGCTTTAATCTGCTCCTCTGTAGGCTCAGTCTTCTGCACGAAAATTACCACATTACCTCTAAAGTCGTTAGCTTTTTCTAGTGTTGCCTGTCTCCTAGCCTCTTCAGACTGTTGGGTTTGCAAAGCTGCCAAAGGTAATGGCGGTTGATTGATCTCATTGGCAGGGTTGGGCTCTTTGTTTGGATCGCTCTTAGTCACATGCGCGCCGACTGACCTGATAAGCCCACTTAGAAAGTTATCAGATTGCGAGACATCTGCGCTGGCTGTGGTAGAGCTATTTGCCAAAAAACTTTCCAAGTCTTTACTTAAAAAATCTTGCAAATCTCGGCGTTTATATTCGGCAGCCGTACCAGTATAAATGTAGTACTGTGCGTCTACAGGCCTTGCTGGCAAAGACTTACCATGGATTGGTATCAACAGTTCTTTAGTACCAAGGCTAAAGCCGTGAACTCCATCCAACACGCCACCTAGTCCTCCATATAGATTCCAACCATAGTGCTTGAGTACATCCCCGCCTCTTACCGCTGCCCAATGGATATGCAAGATCTGGTCTTTATTATCATGGAAATGCACTGGTTCGCGGGTAAGTGCCTCACTGCAAACATCCACTACTGAGTCAGTTTGATACTGAGCCTGCGAAAAATCTACTCTATTGCCTTCCACTAGCACTTGCAATCTAATATGCAGGTGAGCTGATTTAGCATTCAACACGAACTGCGGTGTAGCTGAATACAAATAAGCAGCGACTGCCCCTAAGATGATTATGCTGCCCAAGAACACTCCTAAGACAAATCGAAATAGCGGAGAACTTAGCTTTTGTTTCATACAATCATTATACACTGATCCAGAAAGTGCTAATGTACTAGTGTGCTAATTTACTAATGCCGATGTGCTAATGTACTAACTATTTATACATCTGCATCAGAGACATCAAAGCTCGGACCTGTTGATGAATGGACGTCAAAGCACTATCGAGTAATATAGTTGTCTGATTATGTCATTAACAATTATTGAGGGCGACTGGATCACTGCGAATCAAGCGTAGCAGTTTTAGATCAAGCATTACAGATCCTAAATCAGCAGTGACATATCCGCTACCCTATTTAACAGCTGAGGTTAGCTAAGTTTGGAAGAGGTTAGCCGTCTTTGGAAGATTTCGGGGGATTCAGAAGTGTTGGCTCATTTTGATGATTTTCAATTTGTATCTAAAACGGATCAGAATGCGTCTGATTTAGATCTAAAGTGATCCGGAATGGAGTCAGAAACGATCTATATTGAAAAACAGCCAAAAGTGTATGCGCGCAGTGAAGACTGAAGATTGAAGACTGAAGTCGAATAGTTATTTTTGACCTTCACTCGTTAAATCAGCTTATTATCCTCACTTACCATGCAACCACTCATCCTCGGAAACATTCTTGCTAACATACTATTTAAGTTGGTGTGGGGATGGAGAGTAAATATCGAACAGCACGTTAAATGCCCCAACAAACACCTAGGCCTAGGAAGATCTAGATCAAGCTAGCTGGATAGCTTATAATCTAATATGACCAGTCAGTTCAAAGATTACAGTGATATAGAAAAATTCATCGAGACCACAGTCCCCAAGACAGCAGTGACCAAGTTTCCAGGCGAGCTAGGACTGGCACGCATTAAACGCTTTCTAGAACTGCTAGGCAAGCCGCAGGAGAAAGTAAAGGTGATACACATTGCTGGAACTTCGGGAAAAGGCTCTACCGCAAGCTTTCTGAGCAAGATTCTCACTGATCAGGGCTTCAAAACTGGGCTCACGCTCAGCCCCACTATTTACGATTTGCGTGAACGAGTACAGATCAACTCACAGTTTATCGAGGTAGGTAAATTTTGCCAATATTTCCAAGAGATATTCCCGTATTATGAAAGCTTTGCACTGAGCGAATCTGGATCCAACTCCGACTATGGCCTACCCACTTTCTTTGAATTAATGATGGTACTGGCGTACTATAGCTTTGCCCAGGAACAAGTAGACTACGCAGTGGTCGAGACTGGCATGGGCGGATTACTCGACGGCAGCAATGTCGTGATTAGGCAAGACAAACTCTGTGTAATCACCAGAATTGGCAAGGACCATACCAAAATTTTGGGGAATACTTACCAGGCAATTGCCAGCCAAAAAGCTGGGATTATCAACCATGGACAAGCAGCGCTTAGTCTCAAGCAAAATGCCATAGTCAATAAAGTTCTACAAACACGCACTCACGCACAAAACTCTAAGCTAGAATTGTCAATTAAAGGCAGAGACTACGACTACCAGCAAGGCCTATTCAATTACACCCATGCAGGCCTCACTCTGAGGGATGTGAAGCTAGGACTAACTGGCGCTTATCAGGCCGAGAACGCCGCGCTTGCCGTCACTGCAGTGCTGCACCTCGCCAAAAGAGATGGTCTTCATCTACAAGTAGCTAGATTACGAGATAGTCTGCAACAGACGACCTTGGCAGGTAGGTTTAGCGAATTAGATATTTTAGGGCAGAAAGTGATTATCGACGGCGCGCACAACCCCCAGAAGATGTCGGCTTTCCTGCAGGCCTTACAGGAGAAATATCCTCATAATAAATATCACTTTCTGTTGGCAATTAAACGCTCAAAAGATTTCCAGAAAATGCTGCGTGAGATTGCGCTACTGGCGCAAACTATCACCCTGACTTCATTTCACGACCATAAACAGGATTTTGTCAGTGAAAGCACCGAGGTCAAGTATTTGCGTAATGTTCTAGCCCGGCTAGGGTTTAAGGACGCCATAGTTGAACTAAACAGCCAAAAAGCCCTGCAACAAATGTTAACCCGGACTAAGCAAGCTGAACTGATAGTGGCCACCGGTTCATTATTTCTCGCCGGTAAGCTGTTGCGAGAGAACTCCTAAACGTAGAATTTGCCATACTCGAAAATTGTGACAACTTCTACCACACCATTTACCTTCCTAGTAGCTGTAATCACTACTCTCTCAGTGTGGTCTAGCGGGATGTCATGATGGAATTTTGCTCCTGTCATTACACCATTGAAGGTATTAGGTGCAGCGCCGTCTTAGCAACCCTACATAAAGATATTAAGAGTGGACTTATGCTAAGAGGAATAACCGATCTCCCCGGTCTACGCAATTTTCTGGATAATACTTGGTGGCATAACTGCCCAGGGTATCTTTATAGGCCAATAGTTACTAAGGTTCTGGACATAATCGATGAGGAGGTGGCTAAAAAAGCAAAGAAGCGTAGAAATTAGCCGAAAAGCAGCCTCCCCCCCTAAGCCTATTAAATAGAATTAGTTAGTCCCCTATTTAGCATTCGCCGGAATTTAGCATATAATTAGGCAGTGCTGTGCCGGCAGCATTGCCTTAGTCGAAACTGGTCGATTAGCTCAGCTGGTTAGAGCGCACGATTCACATTCGTGAGGTCTGAGGTTCGATCCCTCAATCGACCATATCCACTTTCACCCGCTTATTAGTATGAATTTTCTCAAATATTAGTAGTAATTGGAGTGACGCTTTTGTGTCCTCTAGACTTAAGTCTCAGCAGAAAGAACACAATTAGCAATGCCAGCATCGCCAGACATATCAGGCAAGCAATTATTACAGGCAGAATAAAGTTCGAGTTGGAATTAAGCCCAAGTCCGTCGGTAATTGAAGCTGACACGGGACCAGAAGACACAGCGTCGGTTGTGAGATTCAGACTGACACCATACATAAACTCAATCTGGCTAGCGGCCAGGACTTTGCCCGAATCGACCAGCTCTAGCTTCACGGTATACTTACCCGCCAAAGTCAGTAATTTTAACTGTTCGTTTGTCAGACTATAACTTTGCACGCCCAAAGGCAATTCAGTGCTAAATATCAATTCAGAAATTGGGTTGTAAACGTTAATCTTATACTTACTGGTATTGGCTGGACTGGTACCCACAGTGACCCAATTGATCGTGACACCAGATTGCTGAGTCTGTGAGTTAACTACCGCTGTATCTACGCTCAGCCCCAGCGTCAGACTCTCACTAACGCTAAATCTACCTACAATTGTACGCCCAGTTTCCAAAGTTAGACTCTCCCCTGCCGCATTGATTCTAGTGGCATAGCCAACTACCTGCCAGGTATAATTACCATTTGTCAGTGCTTGGCTAATCTGATATTGAGTAATATTGTTTGCGATCTTGGCATAGAATTTATTGTTAATTAAAAGCTCATAATAATCCGCGCGGTTCCGGCTATCTATATTCCAATCCAACAAAGGCGTCGGAGTGATCAAGGCAGCATTTTGTGTTGGGTAGACCAATTGCAATTTATCCGAGTTTGGATTGACAGTGAAACTGGCACTAGCAGTAGCCAATATGTCTCCATTACTTTTCACTGCCTCTACTTTCCAGTTATGAGTTCCGGTAAGTTTAGCTCCACTATATTGATAAGAACTAGTGCCAGAGGGCAAGACGCTTATTAACTCATTATTGAAGTAGAATTTATAACTTGCTAATTCAGTGCTGACAATATCACTCCAGTCAAACAGAGGTAGCTCATTATCAATACTACTGCCACCGTATGGATACAACAGCGCTAGTGGATAATAGATATCACTAAATTCTGAAGTAGCCCCCAATACATTGGTAGCTAGAAGATTCAGACCTTTGCCCGTGGCACTAATGGGCCGTGAATAAATTAATTCCCAATTATCTGAACTGGTAGAAGTATTGGCAATTGTCGCCGTACACGAACCATTTAGCTCGTTACTATCACATAGCTCCAGTGAAAAAGCTGCTTCACTCGCTACGATCCCACCCATATTACCAGTAAGTTTGTGTTGTTCGCCCCCCAAATACTGGTACCCCGTCAGTACAGGTCTGTTTTGCAAATTATTGGCGCCACTATCCACGTCGCCGGGATCATTGGCAGTGACAAAATTACTATCCTCCACCCCACCCATCAGGTTAATAGCAGCCTTAGAACCAGCTGTGCCAGATATCAGATTATTGGTGGCTTTGATCATATTAACGCCTCCACTATGCTTAAGGGCGGAAGTGGTATTGCCAATGAATTGGTTTGCCTGCACAGTATAGTTAAAGGCAGTATTGCCCGATAATTCCAAACCCACTTGATTGCCTTGGAAAGTGTTGCCTGTGATACTGCCAGTCCCTGCAGGCCGGGCTCCTGTCCAGATGTATTTTATGCCAGTGACATTGTAGCGTAGATCATTGTTGAGAGTATTTACAGGAGCTAAAAATCCGGCTAAATTGACTATCCCAGAGCGCATATTGTGTACAGTGTTATTCTGCATCACTACGTCATTGCTTTGAAATACTATACCATCCTTACTTGGATCACCCAGATTGAGTGTCTTAGCAGTGTTAGTACCGACTATATTACCCTCTATTATGTTCACTCCTGGGGCTCCGATAGTTGCTGAACTAATATTATTTTTGACTTCATTGACCCGATTCGAGAAACCGCTAATCTGCATGCCAAGTAAGCTAGGAAACACTGTAGTTTCGGTGACATTAAGTCCGCAAGAGTTGTTGTTGACTTTGAGAATGAAGCCATTATGCTGAATTGACGTACCTCTGGCATTGATGCAATAATCACTGCCAGAAAGATAATTACGATCCG
>Ga0105048_10003813_pt1 | contig 24653 bp, 21 predicted proteins | sample MAT05_FD_78382 | JGI IMG/M metagenome (GOLD analysis project Ga0105048, IMG submission 78382) | Freshwater microbial communities from Lake Fryxell liftoff mats and glacier meltwater in Antarctica - MAT-05 | ecosystem: Environmental > Aquatic > Freshwater > Ice > Liftoff microbial mat | place... | reverse complement strand
CTCAAATCATCAATCTTCAGGTCTTTGATATTGGTTCCGTCAATTAAGATCTCTCCACTTTGTACATCATGGAAACGCGGAATGAGATCCACCAATGTACTCTTCCCTGCACCTGATGCGCCCACGATGGCAATGGTTTGCCCTTTCGCAATCTTCAAATTAATATTCTTCAACACCTCTTTTCCTTCATACGAAAAAGACACATTCTTAAATTCTATGGTGGCATTAAATGAGTTGATAGATTTTGCATCCGCTTTATCTACGATGGTATTCTCTGCATCCAATATCATATTGATCCTGTCGAGACCGGCCTTTCCCTGATGGAGATTATAAAAGATCTGGGAGAGGGCTTTTAATGGATTGATCAAAAAATAGAACATGGAGATGAACACAATAAATGTTCCCGGCTCAAGTTCAGATGGTTCGCTCAATGCCATATTACCTCCAAACCAGATGATCACACTCAGAATAGAAATGCCTAAAAATTCAGACATCGGCGAGGCCAATTCTCTACGTGCCGCAATATGATTATTTAAATTGAACAGATGTGAATTCTCTTTTTCAAACGTATCGTTTCTGTTTTTCTCGGCCCGAAATGCCTTCACAATTCGTAAGCCACCAAGCGTTTCTTCAATGATGGATAACATATTTCCCAGTTTCTCTTGAGTGGTGATGGTATTCTTCTTCAGGCTTTTTGAAATCCTCCCGATGATCAGTCCGGCAATTGGAAGCAGTACCAACAGGAAGAGAAACAACTTAGCACTGATCATGAACAAGACAACAAAATAAAAGATCACGGTAATTGGCGTACTGAATAAAAGTTCCATTAAACTTGTAATGGATTGTTCTACCGCCGTCACGTCATTGGTCATCCGCGACATGATATCTCCTTTGCGTTCATTGGTAAAAAAGCCAACTGGAAGTTGTACAATTTTCTGAAAAAGATCTCTACGGATTTTGAGTATGATGCCGTTACGTAATGGATTCAGAATGTATTTGGAAATGTAGAGAAAAAGGTTTTTCAGGAAGGTGGCTACGACAACAATGATGCAGATAAAGATCAGGCCATAGATTTTATTGTCGCCATGTGAATGAATAAAATCGCTGAGGAGAAATTTGAAATAATCGCCTACACCTTCTTTGGTAAAATGAAGACCGGGATCTGAAACCACCGTCAGGTCTTTGCTGAACAACATATTCAGGAAAGGACTGATCATCGTGACCGTTAAGGTAGAAAAAATAACAGACAATAAATTCGACGACATATAGGCGGCCACATAACCCCATTTGCCTTTGAGATAGGGTAAAATTCCTTGAATTGCTTTCATTCAGATTTAAAAATGTAAATTTACCGCTTTAATTTTTAGATGATGGAAGAAAGTAAACGACAGAAGCAAATTGGCAATGTGATACAGAAAGAGATGAGCGATATTTTTCAACGAGAAGGATTGAATATCATGCATAACAGTATGATCTCCATCTCAAAAGTGAAGGTTACACCAGATTTAATGGAAGCAAGAATCTATCTTAGTTTCTTCCAGATCGAAGACCCGGAGAAAATGTTGAAGCAAATCCAGGACCGCGACTGGGAACTTCGTAAGCATCTCGCCGCAAGAATTAAGAATCAAGTTCGTAAAATTCCGGTACTTCAATACTACATCGACGACACGCTTGACTATGTCTTTAAAATGGAAGAAGTGTTTAAGAACTTGGATATTCCGAAGGAGGAGTAATTCGACAATTTGACAATTCGACAATTTGACAATTCGACAATTTGACAATTCGACAATGAGTACACCAATTAAATGTTGGAACCATTTCGGTTGTCATACTGAGCCTGTCGATGTAGACAATGAATCCAGGAATGACGGAATAAATTTGATTTTCATGCAGAGCGGTGTCGAAGCATAATAATGGAAGAAGGCAAAAATGGAAATTGTCATGCAGAGTGCAGTTGAAGCAAGTCAAAGAGATAATTGGATAATGTGCCAATATGCTAATTGATGAAGTGGGACAATTTTGTATTGTCATGCTGAGTCTGTATTTTTTACTAAGAAGGGAATATATAGTGTCGTTTTATGAGATTCACAATACCTTGAAATTGGCGACTTGTAAAATACGTCAATGGTAGTGGAGTCGAAGGATCCGTTAGAAAAAGAAACGCTTAAGCGTTTCGAATGCCAACCGCAAAGAGCGCAAAGAAACGGCCCGCAAAGGGAATGCAAAGATTTTATTGTTGAACTCTTTGTGCTCTTGCTTATATTCCTTTGTGCGTCTTGTGTTATCCAGAGTGGAGTCGAAGGAGCGGTAAAATAAGAAACGCTTAAGCGTTTTGAAATGCTAATGGAAGAAGGCAAGAATGGTAATTGTCATGCAGAGCCTGTCATAGAAAGCTAATGAGATAATATGCAAATATTCCAATTGAAGAACCCAACACGTTATTGTAAGCGCAGTAGACGCAAGATAAAGAAATAATTAGCAAATGATAATTAATGCTGACGAGCGGAATTACAAATTACCATTTAATATACACCTGATACCAAGGTATTTATACCATCTTCTAATTGGTATGAAGAAATTTTAAATCTGAGGCTACTATTGCATCAGACTTATAATCTCGTATGAATATTAAGAGCGTTTCTCCGGGATTGATAATCACTTATAAATTCTTGTAGAGGTTTATTATTTACTAACTTATTAAACAAAAAAAATGGAATTTGAAAAAATGAAAATCACTACTACCAAAACTTCAAAATTACTTAATGCAGCCACTGCTGTAAAGATTGCGAATGATCTTAAAATAGAAAATTTAAAGCTATATGGTGGAATAATGAAGGGCAAATATGAAGCCACGCCTGAAGTGTTCCATAGATTAGAACAAATACCGGAGCCGTTTCTAACTAAGAAAATACTGCCAGATATTAATATTTTTAATTCGTTACTGGAGAAAAGATTAAGGAAAGACAAGGCAGGCTATGCATTGCAGGTAAATCATAAGGGAATAAAAATATTTTCAAGTTGTTTCGGTTATGCCCGGAATGCTGCGATCAGTGGTTCCGACAGTTTAAAGTGGGATACGGATACTCGCCAACACGTAGCAAGTGTTTCAAAATTCTTTTCAGCCGTTTTACTGCTTTCCTTGCTTGACCGGAAAAGTATCTCTGCGGATGAATTGATAAAGGATTATTTGCCCGCTCACTGAAAATTGGGTCAAATAGCGAAGAATGTTCGTTTTAAAGATATTCTTACTCACAATGCTTTTTTTGATTCCTATATTTCATACAATGAATTAAAAGAAAATGTAGCAGTTGCCGCAATGTCTATCAATATGCCATCACATTATTCTAATACAAATTTTGCCTTGATAAGAATATTGATTCCAATTATCAATTGTTCTCTTGACAGAAACATGAATTACGGGATATTTAACGGGACAAAAGCCTTAAACGATTTTTACTGGGATGTATTAACCCGTAAATATTTTAATGAATTTGCACATGAACATCTGTGGACTAAATCGGGAGTTCCTTATGCAAGACTCCAATCTATGTTGAAGTATAGGAACCAGGTGCCTTTTAAAGATGTGAAGGAGATTACTAACTGTTCGTTGGCGTGTCCATATCCCTCTTATGCTGCTACTGTGGGAGTTGATGCTTCATCATATTGCACCGGAATAGCTGGAGCTGTTGGATGGCATTTATCTGTAAATGAATTATTGATCGCTGCTCATAAAATTAAGAGGACTATAGAAAATCTAACGCAGGACTTAATCTAAATCACAGGAACAAGAAACTGAATCTCTTCGGCTCCTACAATTTTGTTCATAATGTGGGGTTCAATGATCTTGAGCTTTACCGCAAGTTCTATATCAATGGAAAATTAGATGGCGCTTATCATCAGCACAATTACCTGAAATTTCCTGTTTATAACAATATGCCTAAAGTTGGTTTCGACTTTACCCAGAACGATAAAACAGTGATTGGTTTTGTAGCCGCAGGTCTGAGAAGTCAGTATATTTCTACAACCAATAATTCTACTATTGTCGAGGATGGCGACCTTCTGCAGTAGTCCTATTATACTACCACTAATAAATCAAATGATCTTGGATATAACTTTGGACTTAACCTGAATGCTAAACACACCTTTGATACCTTAGATAGAGAACTAAGCGCCGGTGCCGATTATGCAAACTACGGCAAACGAACCACGCAGAATTTTACTACCCGCTATTACGACCTTCAGAATACAGAAAGTAAAAGCCCTTATTTATTGCTTGGAAAGATCAAGGGCGACCTGAATATCGCGGCCTTCAAAGCAGATTATATTCACCCGTTTAAACAAGGCGCTAAGATAGAAGCCGGTATTAAAACAAGTTATGTAAAAGCAGATAATGATCTCGCTTTTTATGATCAATCAAATGGAGGTTCTCTCTTCGATTCGAACCAGAGCAACCATTTTATTTACGAAGAAAATATCAATGCGGCGTATACTTCTCTTTCTTTCGAGAAAAAGAAAACCACTATACAGTTAGGTCTTCGTGCGGAGCAAACTGTGGCTAAGGGGCGACAACTTTCCAACCATAATTCCTTTTAGCAGAAATTACTGGCAACTCTTTCCCACTTTTTTTATTAACCATAAATTCAATACCAATCACGAATCAGGTTTCTCATTCAGTCGTCGTATACAACGACCAACTTACCATCAGTTAAATCCTTTCAAATACTTTATCGATGCGAGCACGTACGAAGAAGGCAATCCTTTTCTTGTTCCGCAGAATACCTGGCTTGTTGAATTGAATCACACATTTAAACAACAATATATCTTAACGCTTTCTTCCGGAATCACCAACAAGAGTATCACGGAGGTATTGATCCCTGCCGAGGGACAAAGTAATGTGACTATTCAGACCAATAAGAATATCAATAAACAATATGTCACAAGCCTGAGTATTTCGGCGCCTTTGAAACTTAAAAAATGGTGGAATGGGATGTTCGATGCAAGCGTTTATTCATCCACTTACCAGGGCGTTCTTGCAAACCAGCAAATCAATTCGTCGGCTATCGCGTTTTATGCCAAAATGATGCAAACATTTTCACTTCCTAAACAAGTTATATTCCAAGTCGATGCCTTTTTGCAATATGGCGAACGATACTCATTCTCTACCCTTGGGAATTTTGGCGCGGTGAATCTTTCCCTTCAAAAATCTGCCTGGAATAAACGTGTGACTGCTAAGGTTTCTGCGAAGGGTTGATGGTTGAGAGTTGTTGGTTGTTGGGTTGGGAGGGCAGGAGAGTTGCAAGTTGAGAGTGAGGGAGATGGGAAGAGTTGTTAGTTGTTAGTTGTAAGTTGAGAGTGGGGGTTGTTCAATTTTTGTCAGCCTTCCCAGCAAGTCAGTTTTTTCATTAATTGAACTGTTTTGTAAGATTTGGATTCTTCCATTGAATCTTCGACGCATCGTAATGCTTTCCGGAACGTTTATACTCTAAAACAACATTTTCTTCTTCACTAGGTTTACGTGATTCTACATTACCCCACCAGGTCAGGTTTAGGTAATACCAAGTTTTAATAAATTCCGGATTATTCATATCATCAGAGACAAGACTAATGTCATTTATTCTTTTTTTATATTGTTTCAAAAGAGGGTATAAATCATCAATATTGATTTTCAAAAGTCTTTCAGGCTGTAAATTATTCCACGGAGGATAATTAAGGTTGTCACCAAAGCCACAATAGTTAAGTGGTTTACAGTCCTTGTGCAAACAATAATAATAAATACTATTTGAATGGGTGTCCACCAATATATTTATGTCTGTGTAGTAAATTACAATCGTTTCTAGAACTTTTTTTCTTAAAGACTCTTCAACGGGTTTTTCACAACTCAGAAGAAAGGGCAAGAAAAATACGACAAAGAGATTTTTCATTCCTTAAAAATACGGATTGCTTACAGTTTTTGATCACTCAATTTAATGCCTCAAATTCTATTTTATCTCGCTTATAATAAAACCCTTCCATCAAAAGAAATTCACGCAGTTTTTTTCTAAGACCGATCCTAAGGCACCTTATTAATTCACTGTCCCCATTATAAACTTGTCTCATTGTCGAATTGCCGAATTGTCTCATTGCCGAATTGTCTCATTTAAATCTTCACATCAGCCTATTAGCTAATCAGCACATTCTGTATTCCAATGCCTCCTTCGACAAGCTCAGGATGCGCCTCATTGCCATATCGGTATTACAAACTAAATTGAGCGCTCAAATACTCTCTGTTCAGCCTTGCAATATTAGAAAGTGAAATTTCTTTCGGACATACCGCTTCACAGGCACCTGTATTGGTGCATGCGCCAAAACCTTCTTTATCCATTTGCGCCACCATGTTTAATACACGGGTAGTTCGTTCAGGTTGACCTTGCGGTAATAATGCATATTGGGAAACCTTGGCGGAGGTAAATAACATGGCACTCGAATTTTTACAAGCTGCCACACAAGCTCCGCATCCGATACACATAGCCGCATCGAATGATGCATCTGCATCGGCCTTATCGATTGGAAGCGAATTACCATCAACCGCATTACCTGTATTGATGCTCACATAACCGCCTGCTTGTTGGATACGATCGAATGCACTTCTATCTACTGTTAGGTCTTTCAGCACCGGAAATGCTTTGGCACGCCAAGGTTCAACAGTAACCGTTTCGCCATCTTTGAAAGCACGCATATGCAACTGGCATGTTGTCGTTCCTTCCCATGGGCCATGAGCGCGTCCGTTGATATGCATACTGCAAGAACCACAAATCCCTTCGCGGCAATCATGGTCGAAAGCGACAGGATCCTGCCCTTCATTGATCAGTCGTTCATTCAGGACGTCAAACATTTCAAGAAAACTCATTTCAGTTGAAATATTATCTGCTTTATAGGTTTCAAATTGTCCTTTATCCTGTGCGTTCTTCTGACGCCACACTTTAAGGTTAAGATTTATTGTTGAGTGTTCCATTGTATTTATTATTTAATATATTCAGTGAAGGTGTTATTTGTTTTAATAAATGTTTTTTTCTTTCCATTCATAATATCATCTGTAATAACACCTATTTTATCGATAAGCTTCTGGTCTAGGTTTCTTGGGGCTTCCGCTCTTGAGACTATCAGTCTAACTTTTTTATTAAACCCTTTATAACATTCCTTTGTATTATTAATTGTTTCAATAAGTTGCATTAATCCCTTATTATTATCACTCCCTTTAAGTTCAATAAAATGTATTGTATTATCATCCTGCAAGTGCATTCCAAAATCACATTTTGTCTCATTTGAGTCAAAAACACAACCATCCATTTTAACCAATGAGTATATTTTCTCTTTCAAATTTTCTACTTTATAATTTGAATCACTTAGAGCTTTAGGATCATAAAATGTCTTTCTCTTATCAGAAAAGGAAGTACTACATGCTAATATTTTCTCTTTCAAACTCATACTCCCAATTTAATTGCCATAATTTGATTAAACTCCTCACTTAAGGTATCAGACACTCCATCTATCTGAACAGAATCTATTAGCATGGTTTCTTTGTCTATGATATTCTTTTGAACACAACCACCTTGCTTCTCATCAAAAACCAACATATATGCGCTTACATCTTTTGGATCCAGCCAGTATTTTTCTTCAATGATTTTATTTACATCATCTTTCTTTCCTTCAATATGACCAACTGTGTAGGCATACATAAGGTTGTTTAAGGAAGTGAGTATGTAGGGGGAATGGGTGGTAATCAATAGTTGATTTAAATAATATCTTTCATGACTGTTTTTATCAATATGAAACTCTTGTCCATAGTTTTCACCAATAATATAATTTAATATTCGCTTCTGAGTTCCTGGGAACAAATTTAGTTCAGGCTCTTCGATAACCAGTAATGGACCGACATCTATGATATCAGATCTTACATACATTGTGTCTACGATAGAATCAAAAACAATGAGTAAGGGAATAGTTCCTTGAATTCCACTTGAAGCGTCGGTCAGTGGCAGACTAATATTTTCCTTAATTATAATTGAATCAATTCCATTTGTATGAATAAAATCAACCCCTAGCAATTCTTTATATTTCTTGACGCCCAATTTTCTTGCTTTAGAGAACTTATTTCCAAATCGTAAAAGTATACGTGGAATTGGGGCTTTAATCTCAATAAGGCCGAACAAGGAATCGCTTAATGTACTTATTAAAATTCTTTCTGCTGGAATAAAATTAAAGTCTCCGTATAACAAAGAATCCAAATAATTGTCCGATTTTATTAGTTTAACAACTTTATTCTCCTTGAATATAAAACTATAATTTTCGCTTTCAAGAACAATTTCGCTGTCCGGCATTTTATAATTGCTTAGTTCAAACCAAGTTAGATATTCTAAAAATTTCCGAGTTTCAATATCAATTTCAGGATCATCATTTAAATCAAAAATCTCCATGAATATTGTATTTCGAATTGCCGTGAAAAGCTTCGCCACCGTACTCTTACCTGTCCCTTGATCCCCTATCAACACATTCACCTTACCCAATTCGAGTTTTACATCCTTTATCGGACCAAAGTTTTTTATGTGTAAAGTTTCTTTCATTGAGCTATAGCGAACGGGAAAGGTAATATAAGACAGTGGGGTCGAAATCTAATTCACACAGCTTTATGGTTCCGTCATAATCTTTCATCAGTGCAAGATCTTCCCAGTAAATTGTTTTTGATATATGATCCAGTTTCGCGTTTAGAAATATTTTCTCATCCTTCAATTTGGAAACGCAATCTCCGTCAGCATTATTAATCAACTCAGCAAAATCTATAATGCGTGATTCTTTAACATCAAAAACACAATGGATTTTAAAAGGTTCAACCTTATATATTTGTGTAATGTGGTGCATCAGTTTGCTTGTATGTGTAATGTTTCTGTCATCAGCTAATTATCATATTCTTTCATCTGCGTATTCTCGCATCAGCAATTTATTTATAATTCCTTTGCGCCGGATGTACCACATCATAGATCAAATCTTCTTTATGCAAATGCCAGCCATCCTGTTTATTTTCCCAGGCAGAAACATACATAAAATTCTCATCCATACGCATCGCCTCTCCTTCTTCAGTTTGGTATTCTTCACGGAAATGACCTCCACAACTTTCTTCACGATCCAATGCATCTATACACATCAATTCCCCTAACTCAAGAAAATCTGCTACACGACCTGCTTTATCCAATTCAGGATTCAGCTCATTGGCTGTTCCCGGAACACGAACATCTTTCCAGAATTCTTCACGTAATGCCCTGATCTCCGAGATGGCCTCTTTTAATCCCTGCGCATTTCTTGCCATACCACATTTATTCCACATGATCTTTCCAAGTTGTTTATGAAAATGATCGACGCTGTGTTTTCCTTTGATATTAATAAATTGATTGATTTTATTCTTGACGGCATTCTCTGCCTCATCAAATGCTTTTTGCTTCGTATTGATCTTTGGTGTTTGAATTTCATCGGCGAGATAATTTCCGATGGTATACGGAATGACAAAATAACCATCTGCCAATCCCTGCATCAAGGCACTTGCTCCAAGACGGTTAGCACCATGATCACTGAAATTGGCTTCACCCAAGGCATACAATCCGGGAACGGTTGTCATCAGTTCATAGTCCACCCATAATCCACCCATCGTATAATGCACTGCGGGATAGATTCTCATTGGCAATTCATACGGATTTTCTCCTGTGATTTTTTCATACATATCAAAGAGGTTACCATATTTTTCCTTAACCACCTCTTTCCCTAGTCGTATCGCTGTGGCGTCATCTGCATTCTCGATGCCTTGTTTATTTATTTCTACTTTACCATACCGTAAGATCGCGGCGGCAAAATCGAGATAAACTGCCATCTTGCTATTTCCTACACCATAACCGGCATCGCAACGTTCTTTAGCAGCACGACTGGCCACATCACGCGGTACCAGATTTCCGAAGGCCGGATAACGACGTTCCAAATAATAATCTCTCTCCTCTTCAGGAATATCAAATGCCTTTCGTGTATCGCCTTGCTTTTCAGGCACCCAGATCCGTCCGTCATTACGAAGAGATTCAGACATTAAGGTTAGTTTACTCTGATGATCTCCACTTACAGGAATACAAGTAGGATGTATTTGTGTAAAACAAGGATTCCCAAAATAGGCTCCTTTTTTATGTGCCTTCCAGGCGGCAGTCACATTACTTCCCATCGCGTTCGTACTTAAGAAAAATACATTTCCATATCCACCTGAACAAAGCAATACCGCATGAGCACCATGACGTTCGATCTCGCCCGTCACCAAATTCCGTGCGATAATTCCGCGTGCCTTGCCATCAATCACCACCACATCGAGCATTTCGTGACGATTATGTTCTGTTATCCTTCCAAGAGATACCTGTCTCATTTGCGCCGAATAGGCACCTAATAATAATTGCTGACCTGTTTGCCCGGCAGCATAAAATGTACGTTGCACCTGAGTTCCTCCAAAACTTCTGTTACTCAGCAATCCGCCATATTCTCTGGCAAATGGAACACCCTGGGCCACACATTGATCAATAATACTGCCGCTTACTTCTGCCAGACGATGTACATTACCTTCGCGCGAACGATAATCGCCACCTTTGATGGTATCGTAAAATAAACGGTACACACTATCACCATCATTCTGGTAATTCTTCGCGGCATTGATTCCACCCTGAGCTGCAATCGAGTGCGCACGACGGCCACTATCCTGGAAGCAAAATGTTTTTACGCTATATCCTAATTCTGCGAGAGAGGCTGCGGCTGAAGCTCCTGCCAATCCTGTACCGATCACAATGATATCGAGACTTCGTTTATTTGAAGGGTTCACCAGTTTACAGGTACTTTTATAGGTACTCCATTTTTGAGCTAATTCACCTGCAGGTATTCTATTATTTAATGCCATATGTTTAGTTTTTTTACCACAGAGATAAAAGTCTTAAGGAACGCGAAGCTCTCTGCGGGGAATAACTTCGGGGTGATTTGAACCTTATTGTATCCATCCAAAATAAAATGCCAGTGGCATTAATGAAAAGGCAAGACAAACGATAAGACTGTATGTAATACCGACATTACGGATGAGGCCATTATATTTTGGACTGTTAATTCCCAAGGTTTGGAAAGCACTCTGGAACCCGTGTATCAGATGCCAGCATAATGCGATGACACCGAACAGATAAACAATCACGATCCATGGATTGCTGAAAACCTCCTGCATGGCTTGATACAAATTCTCTTTCTCATGCGTGATGTATAATGAATTTTTCGTGTCTATCCAGAAATGTGAAAGATGCACTACCAGAAAGATCAGGAGCAAACTCCCTAAAATCCCCATACTGCGGCTATACCAAGGACTGCTTTCATTCCCGGGGGTTACAGCATATTTTACCGGACGTTTATTATTATTTTGAAACGTTAGCATAAGTCCCTGAATGATATGGAGAATCAACCCCGCTAACAAACCAACTTCGGCCAGTCGCATCAACCAGTTATGGCTTAGGAAATGGGCATAAAAATTAAATGTTTCCCCATTATCATTAAAAAAAATCAATCCATTGACGGTGGAATGAACAATTAAAAATAGGATCAATGAAATGCCGGTGATGGCCATAATCAGCTTTTTGCCGATCGAAGAGGTAAAGTATTCTTTCCAGGTCATGTATTAAATTATTCGAGAGCCGCAAAGATAATCCACGAACTCTAAAAATCAGCATAGAATGAAAATAGAATAAGAGAATAAGGTATACGGTATAGGAAGAAAAGCGTTCCTCAGGATTAATTCAGGATCAATTTCTCAAAATAATCAAATAACATCTGAGACACATTCGAATACTTTTTATTTCCTTTCGGGAATTCAAGGTACGCATTGGCATAATCGTTGTCGATTTTAATGACTTTTTGATAGAAGCCCCGCCCCAGGTTTGTATAGCCGCTGAAAATAAAAAAATCACGGTATTCTTTTTTCAGGGTAATGCGGTAATTTTTTTCAGTCCATTGACCAAGGACCATCAGGTATAACTGATGAAAATCGGTTGATTCAGAAAGACTACCATTCATGATATCAATAGTCGAAGAACCGTCAACCGTTTTATAACAAACAGTTCTGGACTCAATATCATTGGTAGTAAGCATGAAATAATTTGGTGGGATCTGGAAACAAAAATCGTAACGCTGACTACAAATCACTTCATTCTCCTGGGCTTGAAGTGCCTCAGAAAAACTCATTAAAAAGACTATAAGTGAGATGTAAATCGATTTTTTCATAAATAATTCAGATTCTCTAAAGTATAAAAATAGTTATTTAAAATGTTTTAACGTAGAATATTGAAGTTTTATTTTAAAAAAGATTATGAAGGCGATGGAGTTGTTGGTTGTTGGTTGATAGTTGTAAGTTGATAGTTGTAAGTTGATAGTTGTTGGTTGTAAGTTGTTGGTTGTAAGTTGCAAGGAATGCAAATTGCCTTCTGCCAACTGCCAATTGCCAACTGCCCTCTACTTACAGCCTACTAACAAGAAACGCTTCCCTTCCGCTGTACAGATGTTTTTCGGAATGATACGAAGAGCGTACCAAGGGGCCACTTTCTACATGATCAAGGCCGATAGAATACCCGATCTCTTTAAACTCTGCGAATTCATCAGGATGTACAAAACGCTCGACACGCAAATGTTTTGCTGTCGGCTGCAGATATTGCCCAATAGTCACTACATCGCAACCATTGTCTCTAAGATCTTGCAATGTTTGAGCAACCTCTTCCTTTTTCTCTCCCAGGCCAAGCATAATTCCACTCTTGGTTCGCATACCACCTAGCTTCAGGGTACGGATAACTTCCATACTACGATGATATTTGGCTTGTATACGAACCTGACGGGTCAGCCGTTCAACCGTTTCTATATTATGAGAAATCACATCAGGTGCCACATCGATCAGGCGCTGAATATTCTCTTTGTCTCCTTTAAAATCAGGTATCAGTGTCTCTAATGTTGTTTCCGGATTCAATGCGCGTACAGCCTTAATCGTATTGGCCCAGATAATGGAACCTCCATCTTTTAGTTCATCCCTATCTACACTTGTAATTACTGCATGCTTTACCTTCATCAGGTAAATTGCTTCAGCAACACGTTGAGGTTCGTCCCAGTCCAAAGGATCTGGCCGACCTGTTGCTACAGCACAAAATCCACAGGAGCGTGTACAGGTATTTCCTAATATCATAAAGGTCGCTGTTCCTTCTCCCCAACATTCACCCATATTCGGGCAATTGCCGCTTTCGCAGATCGTATGCAGCTTATGTTTATCGACCAAACCTCTAACGTGACGGTAATTTTCCCCGATAGGGAGTTTTACACGTAACCAGTCTGGTTTTTTTAAACGGGGAGTTTCAGGAAGGCTTGAGATTGTACCACAGGACATGTTGCAAATGTAATTGATTTACTCCTAAACTTTTTAATTTGATAGTTTGTTAAATATTTGGATATAAAGAAAAAATACTGTTAAATTTGGGCTATTAAAAATAAAAATAATGAAGAAATTATCCCTTTTACTTTTAGGTGCTACTGCATTTGCCGGTGTACACGCACAAAGTATTACGAGCCCTACTGATAAGGTAGGCAAGGCATTCAGTAAATTTGCACAGGACAAAACAATGCCTGCAACAACTTCTACTGGAAGTAACAAAAAAAAGAGAACCACATTCCCATCAACATTAGGTTCGAAAGAGAATACAGGTGGAACAACGTATGACCTGCAAACAAATGGTTCTATGCAACGTCGTGTGTTGCAGGGAACGTCAGGAAGTATTAGCTGTGCATGGACTTTTTCGACAGAGCAAAATGTAACCGCCACCTCTGCGTTTGCAGATCGTGGTACCGGATATGCTCACTTTAACGGAACTTCATGGACTCCGCCTCCAACAGTGGCTATCGAAAACCCATACCTGAGAACAGGATTTGGCGGAATTGTTGTTGACGGTGCAGGAAATGAAAACTATATCTGTCATGATGCGGTTGGAAACCAGCTTTCCATCAACAAAAAATCTGGTACAACCTGGTCAAGAACTACCTTGACAACCTCGAATTCAAATGCACCGATCTGGCCTCACACAGCCACTGCAGGAAACTGGATGTACATCATCGCGAGCCCTTCCGATTCTAACATCCATACAAATGGTATCAGAAGCGGATATTTCTTTGCCCGATCAAACGATAATGGTGCTACATGGATCGATAATATGATTCCAATGCCATTGATCGACAGCGTTGGTCACTATAGAGGTGGTGGTAACTCCTATGCGATTTCTGCAAGAGGTAATAATGTAGCCATTCTTTTCGGAGATATGGGTACTGATCTTACCTTAGCACAATCTTCTGATAATGGTGCTACATGGAGTACGAAAACTGTTTGGGATTTTCCTATTGATAATTATGATTTCGCAGGTTCTAACCCTACAGATATTGGAAATAATGGTAGCATAGATACTATTTTTGCCAACGACGGATCATTCTCTATGGTAATTGATGGCAATGGTGATGTACATGCTGCATTCCCTATCCTTCGTGTCATCAAAGACGGTACAACGACAGGTTACTCTTATTTTGCATTGACATCAAGACTTGTTTATTATAGAGGAACCGCTACAACAGACAGTCTGTTTCTTGTAGATGATATCTTTGATAGCTGGCACGATTGTGATAAGGACGGAACAATAAACTTCGGAGATAACTATACAGGTGCAGCAGGTGTTCCTGATGCAGCTTATAACAGTATCGGATTAATCACTCAGCCAAGTATCAGTATTGTACCGGGTTCTCCTCAAAAAGTATTAATCGCGTATACCGCAGTTGTTGATAATGACACAACCGTTGATAATGGCGTTAATCCTTATTGGTTCGGAGCTTCTTCGTTAGAAGGTCAACCATACAGAGATGTATTTGTAATAGGTTCTCAGGATAATGGCGATACATGGACCTTTCCTATAAATATCAGCAAAACAGCTCACTTTGAAGAAGCTTTTCTAAGTACTGCAGAAATCGTAAATGGCTCTAAATTTGCCGTACTTTATCAAGGTGATATCGAACCTGGAACGATTCTTCAAAATGAAGATATTTTTGAACCTGAATTCCAGAATTACATGATCCTTCAGCAGGTTAATATCAGCGACATCTTTACATTAGGTGCTGATACGCTATCTATTTGCGATCAGTTTGAATTACCTTTAGGTACAAAAGATGTGATCAACGGAACAACAGGTATCATGAATGTTTTCCCGAATCCATCTACAGACGTTGTAAATGTATCAATGAAGTTTATCAACACGGCTAAAACCGTTTCAATTGAAATGCTAGATATCGCAGGAAACATTGTATATTCTTCGAAACTTCAAAATGTGTTGGAAGGAAGCAAACAAATTCCTGTAACTGCATTGTCTAATGGATTATATGTGATCAAAGTGACTACCGAAAATGGAACAATGATCAGAAAATTTGTAAAGGACTAATCATCCCAAAATTATATTGAATAAAAAAGTGGCCCTAAAAAGCCGCTTTTTTTATGCCCTTATGTTTCATATACCGACGATACATTGTAAGTCGTCCAAAATTATTGAACACAATTCCGAACATTTTATCGTTTGGACCAAAAAAATTAGACCAGGTATTAATAGCAAAATCGTATTACTTTTGACCATGCAAAAAAACATTCCCTATATCGTGTGCGGCATTGCCATACTTCTATGCACCTTTATACTATCGCGGGCATATACCTATAAATTCAAACAAACAGAGATCATTTCTGTGACAGGCGCTGCGGATACTAATTTTGTTTCCGATCTGTGTGTATGGACCGGATCATTCTCAAGAACCTCGTTTAACATGCAGGAGGCTTACGAAGCATTAAAAAAAGATGAGCAAATTGTTATGAATTATATTCAACAACAGGGATTGGCAAAAGACGAGATGGCAACCTCTTCTATCAAGACGGAAAAACTATTCTCTACAACCACGGATGAAAATGGCAGAGAAACGGGCTCCACGTTTAATGGGTACAAACTCTCAGAATCTATAACCATCGAATCAGGGAATCTTGAAAAGATTGATAAGATCTCAAGGGAAATCACACAATTGATACAACAAGGTGTGGAACTTACCTCTTCCTCTCCCGATTATTTTTATACGAAACTGGGCGATCTGAAAATCGGACTTCTTGCTAAAGCATCTGGTGATGGAAGAAAACGTGCAGAAACGATCGCAGAGAATTCAAAGGCATCCCTGGGCGATCTCACTAAAGCTACCATGGGCGTATTTCAGATCACCGGGCAAAACGAAAATGAAGATTTCTCTTATGGTGGTGCATTCAATACGTCCAATATCAACAAAACAGCGACCATCACTGTAAAAATGGATTTTAATGCAAAATAACTTTACCGGATTGTTTTAGACAGCAACTCTTTTTTTCTTCAGAAACTGTTCAAACTCACTCAATGAAAAACTGCTTAAATTATTCTTTTTAGATAACATTCCCTTTTGTGCAGAGAGTACACCATACGTTACATCGTCTATTCCTTTTAAACTATGCGCATCCGGGTTGATAGATAATAATACGTCTTTATCGATCGCCGTTCTTATCCAACGCCAGTCCATATCCAGCCGACGGGGATTGGCATTGATCTCAATCACTACATCATGTTCCTTACAAGCCTCAATGATTTCTGTATGATTGATTGGGTATTCTTTTCTGCTTAATAACAAACGGCCTGTAGGGTGACAAAGTATTCTGGTATATGGATTGGTTATTGCCCCCATCAAACGTTGCATCGCTTTCTCTTCAGTCATCTTCAGGTTCTGATGAATGGAGGTGATCACAAGATCAAAGGTGGCTAACACACTGTCTTCATAATCGAGCCGTCCGTTACCCAGTATATCACATTCTATACTTTTAAAGATCTTAAACGGTTTCAGTTTTTCATTCAATACATCGATCTCTTCCTGTTGTTTTTTAATGCGGTCGACACTTAGTCCGTTTGCATAAAAAGACGTCACCGAGTGATCGCTCATCACCAGATATTCATATCCTTTTTCAATACAGACTCTCGCCATTTCTTCGATCGTGTTATTGCCGTCGCTCCAGGTGCTATGCACATGTATGATACCTTTAATATCCTTTGCTTCGATCAGATCAGGGATATCCTGCTCCCTGGCCAGTTCAACTATGCTGGCCTCTTCCCTTAAACAGTGCGGAATGAATTGCAGACCTGCCTTTTCGAAGATCGTTTCATCATTCAGCTCTTCATCTACGTAATCGATTTCAGGCGCTATCGTATCAAAGGCTTCGGTAAAAACCGGTGTGCCGCTTGTAAAGAATAACAGGCGTTGGAAATCGTTTTCATCCGTCGAATAGATATGTATCTTTATCCTGTTCTGAAAAGTGAAATACAGGATCTCATCTTCTTCCTTTTCAAATACGAAATGTTCATTTCCTGAAAGGCTATCAAGAATCTCCTCAACAGAACATCCAACCACAAATTCAAGTTCATCTATAATATCACATTGCCGTTTGAATGCACCTGTCATAGCAGTTTCACATTCAGAGAATAACTTTTTAAAAAAAGTTTCAAGCTGTAAAGCAAATGGTTCGATCACCGCATATAAATATCGTTCCTGATTACTGAAATAAAATTCCAGTGCTTCTTTAATACTCTGTTGTGATTTTTCACCGAAACCTTTATAATTGACCAACCTGTTCTCGGTACAGGCATAGAGTAATTCGCCCGGGGATTCAACACCCAGATCCTTCCAGATCACTGCAATTTTCTTCGGGCCAATTCCTTTGATCTTCAGCATCTCAAGTATGCCTTCCGGCGTTTTCTCTGTCAGTTCATTTAATTGTGCAAGCTCACCGGTCTCAAGCAACTCAATGATCTTTTTGGAGATACTCTCACCTACTCCTTTCTGGGAAGCAATTTCATGATGAGGAAGATCGGACAATTCATTTGGCAGCCGGTCTATCTGGAAAGCGGCATTGGCATAGGATTTTGATTTGAAACTGTTCTCATTATGGATATCTATAAGTTTGGAAAGCAATGAGAAAACATCAGAGATCTGGCTATTAGTCATGCGTCAAATAAATTATTAATGGCTTTTAAGCGGGTTGACAATTCTTCTGTATCGGTATTCGACTGCTGTTCTGAACCGGAAGCGGTGATATGATCGATCAGGGTCATGGCCATATAATCGTGGTCGTCCCTGCCGGGGAAATCTTTCTTCATGTTACTCATCTTTTCGGTGATAGAGTGCATGATGGTTCTGACTTTCGCCTCGTTCTCTGCGACTACTTTGATACGGTAGGTTCGGTTACAGAGTTTGATGGTTATGGATACTTGTTCGCTCATGATTCAAAAGTACAACGAAGAAGAGAAAATGCAATGAGACAATGAGGCAATTCGACAATTCAACAATTGGACAATTCAACAATTGGACAATTGGACAATTAGACAATGAGGCACATCCTGAGCTTGTCGAAGGCGACAATAAGAGAATTTGCGAATGAGATAATTTCAGAATGGCTTTAAATACGATTATTAGATTCTATCTGCTAATCTGAGGCAATCCCTGAAATACATATGCTTGGTCATTCAGACAAGCTAAGTTTCAATTTTTTAGGTAAGTTTTCATCAAGCAACAGCTTCATATAATGTGTCGATATTTTTAGAAGTTAGTATCTTATTCGCCATTTCTAATAGCTAAATTGCTTGTTCTTTGTCAACTGATGGAAAGTCGTCTAAAAAATCATTTAATGAAACTCCATGTTCTAAATGGTCGAATAAAGATTCAACAGGAACCCTGATCCCTTCAAAACTGGTTGGCCTCCCAGTATTTCTTTGTCCACTGTAATTAAATCTGAAATTTTCATTCAGTAAATTTAAATCAATTATTGTAATAGCTGTTTTTTCTTTGAAGTTACGCAAAGCTCCTGAATACGAGGCAATGTGACAATTCGACAATGGGGCAATTCGACAATGGGGGCAATCTACTGTCATCTGTTTAATCTACACCAACCCAAAGGAAGCCGCCGTATCATTTAAAATTTAGCCATAGTTGTCTCAGATTTCGCATATCAGCTCAATACATAAAATTGGATCGTAAAATTTAGATAACAAGCACCGGTATTTATTTGTGACATCTGTTTAATCTGTGGTAAAAAATGCGAATGATCCGTGCTCTTTATGAAAGCTCAAATCATTCTATTATCAAAACGAAATGCCTACATTTGCAGCCATTTTTATCGGAACAATTATGTCAGAAAATAAGTATCATATCCCCGGGCAGTTGAATATGCCTTCGATCGAATCGGAGATCCTCGAACGTTGGAAGAATGAGCAGACCTTTGAGAAAAGTGTCAGCAATCGGGATGGGAAAACACCTTTTGTATTTTATGAAGGACCGCCAAGCGCTAACGGAATGCCGGGTATCCATCATGTCATTTCACGTACGCTGAAGGATATGGTTTGCCGGTATAAGACCATGCGGGGTTTTCAGGTAAACAGGAAAGCCGGCTGGGATACACATGGATTACCTATTGAATTAGGGGTAGAAAAAGAATTGGGTATTACGAAAGAAGATATCGGCACTAAAATATCAGTAGAAGATTATAATTTGAAATGCCGGGAGGCAGTTGGCCGCTTCAAAGATAAATGGGATGACCTTACAAATAAAATGGGTTATTGGGTAGATCTGAATGATCCGTATGTAACCTACGAGAATAAATATATTGAGTCGTTATGGTGGTGTTTGAAGACATTGTACAACAAAGGATATTTATATAAAAGTGTCTCTATCCAACCATATTCACCTGCAGCGGGAACTGGATTAAGTTCGCATGAACTGAATCAGCCGGGTTGCTATAAAGATGTAAAGGATACTAGTGCGACGGTTCTTTTTAAGATGGTTCCAAACGAAAAGGTTCAAATTCCAAATTCTGAATCCCAAATTCCAGATTCCAAAGTCCAAATTCCAGGGCATAATGAAACAGGTGTGAAACCTGACTTCAAACATCAAACATCTGACATCACAGATCAAACATCAGATATCTATTTTATGGCATGGACGACAACCCCATGGACACTTCCTTCTAATTTAGGATTGACGGTAGGACCTAACATTAATTATGTGTTGGTGAAAACCTTTAATCCGTATACACATCAGTTGCAATTTGTGATCCTGGCGGAAGCATTACTTTCAAAGTATTTTAAAACAGAGGCAGAAGATGCCGACTTTGCTACATACGACCCTAGCTCTAAACTGATTCCTTATATCGTACTAGGCATGTATAAAGGTTCTGAGTTGGAAGGAATACGATACGAACAGTTATTACCTTTTGAATCGAATAAACCTGAACTTTCAGGTGGCGAGCCTTTCCGTGTGGTGCTGGGAGATTTTGTTACAACAGAAGACGGTACCGGTATCGTACATACAGCGCCTGCTTTTGGAGCCGACGATTATCGTGTCGGTCAAAAAAATAATCTCGGTATCGTGACCCTTGTCGACAGGGAAGGAAAGTTCATTGAAGGCACCGGGGAATATACCGGACGTTATGTCAAGAATTATAAAGATCAGAAAGAATACCAGGATGTCAATGTCGATATTTCGATCGACCTGAAGAAAAAAGGACAGGCATTTAAGGTAGAGAAATACGAACATAGTTACCCTCATTGCTGGCGTACCGATAAGCCGATCATCTATTATCCTTTGGATGCATGGTTTATTCGCACAACCGCAGTAAAAGACAGGATGGTGGAATTAAATAAGACCATTAACTGGAAACCCAAAGCGACGGGTGAGGGCCGTTTCGGAAACTGGTTAGAAAACATGGTAGACTGGAACTTGAGCCGGAGCCGTTTCTGGGGAACACCGCTTCCCATTTGGCGTAGCGAGGATGGAACGGAAGAAGTATGTTGCGGAAGTATCGACGAGATCAAAAAATTATTGCATGAGGACAGTCCGGAAAAAGAACTCAAAGACGTTCATAAGCCTTATATAGATAATGTCATTTTAAAATCGCCATCAGGAAAGAAAATGTACCGCGAACCCGATCTGATCGATGTGTGGTTTGATAGCGGCGCCATGCCGTACGCACAATGGCATTACCCTTTTAATGAGGTTAGAAATTCGATGTCTGATGTCGGGAATACAAGTATCTCCGGCCTGACATCTGATATCGAACATCTGCCACCTCCCCCGTCTTTTCCGGCAGATTATATTGCAGAAGGTGTAGATCAGACACGTGGATGGTTTTATACATTGCATGCATTGGCTGTATTGTTGTTCGATTCGGTGGCGTATAAAACGGTAGTTGCGAATGGTTTTGTATTGGATAAGAACGGAAATAAAATGAGTAAACGTCTGGGAAATGTGGTGGATCCATTTGAGACTATTCATACTTATGGAGCTGACGCCACGCGATGGTATCTTGTTACAAATGCCTCACCTTGGGATAGTTTAAAATTTGATATTGAAGGGATCAGGGAAACACAGCGTAAGGTGTTCAATACCCTTTATAATACCTATAGTTTCTTTGCGTTGTATGCCAATGTAGATGGGTTTACGTTTAGTGAGAAATTCATTCCTATCAAGGAACGACCTGAGATAGACCGTTGGATTATTTCTTCATTGAATACATTAATTAAGAATGTTCAGGAGAACATGGATGATTACGAGCCAACCAAAGCGGGGCGACTCATTGATGAATTTGTGGATGAACATCTGAGCAACTGGTACGTGCGTCTTTGCCGCCGAAGATTCTGGAAAGGAGAATATGAAGCTGATAAAATAGCAGCTTACCAGACCTTATATGAATGTCTTGAAATCCTTTGTAAACTGATAGCACCGATATCGCCGTTCTTCAGTGATTGGTTATATACAAGTCTTAATAAAGTGTCGGGCCGAGAACAAATTAGTTCTGTGCATCTAACCGATTTCCCGTATGTAATCGGGGATGATATTGATCAACATCTTGAAGAGAGTATGCGTTTGGCACAGGATACATGTTCCTTATTATTATCGCTTCGCAAAAAGGCAACTATCAAAGTGAGACAACCCTTACAAAAAGCAATCATTCCGTTGTTTGATAATATGCTGAAAATTAGAATTGAGGCCGTGAAGGATATAATTCAGAGTGAAGTCAATATTAAGGAAATCGAATTTATTTCCGGAGACAATGATATTATTAAGAAAAAGATCAAGGCAAACTTCAAAACATTGGGTGCCAAAATGGGTGCTATGATGAAACCTGTTGCCGCAGATATTGTCACCTTTACGCAGGCAGATATCAGTACGCTCGAACAGGCAGGAGAAATTAACAGAACAATCCAGAATCAGGAAATTATCATTTCATTGTCTGATGTGGAGATCACTTCGGATGATATTCCGGGATTATTAGTAGCGAATAAAGGTGCATTAACGGTTGCTCTTGACATCACCATTACCGAGGAACTTGCCAATGAGGGAATGGCCCGTGAGTTTGTCAATAAAATACAGAAAATCCGTAAGGACAATGCGTTTGAACTGACCGACCGAATCAGTGTAATTGTGGAGGATTCTGATATGTTAAAAACTGCGCTAACTCATTTTAATTCCTATATTTGCACGGAAATTTTGGCAGATGAACTGTCTTTTTCCCCTGAAACACAGGGTGGCATTGACATTGAGGTGAATGAACATAAACTTAAAGTACTGATTACAAAAAACTAAAACCAGTCCATGGCTACAAAAAAACCAGCACCAAAGAAAGCAGTGGCTAATCCAGCCGTTAAAAAAACAGTTAATCCAGCTCCTAAACCAACCGCTAAAAAAGTGGCTGCGCCACCTGTGGCGAAGAAAGCGGCGACAAAGCCTGTTGCTAAACCTGCCGCTAAAAAGGCGGTAGCCAAACCAGTCGCTAAGAAAGCTGTAGAAGCGAAACCTGTCGCCAAAAAAATAGCGGCGAAAGCTGTTGCCAAACCAGAAGCAAAAAAAGCAGTTGCCAAACCAGAGGAAAAAGGTTCAGTCTCTAAGCCGGCAGCTAAATCGGCTAGTAAAGCACCTGTTACTAAAAAAGAGGCAGCAGCGACCAAACCGGCACCGGCAGCAAAAGTTGAAAAGAAAGTTGAAAAACCAGAGGTAAAAAAAGCGGCAGAAAAACCTGCGAAATCGGGTAAAAAAACCCCGACAAAAACGCTTATTTCCAGCACTAACCTGATGCCAAAAAAATCTGATGTGTATAAAACTAATACCTTTGCAAGCCACACTTTAAAAAACGAAACGGGCAAAGTGATTGCCCACAGAAAGACATCCGAGTTGAAGCGAAAGGCAAATGATTTAGATAACATTAAAAAATACGAACCCGAATTTACACGATCAATTTTAGATATGAGTACAACAAACGATGGACCGAGCTACCGATACAGTGATGATGACCTTGCAGAATTCAAAGATATCATTTCTAAAAAGCTGGAAACAGCTAAAGCAGAATTACAATATCTTCAAGGTGTTATCATGAGAAAAGATGAAGGCGGCACAGAAGATACAGAGAACAAATACCAGAATATTGAGGATGGCGGTGCATCTATGGAACGTGAACAATTCAATCAATTGGCAAGTCGCCAGATCACTTTCATCTCTCACTTAGAGCAAGCACTGGTACGTATTGAGAACAAGACTTATGGTATTTGTCGGGAAACTGGCAAGCTGATTGATAAAGCCCGTTTGCGTGCAGTTCCTCATGCGACTTTAAGTATTGAGGCAAAGAACGCCAAAAAGAACTAAGAAAAGTTATTACAGATATAGAAACTGCATTCAATGGATGCAGTTTTTTTTGTGTTGATTTAACTTCTACGTATCACGTTATGATATATACTGGAAGTGGGAACAGAATACAATAAGAAGCTGGGCTAAAAGAATATGCTATTGGTATTATTTCGTTTAATGTATTAGTTTTGGCGGGACTGCAAGTTCAGCTATCGCCGCGATGTTATAATCGGGGAGGAAAGTCCGGACAGTAAAGAGCAACGTACCACCTAACGGGTGGTGTAGTTCCGTAGCATTGTGTAGTCGCGTTACACGTAACGCGAACATAATGTAACGAGATCCGCAAGACAGTGCCACAGAAAATAACCGTCGCGACGTTTACAGTCGGGATAAGGGTGAAAATGTGAGGTAAGAGCTCACGGTCTCGTTGGGTAACTGGCGAGATGGGTAAACCTTACGTACTGAAATGCCAAATAGGTGAATGGTTGAGGGCTGCTCGCCCGATATTCACGGGTAGGCAGATAAAGGTTGGCAGTGATGCCAACCGTAGATAAATGATAGCTATCCTGCTTTGGCGGGAGATACAGAATCCGGCTTATGGGCTTGCAGTTTTTTATTTTAAAATTTCAGGTATTATTATTTGGAAAAAGGGTTTGTTCTTCTATATTTGCACTCCCAACAACAAGGGAGCATAGCTCAGCTGGTTCAGAGCATCTGCCTTACAAGCAGAGGGTCCGCGGTTCGAACCCGTGTGCTCCCACCAAGTAAACAAAGCCTCTCAGAAATGATGAGGCTTTTTTAATTTTAATTTACTATGCCTATTACCTACATTTTATATT
>Ga0105048_10003812_pt1 | contig 24656 bp, 30 predicted proteins | sample MAT05_FD_78382 | JGI IMG/M metagenome (GOLD analysis project Ga0105048, IMG submission 78382) | Freshwater microbial communities from Lake Fryxell liftoff mats and glacier meltwater in Antarctica - MAT-05 | ecosystem: Environmental > Aquatic > Freshwater > Ice > Liftoff microbial mat | place... | reverse complement strand
TCAGCGGTGGCGAGCGATGGTTCAGCGGTGGCGAGCGATGGTTCAGCGGTGGCGAGCGATGGTTCAGCGGTGGCGAGCGATGGTTCAGCGGTGGCGAGCGATGGAGCGAAAGGAAGAGCAATTGCTGTGTCGTCGACATCAGACACAACGTGAACGCAACCAAAGCACTCACCACGTGCAGCTTGAGCGAGGCAAGCCAGAGCGAGGCGAATTTTACGGTTGGCAATCGCTCAATGATGAAGGGCGCGAGCGTATCCGGATCGAAATACTCCAGGCTCGCCTCCGTGATCGCCGCCGAACCGGCGAACATGATAACTAGGAAAAGTCCCCGAAGAATTCCCGCAAAGAAGCGCATTGAGCGCATTGAGCGTTGGACTCTACGCAGTCCCCAAAATTTGCTCCCTTAACGCCGCAGTTTTGCTCGCGTATCCGATGAATAGGATGCTCCACACCTACGTCCGCCCCCCTTGACGCAGCGTTTTCGGGTCTGGTGCACGAGCTGTGGGTCTTGATGACGAACACGGCAATGCCTTCAGCCCTCACTCGGGAAGGGCGCCCGCCTTCGCTTGGTATACGATGCGGCCGTTGGTGGGATCATCAAGCTCGAATGGTGTAGCTGTTGGGAACATCGATTGAGAAGGCCCCGCGCCCTCTGGGCTTAACCTTGACCTGGGTTGGCGCGCGACTCGAAGTACGCCTGCAAATGGTGCACCGCTCCCTCGCGCCGGCTCTTCATTTCGAGCCCGCTCTTGTGAAATAGCATCAACATGCTCTTGTTGGTGCTGAGCACGTCCGCACGAAACCCAAGCACACCGCGCGCTCGCGCGATCTCCGCCATGCGCTTCAAGAGCGCCGTGCCAATCCCTTTCCCCTGCCAGTCGTCCCGCACCACGAAAGCAACGTCAGCTAACTTCGTGGCAGCATCGAGATCGTAGCGAGACATCGCGATGATGTCGGAGCTTTCCTCTTGGCACACCACAAGGCCCATGCTGCTCTCATAGTCGGAATCCACGAGCGCCTGCATTTTTTCGTGGGGGTGGGTGCGCTTATACATCAGAAAGCGCGCGTCATTGCTTTCGTCTGAAAGCTCATAGAAGAGCCGTTTTAGGGGTCCTTCGTCGGTCATGCGCACGGGGCGAACCAGGACCCTTCCTCCACTCGGCAACGTTTCGACACGCTCTTCCTGCCAGGGATAGACGGCGCGGGGCAGATGCTGATCCGGAAACACGTAACGACGCTCCTTGGCTTCTGCCAAAAGCTCTGCGCAAAAATCCGGATGCGCGATCTCTATCAACGCCATGGCGCGCTCCCGAATACTCTTACCCCAAAGATCTGCGACACCGTACTCAGTGACCACGTAACGCACATCACCGCGACTGGTGACAATCCCCGACCCTGCTTCCAGCACAGCACAAATCCGGCTGATGGTTCCCGACTTTGCCGTAGAACGCAGCGCAATGATCGACTTTCCCCCACGGCTCCGTGCCGCACCGCGCACGAAATCAACCTGGCCACCGATACCTGAAAAGAACTTGCCTCCCAACGTGTCCGCGGCTACCTGTCCGGTGAGGTCCACACTGAGCGCGGAGTTGACCGACACCATTTGGGCGTTCTGAGCGATAATTTGCGGGTCATTGGTGAAATCCGAAGCCCGCATTTCCAGGCTTGGATTGTCGTCGGCCCACTCGTAGAGTTCGCGACTGCCCATCACGAACGACGTCACTAACTTTCCCCGAAGCAACGTCTTCTGTTTGCCCGTGATGACGCCAGCTTGCACCAGCTTCATCACGCCATCCGACAGCATTTCGGTGTGCACGCCAAGATCGGAATGCTGCGACAGCGCACTCAGCACTGCATCGGGGATCGAACCGATACCGATCTGGAGTGTGGCACCATTGGGAACAAGGCTGGCCACAAGACGACCGATCGCAGCTTCCACCTCACCGGCGGGAGCCGTGTGAAGCTCCAAAAGCGGAGTCTCCACCGGGATCAAACGATCGATCTCGGACACGTGGACAAATGAGTCACCGTGGGTTCGAGGCATCGTAGGATTCACCTCCGCCAACACGAGATCAGCGGCCTCCACCGCTGCCCGGACCACGTCAACAGATAGCCCCAAGCTCACATATCCATTCGCATCGGGGGGTGTGGTTTGAATGAGCGCGACATCAATCCGAATCCGCCGAGTTCGGATCAGCTCGGGGATTTCCGAAAGAAACACCGGGATAAAATCGGCGCGCCCGTCTTGCACGGCTTCGCGCACGTTCGGGCCAATGAAGAACGCAGAATGCCGAAAACGCTCGGCAAACTCCGCTCTCACGTACGGGGCGGGCCCCAGCGTTAGCAGGTGAACGATCTCGTTGTCCGTCAGGTGCGCCCCCTCTGAAACCAACGCCTCGACGAGGCTTACCGGCTCCGCTGCACCCGATCCAATGAGGATCCTCCGCCCCGGCTTGATCAGCGCAATCGCTTCTTTGGGGCTCGCCAATTGACTCGCGAAAACGGCCTGCCACCGCTGCGCTACGGGGCGCACATTGCCCCCACTTCGACATTCCTTTGCCCGCCCGTCCAAAGCGCGCCATTGCCATTCATTGCCGTGTCCTCGTACATTGGAGGATCGAACTGCCAAAGTCCGCCAGAAGCAAGGGCTGGCCATCTAGCTCATCGCGAGGTGGAGTTCCAGCCGGTCCTGAGTGACGAGAGCTCAAGGAAAGCGCCGAGATCGACGAAGGAAGATATCCTTCAGCGCGATTTCGGCGGGCTTACCAATCGGCTCGAACGCGAGCGGGTGACTACAGCCCGGTGCACTCAGTCCCCAGACGCGAAACGAGCGGAGCTCCTCCACGTTGGACCAGACTTCGCCAAACGCTTCGAAGCAGCGTCGCTGAAGCTCAAGATCAGCGGCTTCGTGTTGGAAGTCAAAGTTCCACGGGCGGCAGGCTGCAACTTCTGTTGCGGGATAACCAACTTCAACGAAGGTGAGGCGCTGTTTGTGACGGCGAGCGACGGCTAACAAGTGTTTTTGGTGCAGCCGCCAGCTTGCGGCGAAGTTTGAATCCGTCGCTCGACGTCTGAACGCGAGCGGAAAATACGCTGAGATCCCAATGGAATCGAGTGCATCATAGAACCGCAAGAACGGATACTGCGGCGCTACCGCCGCCACAGTCAGGTGCCCGCCAAATTCGCGGCGGACCTGTTCGATGACGCGTAGCCACGGTCGGCGACGCGAAAAAAGCAACGTCAGCTCGCTCGCCACGACTAGCTCACTCACGCCGAAGGGCTCCAGCTCCCGCGCAAGGCTCGAGAGGCAGGCACCGTAGTTCTCAAACCAACGCCGCGGGTCGAGAGGGCTGATCCACTGACGATCACGCAGGCCTCGCGCAAACAGAATTGGCAGCACGCTTACTTGTTGGCCGGCGGAACGCGCGTGGGCCGCTACCTCTGCCAAGCGCAGCCGCTGTTGAGACGCAGCGAACTCTTGGCCTTGTTTGGGGTTCGGCGTTCGGGCGAACGCTACGTCGTGTGCGAATCGGTCCGACTGGGACAATTCAACGATGATGGTGACATGGTGTGAGCCGACGCGCGCGGCGTCGTCAATGGCGCTCACGCCTTGAGCGGTGGTCCAGTCGCCCCACTGAGTCAGCACGAAGCCATCCGTTTCATTCATGACGGCTGCTTGTAGCTCAGGTGGGTCGTACGCGGGGCAAGGCTGATACGGAAAGCTGGAAAAAGCCCCAGCCCCCCTTCACGCTCTCCCAGGCCGGCACCAGGTGAAAGGCCGCTTCGGCAAGAAAGTGAGAACTCAATGACTGAACAAACAATCTTGACTACGGGTGCAACGGGATCCCCGTGAGGAGACGCGGCGTTCTTCCTAAATGAACGACTGGCTACCGCCCCTATTCACGGATTCGGAGCCTTTGGAGTTGCAGCGCTCGTCGTCGCAAAGGCGCCCGTTCCGTTGGGTGAGCGCCCGTAGGTCGTGGTGATATCAGCTGGAAGTGAAACGGCGTCCGAGATCACCTGGTTGGAGTCAAGAAGGTACACTGTCTCCCCATCGTTGCTGATGGCGAAAGTGCCTTTGTAGCAACCAGCACCAACGTCTTCACACATAGCTGCGGGTAATGGCCCCCCATTCACGTTGCCGTTCACCCCCAAGACAACCAGGTAAGCGTGCGCGGGAAGGATGGTATTAGCAGGGAAAATGAAGGGGTTGTTCAAATCAGGGTCACCGTTCGCATCGTCGGTCACATAATAACCGCTGATGTTTGCCGGGGCATCCCCCACATTATAGAGTTCGACGAAGTCTGGGACATTGCCGCGTATTTCGTTGATCACCACTTTGGGTCCCATCGGCGAACCCCCGCCGGTTGCGGTACCTCCGGTCGCCGTTGAGCCGCCGCTCGGTGCCATGCCACCGCTGCCATTCGTTCCGCCCGCCGAGGCTCCGCCAGAACCAACGGTGCCCCCAGCTGCGCCTGGAGCACCGCCAGTAGCAGGTTCTCCTTCGGTGCCGCCGCTGTTCGCACTGCCCCCCACTCCAATATCTGCGCCGCCCGAACCAATGCCGCCCCCAGTTTCGCTACCACCGAGACCTGTTTCGAGAGCTCCACCTGAATGACTTCCGCCGCTAACTTGCAGTGCACCACTGCCACCGGAATGGGTGCCCCCGGAAACGGTTGTTCCGCCGGTGGACGTGGACATGGGATTGGGAGCAGACTCAAAAACGGGCACGCTCCCCGTGTTCCCACACGCCATCGAGGTGGCCGCAGAAATGAGAGCGGCCGCCCCCAATACCTTGACCGAGCGGGGCGTTCTGAGGAGAATCATAGGTAGGCGCATAACGGAAAATCTCGGAGGCGGGAATAAGCCATGGGATCGGCCGACCGGCAACTCGACGTCAAAAAACCGCGGTTTCTTGGCCACCCAATCGCACTTCAGTCGAAGCCAGAAGATGTAGCTAGATTGTATAGTTGATCCGCGGGGTCACCTGGGCTCGGCGGAGATCGACCAGTACGTTATCGCCCGGCGCGAGAGCGTGCTCCTCGAATTCATCGTTTTGCATTTGGACCGAGAGACGGTCCCCGTCTGGCAAGACCACCGCAAGCTTCACAAATCTTCCGACTCGCACCAGTCGTTCTACGCGTGCCACCTTTGCGGCCATGACTCCTTTTGCTTTGGCGAGCCGCACATCGTGAGGACGGATGAAGGCCTCCACGATCGAGCCTTCGGCTAGGTCTACCGAAGCGGTGAGCGCGTCGTCGGCGAAACGTGCCAGTCCGCCCACCACGCGCCCGGTCATGATCTTAGCGCCGCCCAGAAAGGCCGCCACAAACGCACTCTTCGGACGTTCGTAGAGTTCGCTCGGAGTTCCCGCCTGTTCCACCTGTCCGTCCTTCAGGAGCACAATGTGATCGGAAAGCTCAAGTGCCTCCTCTTGATCGTGCGTGACGAGCAAGGTGGTGACCTGAGTTTGCTCGTGCAACTGGTGCAGCCATTCACGCAGCTCCACGCGCACCTGGGTGTCCAACGCACCAAAGGGTTCGTCCAGTAGCAACACCCGCGGGCGTATTGCCAACGCGCGCGCCAAGGCAATGCGTTGACGTTGACCACCGGAGAGCTGATCAGGAAAGCGCCTTTCATAGCCCTGCAGTTGAACGAGGCTCAACAGCTCCGAGACTCGCGCTCGGATATCCGAGGCTGGTGCGCCACGCACCTTCAACCCAAACGCAATATTCTCAAACACGGTCATGTGGGAAAAGAGAGCGTAGTTCTGAAATACAAAGCCCACGTTGCGTTCGCGCACGGGTAATTTTGTGACCTCATCGCCGTTAATGCAAACGGCTCCCCCATCGGGGATTTCAAGCCCTGCCACGAGTCGGAGCAACGTCGATTTCCCAGAGCCCGAAGGCCCCAAAAGTGCCGTAATCCGATGCTCAGGACATTCGAACGAAACGCGATCTACGCCCACCACTTCTCGGCGCCCTCCGAAGCGTTTGCTGAGCTCCTTCACGGTCACACTCATGGTGCTACGCCTCTACGCTCACCGGCACGATGCCGAGCAGCTTGCCATTCCACCCACTGCTTTATGATCAATGTGGCAACGGCAAGCAAGCATAGTAGGGATGCCACAGCGAACGCTGCTGCGAAGTGATACTCGCCATACAATATTTCAACGTGCAGCGGCAGGGTGTTGGTCTCGCCGCGAATATGGCCGGAAACGACACTCACCGCCCCGAATTCTCCCATCGCGCGCGCATTGCAGAGGATGACACCGTAGAGAACACCCCATTTGATCTTTGGCAGTGTGATGCGCAGAAAAATCGTCCAGCCGGAGGCCCCTAAAGTCAGCGCGGCTTCTTCTTCTTCGCTCCCTTGCGCTTGCATCACAGCGAGCACTTCGCGGGCGACCAGAGGGAAGGTAATGAACGTAGTCACAATCAAAATCCCTGGCACCGAAAAAATGATCTTAAGGTCGAGCGCTTGGAGCAGGGGTGCGAACCAGCCATTAGCGCCAAAAATTAGCACAAAAATCAACCCTGCAACGACCGGTGAGACGCTGAAGGGCAGATCAATCAACGTGGTGAGCAAGCCCTTACCGGGAAATTCATACTTGGAGATGACCCATGCGGCGGCCACCCCAAACACCAGATTGAGGGGCACGGCGACAGCAGCCGCCAGCAAGGTGAGCCGCATCGACGACAGCGTCTCAGCGTCGGTAATGGCATCAAAATAAACTCCAAGCCCCTGCTTCAAGGCCGAGGAGAATACGACCACGAGAGGAAGCAGCAAGACAACGCCCAGAAAGGCAGTTGCCCCACCGATCAAAAGGCGCCGCGCTAGAGCGCCGTCCTCGAGAGCTGCTCGCTCATGACGGTGGGAGCTAACGGCGACGCGTGACACCGCACCAGTCATCGTCTCTTCCCCATTCGCCGCTGGATCAGGTTGATTGCAAAGAGCGTCATAAATGAAACGCTGAGCATTACGCTCGCGATCACTGTCGCGCCCTCATAATCATATTGCTCGAGCTTCGTAATGATGAGCAGCGGGGCGATCTCAGTCTTCAACGGCATGTTCCCTGAGATAAAGACCACCGAGCCATATTCCCCGATGCCACGCGCAAAGGCGAGCCCGAATCCGGTTAAAATACTCGGATAAAGAGCCGGCAAGATCACCCTTGAGAAGGTCGTCATACGACTAGCACCGAGCACGGCGGCAGCCTCTTCAACGGAGGGATCCAAGCCTTCCAACACGGGCTGCACGGTGCGCACGATAAAGGGGAGGCCAATGAACGTGAGCGCCAAGAAGATCCCGAGTGGGCTAAACGCGGCTTGGATCCCAAGCTTCCCGAGCGGTTCACCAATCCAGCCGGTGGGAGCGTAGATCGCTGTGAGAGCGATGCCTGCAACGGCGGTGGGTAAGGCAAATGGCAAATCGATGAGTGCATCCATCAACTTTCGGCCGGGGAAGGAGTAGCGCACTAGAACCCAAGCCACCAAAACACCAAAAAAAACATTCACAACAGCCGCTGCCATTGAGGTGCTGAAACTCAACCGGTAGGCCGCCAGGGCGCGCGGATCAGTAGCGATGCGCCAGAATTCACTCGGCCCGAGGCCAGCTGCTTTGGCGATCAACGCCGACAGCGGGAGCAGCACCAGCAATCCCATGTAGAGCAGCACAAAGCCTAGGGTCAGGCCGAAGCCCGGCAAGACTCCGCGCTTCGACCAGGATCCGGATAGGATGCGTTTTGTCACGGCTTCTCGATCTCGCCTCAAAAATGGCGGAGTTATCTGCCGGGCGTGTAGAGCTGATCGAACAGGCCGCCGTCTGCGAAGTGCGCCTTTTGCGCTTTCGACCAACCGCCAAAGTCCTCGTCGATCGTGAGGAATTCGGTCTTTGGAAAGGTGGCTTCGTGCCGCTTGGCAACCTCGGCATGAGTGGGGCGGTAGAAATGCTTGACCCCGAGCTCCTGCGCTTCAGGGCTGTAAAGGAACTCCAAATACGCTTTGGCGACAGCCTCCGTTCCATGTTTAGCGGCGTTCCGATCAAGGACGGCTACAGGGGGCTCAGCCAAGATCGTCACCTTCGGGACCACCAGCTCGAATTCACCGGGTGCCAACCGCTTCGTCGTGAGGAGTGCCTCGTTTTCCCAGGAGATCAGTACGTCGCCAAGCTTTCTTTCCATGAAAGTCGTGGTGGCGCCGCGGGCCCCTGAGTCCAGAACGGGTACATTCTTGAACAGCCGCGCGACGAACTCGCGAGCCTTGTTGTCGTTTCCGTTGTTCTTGCGCAACGCGTGCCCATAGGCTGCCAGGTAGTTCCAGCGTGCGCCACCGGACGTCTTTGGGTTGGGCGTGATCACTTGAACGCCATCGCGCACGAGATCATCCCAGTCAAAAATCCTCTTTGGGTTCGCCTTGCGAACCAAAAAAACAATGGTGGAAACAAACGGAGTGCTGTTGTTCGCTAGCCGCGCTTGCCAATTTTTTGGCAAGATCTGCGACCTTTCGGCGATCGCATCGATATCGTAGGCGAGGGCCAATGTCGCCACGTCGGCTTCAAGTCCGTCGATCACGGAGCGTGCCTGTTTCCCTGAACCCCCGTGCGATTGCTTGACCGTCACGGTTTGGCCAGTCTTCTTTAGCCAGACTGCGCTAAATTGCGCGTTGATATCAGTGTACAATTCGCGGGTCGGATCATAGCTCACGTTCAAGAGCGAGATCGCTTTTGGACTCGCCGCCGAGTTCGCCGAGTTGCCCGCTCCGGGCGAGTCTTTGCGGCTGCAGGCGAAGCAAGCAAACAAGAAGCTGCTGAGGAGGGTGAGCTGTATAAGGGCTGGGAGCTTGCGGAGATTGGGGATATACATGAAGACGCCTTTCGTACTCGAGCATCCTTTGAACTAGAAGGTTCCGTCGATCAAAAAGCTGGCGAGGTGATCGGCCTGCGAGAGCTTGAGGCCAGCTGGCATTCGACCAATCCATCCGGTTTGGAGCTTTAGCTTGTGACCGTTGAGGTAGTAGTTTACCCCTGCACCGAGCTCTTCGCCCTTGGTTGCCACCTCCTTGACGAAGGCGGGATCCGTGCCCGATGCCGCAACCATTTTGCTGAAGCGCGCCGCAAACTCGACGGGAGGATCCAAGACGTAGGACGCTTGGAGAACCCACCCACTCCCAGCCCGAGTGGCTTCCACCACTTGCACGCCGGCCTCATCGACAGAGAAAATTCGGTCCTTGGATGCGCCCTTCCACAGATATGCCCCTTCAAATGCCGCTCCGCGCCACTTGAACACGAGGTCCATGGCAGCATGCGTGTAACTCGTGGTGCCGCCCACAAACGTGATACCTGTTGTCGTCTTTTGGCGATTGCTTTTCCAGTCTTTGGCGACCGCTACGCCGAGAGCGAGCCCCGGCTTGGTGCGTCGCTCAAGATCTCCCTCGCTATCATCATCGATCGGACCCAACGGTCGAGCCTCCACGCGACCCACCCAAAGAGCCCCAGGTTTCTTGTCCGAGACTTGATTGGCGCCACCGCCGCCGAAGGCTCCAATCCGCAGCGCAACTGGCGAATTTTGGCCGAGAAACTTTTCGGAATACAGAACAGCTCCAACGTCACGATCCAGGGTCAGCTCCTGCACCGGTCGCGGCCTATCTGTCATCTGAAGCGCACTTTCCTTGACCGTGCGCAATCGATCAAAAGGGACTAAGAACTGGCCCACACGTAGATTGAAGTCCCGGTGCGCTTTCCAGTCGAAGTAAGCGTCGTACAGGGGAGTGGTTGCGCCGTCGCGATAATCTCTCCCAGCTAACGCTAGCTGAATGAGGTACGTCAGCTCAGGCTTGAGCACGATGCCCGAAAAGTTGAGGCGCACCGTCCCAACCGTGACCAGTTGTTGGGTTGCGCGCTGTCCGGCGACCTCAGGCGGGACGTTTAGCTGGTAGCGAAGCTGAATGCGCCCTTTGAGGTTCAGCGAAAAGTCGTCGCCTGGTTTGATCGTGATGCCATTGCCGGGGGAGCCGGAGATTTGGGGCTCCAGGTGGGGCTCTCCGGGGGGAATGGCCGGAGCTGCGCGCAGCGTTCCTGCGGACGCCAGGAGGGCTGAAATCAGCGCTCCCAGAAGGGAAGCATGGCGTAACTTACTGTAATTAAGCACACTTATCACAAGGCCCCCGTCGGGGTAAAGTCTATCAAGTAGGTAGACTGAGGTGTATCCGACACGGTTATTGCGCGCAAGCCAAAAAGGAATGGTGGGCTAGAAATATGCTCGACAAATCCGTTTTCGCATTCGCCCGCGTCGCTGGGGGTGTCTCCGCTGTCCCGCGTTGCTGGTGTGTGGCGCTCTAGGTTAACCTCCAACCGCGCTGTGCCCCGAGGATTGACGTCAGCGGCCAGCCGAGCCACCCTCGGGTGTTCACATGCTGACCATGAAGACCAAGTACGCCTTGAAAGCCTTGGCGAGGCTGGCAGCACTGCCTCCTGATGAGCCTGCGCTCATTTCGGATTTAGCGACGCAAGATGAAATCCCGCTGAAGTTCTTGCAGCTTATTTTGAGGGAACTCAAGCAGCACGGCATCTTGCGCAGCCGAAAAGGGCGAGGTGGGGGCTACCTCTTGGCGCGGGACCCCCACGAGGTCACGTTGGCTTCCATTCTCCGAGTGATGGATGGCCCGATTGCTCCGGTCCCGTGTCTAAGCAAGACCGCTTATCATCGTTGCGACGGTTGCGCCGACGAAGCAACCTGCGCGGTACGTCTTGTCCTCAAGGATATGCACGACGCGACGCTGCGCGTACTCGAAAACACCACTTTGGCCGAGTTGGCCTTGTATTCCCGGCAAGCAAACGAGCCGGGGTTCGCAATTTCCAGGTATAGCATTTGAGCGCTTGCAGCATCGGCTTTGCTGCAAGCTTCAAGTTTCTCGCAAGTCGGTGTTGGCTGAATTCTCGGCCATTTCTGGTCGCGCCTGGCGACGAAACTGACCCGGTGTCTGCCCGGTGAGTCGCTTGAATGCCTCGGACAGATTCTTGCCTTCACCAAAACCGCTCAATTCAGCCACCAAACGCAGCATCAGATCGGTTTCCGTTAGCAGGCTCTGCGCTACTTCCAATCGAAACTGAGACCACGCTTGCGCGGGTGTGGTCCGTGCGCGCGATCGTGGTCTCTTGGCTGCTACCGACGCGGAAGTCTTTTTCAAAGCCTAAACTGAGGATCGGATCGTCGTGACATCCAATGTGGACGACTTCATGGCAGTAGCTGAATCGGCTGAAGTTCACCCTGGAATCATCCTTGTCGAAGACGGGGCACTCTTGCGCGACGAGCAAGAACAGATTATCTGCACAGCAATGAAGGCCATTCGGATCGAATGCGACACTGGCCGAGACCTCGTAAATAGCGCCTTGATCGTGGTAATTGGCGGCAGGTTAGCATTCGTAGATGTGCCGGAATCGGGGTGACGCCCTGCGTGGGCTTCCCTGCGTCATGTCGTGCACGAAGTGCGCCGTCGTAATCCCCAGCTACGCCGCTGCAAGAATGTTGGGCTCGCGATCGTCGATGAAGAGCAGCTCAGCGGGTTCGAAGTTTAGAGCTCGGATGATCGCCAGGAAGTAGTGGGGATCGGGCTTTTTGAATTTAAGGGCGTAAGAGTAAAACGAGTGATCAGAGCTTAGTTGGTAGCCAAGCACCTCGCGCATGTGCGCGGCGCGGCAACTAGAAAGTCGCACCGATTCACATGCGACTCAGTTTGCGCACGCAAGGCAACACCGCTACGCAGAGAGCGCGTGCCGAATCATCACGACACCCTATTCAAAGAGGTTTTCAGTTCAATCGGGACGGCCTCGAACCTCAACTTCAAGAGCTTCAGAAGCTGCTTTTGGTGAGGGTGCGCGACCATCCGCAGCTTGCCTTCCCGCCGGGAGTCACGCCGGTAGCCAAAGATTGCTCCGAGTGATATCCTTCCTTCACCCATGAAACCGATTTTCGAGGTCGCCCTGGAACTTGCTGAAGCTCACCGGATAGAAGATCCGGAAACGCAGTCTGTGTTTTTGGCTGAGAACGACAACGAAGTGCGCTTGGTCGAAATTTCTGGGTCGATCAGCAATTCGGGAGAGGTGCTACCTTTCCGATTCGCGGCGCATCCGGAAAAAGGGATCCCGTACGCTTCAGTGGTCGTGCTGCTCAGTGTGGACGATTGGCACCGTCTGAAGCAGGGTGACCTAGCCCTGCCGCCAGGCTGGGGAAATCCGGAAGGCTTGAAGAAGATCGCCTGATTCGGGGTGGGAATGGCGAACGAGCGGGAGTGGGCGGTTGGGTATCTCGCGCAAGCCCGCGCGGATCTTGAGGGAGCGAAGCATGTGGGCGCTATGCAACCCTCCGTATTTGCAAGTCTTATGCAAATGGCGTTCGAGAAGTTCGCGAAGGCGGCGCTTTTACGTTCCGGATCCATCACGCTAGACACAGCGACAAGCTCTCATCGAGCGGCATCTCGCATGGTTGCCGCAATGAGACGGCAACGCAACCTACTGAAGCCAATTGGTGGCCTCCACGTCTGGCACGCAGCCCTTGAGGTCGTCGAGGCGCTTGAACGAGCACATCCCGCGCTTGCCAAGGAGGGGGCCAAGCTCGAATACCCGTGGGAAACCCCTGCCGGCGCGATACAGTGGCCCGCGCGCGATTTGCAGATCGCAACCAAGCTTGGCAATCCAAGCAGCAATCTCGCCGCGCATCTCGTCGATTTTGCAACCAAGATAGACCGGAACTTTGACGGTATCTTTCCATAGGAGTGAGGAGCACTTGATGACTGCGCGCGGCCCGTCCAGGTTGCCTTTGGCCGCTTTGCTGCAGCCGGGTGAGCATTGCGGTCGAACGCAAATGCAATGAGTCGTTCTGATCGAGCAGCCCCACAAGCACGTTCGCATCCAAAACGATATCAGACATCGTAGCTTGCGTTGGTGTCGTCAACCGCATCGCCACCCATCGAAACCGTTCCACTTGCTCTCCACAGCACGTTCCAGGGGAAAGGCTTCAGCTCAACCTTTGTGCGGCGCTTGCTCCGCGCTGCACGGATCACAAGCTCACAATCCTCGTTGCTCAAATCCGCCAGCCTCTCGACGAGAGGCTGCAGTTGCTGTGGTACCCACATAGATGCGGAAGACGAAAGGCTCCGGGGCGACATTCGGCCAGTCCTCCGGGCAGCTATTCTCGAATCTGGCTCTCAGCAAGCGCAACCGTGTTCTCTAGGAGCATCGCAACGGTGCACACGCCCACACCACCAAGTCGCGGTGTGATCCATGACGCACGCTCGCCAACCGCCTCGTCGACGTCGGGTAGCAGCCTTCTGCCTTGCCAACTCAACCCGGCGCTAACGACGACTGCACCCTCACGGATCATAGGTGGCTGCACGATACCGGGGCTCCCAACGCCCGAAATCACAATGTCGGCTCGCAGCGTGTGCTCGGCGAGATTGGGAACTCCCGAGTGCACCAGCGTTACTGCGGCATTGGCGCCTCGGAGCCTTTGACTCAACAGCAGCGACAGCGGGCGACCCAGCGTGGGGCCACGGCCAATCACAACGACGTGTTTTCCTTCCGTTTCGATTCCATAGTGTACGAAGATGGCTCGCACAGCGGCGGGGGTGGCAGGTATTGGGCCTCGCAAGCCGATAGCCAAGCGTCCAATGCTCGTCGGATGCAAGCCATCGACGTCCTTTTTGGGGTTCATTTCCTCAAGGGCACGCGCAAAATCCAAATGGGCCGGGAGCGGATGCTGAATGAGAAATCCGTGAATTTCTGGGTCGACATTTAGTTCACGAATGATTTCGTGAAGGCCTTCCTGGGAGATACCTCGATCAAGCACGACGTTTTTGGAATAGATCCCCAAAGCTCGACAGGCCTCGTGTTTCTTCTGGACGTAGCCAGCGCTTGCCGGATCGCTACCGACAAGCACAGTGGCGAGTCCCGGTGCGTGTCCTTTTGCACAGAGTGCTGTACGCGAGCAGCGACTTCCTCAAGAATGTGATCAGCAACAGGTTTTCCTTCGAGCAGCTTGGCAGACATAGGCACACCTCCGGAGAAAACTGCCCAGACGCTCGGCTCGGCTCGATGCGGGGCAAGGCCCTCACTTCTTTGTCGCTTCGCGAAGCATGTTGCAAAAGAGAGCTCCCTGTTCGAGGGCGTCGTCGAGTGCGACGTGGGTGTGGGGAACCTTGTCGAACCATCGCTTGGGCATATTGCGCTTGGTAGAGTCGCGGTAGCCTGTGCCGAGGAGACACATGGCAAACGTCTTGATGTCGAGCGCTGAATGAGAAAACGGACTCTCGCCAGTGAATCTCATCAGATACCAATACACGAACATGAAGTCGTGCGCTGCTGGATAGCCTACAAAAACGGGCTTACCAGGAAGCTGACGGAGCCAACTGACGTACTCGTGCATCGCTTCGGCGGGAGCCCGGAGATCCATTCGGCAGGCTGCCCATGCGTCAGGTTGGGTGCGCCACCACGCTTCAGTTTTCGGATCGGGCGAGGCTTCGGGCAGGGTCTCGAGGTTGCGGCTGAACGTGCCGATGAGCTGCTTGTCTCCACTGAAAGCTGCAGAGGCGAAGCTCAGCATGGAATTTGGCCCCGGGATTGGGCCATCCGCTTCGACGTCGGTGCTCACGTAGATTTCGGGGGTCATCGTCGTGCCTGATTCACGTCTTTGGTAGCTCCCGAATCTCAACGGTTCCGCCTGCTTCGAACACGGGGTTGCCTACCAGAGTCGCCAAGAACCTGGAGTGGGTTTCGCGATCCACCGGCTTGTGAGTCACCTGGTGCGTCGCCGGTTTGACGGCAAGGAAGTTGTCACCCTTCCAATTCTTTGACGGTCTGAGCGGCCTTGGGCACAGGCCACCGCCGCAGTTCGAGCATACGTTGTGTAGCACCTCGTTCACGCAGCTAACGCAGAAAGTGCACTCAAAGCAAACTAGGCAGGTGGCCCTTGGGGTCGCTCGGGAGACACCTTCCAGCACCCTCGGCGAAAGCGACCACGCGCAGGCGCCCGATCGGGGTCCTCAGCATGTTCCGCTCGTTTGGATTTCCTCCCACCGCTACTTGGCCAACTCTTCTTCGATGAGCGCTTTGAGCTGTTCGTGGCCCAGCCGTTCCAGGAGCCTGCCGTTCACGAAGAAGGTCGGCGTGCCGGTGACGCCCAAGCTCCGCCCATCGGCGTGATCGGCCTCCACCAGCGCCCTGTGAGCGCCGACGCTCAAGGACCGCTCGAAGGCTTGCATGTCGAGCCCAATCTGCTGCGCGTACCCTGGAATGAGCTCCGGCTTGGGGGCATGGTGATTGCCCCAGTCCGGCTGGTTCTGAAAGAGGATCTCCAGCATGTCCCAAAATCGCCCCTGCTCACCGGCGGCCTCCAATGCGCCGGCCGCGTAGATCGAGTTGGGGTGCAGCGGCATATAGCGAACCACGAACCGGATGCGTCCCGCGTACTGGCCAAGCAGATGCTTGACCATGGGGTAAATAGCTCGACAGGACTCGCACTCCGGATCGAGAAACTCGACGACCGTCACCTTCGCGTTCTCGGGGCCCATGCTGCGACTGTGCGGGCGGACGAAGATCGAATTGTCGGTGCTGGCTCGCTCGGCAACCTGCGCTGTTCGCTCCAGTCTCTGGGCGCGAAGATAATAGACCGCCACCAGGACCAATGCCGTGATGAGAACCGCAGCGATTCCCGCGAGGCGCAAGATGTCCCGCCTCATGCGCGTGCTCCCCGCAGGTTGCTTCGATGCGCCAGTAGACAGAGCAGGATCGAAAGAAATGCGAGCAAAGCCATCAAGGGGATGGTGATGAACCCCAGCCATTCGATCTGGCGGGAGTTGCAGGGTACACCCTGTGTGCAGGGCGAAAGGGTTTCTGGAACGACGCCGTAGTAGATGAGGTTGTGATAGAGAGCGAGCCCAAGCCCCACGACCACCAACGGCAGTGTGTAGTAGGCGAGATTCTTGTCCCGGAGCACGATCCCGGCGGCAATCAGGCCGGTCAGTGGGAACAGGCAGATCCGCTGGTACCAGCACAGCGAGCACGGCGGTAGCTTCATCACTTCTCCGAAGAACAGGCTCGTCAGGGTGGCGACCATGGCGATCACCCATGCCGCGTACGCAAATGCGTAGGACTCAAGAGCCTTCCCCTGAAGCGGTGAATCGGCGCTCGTCAAAGCTGCCTTGGTGCGTTCGGAGCCGATCATGGAGTCTCCACCGTCTTATCGCCAGCGCCACGGAGGGGCACGCAGGCCACGCTCATCGGCACTCCACGAGGCACCGAGCCCTGCCAGAGCCGCGCGGTCCCCGCGCGCTGCTGGGTTCCGACGACAATGAGATCCACCTTGGACTCTTCTGCGAGCTGCGTGAGGTGGCTGTCCGCGCGCCCCCATCCGGGCTTGACGATGAACGACCGATCGCCTGGCCGTGGTTGCTCCCCAGCCCACTGTTCCAAGTCGCGCAGAAGTACAGCGCCGCGCTCGACCAGTGGCTGGACGTCGATGGCGAACTGTTGCCGGAGCCCTTCGGCCTGCGCGCGGCGTCGAGTCTGCAGCGGTTCGGTCGAGTCGTCTCTCCTGAACGCGACGCGAGTCGCCGTGTCTGAGTTTTCGGGGAAATCGGTTCCACATAGGATCGTCATGAGTTCGCCTTCCTTGCCTCGCGGGTCGTCACTACCGGTTCGATTTGCTCGAACCGGTGATGTAGCACAACAGGCGCGACCCTCTTGTGAATCCGCATGTTGATGAGCTCAACGCCCAGCGAGAACGCCATCGCGAAGTAGACATAACCCTTGCCGATGTGTTGCCCCATGCCATCCGCGATCAGCATGACGCCGATGAGCAGGAGGAAGCTCAAGGCGAGGATCTTCATGCTGGGGTGACGGTTCACGAAGTCGCTGATGCGCCCGGCGAACGCGAGCATGACCGCCATCGAGATGACCATCGCGATAACCATTACGGGAACGTGCTGGGCCATCCCAACCGCGGTGATGACCGAGTCGAGCGAGAACACGATGTCGAGCACCAGAATCTGGGCGAGGATGAGCCCGAAGGCCGCGGCACGCGCGGGACGGTCGCGAGCTTCGTGAGCGACCTCCAGCTTGTCGTGAATCTCGTGTGTCGCCTTTGCGACAAGGAAAAGACCGCCGCCGAGCAAGATGAGATCACGCCCGGAAAAGGCCTTGGCCAGCACGGCAAAGAGCGGGGCAGTCAGTCCCATGACCCAGGAGATCGCGAAGAGCAGCGCGAGGCGAAGGAACAGCGCCAGCGCGAGCCCAACTCGGCGCGCGAGCGGCTGCTGAGCAGGTGGCAGCTTGCCAGCGAGGATCGAGATGAAGATGACGTTGTCGATGCCGAGCACGATCTCCATGGCCGTGAGGGACAGGAGACTCATGTAGACTTCAGGCTGGGTGAACAGCTCCAGTATCATGCTGCCTCACTTCTCGTATTTCGGCCGCCGAAGCTCTCGGTTGGCACCCTCGCGGAGTCGCCTGCGGAATCGTCGGTCATGGCGTTACCTCAGCCGGTGGTTCTGTGGGCAGGACGAGAAACAGCGGCTTGGTCGGCGGGCGTAGCAACGAAGCGACGATCGAGCCACCCAGCAGGGCAACAATGATGCCGAGCGATGCCCAAATCGGGATTTTGTAGAAGCCGGCCACGAGCATCTTCGTGCCGACGAACACGAGGACAAGCGATAACCCGACCTTCAAGTAGTGGAACTTTCCCATGATTCCTGCGAGTGCGAAGTAGAGCGCTCGGAGGCCCAGGATGGCGAAGATGTTCGACGTGAAGACGATGAAGGGGTCGGTCGTGATGGCGAAGATGGCCGGGATGGAATCGACGGCGAAGACCAGATCGGTGATCTCGATCGCCACTAGCACCAACAGCAACGGGGTCGCGTATCGCTTGCCGCCTTCGACCACGGTGAAGCGCCCCTCGCGGTAGTCGCTCACCGAGGGAACGAATCGCCGGAACAGACGGAACAACGGGTTTCGCTCGGGGTGGACCTCGTCGTTTCGCTGCAAAAGCAGCTTGAGCCCCGTGAAAACGAGGAAGGCACCGAAGATGTAGATGACCCAGTGGAAGCGGTGGAGCAACGCCGCACCGACGACAATGAAGAAGGCGCGCATCACCAGCGCGCCGAGGATCCCCCAGAAGAGCACTCGGTGCTGCAGCTTGGGCGGGACCGCGAACGCCGAGAAGACGACGATAAAGACAAAGATGTTGTCGACCGACAACGCCTTCTCGATAACGTACCCTGTGAGGAACTCGAGCGCGCGCTCCGAACCGAACCAGAAGTACACGCCGAGGTTGAACACGAGGGCGAGGGAGATCCAGACGCCCGTCCAAATCAGGGCCTCTCGGACGCGCACCTCGTGCGCCTTGCGGTGGAAGACTCCGAGGTCGAGGGCCAGCATGGCCAGCACGAATCCGATGAACCCGATCCACAACCACGGTGTGCCGATGCTTTCGATGCCGCCCATGTTTCACTTCTTATTCACGACCACGAAGCTATCGCGGTGGGCCCGGGCGCACCCGCCACGAGCAAGTGGGTCAGTGCGTGGGTCTGCATGGTCTTGCCTTTTTGGGGTTCATGGGGGACGCAGGGTAGCGCCGGAGGAGTAGTAGACAATTAGGAAGTTTGACTTATTCGTGTAGTAAAAACCGACGCATGCGCGGCGACGGGGGGCTGAGCTCACCTCCTATGATAACGCGCGCGATCACTGTGCGGAACACCTCCCGGAGCGTGTCGGTTGTGACGACCTGGGTGATGCCAAACCGCACCGTGAGCCGGCTCGAGATGGTGGACTTGCCGAGCCCCGGGCAGCCGGCCATTTTTTCTTGAGGGCCGATTTAATGCGGGGGACGTGTGGAGGAGTGCAAAATGGGCACGAGGACAGAAAAGAAAATGGATCAGCGCTCTGCCTGGCCTTGAAGCGGCCTCGATTGTCCCGAGGGCGAGAGCGAAGAGTTCGAGGCCATCAATCACCCCGAGCACCCCGATAATTGCGGGCTCTCACGCGTGTTCGGCTTGCAGTGGCTCTCGTCGGGCGACCACCTCCCCAGATTCGAATTCATGGGGGCCAAGCTAGACCACCACGGGCTCGAGCATGGGTCCGATCCGGTCGAATACCGCGCGGTGCAAGGCTGGATTTTTGAACAGATGGCCGAGTACCTGATGATGCTCAAGAATACGCCCGAGGGCACCGGCAGCATGCTCGACAACTGCGTGGTGTATTGCACTTCGGAAATGACCGAAGGCAACCACATTCATAGCCCAGTGTTTCAGTTCGTAGCCGGCAAAGCCGGTGGGCAATTCACAACAGGCCGACGCATTGATGCCAGCGGGAAAACCAACAATGACGTGCTGCTGAGCCTCGTCAAAGCCATGGGCATCAATGCAACGAGCGTGGGTGACGAGAAGTTCAACGGCGGCGCCCTCAGCCTCGCCTAACTTGAGCTATGCTGTTTGGCCATGCGTTGGGCCCTGCTCTGCCTGCTCTTTTCCTCGTGTGGCCCCGAACGCCAGCCGGTTGGGCAATCCTCCATCCCTCAAAGCCCCTCTTGCGAAGCTCCAGCGTTACTCTGCGGCGCTGGCGCTGACGACTGCTGCCAGCGGCTAGAGGTTGCAGGAGGCAGCTTTTATCGGGATAACCAGCCGGAGTTTCCGGCGAACATTAGCCGCTTTGAGCTCGACCGCTACGAGGTCACGGTGGGTCGCTTCCGCGCGTTCACGAAGCACTACGACACTTGGAGGGCGGCTGGGCACCCGACACACGGAGAAGGTCGGCACCCGCAGAATGGTGACGCTCAATGGGAGTCGGCATTCGACGCCTGGCTGGCACCGAGTGCGGCCAAACTCACTGTTGCTATCCAAAGCGCTGACTGCGTACCCCATGAAGTCACCTGGACAGACGCGCCCGGAGGTACCGAGGATTTCCCGATGAACTGCGTTACTTGGTACGAGGCCTACGCCTTCTGTATCTGGGACGACGCTCGCTTGGCAACTGAAGCTGAGCTAACGTTCGCCGCAGCTGGTGGTGCGGAACAGCGGCGCTACCCGTGGGACGAAGCGGAGCCAGAACAGAACACGGATCTGGCCGTGTATGGCTGCCTGTATGCGGGCAATGCGGGTTGCGCGCGGGAGGATATTGCCAAGGTCGGTTCAGCTCCGGCGGGGCTTGCCCGCTTTGGGCACCTTGATCTGGCAGGAAGTATGCGTGAATGGGTATTCGACCGTTACCAAGATCCCTACCCTGCGGGCCCCTGTGACAATTGTGCTCATGCGTCGCGGGGAGACAACCGCAGCTTTCGCGGAGGCAGTTGGTACAACGGTCCCATCAGCCTCAGCACGGTGATTCGGAACAACAATCTGCCCACGTTTCGCAGCGATAGCCTGGGATTTCGCTGTGCACGCGACATCGCCCTGCCCAGACCTCACCCGTGATGCCTCCACAACGTCACGCGTCAGATCCGTTAGGAAGTTCGTCTGCATCGAATCAGGTGGTAGCGACCTTCTCGCAGGAGTTGAATGCGCAACTTGCGCCTGTTGGGTTCAGCTAGCTCCGCTTCCTCATTTTGCTGATCTCGGCCAGATGCATTTCCTCAGCGGCAATCTGATCGCGGGCGTATTCTTCCAGCAGGATCGATTTGCCTTCGACCAGTGCCAACAACTTACGGTATTCGGCAAGGCCGACCTGCTCGTGTTCGTGCGCCTCCTTCAGGATTTCATCGACCGAGTGCTGATGCGTCTCCAATAGCTCCCCGATCTTGAGCGATGGATGACCACCAAACGTTGTGACGTGCTCACCCGCCAGAAGGGCATGGGCTTGCGATTCGTCGGACTGCTCGCGAAGCCACTTGCATATCGGGATGCGATGGTGCCCGAAAACCATGAAGCTGTAGTGCAGGTAGCGGACCACTCCCGCGAGTTCGAGTTCGAGGATGCGGTTGAGAACGTCGATAATGCGTTGGTTTGCGTTTTCCGGCGTAGTGCTCATGTGAGGATCTCTACTTATTGTTGGGGCAGGTGCGCAACCCCCCTCAGAAATCAGCCTTCACCCCAACCTGCATCCAGCGCGGCGCATTGGGGCGCGCTCCATACGGACGCCTGGAGACGATGGCACGGTGGTCCAAGGCGTTGCGAAGGTTCGCGTAGAGCTTGATCGAAGCGTGGGCGCGGTAGTACGCGCTGAAATCGAGCGTGAACTGTTCGTCCGTGGCTAGGCTTTGCGACAGTGGGGCTGAACCCGCCGCCTCACGCATCGCAGACATGAAAACGGCATGTGTGGCGGCCCCGAATTGCTCCCGTTCCAGGCCGAGAGAGGCGGAGGCCTGGTGCAGCGGAACATAAGGGATCTCGTCCCCGCGCTCAATATCACCAAAAATCGGATCGCTCGAGCTGAAGGCACGCAGAAACTCCGTGCGCGTCAGGGTATAGGCGAGACTTAAAGGAAACTTGGACGAGCCGAAGGCAGGTAAGTGCTCAAGGTAAGCCTCGACTCCGTGGATCGCGGCCCTGCCCGCATCGAATTGTTGGTCGACATCGGACTCCCTACAGCCGCTTGAAAAGGTGCAGACCTCGGTCAGGTTGGAGTAGTCGTTGTAGAAACCGATCAGTTCGGCGCGCGCGCTGCCCTGGGTGAACCGCCCACCGGCTTCATAGTTCACGCTGAACTCGGGTGAAACCTTGCGCCCCAAGCTGGGCACGGGCGGACTAAAACCCCGGTGAACGCCCGCCAAAACGCCAAAATCCTCAGACAAGGAAAGGAATGCTCCCACGCCCGGCAAGAGGGCCTGGGTGAGCTCTGCTCCGCGCTCTCCCGTTGCCCTGTCGCGAAATTCAGAGCGCACGACCTCAACGCGAACTCCCGGCGTTAAAGAAAGCGCTCCCCAGGTCGCCCTGTCCAGCGCATGGAGCGAGAGGGCGGAGGTTTCCGCTTCGTTGAAGGCGGTCACTATCGTTGGAGTGGCGTCCGGAAGCAGGCTACCGTCCACCGACGCGAATCCATCCTCGCTATGACGGCGCTCCACGCGATCATTGTGCAAGCGCACTGCGTATTCGAGATCGTGATCAATGGGACCCGTAGGCTTTTGCCACTCTGCGCGTACTTCGATGCCTTGAGACATGAGATCGCGCTGATTTGGCCCGATCAAGAGCCCTTCCGCCGACGAACTCGAATTCTGCGCGCCGCGCAAAACATCGACGAATATCTGATTTTGAGGGGTCTCGGGCGTCGTCACCACGTCGAACAGGTTGGCGCCGCGAAAACTGTTCACCTTGCGCCAGGTTCTTGCCAGATCTTGCCGGTAGACGAGCGTCCGCACCTTAACCCCTGATTGAGACACGAATTCGTGCTTGAGAGCCAAGGCAACGCGGTGCCATCGCATGCGGTCGAGCTGGCTGATGGCGTACCTTTGATCGGGATCTTTGCGGAAATCGTCGTCGGTGAGCCCAAGGTACGTCTCGTTCGAGTTTTCGTCCGAGTAGGTGAGTTTCAGGGTAAAATCACTCTGATTTGCGGCGGTGGGGTTGGGCGCGTAGAAGCCCTTGAACATCCATTCATTGCGATAGGCGCCCGTGTCCGCACCGTTGGGAAGCTTTTTGAAGCCGCTGTTCGTCAGGTGCACGCCTTCGACTACAAATCCGCTCTTGCCATCGCTCGAGCCAAAATGCCCGTGAGCCTTGCCATAGCCGAACTCGCCCACACCTATATCCACGCCACCTTCAGCGTCCCCGGGGATAGGGCGCGTGATGAGCTCCAGCGCGCCGCCCACCGTCTGCGGCCCGTAGCTGATAGCACCGGGTCCTTTCACAATCCGCAAGTGATGCATGCGTGTGAGCAGCGGAAAGTAGTATGCTGCAGGCGCAGAATACGGAGCGGGCGAAAACGGGACTCCATCCTCGTAGAGCGCAACCTTCTTGCTGCGATCGGGGTTGACCCCACGCAGACCGATGTTGGGTCGCAAGCCGACGCCATCTTCACCGCGGACGTACACGCCCGGGACACTCTGCAAGACGGCGTGAGGATCATCGTATTCGAAGCGCTCGAGCTCAGCCTTCTTGATCACATGCGCGGAACCCGCCACCCGACGTGCCGGGACCCCCACCACCACCACTTCTAGCGGTTCTGAAGCGGCTTCCACCGTTTGGGCTGCCGCGCTTGAACCGAGGGCCGTCACGCACCCCAAGGAGACACTAAAAACCAGGCGGTGGAGGGCTATCGCCCCGCCGCGTACCAAACAAGCTGAGTCGATCATATGGGCCTTATGCGAGGTGGAGGATCTATGGGGGCCGGGAGGATGAACCGAGCCGGCGCGACGCCACTCGGGATCGTTGCGAGATCTACCTTGGGATCGATGAGGGCCTGGATGCGCCTGCCATTGAGGGACGCTAGAGCGTGCACGTGCACCTCAACGCGCGAGCTCGTGAGCTTTCGGTAGTCGTCCCTAATTTGATGTGCCAGCTGCAAGATCAAGTCAGGTTGGGTGGACATTTCGCGTTCTTGCACGGGGTTCAAGTAGCGGTGCGGGCTCACATGCCAGATTTTGCCCGTGCGCGGTTCTCGTACCACGAAGGTCACGCTCCCGTTTTTCTCTCGCACCATCACACGCCAAGAAAAACGCATCCCCTGCTCATGCCACAGGACATTACCCTGATAAGCCAGGAAACGGAGCGGCATTGCTAGCTGAAACAGGCAGTAAGCGGCCGCTAGCCCTAGGCCAAGGCGCTCCAGGTTAACACGTCTTGGCGGTGCCTCCCCGCGAACGGCCGGGTTCGAGGCTGGCAACGGCTGGACGCTGACGATCCGCCCACGTGAGAGAACGTTCAGAACCTTCCTCGGCCACGCGGGAGAGAAAAACACCAACGCTCCCAACGTCATGATCACCGGAAACATCCCAATCGGAAATAAGACGCTCGTCATGCCATGGAAGAAAATCAAGACTGGATACGCCCAAGGGCGCCAGCGCGGAAGCATGAGGATCCACGCAATATTGAGATCGAAGAGGAACCCTGCCCAGCTCATCACGTGTGCCGCAAAGGGCTGCCGAAAAAATGCTCCCAAAAGGAACATGTCCGTGTGGGAGGAGAGCCAAATGCCGAGAGGTTGTGCGTGCCACAGCCAATCTGGAGTCGCCTTGGCAAGCCCCGCAAAGGTGTACACCACCGCCAGTTGAAAGCGAAACAGGTAGAGCCAGAAGGTTCGCACTGTCTCGGGCGAGCGCATGCGAAACAGGTAACGATCCAAAGACCACGTGCGATGGGCGGGTGACAGCCAGAGCAAGAAGCTGAGCAGCGTGGCCAGATAGTAGTGATTGAGATAGGCCCCCACATCGAAGAACTGCAGGTAGCTGAAACCGAGGCAGAAAAGCAGCGCGGTTACCCGGAAAAGAAACCCGAGCGCCATCGCCAGGGCCAAGACGGTGAGCGTCCAGAACAGGGTGTGAAACCCCTCCGCTGAGAGCGGGCTAAGCCACTCAAAGCCAAAATACGCGAAGCGAAACGTTGGGCGAACGTAGAAGGTATCGATCCATCCGTTCCAGATGAAGCGAGCCATGCTCACCGAGAGCGTCAGCCCAAACAGGACGCGAAAGGCAGCCAACCACGTCGCGTCGACAGGTCGCTCTAGCCGCGTCACTAGCCGCG